>Ga0307378_10003310_pt1 | contig 23740 bp, 13 predicted proteins | sample UN1MG_FD_202238 | JGI IMG/M metagenome (GOLD analysis project Ga0307378, IMG submission 202238) | Soil microbial communities from Risofladan, Vaasa, Finland - UN-1 | ecosystem: Environmental > Terrestrial > Soil > Coastal area > Acid sulfate soil | place: Finland: Risofladan, Vaasa | collected...
ATATATAATAGGTTATATTTTATACAACCTGGCTTGGTTGTCAACCAAAAAATGATTTAACTCCAAAAAATACAACAACTTATAGCACTTTTTTGACGCTGACTACTTTTGACGCTGGCATCAAGTAAGGTGTCCCGCGAATTCCTACCACAAAGAAATTATCATTTTATGCCATAAGAACCATGCTAATTCATATCAGTCAAACTGGCTGCATAACCATTTTCAATTTTGCAGGAAAAAATCTACTTGAACATTTCATATTATTGTGCCTGCGCGAAGAAGGCGAAATACATCGAATTAATATCAACGTCCAAACATGGTGGGCCAAGAGCAATCCGGCCCGCTGCAACTTGTTTGACGAATACCAGATAACTGGCACCCATTTGGTTCATGACCGGCTCATCCGTCGCGAGTTTATGACCGGTCGGCATAAACTCTTCCAGCCACGCTGGTGTGCCGTGTTTTTTGTAGGTATCTAAGGCACGCTCGTCGATCGCGACTAAGACATAACAGGGCTTAGCCGCAGAGAGAACGATCGAGTACCTGCCATCCAGGATGGCCTTGTGCCCCATCTTGGTCTGTAGTAGCGTAAGTCCGGTAAAAGGGGCGTCCAGCTTCGTGAATTTATACTTGCGGTCGCCATAGGGCTGTGCGCCTTCCTTCAGGCCACTGTCGACCACACGGTACCCTGTGTCTTCGCTCGGAATGAAGGACTCGAGACTGCCGGGAACATAATTTGAACTGGGGGCATTTTCACCAGCTTGAAGCAGGGCGAACTTGCGGAAACTTTCCGGACCTTTAACCAGCTTGACTGCAGCCGGAGAGAGGGAATTTAGATCCAGGTCTACTTTGGGGGTAAGCCAGAATGGTGTATCTTCCCCTTGGGCCAAAACATCAACAAAGTTAGTCATAAAAATGCTGATGCATAGAACAAATACGGTCAATTTTAAATAAGCATGTTCTTTCATGACGTTCTCCTTTGAATTCTAAACTACAATTTGTTCACACTAACATAATATTCTATAGTTTCCGTGTAATCTGAGATTTCCCATTTACACGCTTAAAAAACATAATTTCTCTGTACGACATCAATGAACGTACCGAAATTACCTTGAACAAACAAGAATTTTCCAATTTCGAGACAATCATTTTGAAAATTTGCACGAAAACACGTTTATTTATCCCCCGCCTTTCTTCCAATATAGCAAGCTCTAATGACGCTTGTTCGGTTGGCGTTGATGTAGTAGACATGTTCGCCATCCTGAACGGGCTTAGTGCCGTAACTTCATATACTAAGGGAAGCAGTTTCTCTGTCGCCCCAGCATCTCCTTGTTCAATCGCGTTCAAAATGCGTGTGACATCGGCCATCATTCTTCTCGAATCTGGACGTCAAAATGTATTCACACAATTATATCGAGAATCATGAGATGACTCAAATACTACTTTAATCGCCCTCTACGAAGCCTGGAACAAGCCGAAAAGTGGCGAACAAAACTGCCTTCAACAGAAGATATAGAAGAGTGACACAGTAACACTAAAATGGCCCAATTTTCACTCGCAAAACCGCTACAACTTGACTACAACTCAAAAGGCCAATATCTACCAATTCCCAAAAAATCTTCACTCCATAAGGTGTTATTAATAAAGAAGTTAGGCCGTGGCCAAAAATTTGCCAACGTATTCAATGGACGATGCGATCTTTTGTGCCATAGTACCCAAATCAAAGAGGCTTACCGTGCGAGATGACTGTGAGTTTTACGCGCGGGGCTGGTCCATCCACTGCGTTGGACGAGAATCGAATTTCATTCTCTCCCGTCGAGAACAGAGGTACTGCACCGTCCGGCCTTACCTTGGTGAGCATCTCACCTTTCGAGTTATAGAGTATACAGTCGTTTCCTGCACCGAATTCTAGGTAACTGCCCGATTGCATTTTTATAGGCAGAACAATCGCTTTACCGTTGACGGTTACAGATGGATTCTTCACTGTACAAGCGACCATAGGCATAGCCTTGATTGGGCCGATGATACACTTTGTCTGTTTGTCCTTGGCCAGATTGTTGTACCAGATGCTGAGGGATTCGACAGTTCCGAAATCAATCGTCTCGCGATAAACATTATAGAGCCATTTGCCATCATTCCAGACGTAGTCGCTCCAGCGGCTTGATTCCGTTTCCACAAGCGTAAACAGCCTTTGGCCGGTGAAGTCGACCGTGATATAGCGGTCCGCAACCGCTCCAAAGGAAATGTGACGAGGACTTTCGAGCCGAATGGCTATGATCTGTCCTTGGCCGTCACCCTCGATCCACACACCAATCGCCTTATGATTTTTCAAATTCAAACATGGTTCGAATTTGCGATCAAGCCTGGCCCACGCTGCATTAGCGGGAACTTTGGCGGAATTTGTAGCACTGAATACACCTGTCTCTTCCGGTTCTTCAGATCTTTCATCCAGCGACGCGGTAACACCATCGGCAGTACGTGGCGGCCCCTCAAACTGGGACGGATTCGAAAATTCAGCCAGCACTATGTTGTTGGCATCATAATATGATTTTGCAGACATCAATGCCTCAAGACGGAATTTTACCGGCTGCTCACCGAAAGGATTCTTTACCGTCCATGACATGCTCCAGGGCTCCGAACTTGAGGCTGTATGTGAGTCATAGTGAGCAGGGCGGAATCGCCATTTTCCACTCGTATCTCGAAAGAGCGAGAATTCTTTTCCAGGCTCCCGCAATTTCGCCCTGATTTTTTCATCGAATGTGTTGTCTCGGCGTAGTTCTTCACAGGTACGCAGGATATCCACCGCTCGGCGAAATTGCGGTACTTCATTGAGACGATCACGGTCAATCGAACCAGTAAGGGATATGCCCGCATCCCATCCGATAAGCCTGGCTCCAAGGTACTCGATCACATCGGGATAGGTCGGCTCGACCTGCGGTGGATTAAATTGCTGAAAATTCCACCATCCGAGATGAAGAGGCAGCAGGAGCCCGCTGTTGACAGAGGCGGCGTGGAGATCTATGAAGCGTTTGTGCCCCCGCTGTGGATAGTCCCACGCCTGCCATCGAGTGCGGAACTGCCAGAAATGGTGCCACATAGCACTCATTTCCATGCCTACCGGTTTGTTTAGATGCTTCTGGATATCGAAGACAAACTTGTCTGCCCAATACCAGCACTCATCTGCACCTCGCAGGATACTGCTGCCGTCGATAGCATCGAGGTATATTCCATCAAATTCGCACGAGTTTACGATGTCGGCATGATTTTTCGCAATCTCTTCAAAAAGAGACGACCCCACATCCGGCACAAGAAGACCGAAGCACTCCTTGAGATGACGGGCTTTAACACCTTTCTGATGGGCGGCCGGCTTCGTTCCGAATGCTCCTCGCCGGAGCTTCGTGAATCGCCAGGGAGGTTCCTGACTCACAGCGCCGAAGGTAACCAGCTCATCGCCAATATGGAGTATGATGCTGTTGTGCTCGAAAAAGCCTGTAACGGTGTTCATGCCACTTGTCGATTCAATTACTGTAATCTCCGTGCTATTAGGATCAATTGATTCAGCAAGAGTAAAGGTTCGAAAAGCATCGAGACGTTTATCTGGAACCGGAGTAACATATTTTGACCGCTTGTCGATGAAAAATGCGTATGTGTGGAAGATGGATCCGATGCCGGCATCATGAAGGCGTTTGACGATGCGACGGTAAGTATCCCATCCTTCCGGCCATTTCCCGCTATCCAGCACGAAATCGCCGAACCGAAAGAATGACCCTCCGCCGTGATTGTCGATCTGAGTAATCCCGAGGTCCTTCGCCATTGCTATCCATTCGTCGACATTTGATTCCGTGAGCGAACCGAAATTGAATAGATATGAGCCGTGGTTAAATGGCACGTCACGCGCCCACGGCCCGGCAACTGTGCAGTGAGGCATCTCGTCCGTCTCGGTCAAAACTTGTTTAAGAGCCGTTAGCATTTTATCCATCGGCATCGCCACAATCGCGACCTTCGCTCCTTCCATGCCAAACTTACTATAGCATGATGCCTGCAGGTTAGTCTGGAGTGCAGGTAGTTGCTTGACGTGGGTAATCAGGTTGAGAGATAGAGCGCACGAACCGAATGGCTCTGTGGGACGTGCTTGCAGAGTAAGCGGAACGTTCAGAAAGACAAGCGATTCGACATTTTCACCGTCGAGTGATTCTACCGTGAAACGGATGTGCGAATCCAGGCATTCGACGCGAAGAACCGCTGACACATTCGCCCTGTCGAATGCGATCGTCAGCCGGCCATTCTCCCACTGGGTCGAGGTTGTGGGATATTCCGTCCCACTGCACCGAACCAGTGCACAGACTGATGGTTTGTCGTGTTTGAGATAGTCGGTTCCTGAGGCAAGGTCGAGAAATCCGAGGTTTTTCCCCTCGGTGGATATCGTATAGCGCACGTGTGCATTCTCAATAATGATGGGGCCTTGTTGCGTGCCACTCGCTACAGAGCAGGCTGTGAATAAGCCGAGAATAATCTGAATTGTTTTCATAGTCCGTCTCCGAATCCGAGTATACCTTGCGTTCTATACACGACCGATATCACACACGCCATGGTGAGTGCATTGCTCGTGATAATAGGCGGTCGGCCGCCTCGTCATTGATAAAGCGTTCAGTCGTGGGGTTCCATCTCAGCTTTCGACCCAGGCGAGCGGAAATCTCAACCAGATTACACGTCGTTGTAGCATGATGCCCTATTTCGGCACAAGCCGCCGCGGGACGGCGTGTCTTAATACAATCCAGGAAGTTTCGATGATGCCCCGGACTGGCATACAGATGGATTTCATTGGGGCCGATTGCGGACTTGAGCACGTCCGTAGGATTGGCACTCAAAGTCCCGCCGCCGGTAATGTGAATCCAGCCTTCCGTGCCTATGAAACGAATGCCGTCGGGATGTGGATTGCCCTCGCTGCTGTAGCTCATCGTCACTCCATTTTCGTAAACAATCTCCGACTGCCAGGTGATCGCATCGTCAACGAGGCCGTCGGCAGGGATGTTGGCCGATGAAGTGTTCACCTCCAACGGCTTGACTTCGTCGCCGATACCCCACTGAGCGATGTCCACGAAGTGCACACCATTGCCGGTAATGAAACCCGCTGTGTAATCGGAGATATAGTACCAGTAGCAAACTTCGTTGCCACGGGCGACGCGTTGTGGAGAAAACGGTGCAAACGGGGCCGGCCCCAGCCACATATTGTAGTCGAAATCATCCGGGACCGGTGTTTTGGGAAAGTTCTGCCCAATCCGCACGCCCTTGTTGATCCCTATAATACCGACCTCTACGTGAGTCAACCGTCCGATCCGGCCATTGCGAACCAGCTCACAGGCGTAACGGTAGGCTCCGCCGGATCGGCGCTGTAAGCCGGTCTGAAGGATCCGGCCGTACATTGAGGCAACTTCTACCACGCGCCGGCCCTCTGCTACTGTAAGCGTCAGGGGCTTTTCCACATAGACATCCTTGCCGGCCTGCATGGCCGCGATTGCCTGGGCTGCATGCCAGTGGTCAGGTGTGCCGACACAGACGGCGTCAATGTCCTCTCTGGCCAACAACTCACGAAAATCACGATAATCGGTGCACCCAGAATCCCCATAAGCCTGGTTGATGAGATCCCGATGGCTCTCGCGACGAGCCGTTACTGGATCACAGACCGCGACAATGCGAGTGTCTTTCTCGGCAAGAAATGCTCGGCAGTGGTGCGTATTGATGTTGCCCGTGCCGATAAGTCCTAACATAATACGATTACTCGGCGCGACTGCTCCGTCACCGCCGAGCACAGACGATGGGAGGATGTAGGGAAAACTAATAATGCCGGCCCCGTAAACTGCTGCATTTCCGATAAAACTACGCCTCGTTATTCTGCAGTGATTCACCTGTATATTCCTTGTCATGAGCCAAAACAGCTCGCTTAATCCACTCGCTCACAAATGATATTTGTTAAGTCCAAACCAAGACCCTGAGATTCTGAGTGCTTGCCTATAAGTTTGAATAATAATTTGTTTGGCCCCTCTGCCAGATCAATTGTACCGACATATTCGTCCAATGCACATTCTCTTTCAGCAGCATATAGGTCCACTTCAGGACCAACCGGTGCTTCATCCATAAATATCTGCACCTTTCCCTGCGACGGCCCCTTGATCGCATCAAGGCTCACTCTGTATTTGCCGGCAGCCGGAAGCTCACAAACAAAACATATGAAGTGATGCCCGAACGTGTCGTTGCCTTCAGCCTGCAGCGAAAGAAATCGCATATCCTTGCCTTCGAGTTTCTCGCTTTTCTTCGAGAGCGTTGCATTACGATACGAGAATGCGCTGATCGGAATATTCCACCACGTGGCGAAAACGATACGCTTCAAGTCTATTACTTTTCTTTCTGCCGTCGCCGGCAAAGTAAACTCACAGGTCGGCCTGTCCCGCGAATAAAGAAACGTCACGGCACAGTAGTCATTTAGAAGGTCGTTTCCAGCAGGAGCATGCTCAATCGTTTGCAGAATATTCTTACGATACGAATAGGCATCACCCAAAAGAAACCGGTAGCCACCGGTTCTACCCAGATGCTTCTTGTACCCGAGACAACCGCTCAGCGGAAATAACTTCTTCGAGTCCCAGCGACCCGTGACATCATACCAGCCACCGTTATAAAAGTCCTCCGATCCTGTGCCATGGATGACAAGCCCGCCGTCTATGGTCGTTTGATCGTCACCCTCAAAGAAATAAGTATTGCCGGACTCAAATCCCTGCGATTGCTGGATAAATCCGACGAGGTGCCCCCGGCCTTCGGTTTCGATAAATGTGAATGGTTTGTCCTTCATTGTCGGATTCTCACGTCGCCATATCGCGTAAAATCTGCCTTCATTCTCCCGCCGGGCAACCGGTACGAAAAGCACTTCTGCCTCAAACTCTGCCTCTTTAGCCAAGCTCCGCTCGGAAAACAGTTCGATTCGGGCTGACTTATCAAAAGGCATCGGAAAGTAACAATAATTCACTCCATTACCTGTCCCCACCAATAGAGATCTGGTTGCCGGCTCGCCCCATGCGTAGCCGAAGAAATCTCCGGCAGGACAAAGAATTGCAGGTTCGTTGTCGCCGTCCCAATATGCCCTGAGGATAATTCCGCGATCTTTATCAACTAAAGCCTCCAGAGGCGAAATGTGAATTCCGACAATTCTTCCCGGGCGGTCGGTCTCGAAGATTCTCGCTGCCTCTGACGGTTTTAAGCGGACTTTCGTACTGAATCGCTCAATCGATCCGCCGGGGGGGACAGCATAAGAGCTGACATCGCTGCCGTAAGATTCGAATAGTTTACTTGTCTTCTCCAAATGAGTTCTGTACTCGTCTTCCGGCTGCTTCGGAAAACTCGCTATCGACGTTCCCTTAGGATATTTTGCATAATTAATCTGGTAGAACTGCAAACGCTCAGCTTTGATAAAAACCTTACACGACTTTTCATACGTGAGCGGCACATAGCTGTAAAATCCTCCGGCTCCGTATCCGACCAACGGCCGAACAAAGACAGGATGTTTTCCAAAGAAAAGATCACGAAACTTGACTCGTATGCCTGGCTCATTCTCGCTGTCGAAATAGAACTCGAGCATGTCATCCGTAGGTGTGGGAGTCCAGATTCTGTAGATTACTCCAGGACCTTGTAAGTCTGCCAGTACCAGGCCATCCTTTTCCTTGCGGACGTAGGAATACTGTCCTCCGAAGCCATCGTTGTTTCCGCCTGTGCGATCATAGCTGGAGACTGATGCTACCTCGATTGATTCTTTGAGTACAGCAAGCCGATCGAGCCGATACAGTTCTTGAATTCCTGGGACTAATTCATCTGCTGCTGATAGCTCAGTTGAATAGATGGACAAAGAAAAAGTCGCGACAATAAAAAGACAAACCGGACTATACAGTAGGCGATCGCTCATTTTGTTCTCCTTCTTATTAGACTGGATCATCCATATACTTACCAAAGCAGAACCAATTTTGGGATTCCTTATATCATTATTGTATCGAAAATACTTTCATATTTTAACACGCTGTGAATATAATTACACACTATTATACTGTACACATGATTATAGATTCGTTTTTCCGTCTTTCGAACTGTGCCCCTCCAGCCAGGGATTTTAGTATTTGACTTTGAACTCTTCATAGGTGGACGTGTTCAAAAAAATGAAGAGCCGACAACTTTATTAAGCTGCCAGCCGTTTAGTGTGATTGGGACTGCAATTTTTCTATTGGAACCAGTATAATCAGCTCTGGTTCAATGCTTTGACCATGTTACTGATGAATACCAAATAGATTTTAGGAGTACATAGTTATGATACGAATATTTAAAACGCTATTCTTTCTCTTGCTATTCAATAGCACAATCACTTTTGGTCACGCTACAGATTCATCTATTAAGGCCACTATGGGCCTGTTGAATCGGCTGTTACCGACATATCAGAAAAAGGACGTTTTTGAATTTAAGATTATCCCTCAAGATGAAGGCAAGGATGTCTTTGAGATCGAGACACACAAGGGAAAGGTGATCATCCGTGGCAATAACAGTGTGTCTTTGGCCATGGGACTGAATTGGTATCTCAAACACTACTGCCATTGTCATGTCTCCTGGTGCGGCAACCAACTTAACCTGCCTGATCCCTTGCCTCAGGTAAAGGAGAAGGTCCGGCGTACGGCCTGGGCAAAGTATCGCTACTTTCTGAACTACTGCTGCTTTGGTTACTCATTGCCGTGGTGGGACTTTAGTCAATGGGAAAGGCTTATCGACTGGATGGCCCTGAACGGTGTTAATACACCCCTGGCAGTCACCGGGCAAGAGGCGGTATGGCAGGCTGTGTGCCGTCGCTTGGGTATGAGCGATGCGGAGATTACCAGGTATCTTGCCGGTCCTCCTTATCTTCCGTTTCAGTGGATGGGGTGTCTGGATGGGTGGGGTGGTCCACTATCTCAATCCTGGATCGACCAGCACGAGGAACTCCAGAAGAAGATTCTTACGCGACAACGCGAACTGGGCATGACGCCGGTACTTCAGGGATTCACCGGTCATGTACCGGAAGCGATTACGAAAAAATACCCCGACGCAACCGTACACACCGTTGATTGGATCGAATGGCAAACGCACCTTCTGGATCCACTCGATCCCGGATTTGCTGAGATTGCCCGCCTGTGGATAGAAGAACAAACCAGGTATTTCGGCACGGACCATCTTTATGCTGCCGACACGTTTATTGAAATGACACCGCCCAGGGGCGATCTTAAGTACCTGGCGGATCTGAGCCGGGCCATCTACAACGGTATGTCAAAGAGCGATCCGGAGGCTGTTTGGGTACTGCAAGGGTGGGCGTTCATGTATAATCGATCTTTCTGGACACAGCCCCGCATTCAGGCCTTCCTGGACGCCATATCTGATGATCGTATGCTTATTCTGGACCTTTTCTGTGAATCAACCCCCATGTGGAATCAGACTAAGGCGTTCTATAGCAAGCCATGGATGTGGTGTAATGTACACAGCTTTGGATGTACTGTTAACCTCGGTGGGGCATTAAATCGAAATAACGATGGTCTGATGTCGGCGCTTCGCGATCCGAACAGCGGCCAACTCACGGGCCTGGGCTTTGTCAATGAGGGTCTTGATTACAATCCAGTGGTTTATGACTTGATGTTCGAAATGGCCTGGCGCGATACACCGGTTGACCTGAGTGCATGGATCACCGACTACGTCCATCACCGTTACGGCCAACCCCAGGCCGACGCGCAGCAAGCTTGGCGCATTCTCACGGACACAGTCTACAGTGCCCCCAACCGTACGCATTCGATCATTGATCACACACCTACTTTGACTTCAGGAGGTGGTTTGCCCTCTTACAGCAACACTCGCCTGGCCGAAGCCTGGAATTGTCTGCTGCAGGCGTCGCATGAATTAGCCGGCACAGACACATATGGTTTTGATTTGGTCAACGTGGCCCGCCAGGTATTGTCGAATCATGCCGCCACACTACACTTCGATCTCATAGAAGCTTTCCAGGCAAAGGATGCCTGGGCCTTCCAAAAGGCCTCCGCCCGATTCCTCGGCCTAATCCGTGACCTGGATGAACTGCTGGCCACGCGTCCCGAATTCCTCCTGGGCAGTTGGTTGGAAGATGCCAAGCGTTGGGGGGCAAACGATGCTGAACAGAAGATACATCAATGGAATGCCCGACGCGTACTAACGCTTTGGGGCCAAGGGCCGGCTATCGATGACTATGCACGCAAAGAGTGGTCCGGCATGCTCAGCGGCTACTACTTGAAACGATGGGAATGGTACCTGTGCGAGGTGAGCGAATCCCTGAAAAACAAACAATCTTTCGATGACGCTGAATTCGACCGAAAGCTGCGACAATGGATGGTCGAATGGTCGGATGGACAGGAGACATATCCCACTGAACCAAGTGGTGACAGTGTGGTGGTAGCCAGGCGACTGTGGAAGAAGTACCATGAGGCGTTCAAACCCAATGCCGTCAGCTTGACCACGGACAAGCCAGTCACCTGTTCGCATGCGCTTCCGGGACACGCAGCTAATCTGGCCAACGATGGCTGGAGTAACAACACCAATGCTTATTGGGCGACTGATATCACACAACATCCTGAGGCATGGTGGCAGGTGGACCTGCAAAAGCCTACCCCTGTAGGCCGGATCGTGGTGGTTGGTTACTTTGGTGACAAGCGACATTACGGCTTCACTGTGCAGACCTCGCTGGAGGGCAAGACGTGGAAAATAGTCGCCGATCACCGTACTAACCAGGAGCCTGCCTCCGCAAATGGATACACATGCCGCTTTGAGCCACGAAGAGTACGCTATATCCGCGTCACGCAGACTCATAATTCGGCCAATACAGGTCGGCACTTAGTGGAAGTCATGGCGTTCCCTGAGTAGGACAATCACATACCGCTAACTTTAAAATGGGGAAAACATTTGGTTACGACTGTGGTTGTAACATATCCTCCCAATTAAATGCTCTTGTAGGAAAAGGTCGAATCAGAATATATTGCTACGATTGACCGTGATATAAGCAGATTCACGATGTCCACTATAATGCATCGTGAAGTCTAAAAGCTGTTCAGATAAGCTACAAAGCGGGGGCCTATATATTGTAACGAAGATGCCTCAAAGGAAAATTTTGTGGCAACAGGGATTTGAGTATTTGACTTTGAGCTGTTCATAGACGCACTCTTTCAAAAATGAGGGCTATTCTCGTAAGCCTCAAATACGATTCCGCCAGAGAGCGATCAGGGCGGATTCGTCGACTGCGAGGTAGTCTGAGGCCCGGAGCCGAATGAAACTCCGGCCATGCTCGACAGGACTCCCGCGGCGGCCATCTTTAAGAATTCGCGTCTTTTCATTCAATCTTTCCTTTCGTCGAAAATTGTTGCTGACCCGCCTGCCGTCGTAAGGTTCCGGCAGCCCGGCGTTCGTTCTCTAATTATAAACTATCTGACCTTCGGATTCAATAGTCGCGGTACCGTTAATTCCGAAGAAATCGTATCGTCGATACGGCCCTGTAATTTTTTATGATTATTTTTAAGAAATTCTTTTGACACAGCCAATCGGTAGTGCTAAAAAAAAGCAAACTGATATCTTTGTGGGATAAAGAGATGAAAGGCATTAAAAGGATTTTAGTTCTTGCATCTTTGTTCTTACCGTTTCTTTCCATCGGTGCGTTCGGCGTGCAGGAAATCGCAATTCAATCCGGCACCATTTTTCCGATAAGTGACGCCCCTATAGAAAACGGCACGATCCTTATAAAGGACGGAAAGATTGCCGAACTCGGCCGGAACGTCGCTATCGGCGCGGACGCCCGGGTAATCGATGCAAGCGGCAAATTTGTCATGCCGGGGCTGATTGATGCTCAATCCCGGCTGTTCGTGATTGACAGCGAGCTAAATGAGAGCCGCTCGATTGCTCCCGAACTGAATATTCTCGATGGGCTCGACCTGTTCGTCAAAGAGGCTCCGGAAGTGGTGGCACAAGGTGTCACGGCCATCTACATCTCGCCTGGCTCTCGCAGCCTGGTCGGCGGCAGCGGCGCGGTTTTGAAACTCAACGGCTCGATGGATGCAGGCAAGATGCTGTTGAAGGGCGATGTAGCCGTCAAGGCGGCCATTGGCGTGGCTGCGAATAACCAATCCTCATCGCTGGAGCGCCTGGCGAATTATTCTTCGATTCGCGAAGCACTGCTCGATGCGAAATTATACATACATAATAAGGAAAAGTCCGAGCGAGAGCTGGCCGAACACAATAAGAAGAAAGCTGAGTACGATAAGAAAAAGAAAATAAACCCGGCGGATAAAGCTGACAAACCCAAAAGGCCGGCCCGGTTTAGCCCCAATCCCACTCATGAAGTCCTTGCGAAGGTTTTGAGCAAGGAGATTCCGCTCCAGATCGAGGCTCACCGTGTCACGGATATCCTCAATGCGCTGCGCCTGGCGGATGAGTTCGGTTTCACGCTGATTCTGGATAAATGTACCGAGGGTTATCTGGTCGCAGGGGAGATTGCCCGGCGTAAAGCGACTGTTATTCTCGGGCCTGTCTCGGCTTCTTTTGTCGATATGCCCGGATTGGAATACCGTCACCACGATAACCGGAATGCCGCGATTTTATCAGAGAAAGGTATCAAACTGGCGCTGGGTGTCTCGGGCCGGGACGGTGCAAGCTCGAAATTCGTCGCGTTGGCGGCCGCGATGGCGGTGGCCGGCGGCATGGACAGAGATATGGCGCTGAGGGCCGTGACATTGACCCCCGCCGAGATACTCGGTGTCGCGGACCGAATCGGCAGCCTGGACGTGGGCAAAGACGCCGATATCGTTATCCTGAGCGGCCATCCGTTGGATTCACTCAGCCATGTCGAAATGGTTTTGATTGAAGGCAAAACTGTTTTTGAAAGGAAAGACCAGCAGTGAAAAAGACAAGATACCTGAGCTTTTTGGTTATACTGAGCAGCTCATTCTGTCTGGTGAGTTCCGGCGGGGAGCCGCAGAGCCTCGCGATACGGGCGGGCAAAATCTGGACTTTAACGGACGGCGTCATAACGAACGGCGTTATTATCGTCGATAACGGCAAGATTAAAGCCGTCGGCGAAAAGTTAGATATCCCGGAGGGCGCCAAAGTCCTGGACATGTCGGACAAGAATGTTATGCCGGGTATGATCGATGCCCATTGCCACATCGGCTTGTCGCTGGATATTCTCGGTGAGATGGATGAGACTGTCGCGGCGGTCGCAGCCGATATGCAGATTCTCGATGCCTTCAATCCGCAGGCGGGCGACGTCAGGAAAGCCCTTCGCTCGGGAGTGACAACCATAATGCTGGCGCCGGGTTACAGGAATCCGGTTGGCGGACAGCCCGCCGTAGTGAAGCTGGATACGAGCAAGGCGGACGGTTGGGTGCTGAAACGCACGGCCGGCGTCGAGTTCTCGTTGATGAATCAGGCCCTGATGTTCGACCGCGAGCCGACGTCACGGACCGGGCTGGTGGCGTTGATCAGGGAGGAACTGGACCAGGCTAAGGCGGAGAAGGGCGAAGCTTTCAATCCGGGACGTGAAGTTCTCAAACGCGTGGTGGAAGCGAAACGTCCGGCGTATATTTGGGCGTACACCGTCGATGAGATTGCTTCGGCCATGACAATCGTCGATGAATACAAATTGAACGCGGTTCTCGTTGCGGCAGGGCAGGGCGACGAAATTGCGGATATGATTGCAAAGCGGAATTTGCCCGTAATATATCCCCCGCTGCTTCTTTCCAGCAGGGATAAGGACCTGAAACGTGCCGGAGCGATGGCCAAAAGCGGCGTAAAACTTGCCTTCGCATCGCTGGCCCCGAAGACCGATTTATACGATCTGAGGACCTCGGCAATCCTCGCTGCGAAGTACGGACTCGATAAGGAGACGGCATTAAAAAGCCTGACTATTAATGCCGCGGAAATCCTCGGCGTCGCCGACCGTCTCGGAAGCATCTCCGAAGGCAAAGACGCCGACCTGGTAATTCTCAACGGTGACCCGCTCCAACTGACATCCAGCATTGAGATGGTCCTGATCAATGGCAATATTGTATATCAAAGGCAGGGAGAATGAGAATCTACGTCATTTTACTGACTTTTTTACTGCTTGTGTCGGCGTTTGTCGCTCCCGGCCGGGCGGAGGTTACGGCTGTCAAAGCCGGCAGGATACTGACGATATCGGGCGAGCCGATTACCGATGGTGTTATCCTGATCGAAGACGGAAAGATTGCGGAGATCGGCACGGGGATTGAGATTCCCGAAGACGCCACCGTGATTGACGCCGGCAAGAGCGTCGTCATGCCGGGGCTTGTAGATGCCAGCGCCGCTGCCCCGGTTCGCGGAGATCTGAACGAACAGTCAAGCGAGATAACGCCGACGTTCCGAATTTCAGATGCACTGGACCCGCAGAGCAAGGCTCTGAAACGTGTCGTTCAGACGGGGGTGACAACGTTGTTTGTTTCTCCGGGCCTGCAGAATGTCATCGGCGGCATGGGTGTTGTCGTCAAGCCCACAGGCAAAATTCCCCAGCAGATGATCGTCAAGGACGAGGCGGCACTTAGGATTGTAATGGATTTGGATTCGACCCAGGGCAATCGCATTCCCAGGCGGGAACCAGCGATCAACTTCTATTATCGACGACCGGGGACACGGATGGCGATTATCTGGATGCTGCGCAAGAGTTTCTTCGATGCCCGGCAGCAGGCGGATTCCGGACAAACCGAAGACCCGAATCTGGCTGTATTGTCTGCGGCGTTGAAGGATGAGATTCCCATTCACGTTAACGCCCGCCGTGCGATCGTGATTCGTGCCGCCCTGAAGGTCGCAGATGAATATGGTTTGAAGTTGATTCTTCAGGAATGCACAGAAGGCTACAAAGTCGCCGGGCAGTTGGCCGAAAGGAAAATCCCCGTCGTGTTGGGACCCTTCTACTACTATCCGGGGAATACGGGCCAGTACCGAGAGGGCAGGAAAGTGAACTGGAACAATGCCGGAATTCTGGCTGAGGCCGGTGTCAAAGTGGCTTTGTCGTCGGGTGGGCAATCCGGGGCAATCGACATCTTAACGGCGGCGACCTTTGCCGTTCGGCACGGAATGGACCGCGACGAAGCGCTGAAAGCCATCACAATCACGCCGGCTGAAATACTCGGCGTCGCCGATCGGGTGGGGAGTCTTGAAAAAGGAAAGGATGCCGACATTGTCATTCTCAGCGGCGATCCACTGAATGTGACAACACGTGTAGAAAAAGTCATTCTAAACGGTAAGACTGTCTATCAGCAGACTTCAGGAGAGACGTCATGAAATCCAGGTCTCATATAACATTTGTTTCTATATTATTGATTGTATTTATGGCCAACTCGATAGCGTATGCAGCACCGGTTCGCAAGAAGCTTGCTGTCGAAGCAGGCCGGATCATTACCATCGCAGGCAAGGATATTAAAAACGGCGTGATTTTAATCGAGGATGGAACGATCAAGGCCGTTGGAACCGATGTAGAAATTCCCTGGGATGCCTTTGTTATCGAAGCGAAGGATAAGGTGGTCATGCCCGGCTTCGTGATGGCGCACACATCGGACGGCCTGGACCGGGCAAATGAGAACATGCCGGAAGTGCCTTTTATTTCGACGTTCGATTCAATCGATCCGATCAGCACCTTCTTCGAAGATTCGCTGCGTGACGGAGTCGTGGCAATGCTCGTTCTTCCCGGCAACAATACGCTGCTCGGCGGTACGGGAACCATCGTCAAACCTTACGGCCGAACCGTCGAAGCCATGCTCATCAAACGATATGCCGGCTTGAAAATCTCATTACAACCGAGCCAAAACACCAGCCGTATGGGGCACATGCAGCGATTCAGAAGATACGTATCCGACCTGAAAGATTACCTTGAAGAATACGAGCAGCGAAAGGCGGATGCCGAAGAAGAGAAAAAGCCTTTCGACGAAGACATCGACGTGACCAAACAGTCGATGGTCGATCTTTTGAACAAAAAGCTCACGGCATTTATCTATTGCGACCGGGCCGCCGATGTGCCAAAAGCTATTGAGATACAGAAAACAACTGAGCTGAATACCGTGTTGGTACTTGGCCCGGATTGCTATAAAGCCGCTGACCTGATCGCCAAAAGCAAGCTCCCTGTCGTTTTGGATTCTGAGTTGATCATCTGGGAAACCAACGAGCAGACGAATGAAGAGGAAATGAAGGTTATCCCGATGATATTCCACAAGGCCGGCGTGAAGTTCGCTTTTCAAACCGATACTTCGCAATACGGCAGACGCTATCTCTGGTATCAGGCGGCGACCGCGGTCAAGTATGGCATGAAGCGGGAAGAGGCCCTGAAATCCATTACGCTTTATCCCGCGCAGTTCATCGGTGTCGATAACCGTCTCGGAAGTATCGAAACAGGTAAAGAAGCAACCATGATTTTTCTGACAGGCGACCCGCTTGATGCCCAGAGCTGGGTCGATCAGGTCATGATTGCCGGTGAAATTGTCTATGAAAAAGCAAAAGATGAGCGGTTGAAAAAGCTGCTGGAACCGCCGTTAGTAATGCAGGAACCGAAAGACACTGATTGATTAAGGGCCGGATTGTGTGAGAGACAAGGATGAGCCTTAGCCATGAATATACGCTATAGACATTTCAGTATCGGAAAGAAATTCTATGTGACTGCGATTTTCGTTCTCGTCGCTGCGTTGCTCGTTCCGGGCGTCACGGCCGAGGAGACATCCGTCGTCGCCGTTAAGGCGGGCACGATCTATCCGGTCAGTTCTGCGCCGATTCAGGACGGCATAATTCTGATTCGCGACGGCAAGATAGAAGCCGTTGGAAAGGACATTGCAATACCCGAAGGCGCTGAAGTTATCGATGCCGCGGGCAAGGTGGTTATCCCGGGACTCATCGATGCCTTTACGACGCTCGCAGAACCGGGCCGGGACGACGAAGAATCAGTGACGCCGGATATCAGGGCTGTCGACGCCTTCAACTTCTACGGCGAATATCGGCGCATGCTTGCCGGGGGCGTGACAACGGTTTATGTTTCGCCGGGCCAGAGGCGATTGGTAAGCGGCCTCGGCTCGGTTGTAAAGCTTGCCGGAGATTCTGTTGCCAAACGCCGCCTTAGAGACAGTTCGGCGCTTCGCATTACAATCGGGGAATTACCGAAGAATCCGCCGGCGATTTGGAATCCGCCGGTTCCTCCGGACCCTTGTCATCCGATGGTGCCGCAGGAAAAACAATTACCGACGACGCGTATGGGCGAGATGGCCGTCCTGCGAAACGTCTTCGGGCAGGCGCAGCAGTACTTGAACGACCGCCCGCGAAAAATAGACTGGAAAATGGAATCGCTGCTGCCGGTTTTGACACGCAAACTGCCTGTCCGGATCAATTGCCATAACGCCCAGGATATCCGCAGCGCAATCCTGTTCAGCGAGGTTTTCAATCTCAGGCTTATCATCGAAGGCGGCACGGAAGCATACAGCGTCATTAACCAGATCAAATGGAGCGATGCGCCGGTGGTTGTGACCGGGGCCTTCGAGCCCGGGCGGCGGTATCCGAAAGACGATACCCGGGATATCATGCTCGGGCGCGTAAATCCCGCAAATGCACGTCTTCTTGCCGAAGCGGGTATTAAATTCGCGCTTTCGTCGCCGAGCGACCAGGCGATCGGCGACCTGCAATTTGTCGCCGGATACGCCGTCAGCCAGGGATTGTCGCCGGAAGAAGCGCTCAAAGCCGTTACAATTACGCCCGCTGAAATCCTCGGTATTGCCGATCGCGCCGGGAGCATCGAAAAGGGCAAGGACGCGGATCTGGTCATTTTGACGTCGGAGCCGTTCGACGTTCGATCCGCTGTCGATAAAACGCTCATCGACGGCAAAGTCGTCTACACGCGTTCGGAAGGCGAGCCGGAAAAAGAACACGCGGAAAAAGCATCCGTTACGGCAATTCGTGCCGGCAAAATCCTGACTGCAAGCAGGGGGACAATTACCGACGGCCTGATTCTCATTAAGGCCGGCAAAATCGCTTACGTAGGCGAGCCGAAAGATATCCCGGAGAATGCGGCCGTTATCGATGCGGCCGAAAGTGTCGTCATACCCGGCCTGATCGACATCCATTCTCATCTTGGTCTGCACTGGGAAAGCGAACCGGTCAGAATGAATCCGGCTTCGCCGACGAGCGGTTCGGGCAGCGCGAATCTGGTGAGCATCTCCAACGCCATAATGCCGAATGACGAAGGTTTCATGGATGTTTTGTGCTCGGGAGTCACTTCGGTTCTTCTGGCTCCGGAGACCGGCGGGCTTGTCAGCGGGAATGCCGCTCTCATCAAGCTCACCGGCGACCGCACGAAGGATATGATTGTTAAAGAATACGCCGCCGTAAAATTCTCGATGCTTGGATCGAGCGCAAAAATGACACAAGTCTGGCAGGCGAGAGATCTTCTTAAAAGAGCGAAGGAATATGCCGAGAAGTGGGACCAATACGAACGCGCGTTTGAGGAATACGAGCGCCGCCGGAAATACGAAAAGGATAAAAACAACGGTAAAAACAAAAGCGAAGGTAAAGAATCGGATGAAGAAGATGCTCTCAAGGAGCCGGAGCGCCCTCGGCGAGATACAAACCTTGAACTGATGAGGGGACTCTTCAATCGCAAGATGCCGGCGCTCGTGCATGCCGGCCGGGCCGACGAAATACTCAATACGCTGAAAGTATTTAGAGACGAATACAATCTTGACGTTATCATTCTTGGCGGCGGCGACGGCTTCCGAGTCACGGACGAGCTGAGAAAATACAATGTCGGAGTTGCCATCGGCCCTGATATCCTCAGGTATGAGAAGGGAAAGGCGATCAATAATGCCGACATGCTGACACGAAGCAGGCTCCGCGTCGCGCTGCATACAAGCGCAACTTCGGGGACGCAGTATTTACCGATGAACGCGGCTTACGCCGTCCGGCATGGAATGGATGAAGACAACGCGTTTCGAGCAGTCACTATCTATCCGGCGGAACTGCTGCACGTAGACGACCGTATCGGAAGCATCGACGAAGGTAAAGACGCGGATCTGGTCATACTGTCCGGCGAGCCTTTTGATTTTCGAAGCAGGGTGGAAAAAGTTATCGTGAACGGACGAGTTGTTTTTGAACGAGAAGAATAGAAACGTTGGCTGAGAGCAGAAAACCTCTCGGGCGGTTATATAACAGAAGTGTGACACGAATGAAAACAGGCTCGATAATTGCGATTTTTATCTTATGCGTGTTTCAGTTTGGCGCTGTTACTGAAGGTGTGTCGAAGCCGTATGCGATCAGGGCCGGCAAGATTTTAACGATGGTGCCGGCCAAAGGTTCTGATACGAGCCGGCGCGTCATCAATCACGGCGTGATCCTGGTCAGCAAAGGGAAAATCGAAGCGCTGGGCTCGGCCTCGGATGTCACTGTCCCGGAGGGGTACACTGTTATTAACGCATCGGATCGATGGGTCATGCCGGGCATCATCGAATCGCACACACATATCGCCGTCGAAGGCGGTTTCAACGATATGGTCACGACGATCAATCCCGAGTTGGAAATCGACGAGTGTGTCGACCTGGAGGATATCGCCGCCGAAAAAGCAGTGACAGGGGGGGTGACTACCATCCATACCCTGCCGGGCAGCGGAACCAACCTTGCCGGTTTCACGGTTATCGTCAAGCTCGACTGTGCGCACCCTGCCGAAGCGATTGTCCGCGAAATCGGCGCGATGAAAATTGCCCAGGCTTTTAATCCGGAACGAAGCGCGGGCGACCTGGGGCTGACCCGGATGGGCATGGCCTGGATGCTCCGGCAGATTCTTAACCAGGCGAAAGAATACACGGAAGCATGGCAGTCATACGAGAGCGGTAAAAGCAAAGACAAGCCGGCGTACAAACCCGAGCTTGAGAATATGCGAAAGGCCTTCAAGGGCGAAATCCCCGCTATAGTCCATAGCGCTGCTGCCTGGGGTATTCTTGAAAGCATGTACATGTTTCACGATGAGTATAAGATGGAAACCATCGCGACGCATACGTCTTTTGGCGGATACATGGCCGGCGAGGAAGCGGCAAAACACGAGAAGGTCCACGTAAACATCGGTCCGCGACTGGTTGATTTCCGGGGATGGAACGCTCCGATAGACGGTCGATTCCACGGGATGGGCGCCGAATATTACAGCCGGGGCGTTCGGAATCTGTCGATCAATACGGATTCCGTCGGATGGGGAATGCAGGAGGAGCTGGCCTTCCAGGCGTCCATGGCCGTCCATTACGGCTTGGATGAAATCATCGCGATGGAGGCTATTACCATACAGCCGGCCCGGGCACTCGGTGTCGACGACCGAATCGGTTCGCTGGAGGCGGGCAAGGATGCCGATATCGTAATTAAGAAGGGAAGCTTGCTCGATGTCGCGGCCGCGGTTGATCTTGTGCTGATTAACGGGAGAATCGTCTATCAACGCAATGGCGTAAATTTAGTTGCGAAGGAAAAATCTTCATAATTTCCGAATAGGAATATAGAGAGCGTTAAACCGAAAGGTTTGACGCGGGACAAACGAATGAAATATGTATGCTGTATTTCAGTGATTATTCTTGCGGCCCTGACCGCGGGCTCATCAATTGCCAAAGATGAGCCGGCACCGCCAAAGTACGCCATCAAAGCGGGTAAGATTCTGACAATGGCGCCGGGCAAGGCATTTGTCGTCGGCAAAGGTGTTATCAATAACGGCATTATTCTTCTCAGCGACGGAAAGATTGAGGCTCTTGGGCCGGCGTCGAGCATCCATGTCCCGGAAGGATATACTTTGATTGACGCTTCGGAGCGATGGGTCACTCCCGGCATCGTCGAGGCTCACACACACTTCGGCGCCGAAGGTGGATTCAACGACATGGTAACGACGATCAATCCCGAACTGAAAATCGCGGACAGCGTCGATCCCGAAGACATCAACGTTGAAAAGGGCGTGACAGGGGGCGTGACTACACTCAACGTGATGCCCGGCAGCGGGACAAACCTGGCTGGCTTCAGCGTCATAATAAAGGCCGATCCATCCGACCCGGAGAAGATGATTTTTCGCGAGTACGGCGCGATGAAAATGACGCAGGCTTTCAATCCCGAACGCCGCGCCGGCGACCTTGGTGCCACGCGCATGGGGATGTCATGGATTCTCAGGCAAATCCTCAAACAGGCGAAACAATACACCGAGGCATGGCGGGCATATGAACGGGGCGAGCGAAAGGAAAAGCCCAAATTCAAGCTGGAGCTGGAGAAGATGCGGAAGGCCTTCAACGGTGAAATGCCGACGATCGTGCATACCTACTCCGGCTGGGGTGTTATGCAGACGATCCGCATGTTCAGCGATGAAAACAATTTGAATGTTATTCCCACGCACACTGCATACGGCGGGTATATCGTGGGTCAGGAAGCGGCAAAACGCGAGGGGGTATTTATCAATATCGGCCCGCGAGTTATTGAATTCTCCCGGCCTACCTTCGACGGTCGCTTTCATGGAATGGGGGCCGAATATGCAAAGACCGGTGTTAAGGAACTCTCGATCAATACAGATAGTGCCTTTTCGCAGGAAGAACTGTCGTTTCAGGCCTCGATGTCGGCCCACTACGGGCTCGATGACCGAGAGGCTCTGAAAGGCATTACCATCAATTCTGCCCGCGCCCTCGGTATAGACGACCGCGTCGGTTCTCTCGAAGTGGGTAAAGACGCCGACATTGCCATAAAAAAAGGCAGCCTGCTCGACCATACGGCCCCGGTTGATATGGTACTGATCAACGGTAAAATCATTTACCAGCGAAAAGGGATCGACCTGGTGGACAAGCAAAAAACCGCTCCTCGTGAGAAGGAATCATAATATGAGGAATATTCGTCACTATATCCTTTTATGCATATTGACAGGCGGGTTTTCGATCGGAGCCGCCGCCGAAGAGATAATCGCCATCAAGGCCGACCGGATCGATACCGTCACCTCCGGCGTGATTGAAAACGGCATCATCGTCATAGCCGACGGCAAGATTAAGGCTATTGGAAACGACATTGAGATTCCCGAAGCTGCCGAGATCATCGATGTGCCTGACAAGACAATCTTCCCCGGCCTCGTGAATCCTTCATCACGAATCGGGCTGTCGCAATCGGCAAGAGGTGGCCCGGCATCCAATCCGCATTACCGGGTCGTCGATGAATTATATCCCCATCAGGACCAATACAAACGCATCCTTGGAGCGGGATTTACAACTTTAGGATTGCTCCCGGGCGAAAAAGGATTTGTAAGATACTATCCAGGATATGGTTATTGGCCCGACAGTGGTCCACCCAGTACGGGTATTGCCGGACAGGGAGCCATAGTACGGCCGACCGGCCAAAATCCCGAAGAGATGATCGTTGCCGAATCGGGATTTGTGATGATCCATTTCCAGGCGAACGATAAAGTCAAGAATGTTATCACCTCAGCGCTGGATTCCGCAAAAGGCAAGATGAGTTCCACGGAACCGAAAGTCCTGCCGCTCGTTCTTGCACTGCAGGGCAAGGTCCCGACGTTTGTGTTATGTAATTCGCCTGGTGAAATTCTGCATTTGTTAAAGTTGCTCGAACCTTATGACAAAATGAAATTGGTTCTGGTTGAGGGCAACGAAACGTATCGGGTTACAAAAGAACTGGTAAAAAGAAAAATCCCGGTGGTACTTCCTGCACAGATAGAATTCGAGAGCAATACTCGCACTCGCATTAACGTGCCGAGGATGCTGGCGGAAGCCGAGGTTAAAATTGCAATAAGGCCGGAATTTGACAACGTCGCCGGACACGAAGACTTCCTTAGAAAAATAGCTGAGCTGGTAAAATCCGGATTGAACAGGGAAATCGCCAAAAAAGCAATTACCATCCATCCCGCTGAGATGTTGGGGATTGACTACCGCCTGGGAAGTTTGGACGTCGGCAAGGATGCGAATCTCCTGATTCTCAGCGGCGATCTACTGGATGTCGGGACTAAAATTGATAAGGTGATGATCGAAGGCAAGATCGTTTATGAAGCTCCGTTGGGAGAGACCATCGATGAGTAAAAAATATATACATCATATCGTGCCTGTGCTGTTGTTTGCGCTGGCGATATCTGTGATGTTTGTCGCCTCGCCGCTCTCGGCGGCCGAGGAGGTCACAGCGATTCGAGGTGGGGACCTGTACACAATCACCGGCGGAATTATTAAAAACGGAACGATTCTCATCAAGGACGGAAAAATCTCCGATATCGGACAAAATATCGAAATTCCGGAAAAAGCCAAAGTGATAGATGCCAGTGGAAAAGTTGTTATGCCCGGCCTGGTCGCAGTCAACGCCGAGGTCGGGGTCATCGGCTACCCGGATATAACCAAGATAGCTGATTCCCTCAATCCGTTTGACTTCAGCGTCTCTCTGGCACTGGCATCCGGCATCACGACGGCTATGGTATCGGCCGGTGGTCCACGATCTGGCTCCAGTCCCATCGGGGGAGCAACCGCCGTAATCAAGACTTTCTATGGGGATTTGGATCAGATGCTGGTCAAGGAATCGGTCGTCCAGCCGGTCATGATTTCCAACAGGGATTGGCTTCGTAAAACCACCTTTAAACAGAATCTGCGAAAGGCTCAAAGTTACCTGCGAAAACTCGCGGAGTATCAGCAAGCTAAGGATAATA
>Ga0307378_10003313_pt1 | contig 23736 bp, 18 predicted proteins | sample UN1MG_FD_202238 | JGI IMG/M metagenome (GOLD analysis project Ga0307378, IMG submission 202238) | Soil microbial communities from Risofladan, Vaasa, Finland - UN-1 | ecosystem: Environmental > Terrestrial > Soil > Coastal area > Acid sulfate soil | place: Finland: Risofladan, Vaasa | collected...
GGGGCATAACCAGCCACACCAGAACCCCGAGCAAACTCGTGAGCAGTGCCCAATATGGCCCAATCGGCTCCATCGACCGAGTACTCAATGGTAACCTCCTTGACGCCGAAACCGACAACAGGCTCAACAGAGCTATTGTAATTCCATACCCACATCTGATACAATTTATGGATCTTGTCGAACTCATATTGGATCCAGGCCGCGTTTGGATCGACGGCACTACTGAGCCACATATCGGCGTTTTCTGATGAGTGCAGGTCATCGTCATCCAGCCCGGAACCGTTGATGGTGTTTTCGGGCCCCTCGTCGGCCCTGTTCGTGCTGGAAGCTGTGGTAGTTACATTCTCGATGGGATAAGCGAACGGCTCGACCGTAAATTGCCACACATCGCCTTGATTCCAGGCGGTGACGCTGGTGGCCTCATCAACCCGCCAGTAGTAAGTCTGGCCAATATCTAAGTAGAGGGTTGCGCCGACAGGATAGAAATTAGGATCCTGGGTGACGCCGCCAATACCATCGTTGACATCGTCGAAGTTTTCGCTCAAGAAGACTTTGTGCCCATTCACTGTTGGTGCATAAACCCCTGGCTTCCAGCTAAGGACTACATCCCGGGGCACATCTGTCGCCCCATCAGCCGGACTCGGCCTGGAGGCCATCTCGGCCCCGCCGAGCATATAACGGACCGCGTTGAGGAACAGTATTTCGCCTTCAGCAGTGAGGTTGTACTCACCTGGGGGAGCAGGTGCAGCTTCTCCTCTACCGGCAGTGAATAACATGCGCCGACCCCCAGCGGTCTGACCTGCCCCTGTGTAGAACTCCACTCCCGGGTCCCATTCAGCGATGAAAGCCCAATCGTTGTCTGCTCGCTTGGCTATCATCGTACCGTTGCCGGCATCAGTGGCTTGAATGAAGGAAGTGTGGCCCACAACTCCGTCGAGGATATCAACCTGATTGCTCGGACCGAGCGGCACGCTGTAGAAAATAGGATGGCCCGGATCCACGGCTTCCAGCGTGGGAGCGTCGCCGTTTTGGAGAAGACTGTTGGTGTTGAACCACAACCAACGGCTTTGCCTGACGAGGTACACGTTTTGTAGTATAAGTGGCGTCGTGACGGAGTTCCATTGGGTTGGCTCCTCGCCGTTTATGTACAACCCACTGTTGGTGTCACGACTTACGATAACAAGGTCGGCGCCATTGAGCTCCGCTATTTTTGCATCATCGAGGGTCTGCCAGTACCGATAGTCCGGTGCCCCCGAACCGGCTTCCCCCTTGTAATCAACAATGTAACCCTCAGCCCTGAGTAGGTCCACCCATCCCCGGTCGTCCAGGACACCGTCGCCATTGACATCACTAGCATCCGAGACCCAGATGATATTGACGGCATAGGCCGACGATACCATCCCCAGCACCAAAACAAAGAAAACAAAATAAATCAATTTTTTACACATAATGTGCCTCCTCAAAAAAAGTTAAGAATAATTATGTCTTGGCCACGCACCAAAGCACTCATTGTTTTCGACAAAACTACCAAAAACTCGCACCTTTACCAGATTTGGTGCCTCCCCATGACAATTTATTAAAACTTGACTTTACCTCCTTTCTTCAAAAACCGGAATGGTTCAGTCTAATATGTCCAAGGGTAACCCTTCTTCAGTAGTCTTTCAAGTTTCTCATCCATTCCGGCCAATCATCCGGCCAGATGGATCCCGCTCTGGTCCAGGATCCTGCCGTATTGAAACTACGATGCCATTTCAATGTCCACAGTTCCTTGAGGCCGATCTTTCCGACAGTCCAGTCCATAAAGAGGACATTTATAAATCCGTCGTGACGGTTGATGCAGAAAACGCGCATTTCATCTCCAGCTGCACCAACTCCTGTTCGTGGCTCTCCTTCGTATGACGGCGGACTGTCGGTTGGATATGGCTGACCGTCGGCAAGCCAGATACCATCACCCATAACCGGTATGTTACTCAATCCTTTGTGATTTATACTGCGCCAGTAATCCTCGGCCTTCCGATCGCCGCTATACGCCGCTGGGCCTGTGGCGATGTCGTCATAAATCCACTCACTGAGCGCATAGCTGCCGCACCGCTTGCCTCCACTTTCAATGATTGCATACCGGGCGGGAGCCCCCTCAGACATGGTTCTTGTGGCCATCGGGCAGTAGAGCAGCTTCTCACTGTTCGAGTAGTAGTCAACCAGCTTCTGCATCCAGTTGGAAGCGAGATAGCCGGGGAATTTGCCGTTGTTTTCGTCCGTGTACATTGCCCAGACAAGACCCCATTGTTTAAGATTCGACTGACAAACAACTGCCTTGGCCTGGCTCTTTACTCGCTGCAGTGCCGGCATCAATATCGCCATCAATAGCGCAATGATAGCGATTACAACTAAAAGTTCTATTAGCGTAAAGCCCGTTAGAAATAATCGTGACTTACCGGGATGCCCGCCTTTGGTGCAGATTTCTAACGGGGTAAACCCTCTTGATTTTCCCATAATAACCTCCACGGCTAAACGACTTGTGCTTTAAAGTTAAACAATTGGCAGAACTCCTCGATCTCCCTCTTATAGTCACCGTAGAATAACACTTGGTGCATACCCGGCATCGTTAACACATCGTGGTCACTGTCGATCTTGTATCTGACAGACACGACGCATCCGCCATTTGGCGGCACGCTAATGTTATCCATAACAGTGCCGGTGAAAAGGAGAATATTTGTCTGTTTCCCTTCCTTATGCATGACGTCAATAGCAGTTACTCGCTGGCCTTTTCGCCATTGAGGCCTTACAGTTGCGTCCGTATTACCGTGGTGATGCACCAAGTCGAAGGACTCTGGAGGTTGATCGAAACCGTTCAGAAGCGTCGCACACACACAATGTGCCCCTATAAACGCCTGATTTGCTGTATCTGGCACAGGGTCCTGCATGAATCCGGGACGGTTGAACAGGTACTGCACAATGGTTTTTGAGGCGATAGCACCCAAATCGCCTTCACAAGCCGAAGGGATCCCTTCATCACTCAACCGCGACCAAGCAATACATGGACGGTACTTTACCAAACTCACGCAACCAGCTAGCGTAATGGAATCGCCTCCTTCCCGCTCAAGGATATTGCGAGCCGCAAAGTAGCCCTTAACGCCATTGATGACGTCTTCTTTAGTCGGCCCGATGCGTTGGTGCGCACATCGCATTAAATCCTCCGTCATAGATAATACCTCATCGTTCGTAGATATTTTGTTGGTTTCGTCTATATATGTTTTCACTGGAAGATGCAGCACCTTAATCCCTAGATCCCCCATAGACGATTCGCCTCGCTCATTACCCCCAAAACTGATGCACCTGCTATGGCGCATCTTTGCCCCGGCCTCAAGCATTTTCATGCCGAATAGCATCTGACTAGAATCCTCCATTGTCGTTGAATAAACAACACAACCAGGTTTTTTCGATAGCGGAGCGGTATTGGCATGAAATGCACAGCCGAGCGGCGCAAAAACAACAGTCGGAATGCCGATATCTGCCACCTTGTATGCTGTGGGCCAGGAATGTTGCTGCCGATCCATGACTAATAACATTATCCCGTCAGGCTTGGTGTCCTTGGCCTTTGCTATCCAGGCATCGGCATCGGTATTACTATAAATCGGATTCGGCCTCAGATTTAATCGCACACCGAGCGACTTGGCTGTCTCCGTTAGTTGCGCAGTGTACTCTTTAATTGCCGCTTTCCCATCATAGATCGCACCCGGCCACCCCATGCCGTAATCCTCCTTCCGCCTTACGGTTGCCACCATAATCGTTGGCACGTACTTCGACGCCGGCCCATTTTTACGCACCGGCTTAATTGCCTTCCAGTGTTCTTGCTGCTTCGGAATCCTTCTGCCGCTCAGCATCTCCCCAGCCATAGCAGTCCCTGCTATACTTGTACCTAAACCTCCCAAAAAATTCCGTCGAGTTAAACAAATCATTTTCCTAAACATAACAATTCTCCTTCATAAGAGGGTTAACAAACATGACAACTCCGGCAATATCATCACTTTTCCATTGTTCTGCGCCTTTATGAAAAATCCCTGGAAAACTATTAGGAATCTCAAACCGGAAGGCCAAAAACAGCAAACGCCCATCTACAAGTATCAAAACCTCATTTATTACTTTATATCAAATCAACTGCCTTTGTGTCAAGCGAAAAATGTTTTTTGTTTTGTTTTGTTTTGAGGCTTTATCCGGCCAATCCAAAATCAAATAAGGATTCTTATTGAAAATGATGGAATCTTTACAATCAATTTAATGTCGGTTAACATAACAATACGAAGGTAACTTTTGCAGCGATGTATGAATATCGGGCGAGAGCCGTTCAGGACGGAAAAGAGCGAAGGGGGCAACTGAAGTTGTTTGTTGAAAGGGCCTGGAAGTGAAGAAATTTGGTCAGATCATACTGCTTGCGATGCTGTTATGTCTGCTTTATTTACAGGGAGGGTGTTCGAAAGCCTCCCAAGGTGACGTTTCCGGCACCGAACAAGCTGTGAGCAGCGGTTATGAAAAAGCAGTTAATGAATCGGCGAGGAATATTCCCGTTGCCTACGATGTTGATGTGGTAGTTGTAGGTGGTACTTCGGGCGGTGTGGCAGCGGCGGCAGCAGCGGCTGAGCATGGGGCGAGAGTTTTTCTTGCCGCCGAACGTCCGTACCTCGGCGAGGATATCTGCGGCACGTACCGGCTCTGGCTGAAGCCGGGCGAAGTGCTGAACCTGCCCCTTGCGAGGAAGGTTTTTGCCGAGCCGGCCGTGCCTTTAGTGCCGCATAATTCCGTTGATTTGGTTTATGAGGCCGACAAACCGTTCGCTGCCATGCATAAAGACACGCAGCCGGCGTCGCTGCTCACCGATGGCAAGTGGCACAGTGCGAGCACGCAAAGCGTTCAGTATGACGGCGATGTAAATATCATTGCCGACCTGAGAATCGAACGTAAACCCAGGAAAGTCCATGTCATGGCTTACCAGCGCCGCAGCCCCGGGCTAACCGGCGATTTCGAAGTGCAGCGCATCAGTGTTTCGTTGAGCGGGGATAAGCAGAACTGGAAGCCGGCCGCAGTCATTCAAAATGAGAGACTTGGCGAAACCCTTCCCGAGCCGTGGGGACCCGTTGTGTTTTCCGCGCCGGTGACCGGGCAGGCCCGTTACGTGAAATTCCAAATCCAGAAAAGTCCCGATGTCGAGCGAGTGCTTTTGGGCGAGATTTTAATCGAGGATGAGAACTCAGTTGCCAAACCCGGCGAACATTTGCGGATGCCGCCGACACCCATGCAGGTCAAGAGAACGCTGGATGAGGCGCTGCTCGAAGCTGGTGTGCAGTTTCTGTACGGCTGCTATGCAACCGATGTGCTTACTGATGATGACGGGAGACCGGCGGGAATTGTGATGGCCAATCGTTCCGGCCGGCAGGCGGTGAAAGCTAAAGTCATTATTGATGCTACGCCGCGGGCATGCGTAGCCAGAATGGCAGGCGCTGCTTTTGAGCCCTATCCCGCCGGATTGCAGACGTTTCGGCGCGTTGTAATCGGCGGACAATCGCAGACCGGCCCGGGCATTACGGCAAAAAAGATGCCCTCGCCGATCCCTGCCAGAGTAGGCCGGAACTACGAAGCTATTGAGTACGAACTCGAAATACCAATGAAGGACGGCTCCTTTGCATCCTTCGCCCAGGCCGAACAGATTGCCCGCGATAGAACGTGGGATCCGGGCGTAGTGGATGCGTCGGAGATACTGTTCCAGGTCCCGCCGGACCCGGTAAAAGCGAGGAAAAGCCTGTCCGGTTCATGGCCCGGCTCAGATAAGGTTAATCTGGATGTGTTCAGGCCAAAGGGAATCGCAAGTATGTTTGTACTTGGAGGCTGCGCGGATGTATCACGAGGAGCCGCCGAAGAGCTGCTTCGACCGTTGGAGCTAATGAAAGCTGGCAATCGTATTGGTGCCGCCGCTGCTTCGCAAGCGAAAGACTTGCCGGAGCTGCGAAACGTCAGGCTTCTCGACAAACCAGCGCCGGCGGTCGTTTCAGGGGATGTTAGCGAGAATCTCGGAGGGATACGTTCGCAGACAAAAACACCTGAAAGAATATCCGCCGGCAGGCGCGCCATACCTGTACTCGGAGAATATGACGTTGTAGTAATCGGCGGCGGCACGGGTGGTGCCCCGGCCGGTATTGCCGCGGCAAGGCAGGGGGCCAGGACGCTTGTCGTCGAGTACCTGCACGGCCTCGGCGGTGTGGGAACGACTGGTTTTATCAGCAAGTATTACTACGGTTATATCAAGGGATTTACGAAAGAAATTGATGATGGAATTGCCGGTTTCGAAGCAGGAGCAAAGCCGCGAGGCGGCGGATGGAATATCGAATGGAAGAAACAATGGTATCGCAGCCAATTGCGTAAAGCCGGGGCGGATATCTGGTTTGGCGCCCTCGGTTGCGGCACATTTGTAGAGAACGGGCGCGTCAAGGGAGTGGTTGTCGCGACAGACGCCGGACGCGGAGTGGTCATTGCAAAGGTTGTCATCGATTCGACCGGCAATGCCGATATTGCCGCTGCGGCGGGCGCTGCCTGCGTTTACACCGACGGCACGAGCGTCGCCGTCCAGGGGGCCGGTCTTCCGCCGCATGAGCTTGGCGCCGGATATACCAACACCGATTGGACGTTCATTGATGACGCCGATGTGATCGATGTCTGGCGTTCTTTTGTAATAGCCAAGAAAAAGTACAAGGATGCTTACGACCTGGGGCAGTTGGTCGATACGCGTGAGCGCCGGCGGATCGTCGGTGATTTTACGATGTCACCGATGGATATCACGCTCGGGCGGACCTATCCCGACACCATAGTGATCGCTCGAAGCAATTTCGACTCGCACGGTTTTACAATTCACCCGGTTTTCCTGATAAGACCCCCGGACAGGGAAGAAATGTTCGTTAACGTACCTTACCGCTGCTTGTTGCCAAAGGGTCTGGATGGCATCCTGGTCACGGGGCTCGGCGTAAGCGCTCACCGTGACGCCATGCCGGTTATCCGGATGCAGGCCGATATCCAGAACCAGGGCTACGCGGCGGGAATGGCAGCGGCTATGGCTGCCCAGAGCGGCAAATCGCCGCGAGATATCGATATCAAGACACTTCAGAAGCATCTTATTGAGAAGGGAAATCTGCCTGAAAGGGTTATGACCGACGAAGATTCGTTTCCATTATCCCAGGAAAAGATTGCTGAGGCTGTCGAGCGTGTTGTGAATGACTATGATGGATTGGAGATTGTTCTTGCCCAGCGGCAGGAGGCGGTGCCGTTGCTCAAGAAAGCTTATGAGAATGCTCAGGCCGAAAAGAGCAAGCTTGCGTACGCCCATATTCTTGGCATGCTCGGTGACCCGATAGGTGCCGGCACGCTGGCCGAGGCAGTGCGGTCACGCGATTGGGATAAGGGCTGGAATTACACGGGGATGGGCCAATACGGAATGAGTTTGAGTGAGCTCGACAGTCTGATCGTTGCTCTGGGCCGAACACGCGACGGGCGTGCGCTGGAGCCGATTCTGGAGAAGGCCGAGCAGCTCAATATAGATAGTGAGTTCTCGCATTGCCGGGCGGTGGCGATGGCACTTGAGAGCCTTGGCGAGCCGGCTGCCGCGAAACCTCTGGCCATGCTGCTGGCTAAATCCGGCATGCAAGGGCACGCTTTCACCGATATCGGCCGGGCCAGTCGCGGAACGCCGGCAAGTTCAACCGATACGATAACGAGAAATAACTCCCTGCGTGAGCTGGTACTGGCGAGAGCCCTGTATCGTTGCGGTGATTATGAAGGGCTCGGCGAAAAAATCCTGAAAGAATACGCGAGTGACCTTCGCGCCCATTATGCCCGTCACGCCGGCGCGGTGTTGCAGCAGAAACAAAGCATCGCCGGAGAAGCTGTGCAGTGACGGGAGCATAGGCATGGAATTGCCATGCCCTGTTTCCTGTCTCGGTGGTAAAAGATGAAAGACAGCGTTGTTATATTTGGTGCCGGTGCCGTCGGGCGCGGTTTTATTGCCAGACTGCTTGCGGCGAATGGATTGACGCCGGTCTTTGTTGAAGCCGATGCTCAAATGGCTCGGCGTCTAAGCGAGGTTGATGGTTACCTTGTGCATGTAACCGGGGCGGAAAAAAGGGATTGTCATGTATCCGGTTACGAGGTTCTAACGCCCGAACAAGGCGGGGAAATCTCAAAAGCCCTGGCGAATTGTCTTTTCATGGCAACCGCCGTCGGAGGCCGGAATCTCGAAACCGTAGCCCGGGTCGTGACGTCAGGCTTGGCGGGTGTCTCGAAGCGGCGAGGCAAACCGCTGAATATTCTGCTGTGTGAGAACTGGCCCAATGCCGAAAAAGTGCTTGCCGAAGCTTTGCTGAAAGCCGGATGCTACGAAGAGAGTTTTGCCTGTGTTCGCTGCTCTGTCGAACGCATGGTACGAGGCGGGGAAAATGAGCTTGATTTAATCGCCGAAGGCGGCCAGACGTTCTACGTGGATAGACGGACATGGAAAGGAGAGCAGGGCGGCGATGTTTGCGGCGTCGAAGGGTTAACTTTCACCGACAACATTGAGGCCATTTACGCCCGCAAATTGTATACGAGTAATGCCGGCGGTGCGGCGCTGGCGTATTTCGGCTATCTTTCCGATTGTCACTTTTTGTACGAGGCTCTGGAAATCCCTGAAATCAGGAAGAACTTGACAGAGCTGTTGAATGTTGCTAAACAATGCCTTATTGAGTTTTTCGGTTTAGATGAAGCCGGATTAGAGCGGCATCTTGATGAGTTGATAAACCGGCGTTTTCCCAATCGGGACCTGGCCGATACGGTTCAGCGAGTCGCTCGCAATCCGCTGCGAAAACTGGGATCGCAGGAGCGTTTGGCCGGGCTGTCGCATTTGTTGCGAAGGTGTGCTCTTTCGACCGATCCGGTGTCCCGTGTGATTGGCTCTGCATTGCACTATCGTGATCCGGCGGATGCGGAGAGTCTCGAACTTGGCCGGATAATCGCTCAGAAAGGGGCCGGCGCGATCCTGGAAGTTGTGTGCGGCTTCAAAAGACAAGAGAGATGCTTCGAGGAATGCCTCGAATTTTATGATTACTATTCGTAACTAAGGAGAAATAGGATGGCTGGAGAATATCGTTTTTCATTTGGGCCGTGGAATATCCATGAGGGAGCCGATCCGTTTGGACCGACGGTCAGAGACAGTATCGCGTTCGGCAGGAAACTAAAGCTGTATAAAAAGTTGGGTTTCGAAGCCGTGCAGTTTCACGATGACGATGCCGTGCCGGACATGGACGATCTGAGTCCCGAGCAGATTATCAAAAAGGCCGAAGAAGTGCGGGATATGCTTGAGAGTGAAGGCCTGGTGGCGGAGTTTGTTGCACCAAGATTGTGGGAGGGCGGCAAAACAATTGACGGCGCTTACACATCAAACGACCCGGCCTGTCGAGCGTACGCCAAAGAGCGCAGTCAGCGGATGCTCGATATTACCGCCGCTCTCGATTGCAAACTGGTAGTGCTGTGGCTCGCTCGCGAGGGGACTTATATCCGCGAAGCCAAGGACAGCAAGCTTGCAGTAGAGCGAATCGCCGAGGCGATAGATGACATGCTCGCTTACAATTCCGATGTTAAAATCGCAATTGAACCGAAGCCGAATGAGCCTATGGACCAGGCCTATATCCCGACGACCGGTCACGCCGTCGCAATCAGTTACCTGACGAACGAACCGGAACGCGTTGGAGTCAATATCGAAACCGCACATGCAATTCTTGCCGGCCTCGATCCTTCGGATGAAATGGGTTTTGCCCTTGCTTATGACAAGCTGTTTACCGTCCATCTGAACGACCAGAACGGCCTGAAATTCGACGAGGATAAGAGCTTCGGCTCCGTGGACCTGCGAAGAGCGTTCAATCAGGTTCGCATTCTCGACAAATACAATTACGGCAAAGGCGGCGAGTTTGTTGGCCTGGATGTTAAGGCGATGCGTTCCCAAAAGCAGGAAGTTGCCACCAAGCATTTAACCAACAGCAGAACGATTTTCCTGCACCTGGTCGATCTTGTCCGAAGTCTGGACAATGGCAAAGTTGAAAAGTTGATCGCCGAGCGGGATTACGAAGAACTGGATATGCTGATAATCAACCACCTTATGGGCAAATAAAACTGTTAAAGGTTTTCAGAAGTATGACGACTAATAAGACCGTGTTAAGTTTAGGTGCCCACCCTGACGATGCGGAGTTTTTCTGTGCCGGGACGCTTGCATTGCTGCGTCAGAAGGGTTGGGAAATACATATCGCTACGATGACGCCGGGTGATTGCGGGACAGTACAGTACAGCAGGGAGGAGATCAGCAGGATTCGCAGGGCCGAAGCAACTAAGGCGGCAAGCATTCTGGATGGAACATATCATTGTCTCGAATGTGACGACATTTTCATTTTGTATGACAGGCCGTCCCTGCTCAAAGCGATTGATCTGCTGCGCAAGGTCAAACCTGCAATCGTCTTTACCACGAGCCCGTCGGATTATATGGTTGACCATGAAATGGCGAGCAAGATTGCTCAAACGGCCTGTTTTGCATGCGGGGTTGTGAACGTTGAGACGCCCGGCGCCGAGCCGTTCGAGCCCATACCGCATCTTTACTATATGGATCCTGCGGAAGAAAAAGACAAGTTCGGCACGGAGATCAAGGCCGGCACAATAGTTGATATATCCGGCGTGATGGAGACCAAGGAGAAGATGCTTTGTTGCCATGAAAGCCAGCGGCATTGGCTTATGACACATCACGGCATGGATGAATACGTCAACATTATGAAGGAATCCGGCGAAAAGAGAGGCCGGGAAATAAAATCGCGATTTGCCGAAGGGTTCAGGCAGCATCTGGGCCACGCGTATCCGCATGACAATATCCTCAAGGCCGAACTCGCTGACCTGGTTCATATCGTTTAAGGAGATCGTCAATGGCAAGAAAAATCAGCATGTTGGCGCCCGAATGGTGGGATTATACCACGCTCGATGATGAGATTCTCAACGATGCGGCGAAGCTCACAGCCGAAGATATGGCCGGCCTGGGCAGGGAAGGTTTCAATGTGGTCTATTATGACACGCTTGAGGATTTCTACCTGGCCGAAGCGTTGGAATACGTCTCGGCGTGGAAACAGGCGACGGCTGATAAACCCGCGGGAATCTGCGGGCCGATCGGGCCAACCGAACAGCTTCCGCTTGTGGCGAGACTCGTCAATGAATTGAAACTGAATCTCAGGAACGCCCATTTCTGGGGTATGGATGAGTGGTACATAGACGGCAAAGAAGTGCCTGTATCGCATCCTTTGTCTTTTGCAAAGGCGGATATGGAGCTTTGTTTTAATCGTATTGACGATAAGCTCAGGATGCCGGAATCCAACATCCATTTTCCGAAGGCCGATGCGAGCGAATACATCAAAAGCTGGGACGGCGTCCGCTGCGTCGTGATGCAGGGCGGTCAGGGTGATATAAAGCACTGGGCATTTAACGATCCGGTGAAGCGGCAGGGCGATTACAAGAACGAGCCGCCGACGCCACAGGAGTACGGCCGGCTGACGACTCGCGTGGTGGACCTGCATCCCGTAACCGTGATGCAGAATGCGCGGACCAGCGGCGGCGGCGTCGTAACAGGCGTGCCGACCAGGGCGATTACCGTCGGGCCCGTCCAGACGTGGCAGGCGGAGAAAGTTTCGATCTGGCAGGCGGGCACGCACGATAATCCTTTCGGCATGAGATTGACAACCCTGATGATCGGCAGGAAAATCGCGGACAGTTCGGTGCCGATGTCGCTTCTGGCAGGGCATCCGAATGTTCAGTTCAATTTCTACAGGCCGGCAATAGGCAAATGCGAAGCCGAAATGCACTGAAAAACTTACAAAATGCGTTTTGTGAGAGCTGGAATATGACAATAGATGTTTTGATTTTAAACACGGCCGTGACGGATTTGAGAAGGCCGGATTTCGAGTTTGCCGATGAGCTGGTAGGCAAAGGCGGATTGGCAAAGTGCAAGACCGAAGATATGCCGGGCTACTCCCAGCAGCAACTGGCCGAATGGATCGAGCAGGGATTTGCAACCGCGGGCGGGCCCGGCAATACGGCTCCTCTGATTGCCAGGACGGGGCTGAAGGTCGCCGTCGGCGTAAACCTCGGCAGTGGGGATTACTCCGGCCTGGATGCCCAGGGCAGGTTTTTCAACGATGTTATGACGGACAACGGTATCGATATGTCTCAGACATATATCCACCCTGATTTACACACGGGGACAACATTTATTCACAGCACAGTCGGTCAGGACAGGGGCGGGATCGCCTATTTTCCCGGTGCCAATAACGATTTTGATTTTGAGATATTCAAAGGAGCCGTCGAGCGATTGCGGCCCCGTTTGGTTTATTATATGTACTCCGGCTTGTCGGACCGGGGCGACGCCAATGGCGGGCGGGATTTGGCTGAGTTTATAAAATGGTGTCGCGGCAACGGCGCCCTGACAATTGTGGACAGCCATACTTTGACTGGGAATCCTCACGCGCTGATCGAACAGGGCGTTGCAGTAAAGGAGTACCGTCTTTTGGAGCCGCTTTTGCCCGAGGTGGATTTGTTCTTTACCTCCTGCGATGAGGCCAAGCTGATCGAAAATACGCTTGCCCCGGGACGAAAATGGAGCGAGTTCGAGGAGCATGAAAACAACGTACACTTCCTTGAGTTTTTGACCGAAAAATTCTGGCGCCAAGACGGCATAACAAAGCTGTTCGGCGTTACCGTCAGTGACGGTGCATATGAACAGCACTTATATCCGGATGAAACCGTCGATGGTCCCAATCGCATCAAGTCCCGGTTTATGGCGGGCGAAGTGGTTGACCTCGTCGGGGCAGGGGATTCGTTCAGAGCAGGGCTTATTGCTTATATCGCCTCTCATCTCGACGAGTTTAAGGACGGCTCTATCGACTTCACCGAAGCGGTGCAGATGGGCAATTTGTTCGCATCGCTGTTTATCAAGGCCCCGCTCGAAGACAGGTACGGCAACATCCATGCCTATGATAAGATGCTGAAGGTCGTTCGCAGTGCCGTGACGTATCGGAGTTTCGATGAGCTGCAGGACGCTTTGAGTTAGGCAATATTGGAAAGGAAAGGGAAAACAGATGGCCAAAAAGGACCATGGATATAACTGGCAGGACAAAGTTAATAATATCGCTCAGATCGGAGGTATTGAAACCTCGGTTCTGGACAACGGCCCTGGTAAAGGGACGCGAATTGCCTGGGTGAATACCGGGGCCGGCCTTCGGTACAAGGTAGTGATCGACAGGGGTCTGGATATCGTTGATGCTTTCTATAATCAGTACAGCCTTGCCTGGCTGAGCCACGCCGGTGTAACCGCTCCCCGGCCGGATGCGAATCGTGGACTGGAATGGCTCTATTCATTTGGCGGCGGTTTATTGACTACGTGCGGCCTGACTCATATCGGAGGTCCTGAAAGCGATGAATTCGGCGAGCGGGGACTGCACGGGCGCATAAGCAATCTTCCGGCGAGGATCGAATCTGTTGTCCAGCCGGACCTGCTCGCGGGAAAACTTCAGATGAGCATTACTGCCGTGATTAAGGAGTCCCGTGTGTTCGGGCCTAATCTGGAGTTGAGGCGTATGATATCGGGCACACTCGGTGAGCCGGCCGTTCGAGTTCACGATGTCGTTACCAATCTCGGAAATACGCCGGCGCCGCATATGATATTATATCACTGCAACTATGGCTGGCCTCTCGTTGATGAAGGTACCGAAATCATATGCGAAGGTGACTGGGCATCGCGCGGGCTGGACATGGATAACGCGGTATTCAACAGCAAACACAATTTCCGAAAATGTTCAAGGCCGCTCGACAGCCACCGGGGCGGCGGCGAAGGCTGCGCTTTTATCGACGTGGCCGCAGATAAGAAGGGGATGTGCAATGCCGGCCTATATAATCGAAAGCTCGGGCTGGCGCTTGTTCTGAAGTATAAAAAGAAACAATTGCCGTGGCTGAGTAATTGGCAGCATTGGGGGCCCGGCGAGTATGTGACGGCCCTGGAGCCGGGGACAAATCCGCCGATCGGCCAGGGCAACGCTCGAAAGCAGAAAAAACTCATCCACCTCGCCCCGGGAAAGAGCAGAACCTACGATCTGGAAATGACGATTCTAACGGACAGAAAACAGATCAATGAGTTCTTAAAGGCCGCAGGTCAGTAATGATGGCCGAGCATGTATTAACCGGTTTCGGATTCGGGCCGATACAGGGCGGGCTGTTTGCCAAGGAGGCATTTCAAAGCGGCAACTTCAAGCGGATTGTCGTAGCGGAGATCGATGCTGATTTGGTTGACGCCGTCAGGGCCAACAAGGGTAGCTATTATATAAATGTCGCCAAAGCTGACGGCATAGAGCCGCTGCGAATCGACAATGTGGAGTTGCTGAATCCGAACGTCACTGCGGACAGGCAAAGCCTCCTCGAAGTCCTGGCGCAGTCAACGGAAATCGTCACCAGTCTGCCGTCTGTCGGTTTCTATGGAGCCGGCGAGGCCAACAGCGTTATTTCACTGATAGCCGAGGGACTGAAAAACAGCAGCGCCGAAGCAACGATTATTTACACTGCGGAAAACAATAATCACGCGGCAGAGATATTAAAAAAAGCCGTTAGCGAAAATAAAGCTGCATTATCACAAGGAAAAGTGCAGTTTCTCAACACTGTAATCGGCAAAATGAGCAGAGTCGTTACGGACCCTGTTGAAATTGCCGAACTGAAACTCAAGACCATAGCCCCGGGTATCGAGCGGGCCTTTCTTGTCGAGCAGTTCAATAAAATCATGGTGAGCCGAACGCAGATTGCCGGTTTTAAGCCCGGCATAAAAGTTTTCTTAGAAAAAGACGACCTGTTGCCTTTCGAAGAAGCCAAGCTTTACGGCCATAATGCAATCCATTCGCTGATTGGTTTTATCGGTGCGGTAAAGGGGGCAAGGTCGATGACCGAGCTTAAGGATGACAAGGTCGTTATGCAGATCGGCAGAGAAGCTTTTTTGAACGAGTCCGGAGCGGCACTGATAAAAAAGTATGCTTATCTCGGAGATGAGCTTTTTACCGAAGCCGGCTTCAAAGATTTTGCCGAGGACCTGCTCGTACGAATGACCAATCCGTACCTGGGCGATACTATCGCCAGGGTTACTCGTGACGTGGTGCGGAAACTCGAATTAGACGGCCGAATATTCGGCACAATGCAACTGGCCCTCGAACACGGCATTGAGCCGAAGAAAATGGCATTAGGAGCAATAGCCGGCATCGCAGTCCTGCTACAAAAAGCCGAAGAGTATAATCTGCCTGACGATTTGAGTTGCGGCGACTGGTGCAAATTAGACGAAGTCCAAATCCAAAGAATCCTTAACTGGCTTTGGAATGGCAGAAGTTGCCGGCAAATTGATCAAATCATTAAATCCCTCAAAAACGCAAAAAAACATTTGGAAGAACTGGCCACAAGCCGGCATTGGCGGTAATCGTAAGTATTGTTCAGTTGCAGTTTTATTGTTAACGTCCTAAAAAAACGCGCAATATATTCTTTATTTCCATTTTTTTCTTGACGAGTGGTTTAGACCTTGGTAATTGATAATCATTCCACACATAGCTCGAAAAGGATGAGGTTAAGCTTGATTGCAGGTGAAGGTCGGTTAGCTATGTACTCAAGGAGGAGGGCCTCTAATAGGAGACAGAGGCGTGGAAGCAGGAAAAGGTAGTCAACGGATTATTTTGATATTGTCCGCGGCCATACCCGGACAATGCGGATTATGTACTTTCTTCAATCGCTCGGCCCATAGGGGCGAGAGGTTTATTTGTCTTCCTCCGGTCATTGCTATGGTTAACATGGCTCGTGGTCCTCCTTTCTTTTTTGGGAAGTCAATATGTTCAAAAGCTCAACGCTCACTCAGGAAATGCCCTTTGTTATACGGGTTAGGCAAGGAGGTCTAAAAATGTTAAGGAAGAGTCTAATTGGAGTTACATTACTGTTGGTACTGCCGATATCGATGCAGGCAAAAATTATAAGAAGCGGTTTCGGCTCGCTTTTATACTTGCCGGAGAAAAAATGTGTAATTCCTGTGGTAATGGATATAGGTATGTATGTTGAGATATTGGATGTGCAACACCTGTCTATCAAGCTTGAACAAGTAGCGTTCGATACGTATGAAGGATGTACCGAAATCAGGATAAAGTCTAACTTTGATTTGGAACTCAGTTGTAAGGTTAAGCCTACCGGTATGGTGCCGGGAGAATATTCATGTTCGATAGATAATCCGAAGGTTCCTCTTGATCTAAGTGAAAATGTGGCGGTACGAAACGTTTGTGTCAAAGCTGAGAAAGTGAAAATTTTATACGCTGCACCCGGTTTAGACGTCCATGTTGCAGATGTTACTATAACCGTAGTGCCGGAATCCTGAATATTACTCGGCAGATTTGAATAATTGAGATATGTTGGTACGGATGGGCAAAATCCGCTCCTTCCTAAAACAAAAGTAATCCCGCGGCTCTGACGATGGTCGCGGATGTTCTTTCGGTAAACATTGATCGAGGATTGACAGCATAAATTATGTGGTCTATAATGCCTGCGTTGATTTTTTGAAAGGCAATATTATGGATTATGAGCAGGACAACAATATGTCGAGCCCGATGGAACCGCAGCCTGCAGGGCCGATATCAGGTCTGAACGCAAGCTCACCGACAAATAGGCCGGCAAGGAAAGGATCCGGGTGGAGGATTTTCTGGGGCATTGTTTTAGCGTTTTCAGGTATGGCCAATATAGCGCTGTTTTTGATGCTAATCGGTGTAGTCGCTATCTTTGCAACGGGGCAAAGAGGAATGCTCAGCGAAGAAGTGATTCGAGAAGGTCCGGCAAGGAATAAAATAGCTGTGATTACTTTGCAGGGCATAATTCATGGCCAGCTTGTCAACGATGTTTACCAGCAGTTGAAAGTGGCCGGGCGGGACAGGCGAGTGAAAGGATTGATTCTTCGTGTAAATTCGCCGGGAGGAACGGTTTCGGCCAGCGACCAGATATATAAGCAAATCAGGGAGTTCCGCAGTAAAGAAAATATACCGGTCGTTGCGTTTATGCAGGGGGTTGCCGCTTCGGGGGGATATTACACGTCGGTTGCATGTGAGAAAATCATAGCTGAGCCGACTACGATTACCGGCTCGATTGGTGTGATAAGCTGGTATCTTGTTGTCCAGGAACTGCTGGAAGAAAAGCTCGGGGTTCTGCCGGTTACTGTAAAGTCGGGGCCAAAGAAGGATTGGCCAAGTTCATTCAGGGAGCCGGCCCCGGAAGAGCTTCAGTACATGCAGGATAAGTTAATAACCCCCGCCTACGAGAGGTTCGTGCAGATTGTTGCCGAAGGGAGAAAGGCGACACTTGATTCGGACGAGGTCAGACGGCTGGCTGACGGCGGTATTTTCGGTGCACAGGAAGCCCTCGACGAAAAGCTAATAGATGGTATCGGCTATCTGGATGAGGCGATAGAGTCGGTTAAATCTCTGGCGGGTATTGACACGGCCCAGGTGGTGGAATATCGCAAGCCTTTTACTTTTACCGACATTTTGAGCACTCGCAAGCCGAGCTTATTAAAACTCGACAGAAACACACTGTACGAGCTTGGCACGCCGCAGGTATTGTATCTTTGGAGCGCGTACTGAAATAACGTAAACTAACATGAGAGGAAGGCCCTGGCCACAGGGCAGGATTATGTCAAAACATATGATCAGTATAGTAGCAAGATTGTTAATATGGATGTTGGCAATTGCGCTACCAGTCATGGCATACGGCTGCTCCGTAGAACTATAAAAGACGCCCTTTGCATGCAGAGATGCCCATTTGGAGGCTCTTTTCAAGAGCGCGAAACTTGCCTGCCTTCTTCGTAGATCTTCCCTTATAAGTCCACCGTTTGATTTCACCATAGAGCCTTTCTATCTGGCATTCAACCTTGAGCGGAAATCCCAGCCCTCCGAATCGCTCCAGACGTGACTCATTTCTGCTTTCATAAGAAAGATCATAACATCGCCGATCTCATAGGGCATATTTTCAGAGATAAAACGCCGGAGTAGCCATAGAAGCTACATTGAGAGCTGGAATGGCCTTTTGCTTGTATGATAGTGACCGGTTGTGTTGCAATCGTGGCAGATACCACAGCCCTAATCGTACGTCTTATTCGATAACTCACTCATTTATAATTCATAAAAGATTTAAGCACGCCGATGCCGATATAACTGATAAAGGGAATGAAAAACGCTGGCCGATTTACAGATTCAGCCTGTATCAGACCTCGCGAAGGATCGCACGCTTTTATGATTCGACAGAATCATCCGATAATCACAAGAAGTGCAAGGCCAGGGAGAAGCACAAGGGAGAAAAGTTTGGTGTGTAATATACAATAGTAAAGGAGTTTTGTTATGGCTTCGAATGCAAAGGTTGGATTGTTGTTAGGCTTGGTAGTCATATTTGTGATTATGTTTGTTATCAATGGTCTGTCCGGCTTTAATGGTGCGAGAGACGGTGATGATTTGTCGCCAATCGTAGTAATTGACCCGACCGGTATTAAGCCCAATATGCCGCCGGAAGTTTTCCCGCCGGTGCGAGTTCCCGAGCGGCGTCCTGAAGAAACTCAACCCCCGGAGGATAAAGAGCGATTTCGAGGTCGACCGCAAGGAACCACATCGCCTGATGAAACCGACACTTACACCGAGCCGATGAGGCAAGCCTGGCCAAAAGTCCATATTGTTAACAAGGGCGACAACCTGGCTGACATAGCGAAAAAGTTCTACGGCTCGAAAGAAGGCAATAGAAGAGCAAACATTACGAGGATATTTGAGGCTAATAGCAAATCGCTTGAATCACCCGATAAGATCTATCCCGGACAGAAGCTCATTATACCGCCGCTTTGGGCCTCAAACCCAGACAAGAACAGCATTGAGAACATCTTTCCCGATTCGATGTTTGAAGAGGTGGATTCTATTGGCAGGAGACACCTTTAACTCATCAGTGACCGGACGGCTTATGTTGGTAAGCCTCGTAGTTAGTGATATCCGAAAAAACACCTCGTGGGGGAGAGAGGTATCTATGGTGCCAGAAGCGCCGACGGCGGGGGGTGTATCTCGGATTTGGGAGCGGCGGAGTCCCAAAGCAAGCCTGTTCGGGTCCGGGTTTCGCCAGCAAAAAGACAAGCACAAGACAAGTGGATCTGCGTCCTCTGCGAAAAACCGCGTTTTTGAATGAGCGATGCAGGGCTCGAACCTGCGACCCGCTGATTAAGAGGCATCCTATCGGGCTATAACGTATTGTGAGCATAGGGCATATGTACATTTTATGAGTGTCCATAAAGAAAGTGGGCTGAATGTAGACTGGCTGTAAAGTTGGTGCACACTCGCCGTGAGTACAAATAGACACTGGCATAGACACTGGAATTAGTCCAAGACGCGGAGGTTGGTTCAATGTAGAATCATTTGTGGCGATCAACACCAATGTGAGCACTCTGTCCCAAGATGCGTTTGCAGCTTGTGGTGAAGAAGCAATCAAAGCCGTTCTTTCCAAAGTGGGCGTGACGACATCCGGCGACTCAGAAGAGAACAAGATTCCGGTAATGACCGTACTCCATCAGTAAGTGTGGTCAAACCCTAAACCAGTTGTAACTTTACTCGCAACCACCAGAACTTCATTGCCTGCCATTTTAGCACCTCCTTGTGAAATTGAATTACCAGAATCACTGCCATATTTCTCAAACGTATGTACCAGACAACATTACGCCATGGCATACAACGCCACGTCAGTGGACATTACTCCACTTTCATCGCTACTACGAACCCATGTGCCAGGCGGAGAGTTTCCGGCATCTTCTCTTTCGGTAAGAGGAGCGGGTTCCTAATTCCACCATAGTCCGCGGTTCCGTGATCTGACTGTGTTCAGGTTTTCCGAACTATATCAGTATGAAGATTGCCACATAGGCAACCATTTCAGTGGACAGTTTATCCAGACGAACGATGGTGACATTGACCAAGACTTAATCCAACCCTTAATTGTCGCTCTGCTCTATCCGTGGTAGAGCGAAGGGGGCGGAACGGCCGAGTTGTTCCACCCCCGGTTGCTGCTGATTTTATTTGCCGGGTGTGGATTCCGGCAGGAAATTGTCCAGGATCATAAGTTGATAGACAGTCGCGATCCTGGAGAACAGTATTTTCTTACCGTCTGGTGACCAGTCAGGCCAGACATAAGCCCCTTATTTACAGTCCCTGGGAGTTTCGTCCCGTACGAAAGCTTGGGAGCCGGGCGCCACAGAGTAGACGCGTTTGAGTAGGTTGGAGACCACGTTTGTCGGATGCTCCGTATCACGTATGAGGTTGCGTTTCTGAGGATCGACCGGGTGCGGCAAAAAGTCACGACCCACTTCCATTTGGGGGAAGGGGGGGGTGTTGCGCTTGATTTCGGTCGATTCATATCCGATTTTCCAAAATGTTCATTTTTGCCTTTTTGATCTTGTTTTCGCTTGACTCTCTATAGCAGGTCTTTCTTTTTAGCCGCCAATAAAATTGACCAATTGTCACAACTAAAACTTTTGCTTCCGGAGAAAATTGTACTAAAGAGAGCTATCGAGTGCGTGAAGCCTGGGTGGAGTTTTGGTGAAGTTTGATCTATGCGGTAAATTTGTATCCCGTGCCTCGCACACCAATGATGTGCTTGGGATTGGCCGGATCGTCTTCGATTTTCTTGCACAGGTGACCGACATGGGTGTCAACGGTCTTGGGCAATACATACACTTCTCTGCCCCAGACCCCATCCAGAATGGCCGAACGATCTAAGACTTGATCTTTATGCTTAATTAGAAAGCCGATTAAAGAAAACTCGAGCGAGGTCAAATAAATCGGCTGTCCCTTTTTCTTCACTTCGTACTTTTTGAAATCAATTTCCTCAGAGCCGAAGCGATAAACATCCATCTCTGCCTGGGTACCCTTGACTCGTCTAAGAATGGCTTTAACACGGGCAAGAAGTTCACGCGGACTGAATGGCTTGGTGACGTAATCGTCCGCACCCAGCTCCAGTCCCAGGACTTTATCGACCTCCTGACTCTTGGCGGTCAGCATCAGAATGGGTGTCCCCACGCCGGCTTGACGTAGTTGTTTGCAGACCTCAAAACCGTCCATCTTAGGCAGCATGATGTCGAGAATGATCAGGTCGTATCCTTTCTCCATTGCCATTGAGAGGCCCTGGAGCCCGTCTTTTGCGCTTGTGACTTCGTATCCATCAAGCGAGAGGTCATCGGCTAACGCCATCAGGATACTTTCCTCATCTTCAATAATAAGAATTTTTTCCATGTCGTTAAACCTCCGTCAATTCAAGTGGGAGCCGTATCGAAAATGTGCTTCCACGGCCCGGCTCGCTTTCGACGTGCACACTCCCGTGATGGGCCTCCACGATTTGCTTGACCAAAGTCAATCCGAGCCCGCTTCCTTTTACCGTTCGTGTCAGCTCATCTCCGCCGCGATAGAAGCGTTCAAAAACTCTATCGATATCTTCCGGCTTGATGCCGACACCGAAGTCCTGAACGGCAATACTCAGATATTGATCATCCTTAAACACCCGAACGTATATCTTTTTGGCTCCGGCGGAATATTTGATAGCATTGTCAATCAGATTGGTAATCGCTTGGGTTATGGCGTCACGGTCTGCCTGAATGGACGGCAGGGGAGCATCAATTTCTGCCTCAACCGTAAACTCTTCATGACGCACTTGCTGTTGAATCGTCGAAACAGTCTTTTCCAACAGCAGGCCTATATCGACCTTCTCGAACTCAAATTCCTTTTTGCCTTCTTCCATCCTGGCAAAATCTAAAATGTTGTCAATGAGTAATGAGAGTCTTTCACTCTATTCCAAAAGAACATCATAGTACCGCTGGCGACGTTCGTCAGAAGCAACCCTGCCGGTTTGAAGCATCTCGGCCAACTGCCGGATACTTGTTAAAGGACTTTTAAATTCATGTGAAATAGTCGAGACAAAATCGGATTTCATTCGTCCGAGTTCAAGCTCATGACTAACAATACGAATCGTCAGGGTCAGGCCAAATATCAGAATGCCTGCAAGCAGAATAAACATATAAAGATAAATGCCGCGCCGTGAAGTCAGAAGCGTTTCAAAAAGACGCGGGGCCTGTTGATAGAGTTCAAGAGACCACGGTGGAAAGTTCCCGACAAAACTGGATTTTACGGTCATAGGAATCGACGCCGGCTTATCCGATTGTAGGATAGCTTCGCCATCCCTGCCTCTTATAATCCATTGAATGCCCTTCGAAGAAGCTTGCTGCCGGATTACCGGCGCCAGAAGGTTGGTCCTGAGCAGTTCAGAATCGAGCAGGAGCCCCCAAATTCCGTTAGGCTGGTTTTCATCTCCTTTCTGCCCACTCAGTATGGAAACAAGATACGTGTGTTCTCCGATTTCCAATGTAAATCGTCTGGCTTGGTTGCGTGGGTCTTCCATCTTTCGAGGAACTTTGGCCCGCAAGTTAGGCGCTGCATTCTCCTGGAAAGCAAGCAACCTTTCAGTGATTTCTCTTTGCTTCTTTTCCTCGCCTCTCAAATGTTTTAAATGTGCTTTGGTATGGCTGCATCGGTGCATCTTGCGAAAAGATTTCATCAATCGCATCTTCAACCTGGCGAGCAAAAAATTCATATTGAGATTTTTCCAGCGTCCATTCGGCATGAATCAAATCCCGGTATAAACGGATAAAAGTTTGTACGACACTGCTGGAATCATCGACAATGACAAATAGGGCGACAAGTTCTAACTGCGCAATCAATCCCGATGGCATACCACTGCTCAATCGTATATCGTTGTAGTCTTGTGCAATTGTCCTGTACGATTTTATGGCATCCGGGTAGAGGTTTGATTTGTTTTGAACTCTGGCAATTGCATTTAGCGCTTCGCCCTTCACCTGGTGGTTGGAAACTTGCGCAAATGCCTGTTGATAGCTGGTCAGGGCTTCTTGATAACGCTGCTGCTGAAATTCATATTGCCGACCGAGCAACAAGGCGGCTGGTCGCGGTTGAGAGGATAATGATTTTGCTTTCCCACTAGGAAGAAAGAGGAGCTTTGCCAGGGGAAGTCGAATGTGCTCGGAGTTTTCAAATATGAAGACTTCTTCAACGAGAGGTTGCTGACTCTTCAATCGCTCAAGCGAACGAAGCACGGCTGAATCCTGCTGAGGCGCCTGGTGATTCGCGACCGAATCGAGAAGGGCTCCTTCGACCGCCGATATCTTGTCGTTAATTGATTCGGTAATCTGTTGAGCAATTGCATTGTGTTCATTGAGGCGCTCTTCTTCCAGCAACGCTAAATCATTCTGGATGCCACGGAACGCAAGATAACCCAGAAGTAAACTGGGCAGTCCAATCCCAAGAAGAAAGTGGAGGAGTATCCTTCTGCGTCTGTGAATTGATGTTTCCATGTTCTACATCGGTAACAAAAACACAGCATAAAATCCAATAAAATCTTTGTGTGTCGTTTGCGCGGTACAAGACAAGGTTAACCAGCCCCAACCACATCCCCGACCCGTGACAGCCGGGAGGCGGTTTGGGTGGAGAGAGCCTCAGGGCGGTGGTTCTGGATAACCGATGGGAGGTTCCTGTATTTTTAACAAGGAATATCGGAGGATAAATG
>Ga0307378_10003315_pt1 | contig 23730 bp, 16 predicted proteins | sample UN1MG_FD_202238 | JGI IMG/M metagenome (GOLD analysis project Ga0307378, IMG submission 202238) | Soil microbial communities from Risofladan, Vaasa, Finland - UN-1 | ecosystem: Environmental > Terrestrial > Soil > Coastal area > Acid sulfate soil | place: Finland: Risofladan, Vaasa | collected...
GTTGAACGCGCCGCCGAAGCAGGCCGGCACCCACAGCGGCAGCAGCGTGCCGATCCAGCCCAACGCGCGGAACACTGAGTACAGCGGCACCATCAGCACCGGGAACGGAATCATCATTGTCGAGACGGTCAGCCAGAACAGCACTCTCCGGCCGCGCCAGGGAATCCGCGACAGCCCGTAGGCCACCAGCGAGCTGGACAAGACCGTCCCGATCACGCCCAGGACGGCCACCACCAATGTGTTCACCACGTAGGTGAGGAACGTGATAGTGCGCCCCGGGGCACGAGGGTGCGTCCAGGGCAGGCGGCTCTTGGCTAGCAGCTTGCCGAGGGGCAGGGCCTTGTCCTTCTCCTCGGCGGTCAGGGCGCGGACGGCCTCGGGGTAGTTCCGCCAGACGGGCTCCGTGGCGGAACGGACGGCCTCGGGGGGCAGGCAGTACCACTCGGGTTGCCCGGCCTTGACGTACTTAGAGACGCTCCATTGCTCGACGCGCACCCAGTCAGCGGGCACCCGCTGGACCAGCCTGGCCGGGACCTTGACCGTGACGATAGCGTCGCTCTGCTGGACGGGCTGCGTGAGCATGCCCTCCCCGGGACCCGGAGCATAATGGCGCGCCTCGGCGAGGACCTTCTTCCCCTTGTCCGGCCCGGACTGAGGGACAACGACCACGCTGTCGACGCCGACGGCCACCGGCTTGGTGACGGCGACGTCCTCCGAGCCGATCCGAGCGTAGTGCATGCGAGGCAGCCACTGGGGCGGGATGCTCCCGACCTGCTCTCGCGGCTGGAGGCTGCTGCAGGTCAGCCACGCGAACGGAACCGCGAACACCACGCTCAGCACGATCAGGGGCAGGTGGCAGTACCAGCGCGAGCGACGAAGCGGGTTAGCGCTCATAGTGCACCCACTTCCTGCTCACGCGGGTGAGTACGAGCGTCAGCGCCAGTATGATGAGGAACAGCACCCACGCCATGGCACACGCGTAGCCCATCCGCAAGTCCTGGAAGGCGACGTTGTGCAGGCGAAGCACGTAGAAAAGCGTGGACCGCTCCGGCTCCCCCGTGGCGCCGGTCATGATGTAGGCGCGGGTGAACACCTGAAGCGAGCCAATGATGCCCATGATCAGATTGAAGTAGATCACCGGCGAGATCATCGGGATCGTCACGTGGCGCAGGCGCTGGAGCCAGTTTGCCCCGTCGATGACCGCCGCCTCTTGAAGCTGCACCGGCACGTCCTGCAGGCCGGCCAGGTAGATCACCATTGCGTTACCGACCCCCCAGACGGTCATCAGCACCATGGCGAACTTGGCCCAGGACGGGTCCGCCAGCCAGTTGGGCCCCTCGATGCCTACCTTGGCCAGCAGGGAGTTCAGGATGCCGCTCTCGCCGTTGTACATCCAGGCCCACAGCACGCTGGCCGCCACAACGGGCATAAGGGTCGGCAGGTACAGCGCCGTGCGATACCAGGCGATCCCGCGCAATCGCACGTTCAGCAGCATCGCCAGGGACAGCGAGATTACCAGACCCAGCCCCACCGAGAACATCGCGTAGTAGGCCGTGTTCCACAGGCTCTTGCCGAACAGCGGGTCCGAGAGCATCTGGCGGTAGTTGTCCAGCCCGACGAATACCGGGTCGAGAAGGACCGAGTAGTCGCACATCGAGTAGTACGCCGAGGCGACCAGCGGATACAGCAGGAACACGCTGAAGCCGATCAGCCACGGCAGGCAGAACAGCAGACCGTTTCGAAGATGGCGCCGCTCCAGGCGGGTCATGGGCTGTAGCCTTCCGCTCGCGGCGCGGGGTGGCTTCGGCCGCGCCGGGGCCGCTCGTCGCTACTCCGCTGCCGCGATTCTTCTGTCATATCGACGGTTCTCTCGCTCCAGCGCCCTCTGCATGGTGACGCGCACGCCGCCAAGGATCTCCCTGACGGATCGCTCGGGGTGGTTCTGAATCGTGTTGTAGGCGTTGGCCATCTCGCGGGTGTATTCCTCCCATACGCTGATCCGCGGAGGAGCGTACACGTTCGGGCCCATCGCCAGGCTGCGGAACAGCCCGATGTACGGGTGAGGGTGCTCGCGCCGAAACCGCTCGCTCTCGACGGCCAGGGGGGAGAACTTGCGCTGGCCCAGGCACAGGATCTCCATCCCTTCCTGGGAACAGACGAACCGCAGGAACTCCTGGGCCTCCCGCGGGTGAGGGCACCCGCGCGGAATGGCCAACACGTCCGAGTCGCAGTACGTGGTGTCCTTCAGGTCGGGACGGTCGGCGGGATAGGGAAATGGTGCCGCCTTCCATCGCATGCCGGGCGCGTACTTGCTGATGAAGTTGGCCATCCACACGCCCTGCAGCTCCATGGCCACCTTGCCGCACAGGAAGGCGTTCTGCGGGCTGGAGAAGTTGCCGAATCCCGACTGGAAGCGTTGGATGTTCTTCGGGCCCAGCTTGCGCGCGTGCGAGGCGATCCATTCATAGGCGCGCACGTTGGCGGGGTCGTCGGCCGTGATGCCGCGGTTCGGGTCGTGGAGCGTGCCCCCGAACTGGCAGCCCCACTGCCAGCGCCACCACCCCGGCTCGGAGGGCAGGAAGCCGACCTGGATCAGCCGCTTGCGATCGTCGGGCACGTTCGGGCAGTACCCGCGTCGGATCTCCGTCGTTCCCTCCGTCGTCGTCACCCGCCACTTGGTGAGCCGCTCGGCCCAGCGGTCCATTTCCTCGATGGTCCGCGGCGGGTCCTGCCAGTTCGGGTCCACCTCGCGGAACAGACGCGTGTTGCAGTGCAGCGCGGTGGTCGCCGGCGCGGTGGGCACGGCCCAGACCCGCCCGCGATGCTCGCAGAGCCCCCAGTAGACCGGGATGAACTGCTCGCGGGTGATGCCGAGCTTGGGCAGTGTCTCCGTCAGGTCCATCATCGCCCCCTTCTCCGCGTAAGAGGCAACGTTATTGGACCAAAGACCTGCCAGGTCGGGGGGATCGCCCCCGGCGACGGCCACCATGAACTTCCGACCGATCTCGGAGACGATTACCTTCTCGACCTCGATCGGGCGATAGCCCGACTGACGTTGGGCGCGGAGGCGCTGCCTGCGGTTGAACTCGTCAACGACCCGCTGCATCGCCTCGCCCTCAAAGCCCGTCCACTTCTCCCAGTAGATGATGCGACGCGGGGCGTTTGGATTGTGTCCCTCCGCCAACGCTCCGAACCAGTGCCCGCTCTCGGCGACCAGCGACCAAGCCAGCAGGACGGCCACCCCCGCGGCCGCCGCGATGAGAACAAGGCGCCGGACAGCCGGCAGCGTTCTGGCCGACCCCACATCCGAACTGCCTCGTTCCGTCATGGCTCGCCTCCCAACGGCCGCGCGCCCTACTTGGGCGTTGCGCGCTCCAGCGGCGGCGGGAGGTCCTTCGCCTTCGGCGCCGCCGGGGAATCTGCGGGGATTCTACCGCTGCCCACACCGGAACACTCGTCATTTGCCGGACGGGAGGACCGCAAGGGGCAAGCCCTGAGCTGCCCGCGGCAGGCTTTGCCGCACGCCGCTCAGCGCAGCGCCAGCCAGACCGAGAACACTATGAGCACCGATGCGGCAAACCGAAGCAGGTAGATGCGCCGGCTCTGCCGGTCGAGCGCCATGTGGCTGCGCGAGCTCATCCATGCGCTGATGAGCACGATGAAGACCCCGCGGGTGGACATCAGGATATTCGGCACCACCACACCCCCGGCCAGCTCAAACGAGACAACGAACATCAGCGTCGCCGCCACCAGGAAGGCCGCCGCCAGCAAGGTGATCAGCAGGCTGTGGCGCTCCACCCGCAAGGAAACGCCCTGCTTCCACAGGAAGGGAATGGCGATCAGCGAGCCGACGGCCACCAGGGCGTTGTAGTACACCATGAAGCTGTAGGGGTCTACATATCGGAGAGACCTCTTGATGTAGATGTCCGTCAGGCCGAAGACGACGCAGCACGCCAGCATGAGGCCCATGGGCTTGAGGGCAACTCCGCCCGGCCTGCCCTTGGACGGCGAGTAGCTCAGCGCGCCCACAGCTACCGCCACAAGCACGGCCGCAATGTAGATGGAGCCCGAGTGAGACTCCCCCATCATCACGCGCGCCAGCAGGCCGCTGAAGATCACCTTGGACCCCATCATCGGCATCACGCTGGACACGTCGCCGCTGGAGAAGGCCATGTACAGGAAGAAGTAGGCGGCCGTGCACGTGGCCGCCGCCGCCAGGATGTGACCCCACCCCGACAGAGGAGGAAGCACCGGTCGCCAGAAGCACCAGACAACGGGCGTGATGATTGCCTGAAGGGCGTTGATGTACAGCAGGAACAGGAACGGGTGGGAGATCCGGCGATTGAGCAGCAGCTTGGAGACGGCAGAGTACAGGCTGTGGCTGAGCCCCGATCCTGTTCCGACCAGCAACAGCGCAGTGTTCATTGAACCGGGGCTGTCCTTCCAGCCTTCTCTGAGCGTGCCGGGCTTCCCGAGAGTCCGCCATCGTGCCTCTGCCGGACGAGTACTGTCGCGTCGAGGCCCCCATTAGGCAAGCCCTTTCCGTAGGCAAACCCCCAAGGGCCACCGGCGACAGGGCCAGTTGCCGGCGGAGCCGTGAGCTATCTTCGGCGACGGCGGACCAGGGCCAGCCCGCCCAGCGCCAGCAGCACCAGCGAGGCAGGCTCGGGCACCGTCCACCACGCCAGCGCGTAATCGTAGAAGCGGCTGCCGGTGCCCATCAGATCAACCTGAATGCTGTATTCGAACGGGTTGCCGTCTTCCGGAACCGGGTAGTGAAGATGCTCGACGTTCTGGCCCCCTAAGTCGTCGCCGATTCCGACCGAGGCCGCCACCAGCTCGTCCTCCTCGCCCCCCGTGTACCAGATGTACAGGTTGAAATCGGGCAGGAAGCCGAGATCCGCAGCGTCGTCGACGTAGGTGTCGCCGGTCTCCACCGTGCCGTCATCGTCGGACTCGTTCAGCACGCGGTCCCACGTGAGCGTCACGGTGATGAACGAGCCCTGCGGAATGGCCATGTTGAATTCGTAGACGTCCGGATCCAGGTCCGCGCAGAGGATCTCGCGATTCCAGCCGATCGGACCGATGCCTCCGGGGTTCTGGCCCTTCTCCTCCTGCTCGCCCCCGTCGTACTGGATCAGGGCCCGCTCGGCGTCCAGCATGCCGGTCCCCAGCTCATCGTCGAGCGGGCGAAGCACATGGAGCGACCTGCCGTTGGAGTACCACATCGTCGGCGTCCACTCGCCGGTCTTGCCAGCCATAGCCGTCGAACCGGTGTTCAGCGTTCCGTCGGCCAGGAGGTAGTTGCCGTCGGACCCCTGGGCGGACTTGGTCGCGTGGTCCTGGGCGAACGGGAAGGCGTTCTCCGGAGCGTTGATGTGGCGCTTGCGCGCCGAGTTGAGAACAATCGCCTTCTGCGCCAGGTGGTTGGCGTTGCCGGCGGTGCCGAGAGGCAGGCCGGCCGGGCGGATCTCGGTGCCCGCCGCCAGCAAGGCGCTGACGCCCGTGACGTGCGGCGCGGCGAAGCTCGTGCCGCTGTCAGGATTGAGAAGCAGCGTCTCGATGTCGGTTCCGGGCGCCACGATATCCGGCTTGCCGCGCCAGTCCATGTTGGCGTCGTCGTCTGTGCTCAACAGGTAGCCGCTATACTCGGCGCGGGCCCGGAAGGTGTCGTCGACGGCCCCGACGGTGATGCAGTTGAAGGCGTCGCCAGGGTTGGTCATCTGGCCGTCGATGTGGCCGAGGTTGCCCGCCGCCACGACGAACAGGAGGTCGCGCGTCCGGGCGGACCAGTCGACGTACCGCGCGCCGACGTTGTCGCCGTTGTCGTTGTCCGCGTCGAGCAGGTACGCGCTGAAGTTGAAGATGGAGACGTTGTGGTTGCGATACAGCCAGTCGCTCGCACAGCGGAAGGAGTTGTACCAAACCGTGTTATTCCCACCGCCGATGTTGGCGTAGTAGATGTCGGCCTCGGTCGCCACGCCGGTGAAGTTGCCGTTGGCGCTGGCCATGATCTCGGTTACATACGTGCCGTGCCACGCGCCGTCCGTGCCTGTCTGTACGATGACGTCGGGGCCGTCGCCCGGGGCCTTGCCGCGGAAGTCCCATTCCTCGATCAGGCGGGCGCCCAGCGTGCTGAAGTCGTTGATGATGCCCACCTCGGAGGCGCTGCTAATGCCTTCCGTCGGGCTCTCGATGACGCCCACCCGCACGTCGTCGCCCGTCGAGCCGTGGGCAGCGGCGTGGGCGCGGTCGTGGTTCGACCCGGCCGGCGTCTTCGAGTTGTCGAGACCCAAGGCCGCCCCCGGCGCCCAGGCCGCAACGGCCAGCCCCCCCACCAACAGCGATGCCAGAATCCTGTTCATGGTCATGCCCTTTCCTGACGCGTCAGGCCATCGGCAACCATAGCGCAGATCGACACGGGAACCGTTGCGGAAACTCGGCCGTCAGGCCTGGGGCAGATGTGAAGGGGCGGAAACACAGCGCCGCCCCTGCCCTCACGGTATAACCCGCCGGCTCAGGCAGGCTTCGCCCTCTCCGCCGCTTCCCCGAGCGGAGGTCGGAGCGCCAACCATTCTACCGCGCAGATGCGTTTCGTCAATGGAGAAGTGCCCCGAAGGTCCGGGCCTCGATCGGCGCGGCCGCAACGGATGCGCCCTGGGCGACTGCGCGGGCGTCGCGGGGGGCTACTTGCCGACGATCTCGAACGGCATGGCGGGCAGCACGCCCAGTGAGACGGGGCGCACGGGCCGCTGGGGCTGCGTCGTCCGTGTCGTCGGCGCCGGGCGGTGCCAGAAGGCGTTGATGATCGGGTTGCCCTTCAGGCCGGGCCTAGCCATCCCGGCGTCGGCGCGGATGTACCGGCTCCCCGCGCCGACAACGGCCCCGCACAACCGCTGTCAACGCGCCGGCCGTCTTCGACGGACTGCCCCGACCACGAGGCCGCCAAGGCCCATCATCGCCAGCGTCGCCGGCTCCGGGATGGCCATCTCGTAATTCTGCCTTGCGGTCTCTGCGTAGAGCTGAGGATCCTGTCCGGCCAATACCAGCGTGCCGCCCGCGTAGATTCGGACGCTGTTTTGCCTGAGCGATTCCACCCACAACGTCGCTCCGGGGCCGATCACGATGTCCCCGTTGCCGTTCACCGCCCCAAGGCAATACACCACGGGCGATCCATTGCCGTCGCCTACTTCCACCGTGCCGTCGTTGAGCAGATCCAGCCCGGGGTGGTCCCCATCCGAACACACCAGCGCGCCCAGGCCGAGTTCCACGGTGCTCCCGGTCCACACCGCCAGCTCATCGTCCACCACTGCATATCCTCCGGATATCGAAAACGTGCCCGTTCCACCCGGTCCACTCGCCGAGCCTCCCACTTCGATCCGGCCGGCGAAGAGCGTCCCGCCGCACAGGTTGTACACGGCCACCGAGTTGCTCTCCGTGGCGATGGAGAGGGTCTGCTGGACGTAATCGTCGCCGTCCGTCTGCGTGAAGGTGCCCTCGTTGACGAAGGTGTCCAGGAAGCGGGTGCGTCCGCCCGTGACCTCGAAAACGCCCTTGACGGCGTTGACGACCGGCCCGTAGAAGGTGACGTTCGCCTGCATCAGTTGCACCTGGTGGTTGTTCGTCACCGGGCCGTAGATGTTGCTCGCGCCGTCCGCCAGCGAGATCAGCCCATTGTTCGTCAACCCGCTGGTGGTGATCGTGCCGTAGCCGAGGATTCTGCCCGTGTCGACCGCGTTCGTCATGGCCCGATGATTCGTGTCCAACGTTCCTCCCGCCAGGCAGATCGCCCCGGCGTTACTCGGCAGGCCCTGCGCGAAGAAGACCGCCGTTCCCGCGGCGGACTGGATCTCGCCGGTCGCCAGGTTGGTCACGTCGGCAGCGGACAGGCCCAGTTGCCCGCCCTCGGCGCGGATGACGCCGGCATTGTGCACGGTGTTGGCGATCGTCCCCTGCCCGCGAATGGTGCCGGTATTGGTGATCGTCCCTCCGCAAAGAACGGCCTGCGGGCCGTTGAGCCATATCGTCCCGTCGCTGCCGAAAGCACTGTTGACCGCCAGCGTGCAGTTGTCGTACACCTGCAACTGCCCGCCCGCGGTGTTCCCCCCGCTCAGGTCCACGACCGTGAGCTTCGACCCCGACGAATCCGCGCGGATGATTCCGCCGCTGTTCGTAACGGGGACGGACACGCCGCCGGCACCTCGCATGATTCCGCCGAAGCCGTTGACCACCGATCCGTTGCCGTCGAGCAAGCCGCCGGCCAGGATGATCGATCCACCGTTGGAGATGACCCCGGCCGTGCGGAGCGTCCGCCCGGACGACACCGTAACCGTGCCCCCGTTGGCCGTGTCGCGGGTGAGATCCAGGAGCCCCGTCACGGATAGCGACCCGTTGTTCACCCAGGCCAGGTCGATGGCGCCCTTGGCGTTGATCTGCCCGGTGTAGTCATTGACCAGGCTCGTGCCGCTCAGCGTGCCGCCGGCCAGCGTCAACGTGCCCGCGTTGTACAGCCCATTCCCGTCAAATCGAATGTCGTATCCCGTGCTAACCGTAATCGTGCCGTAGTTCTCAGCTCCGTCACTGGATTCGAAGTAAGTCGACGGAGACACGGTCCCCATGTTGACCAGTCTTCCCGAGAATGCTCCGCTATTGTAGATGAACGTGCCCGCATTTCGGAACGTGCCCTCAATCGTCCCCCCAGTCAGCGTGACCGTTCCGCTCACCGTCCCGCCCGTCTGCCGGAAGATGCCTCCTGAGACAATGCCCAGACTACTCGCGATGAGAGTACCCCCGCTCAGATCGTACAGGCGGCCGGTAGTGAGGCTCATGGTTCCGTTGGCAACGTGCTCCCCTCCGCTCTGCATGAAGATGGAGGTCCCATCAGACCCAGCCAGAGCGTCGTCGGTCGTCAGATGCCCCCCGGAGAGGTTGTATGTGCCGGTCGCCCCGACGTTCTGGCCGAGAATGAGGTAGTTCGAGACAGTGATGGCCCCGCCGCTCTGGTTGAAGCACCCGCTGCCCGATTGCGCGACTTTCAGGGTCGAAGCGTATGTGCTGCCGCCCTGCATGTCGTACACACCGTTGGAGTCGGCGAACGTCCCCAGGTAGATGCTTCCCGTCATTCTTCCCCCGGTCCGCACGACGTGAGCTGTTCCATACGAACCAACGCTGATGCTGTTGCAGCTTAGATCAGTTCCTTCGCTGATGACGAAGACCGCGTCGGGGCAATTCCCGTCGACTTTGACCGACCCGATGGTGCCAGTGCCCGCGTAGACACTGCCTGGGTTGGTCAAGGTGACAATCGCCGTATTGGACGATCCATTTGGTTCGCCCCCGACCCAGTTAGAGGCGTTGTTCCACTGCGTATTCGGGTCGTTGGGGTCTGTGGCGGTATTGCCTCCCGTGCCGGCGCCGATCCAGATGTGGTCCGCCGCGCCGGCCGGCTGGGCCAGGGCCAGGCTCAAGATGCCCGCCAGAAGGCCAAGCCCGGCGAGGCCGCGCCGCCGGTGGCCGCTGCACGCGTTGCGCCGGCGCCGCCGGCGAGGCTTCCCTGACCCGTTCGTCCCCGTGATGGCCGCCCTGAACCAAGACAGCAAGAACCCGCCCGTCGCTGCGCCCATGCCGGTGCCCTCTTTTCCGGAATCCGCCCGTTGGAAGGCCGCCGCGCCTGCTCGGTGGTCTGCCGAGCGTCGTTCAGTCCGCCGCCTCCCCCGACGGGGTCGGAACCAAACCTATTCTACCGCGCCGATACGTTTGGTCAATCGATAAATCCCCCTGAGCGTGCATTACGGTTTTGGGGAAGCCCTGGTACGACAGGCGTCTCGCCTGTCGAGCATTGGCCGTGATCAGGCACGGCCGGCGAGACGCCTGCCGTACCCGGACAGCCATCCCCCCAGAACCGTAATGCACCCTCCCCCTGAACGGCCCTGCCTCAATCGGCGCGGCCGCAACGGATCCGCCATGAGCGGCTGCGCGAGGGTCGTGTCGGCCTACTTGCCGACGATCTCGAACGGCATGGCGGGCAGCACGCCCAGTGAGACGGGGCGCACGGGCCGCTGGGGCTGCGTCGTCCGTGTCGTCGGCGCCGGGCGGTGCCAGAAGGCGTTGACGATGAGGTTGCCCTTCAGGCCGGGCTTGGCCTTCTCCGCGTCGGCACGGAACGTCAGGATCGCGCCGCCGGCGGCCGGCGCCGCCTTCTCGATCTCGATGCCCTCGGGTGGGTTGTCCAGCTCAAACCGAATCTGCTTCGGCTGCCGCCCTCTGGGGGTCTTCACGTGGATTGAGGTCGTCTGGCCGGGCTTGAGCGTCAGCGGCATGTCCGCATAGTCTGGCCAGGCGGGCTGGTTCCAGCGGATAGGCTCGATGGCCGCGATCCAGATCTCCGCTGGCACCAGGTGATGGTAGATGAAGGCCTGCATCATGTTGTCCGCGGGGACGGCCCGGCGGCGAACCTCCCGCCCGTCCACCACGGCATATCCTTCCAGGTGCAGGCGGCTCAGTTTGTCCTTCGGCTTGCCCGGAACGGTCAGCGTGAGGCGGGCCTTGTCCTGCCCGGCGGGCAGCCAGCCAGCCAGCGTGAAGCCTTCCGGCGAATCGACCAGACGCAGCGCGATCTTGCCGGAGAAGCCATCCTTGCGCAGGGCGAAGACTTCGATCGGAATCGTCATCCCCCCCCGGGCGTTGATGACGGACGGCACGACGCGGAGCTCGAAGTCCGGCCGTGCGCGGCTCACGCGCAGCCGATAGGAGTACTCGCGCCCGCCCTTGTGCTGCGTGTCACCGAGCCACAACAGGTACTCGCCGGTGCTGGGAATCGCAAACGACAGCACGGAGTCGGCGTGGTGAGTAACCATACCCTCGCCCTTGTCCTCGTGATCGTCGTTGACTGCGAGCACGCGGCCGCTGGTGTCGGTGAGTCTCAGCAGCGAGTCGAGCGGAGAGCCCAGCCGCCGCGCGTTGACCTCAGCGACGATTTCGTCGCCGCCGCGGGCGCTAAAGCGGAACACGTCCCAATCGCCCGGGCGGTCGATGCGCCCGTTGACGATCCGCGGAAGCGTCAGCTTGCCGGCGCTGGATGCATTGTCGTTGCGCTCCTGTTCACGTTGCTCGGGCAGGTCCCCCACCGCAAACGGAATGCCTTGGGAGCTACACGTCCTGCCGCGCACTCGAAGCGACTGGCACCCGATCGCGTTGAAGGACACATCCAGCTTGAGCTGGTCGGGGAGAAGGTTCCAGCCGTCCACCGCGACGGTGGCCTTCTCACCCCGGCGAGCGCCAAGCGGGAAGATGCTGGACACGAACGGCAGCTCGCCCACAGCGATCCGGTAGACGAAATCCTCGCGTCCGCGATAGATCGAATCGCGGATTTCCAGGACGTACTCGCCGTCGTTGGCGACCTGGTAGAGCAGGACAGGGTCGGGATCGAACCGGAAGTCGTCGGCGAACGCGACTTCCCGGCCGTCGGCGTCGTAGAGCGTCACGACGGCCTGGAACCAGCCGGGCACCGCGTCGGCCAGGTAAGGAACCAGCTCCCGGGCGCTGACGTCCGCCACCAGCTTCTGTCCTCGGCGGGCCGTGAAGCGGAAACAATCCACGTCGCCGGGCATGATCTGTCCGTTCAGGACGATCGGCAAGCTCGGCACCTTCGTGGCGAGGAGGGTCTTGTTGTTCGGCTCGGTCTCGCGGAGATCGGGCAACTGCCCGACGCAGAAGCAAATCGGGTTGGACAGCCCGGTCGGGCTGGTCACCCGCAATGTGCGAATGCCCGGCTCGGCATCGGCGGCGATCGTGATCCGGACCTTCAGCGAATCCACAAGCTGCGGGTTCAGTTGACGCTTCTTGTCGGCGCGCTGCTTGCGGGATCGGTTGAAGGCCTCCAGTTGCTTGTCGGTGATACCCTTTTCCTTGGCCAGCGCGAGGAACCGCCTTCGCACGGCCAGCAAGCCGCCACGGCGGCCGTTCTTGGCTTCGGCCTGTACCTGCTTCTGCGCCTCCCGGGAGATCTCCCGGATTTGGTTGAGATCCTTCTGCCGAATCGGACCTATATACTCCACCAGCTCGGCCTGGATGCCCTCGCCGGAGATGGAGACCTCGTTGGCGCTGGCGAGGCGTTGCCCGCCGACGGTGACCTCGATGGTCTTGCCCTGTTGCCCCCCTGCCGGCCAGACGTAGCCGATCTGCGGCGGCTGTCGCCACGGCTGCGCCAAGGCGCCGGGCGCGGCGCTCAGCAGCATCGCCAGGCAAAACACAACGAGTCGCGACAAGCGGTTCATGGTGACCTCCGCAGGCTTACATGATTTCCCTGAGTGGGTTGATCTTCCGGGCGTCGTCGGCCTCCATGACCGGGACCTCGAAGCCCAGCGGGTGCTGGAGCTTGGCGTTTGCGTCGATGCCGAGCAGCTCGTACATGCTCGCGATAAGGTCCCAGGGGTAGATGGGCCGGGCCTTGACCGTCTCGCCCTTGGCGTCCGAAGCGCCGACGACGCGACCACCCTTGAAGCCGCCCCCGGCGACGACGGCCGAGAACACCCGCCCGTAGTGGCCGCGCCCGCCGTTCCACGGGGCCTCATTCTGCACCTTCGGCGTCCGCCCGAACTCGCCGGTCCACCAGAGGATGGTGCTGTCCAGCAGCTTGCGGTCCGAGAGGTCCTGCAGGAGCGCAGCGAACCCTGCGTCCAGTTGCGGCATCATCCGGCGCATTGCCTGGAAGTGCTGCTTGTGCGTGTCCCATCCGCCGTAGTTGATCGTGACGTACGGCACGCCGGCTTCGACCAGTCGGCGGGCCATCAGGCAGGACTGCCCGAAGGTGTTGCGGCCATACTTCTCCCGCAGATCGTCCTTCTCCTGTGTGAGGTCGAACACCTTGCCGGCATCTCCGAGGATCAGGTCGTAGGCCTGCGCCTCAGTCTTCGCCAGGGCGTCCAGTTGCGCGTCCTCCTTCAGGGTCTTGCCGAGGGTGTCCAGATCCTTCAGCAGCTCGCGGCGGCTCTTCTGCCGCTCGGGCGTGATGCCCTGGGCCACGACGCCCTCAACGGCGAACGGCGTCCTCGCCGGGTCGCCGCCGGTGGCGAAGGGCTTGTACTTCGTGCCCAGGAACCCCGCCTCGGAGAACCTCCCCTGCGGTCTGGTCAGCACGATGTAGGGGGGGATCAGTCCCTTGTAGCCCGCGCGGTATCCCTTGAAGTACGAGACGACCGCTCCGACGCTCGGATAGACGATCCGCCCGCCGGGCTTGCGCCCGGTCTGCACCATGTAGGACGCCGTCTCGTGCCCGTTGATGCCGTGCGTCATGCTGCGGAGGATGGCGTACTTGTCGGCCTGCTTGGCCAACAGGGGCAGCATCTGCCCGATCATGATCCCGTCGACGTTGGTGGGGATGGGCTTGTCGAAGGAGCCGCAGTAGTCGGCGCCGGCCTCGGGCTTGGGGTCGAACGTGTCCAGGTGCGCCGGGCCGCCCCACATCCATATCTGGATGACAGACTTGGCTTTGGCCTTGATGTTCGCGGGCGAGGGGGCGGCGGACAGCGCCGAGACGATAGCCCGCGGGCCCAGCAGCATTCCCGCACCCGCGAGCAAGCCTCCCTGAAGGAAACGGCGGCGGGAAAGCAGGCCCCCAAGGTTCGCCGCTCCCAAACGCTCTTCATCGTTCTCGTTCATCGCGTCACCTTGATTCCAAGTGAGTCCGGCTTCGCCTGGTCGCTGCGCGGTAGGACAGGAGCCCCACCGCGCGAGATTGCGTGCCGCCGACGGAGCTAATGTCGATACAGGAACTCCGGGCTGTTCACCAGTGCCCACACCATGTCCGTCACGGTGTTGGCGCCGCCCCTGCCCTTGTTGGCGTCGGTGTAGGCCTTGAGCGTCTTCAGCTCATCGGCCGTCGGGTATCGCGAGAGGATCGTCAGGTACAGCTCGGTCGTCGCCTTCTGCGGGTCGCGCCCGGCCATCCGCTGCAGCGGGCCCAGCTTCGGGCCGCGCTCGATCTTGTTCCGAACGTGGCTGGAATTCAGCAGGTGAAGCCTCTGGGCGGCCGTCGGTGTGTTGCTCCGCTCCGACGCCATCCCCGTGTCGCGCGGCGGGCGACCGAACATGTCGAGGAAGGAGCTGGTGATGCTGCCGTCCGCCAGGGCGATCGTGCGCTTCTCCTCGGGCACCCACGTGAACGGCTCGGGGATCTGGCTGGAGTACTCCTCGGTCGTGCCGGTGATCTGGCACAGCGCGTCGATCAGCACCTCCGCGTCCAGGCGGCGCAGCGGGTAGATTGCGAACAGCGCCGCGGCCGCGGGGTCCTTCGACCGCGGAATCGGGGACAACTGGTACGTGCTGGAATTCAGGATCAGCCGCATGACGTGCCTGACGTCGTACTTGGCGGCCGCCAACTCCTTGGCCAGCAGCGCCAGCACCTCCGGATGGCTCGGCGGATTGTCCAGGCGGAAGTCGTCCGGCTCGTGGATGATCCCGCGCCCCAGCAGCCAGAACCAGACGCGGTTGACGGCGCAGCGGGCGAACCAGGGGTTGTCGGGCGAGATCAGCCAGTCGGCGAAGGCCTCGCGCGGGTCGCGGTCGGGCGCGAGCTTCAGCACCTTCCCGTTGGGCAGCACCGCCGACGCCGCGGCCTTCGTGGTCAGGTCGAAGAAGACGATCTCTTCCTTCCACTCCGCGGTCCGCTTGTAACCAACGCGGCTGAAAAACACGGCCAGGCCAGCCTTGCGATCCTCTGGCCAGGAGTCCATTCGGTCGCCCATGAACGCCAGGGCGGTTGCCTTGGCCAGCGCCGCCGGCTCGTTGCTCTGCGTGGCGCGGTAGAAGTTCACCTGCGGCACGCGGAAGTTGCTTCCGCTGGACGTCAGCAGCTCCCGAACGAACCGGTCGTAGGGCATGTTCTGCTCGATCGCCGTTCGGAGCCACCGGTGATATGCCTGCACGGCGTTCGGCCAGAGGTTGATCGGAAACTCCGACTTGACCCGCAGCACATCGCCCCACCTCAGCGCCCAGTAGTCGGCGAACTCCTCGCGCTGCATCAGCCGGTCGATCAGCTTCGCGCGCTTGTCGTGGCTCTTGTCGTCCAGGAACGCCTTGGCCTCCTCGGCCGTCGGCAGCGTGCCGATGACGTCCAGGTATACCCGCCGCAGGAACACCGCGTCGGAGCAGAGGCGCGCCGACTGGATGCCCTTGGCCTTCAGCACCGCGAAGACCAGCTCGTCGATCTTCCCCGCCGCCCTGGGCTGTCCCGGCTTCTCGTAGAGCGTTGCCGCCTCGTCGGCGCCGGCTGCACCCGACACCGCCACCAGCATCGCCATGCACGCTGTGCACGCCTTCATGGGTCTATCCCTTCCTGCCGCTGTCCGGCACGGGTCCGGCGACCAGCTCGACCTCAAAAAGCAGGGCCGGCCGGCAGACTTCGCCGATCATGCTCACCGCCGGCCAACCCAGGCCGGCCCAGCCCGTGTGGAACGCATCCTCGACCTGCGGCGTCTTGCAGTACACCAGGGCGCTAAGCACTTGCTCATCGGCGCAGCCGGCGCCGACAAGCAGCGCCCGGACGTGGTGAATGGTATCCTCGATCTGCGCTTCGATCTGGCCGACGTGCTGGGTGCGGCCCTGGGCGTCGATGGCCGCCGTCCCGGAGACGAACAGCGTCCGCCCGCCGGGCATGGGGGCGATGGCCGCCCGACTGAAAGCAGAGCCGTATACGAACGCCGAGTCTTGCTCACTGCCGGCCTCCAGGAACACGATGCGGTCCTCGGCGCCCGGAAGCGCGATCAGGTCCAACGCGCAGGCCGCCCCCGTGGCGCTGCCCAGGCCGATGCCGGTGCTGGCGGGCAAGCGCGCGCGACCGTTGCCGTTGCCGATCAACCCCTCGCGCTTGAAGAAGGCCGTGCGAACAGCATTGAGGTCGGGGTACCAGGCGCAGATGTCCTTCAACCACAGCCACGTGCGGGCGACGGCTCGCATGTCCGCCCCGGCGTGGCGCAGGAAGCATGCCGTGCAATAGAACATTCGGCGGGCCTGCTCGCGGGGCGGAACGTTGCCCCCGGGGCTCAGCTCGCTAAGCGTCAGCCAACGGTCGTCGCCAATGCGGAGGTCGCGGCCGCTCGCATGAGCGTCGACGCCCGGGCAATGCAACGGCGCCGGCGGACAATCGGCCGCCACCGCATGCACCTGCACGCCGGCAAATGCCCCTGTCCGGCCTGGGGCCACGATTACCCGCGTCGGCCGCACGCCGTCGTCGAGGTCCCCCAGCGCCGCGCGCCGCTCGGCCTCCACGACGGGCATGGCTTCTTGCGTGGCGAATACTCGCTCTGCGAGGATTCTAGCGCCGGCCGCCGTCAGCGACGCGCGCAGGGCGGAATAGAGCTCCCGGGCCTGAGTTCCCGGCACACCACCGCTCGTCGGCGCTGCCGTCAGATACAGCTCTGAGGCCAGTGCCCCCCTCAGCAAGCGCTGGCCCATCGCAGGCAGTGCAATCATGGTGCAGACATCTCCACTCACGACAGCGAGAGGCCTGCGGGCATAAGCTGAGAAATGCCCACGGCGGCCGTCTGCCCGTTTAACGCATCCCTTGAACCCGTGTTACACACAAAAGCGGACGGTCCGAAGAATTGACCACGCGGCATATCTCGGCAGTTCCTGGGCTGGGCGAGTCCCGGCGCAGGACGCACAGGTAGGTTGGCGGGACGCGCGCAGAGCCTTGTGCGCGTCTTACTAACAAGACAGCCCGCATGCCTCCTTACCCCGATCACATGCGGGAACCCCAGCTTTCGTCACGCCCGAGCCCATTCGACCACCGCTCCAACCCCGGAGGATGCTTTCGGGGGACACGGCAAGCAGTCGATTTCGGCGCCGCCGCCATCACTTGAGCCGCTGCTGCACCTCGGCGGCGGCCGCGTAGAGCTGTTTGTTGCGATGCTGCCATCCGGAGCCGACAAACCAGTCGATGCCTTTGCTATTCTCCTCACGGCGCATTCGGCGGGCTGCGGAATCCCAGAAACCGGGCAACGTGATGCCGGCTCGCTTCAAGCCGTCCCACATGGCCTCGTAGGGATCACGGCCTGACATGGAGCCCAGGAGTTTCAACTGCTCGGCGTTCGTCCAGATGCTCCGCCACATGGCTCGCTGATGCTCGTCGAGGATCGCCTGGGCCCGCTTGGCCAAGTCCGGCCCCAGACGCTGGGTCTTCTCGGCATCGAGCAAGGCTCTTTCGATGAAGATCCTGACCTCGCATTCCTGCACGCCCTCGCGCAGGTTCTCCAGACGAGCGGTCGCCACCGGGCCCTTGGGGCCCGGCGCCAGGAAGTAGCTTCCGATATTCAGGCCACGCCAGTGGTTCTCGGGGTAGCGCGCGAACGCCTGTCCCACCCGTCGGCCGCGCTTGTCCCGGATGGCCTTCCAGAAGTCGCCGCCGAGCCGTCCGATCCCCCGCTGATGGCCCGTGATGTTCAATGCCGGCACCTGCCTGATGCGGAGAGCGGGGCCGTTGAGTCGCTGGAAACGGTCCAGCTCCACCCGCATCTCCTTCACCTGCCAGCCATAGAACCGGCCCTTGTCCGGGTTGACCTGGAATATCTTGGAGGCATGCGCCTCGTAGCGGATGTCGCCGACGCCGCGGAGCTGAGTGTTGGGCGACGGCTTGCCGCGCGTCCGCGTGAAGTGGGAATGGCATACCCACGACAGGCCGCCGGAGACCTCCTTCAGGAACTGGACCTCCTCCCGCGAGGGCTCCATGTCGGGCACAATGCCCAGGGTCATGGCGTCCTCCAGGCCGCGGGCCTTCATGCGCTTCCGCAGCTCGGCGAACACGCCCTTCCATCGTTCCCGGCTTCCCGGGGCCGTGTAGAGCGGCACGTGGCCCGGTTCGGCCTTGCCGGTCGCCTCGTCGATCACCGTCACCGTCAGCCCCTTCTGACGCATGTCCCAGCGATCTCGCGCCGGCCCGGAGGCCGTCGGCCGCTCCACGAAGGATGTCCTGCGGTACGAAAGCACCAGATACTCGTCCCAGACGTAGAACACCACCAGCTTGAGGTCGCCCAGATGCTTCTGCGCCAGGTCAAGGTACTTGGCCATGATGTCGTAGTCCGGCGTGAGGGTTCCGTCCTTGTGGCGGACCCAGCGCACCATGGACTGCTCGTTGCCCTGGTTGGTGCTGCGCAACAGCGGGATGTAGAGCACCCGGCTGCTGGTGGGGCGGATCAACTCAAAACTCCTGGCGATCATGGCCCAGTGCCGGTCGGACCACAGCGGCACGCCGTACTCCAGCGCCAGCGTGTCCGGTGACTGGATCATCTCGATCCAGGTGCGCCAGTCCTGGGTATCGGGCATGTGCCAGTCGGCCACGGTGAGCTCGACGGGGATCGCCTGCGACGTCAGGCCGTCGGCCTGGACCGTGAGCCGGCCGCGATAGAGGCCGGCCTTGGCGTCCTTGGGTACAGTCACCGTCACCCAGACGCCCACCAGTGCGCGGTTCTTCTGGACCACGACGTTGGGAGGCGGCGACTCGAGCAGGATGTCCAGCCCGGAGGGGAGCCCCTGATCGCCCCCCCACGACACGGCATAGCGCACGGCCACCTTGCCGGGGGGAATGCTGACGTCATCCATGGAGAGCTTGCCCACGCTGGCCCGCAGGCCGGTGATGGGCTTGGCCGACTCCACCGCCACGGCGCCGGAGAAGGTGCCGTTGCGGGCGCCGGCGAGGGTGATCGGCGCCACCGGCCCCGGATCGGTGACCCGATAGGCATCGCCAAGGACTTCGTAGTTCCACACCTTCACATCGTCCGCGGCCGCAGCCGGCCACGCCATGGCGCTGGCGACGATCGCCGCCGCCCAGACACTCATTGCTCGCATGAAAGTCATAGTCGCTCCCTTGAATCGGCCGGCGCAGGAAGACTGAATTACCCTGCAACCAGTTAGGATGCCGGAGGTTCCGGAGTATCCTACAGATGATACCCGCGATGGGCCGGCGGTGCCTGTCCCTCCCGAGAATCTCGTCCTCGCTGGATCGTAAGCACCTGCGCCCCTTGGCCGCAAGTCGGTTCTCTGGCAGAATCTCCCGCTACCGGCCTCGACCGCCCTCCCACTCGCCCCCCCTTGTGCCCAGCTCTCCATCAACTCATCGCCGGACGGAGTTTTCGGGAACGACAGGTTCTACTGCTCGAAGACCAGCGCGTCGGCTCGGGCGCCGAGATCCTTCAGCGACGCCATGACCGCGTCGGTCATCGGCGGCGGGCCGCAAACGTAGAAGTTCTGCCCGAAGTCGGCGACGTGGTCGGCGAGGAACTCCCGCGTGATGCGTCCGCGCGGGCGCCCGGGGACGTCCTCACCGTCGAAGATGAGGATCAGCCGTTCGCCGAGCATGTCCAGCAACTCCTCATGAAGGATCACGTCGCGCCGGGCCTTGTTGGCGAAGATGAGGCCGTGGCCCCTAAGCTTCCCATCGGCGCGGAGGCGGCGGAGGATGGCGACAAACGGCGTGATGCCCGCCCCGCCGGCGATGAACACCCCCGGGCCCTTGTAGTTGATCGTGCCCCAGACGCTGCGCACGATCAGCTCGTCGCCTGGCGCCAGGCCGTGAAGCTTCGCCGTCACACCGTCGTGGTCGAAGTAGCCCTTGACGATGAACTCCAGCACGCGGTCCTCGTCGAGCCCGGTGAAGGTGAGGGGACGCTTCTCCTTTTCCAGGCCTTGTTTGTTGATGGACACCTCGGTGGCCTGTCCGGGCGCGAAGGCGTATCCGTCGGGGCGCTCGACGACGAAGCGCTTGACGTCGTGGGTAACGAACTCCGTCATGAGTATCTTGACGATGTGCTTCATGTCATGCTGTCCCTACCGGAAAACTCGCCGTTGTTGGATGGTAAGCACTTACGTTGCTTGACTGCCCACCATTCTACCGCGCGCCGCTGCCCACGTCTCGCACACACCCTCCCCGCACGGAAGCCGGGCCCAGGGGGAACCCAGCCATTCCCAAGCGTCTGCCGGCACGCCCGCTGACTCCGATCGCACAATGGAATCTTCACCGAACTCACGGCCAAGCCCATTCGGCCACCGCCTCCCACCCCGGATGGAGTTTTCGGGAACCACAGGTGCGGAGCTTGGCGCGCAAGCAAGAGGCCTGTCAGCATTTATTGACAAGCCTTCTTCAAGGGGGGTGGTGAGGCTTCAACTCACGCCAGTCACGTTGGCAACGTGATGAGCGACCGTTCTTAACCAACGCCAGAATTGACCGTTGGGGTGTTCGGGTAACCCCAATACAGCACGGTTGCAGCGCAGGTCCACCGCGTCCGCAATGCCCCTCGGCTTGCTGGCGCTCCTGCGCGGATGGAGTTTTCGGGAACGACAACCATCCGGCTGCAACCTGGCTAGTCGATCGCCTTCTGCCAGCTGCCTTCGGCAATCCTCACCCGGGTGGTTCGGTAGCCGTCAGGAGGGTTCGTGTAGAGGGACGGCTCGTGGACGATGCCGTTGTTCTCCTCACAGGTGAGCGTGCCGCCGCAGACGATGGCCCCCCGCACCCAACCCGTCTGCTGTAGCTTCACGTTCCCTGTGACATGCACCAGCCCCTGAACAAGGTTGGGGTATTCATCGACCATGTCCTCGTCAGACTGCCCCCCATACGGCGTGCCAGGGGGATTAAAGTTCACGCCCCACTCCGACTCGCTGAGCGTCTTCTCGAGGGTCTTGTGCTTCAACACCGCGTGCCCGTCCACAATCAGCGCCGGATAGTCGGAGCGGTAGGGTTGGATGCACACGACGTCGTCGAGTGTTAGCGTCTTGCTGCCGGTCCGCACGACCAGCGTGCCCCAGATCCGCATGCCCTTGATATTCAGGTCACTGTCGCCGGTGTCGATGTAGTACAGGCCGTCCGGGCTCGTGAGGCCCCAGGGGTTGGAGGACGGACTGAGCACCGCTTTCTCCATGGTGCCGCCTGGATAGGGGATGGTCACCGCGCGTTGAATGTACTGATTCACCACGTTGCTGTCCGGCAAGCCCTTGGCCTGGACGGGCACGGTCAGGCTGCCGGTGACCGACCCGCCTCCGGTTCTCGTCAGGCCCTCGGCGTCTCCGTCGACCACGCCGTCGATCTTCAGGTTCGCGTTGGTGGACAGCGGACCTCCCGTGACCGTCAGGGACTTGCCCGACTTGACTTCAGCCTGGAGCCCGGAATGGGCACAAGTTCGCAGCACCTCCAGAGGCTGATGGACCGGGATCAGCGTGATCCGCATCTTGTGCCGGCAGGAGCCCTTGTACCCGATGCCGGTGACGACGACGCTGTCGTTCGGTGAGTCGGCCAAGTCGCCGTCGTCCGGGTCGGTTACCGTCACGCTGCACGTGCCGCTGCCGATCGGCAGGTCGGTGAACCACTGGGACGGGGTACGCTGTCGCCAGTCCGGGTCCTGGTCGATGATCTGTAGTGCGATCTCGACGGCCGATCGGGCGTTCAGACGGGCCTCGGCGTAGTCCAGGGCCCGGCGCCCGGAACGGCTCTGGAGGCGGGTCAGCCAGACGGCGGACAGCCCCAGCAGTGTGATGACCATCGAGGCCGCCAGAATCGGCAGGTAGATGCTGCCTCTGCGATGGTGGGTGTTCCGTCGCATGGTTCTATGGTTTCCTTCAGTGCTCCATAGCATCCTTGCCGCGGGACCGGACCGCCACGAGCTCGACCAGGGCCGCTCCGTCACGGTAGACCGCCACCGTGATGCGCTTGACGCCGAGGTCCTCCAGGACAAGCTGCCCTGTGTCGGCCGGATTGGCATACGCCACGGAAACCGTTCGACGCCACCCCTCCAGATTGTCCAGGGTGCTGCCGCTTTTGTCCTGCGGGGGCGAGGCGGACCAGTCGTTGTAGTCGTCCACGTCGTCGAAGGCCGCTCGGGTGCCCGTGGCTTCACCGGACTCCGTGCCGAACAGGCTGGCCTCCGAGTCGCTGTAGCCTTGAGCGAGGACCTCCTCCATCAGCGCCTGGGCAAGCAGGTGCGCCTGCTGGCCTCGGGCCAGCCGGAACTGCCCCGACCGGGAGGCCCCGACCACGGAGATTCCCGCAGCGAACATCATGCCGACGATCGCCGTGGACACGACGGCCTCTACGAGACTGAACGCGCGCGCGGCCCTCACGGGAACTTCACCTCCGGGCGGTTCGGCAGCGATACGCCGGCGTGGATCGTTGAGGCCGGCGACGGGCCGACCTGGAGCGTCAGTCGGGCCTGGCGCAGGTAGAAGGTGTGCTGCTCGGAGGGCTCGCCCGACGTCGTGATCCGGCCGTACACCCTAAACGCCATGCACGCCCCAGATACGGCCGACCACGTCTTGCCTCTGTCCCTGCTTTCAATGAAGCGTTTGTGGGAGCTGGAGAAGTTCTCATCCTGGTACTGGATCGCGCAGGACTCGGCGCCGCTGACGTGGCGGACCACAAGGCACAGGGCAGCATCCGGGGACAGGCCGGTCGCTCCGGAGAAGTGGAGTTCCTGCCACTCGTACCATAGGGGAAGGAGGGCCTCCGACATGTCGTGCTCCTCCAGGACCACGATCGTGGGCAGCCCCCCCTGGGTGGCACGGCAGAGCTGGATCTTCGTCAGACCGGTCTGTAAGCCGCTACTCCTGGCTCGCAGCTTGATGCGCGTCACCTCCCAGCTCACCGCGTCCCCGGGCAACAAGGGTCGGAAGTACTGGCCGCAGTACCGATCGTCCTTGACGGCATAGTCCTCGATATGCTCATCGGGCACGTGACCCACGAGCAGGGTCTCCTCCCCCTGGCTGTCGTTGGGCACCTCTTCGCTGATGTCCTGGTAGTCATACTCCAGCCTGAACTGGTGCACGTTGGCCAGGAGCAGTTGTCCAGGCCCGGTACTGGAGTGTCGGCTCAGCCGGCCGCCGGGCACGCTGTCCCACGTGAAGATGATCGTGTCCGGATCGCCGTCACCGTTCCGGTCGGGCACGGTGAACCGGATGTAGTTGGGCTCGGTGGTGTGGACGTACGTAGCGTACCGAATCTCGCCCAGGATCCGTTCGCACTGGACCCCGGCATGGTAGGCGGTCTGTGCAGGCGCTGCGGAGTCGGGCAACGACTGGCCCGCCAGAAGCATGGCCACGCCGATCGACACGACAAGAATCGAGGTGATTGCCAAAGCAGCGCACGTCTCCAAGAGCGTGAAGCCCCTTCGGGCTAGGGATAGACGCTTGGGGACACTCGGCCTCATCGCGTGTTGATCTCCCCTGTGGAACGGTCCACGACGATCTCGCGGCGCTCGTCGCCTACGTAGATCACGATGACGCCGCTGGAATGGGGCAGGCCGAACCCGTCGAAGATGAAGTACGGGCCCTCAGGCGTCCAGGTGGATGCCAGATCGGCCCTATAGGGCTCCTCCCGGAGCACGACGCGGTACGGCTCGGAGGGTCGGTCGGGATGGCCCATGCCGTCGATCGTGTAGGAGTCGGAAGAGGGCTCGAATGTGATCTTCGCGCTCGAACCCGTGGTGCGGGCCCGATCGCGGGCGAGCTGGATGTCGGCGATGATCCGGCAGGCGGTTGCGTCGGCGCGGTAGCGCTGCATGGACGCGGAGTAGCGAGGTATGGCAACCGCGGCGAAGGTCGCGACGATCGCGAGCACCATCGTCACGTCCATGAGGCTGAAAGCCTCCCCGCGGCCAAGGGCATTCGCCGGCCGGATGTTCATGGGCGGCGCCCTCCTTCGGTGCGATTCGGACAACAGCGCCTCGTCGCCAGGCCCCAAGCAAGAACGGCGAG
>Ga0307378_10003316_pt1 | contig 23729 bp, 23 predicted proteins | sample UN1MG_FD_202238 | JGI IMG/M metagenome (GOLD analysis project Ga0307378, IMG submission 202238) | Soil microbial communities from Risofladan, Vaasa, Finland - UN-1 | ecosystem: Environmental > Terrestrial > Soil > Coastal area > Acid sulfate soil | place: Finland: Risofladan, Vaasa | collected...
CGACTATGCCGATAGGCAGCGCTTCGGTAGAAAAAAATATGGTAGCCATAGGAATTATTCCTAAAACCAATTTGGCCTTCCAGGCGGCTTGAGAAATACTGCTGGCTATCCCTGTTTTTATCATATTATCAGCAAAACCATATTCTTGTACAACTTTTTTTAAACTTTCAGGAACAGGAAGAACAAAAGCGATAAAGGCAAAGATACCAACCCCTATTAATAACCAGAGCATCTTACTATCCATACAAAGTTTATTGTAATTTTTAGTAGGCAATTCTTGATTCATTTATTCTCTTCCAACAATTGTTGTTTTTTTAACCATAACATCTTAAATATTCATTAAAATAGATATCCACGAGCATATTCATGGATATCTATTATTAGAGCCAATAAATATACGCCATCATATACATTTATATCCAAGAAGTTCTTCTATTTTTCAAATGAAGTATAGATTTATTTCATATATTTAATTGATTCCTTCCTTTCTCTAGCCAGCATTCTAGAAATAGAATTAATTAGAAAACTTATTTGGAATAAATCCCCTATTATTTATTTTCTTGACAACTTTTCCTCTTTGGATATACACAGGAGATCCTCATATACTTTAATTAAAGCAGCAGTATCTTTATTACCTAATCCTTTTGCCTGAGCAATTTCATTTAATACCTGAATACTACTGGCAATAATAGGGGGCGCCCCTGACTTCTTAGCCATCTCCACTGCTAAACCGTTATCTTTACATAGAAGATCGATAGAAAATATGGGATCAAAGTTATTTTCAACTATTTTTTTTGCTACTTCACAGAAAAGACCGCTTACGGTAGCTGCTCCACTTTTGGAAATAGTCTCAAAAACAACTTTTGGTGAAAGTCCTGCTTTTTTTGCCACTATCATCATTTCAACTGTCATAGCATTTATAGTAGAGAACATTAATTGATTAACTAACTTTAATGTATTACCGGAACCCGAAGGACCTATATACACTACTTGTTTGGCAAAAGTCTTAAGTATTGGTCTACACAATTTAAAATAATCAATACAACCTCCTACAGGTAATACCCAATGCCCAATGGACTTAGGTCTTCCCAATATAGGCGCATCAAGATACCCTACTCCAATTTTCTCAGCTATACTTGCCATACTCCGTGTAATAAACGGATCTACCGTGCTAAGGTCAATAATTATCTGTCCTTTTTGTGCTGTTGATAAAAGACCTTTGTTTCCAGAAACAACCTCTTTAACCTGTACAGGTCCGGGTAAAGACAAGAGTATAACTTCCGCTTCTTTAGGTATATCGCCCACAGAGGTTACGATTTCTACTCCTATTCCATAAGCCCTTTTTCTTAGCTCAGGTAAAAGATCATAACCAATTACTTGATATTTATTTTCTAACAACTTAGATGCTATAATTTGACCCATAGTTCCCATTCCAACTAAACCAATTTTTATTTTTTTCTTCTTATTTAAAGATAACATCTTTAATAACTTCTCCTTCTTCTATTCTTTAGTAACACTATGCCAAAGATATAAGTCACATTAAGAATAATATCAATAGATCCAATTTGTTGTTTTTAAACTAATTAATTACATAAATCTTCTAAATCATGCAAATGGCTATAGCTACACCCGTAGCTATTTCCCTTTAGATTAATTGGACAAAACTTATACCAAATAAATCATACTCGTATATATTTATTTTATCCTCTTAATTTTAATTTATCTTTTTATTTTCTAAATGTATGAAAACCGGGTTTTACAAAAACACCAGGCAAAACTAATATTCTTGGATTCTTACCTACATACTTTTCAGAAGCTTTTAGGGCATCTTTAAAAGAATTTTTAGGGATACAACCCATTCCTCTTGCATATCCTGGTTCACGTGCTCCGGCAATAAATATTGCCGAGGTATGATTATGAGCAATAGAACCACAAGAGACCATCGAAAATCCATGAAAGGCACCATAAGCATAACCATATCTATACTTGTAAATATATTCAGGTCGATTAGAAACTTCTTCAGCAAATCTCATAACCTCTGAAAAATTAGCCACTTTCTGTAATTTATCATAAATTTCTCTATAAGAAGGGAACCACTCGTCATTGAACCATCCGTTACATAACGAAGCAGTTATTATTACCCCGTTTTCCCTAAAAATATCGTAATTACGCGTAAGTTGAGCCCCAATTGCCTGAAGCATTAAAATTGGATTGGTACCATGACCAGGTCCATAATGAAAAACTCTTGGTTCACCAAAAACTAAAATATCAAATTTATCCTGAATATCTAAATACACATTAGTTCTTTTATCCGCTAATTTCCAGCTCTCTTCTTGTACTCTTTCACCATCGCCACAATATACGCCAAGAACTTGATTATCAGTACCTAATACTGCATCAACAAAGAAAAACTTTTTACCCATTCCTTTTTCAATCGCTTTTCCAATCGCATCAAAACGTTTTCGCATCCCGCTTTTAGCATGATTGACCGGGATAAATTCTGGGGCATGCATAACAGAAGGGTTATGATGAGATGCTACTGATCTCCAACTGGTCATACCAGTGGCAATCATTTTATAACCACCACTGTAACCTCCATAAGGATTACCAGCTACATGGCCAATTGAAATAGCTATATCAGCATCAACTACAGATTTCCCAACTTCAACTACATCTCCTAATTCATCATAACCATAATTTATTAAATTCTCTCTATCTTCACAATCATGCCAAGTTAATCTATTTGGACAGAAATAATCTACGATATCTTCGCCTAAATACCAATAAAGTTCCTCCTTAGTATTTTTTCTATGTAAACCGCCACAAATCATTAATGTAATATCTTTCTTTTTTATTCCACCTTGCTCTAATTCCTGAATAATCAAGGGTATACAAACCTTTCGATGGGCATTTTTATGAACCCCGCCTTTAACTCTATCAGGGCAGAGTATGATAGCTTTTTTCCCTGGTTTAGCAAATTCTTTTAATGGTGACATTCCCAAGGGATTACGAAGAGCCTTTCTGGTTGCCTCATAAGGCTCTACTTGAGGTGGATCTTGCCTTAAATCATCTGGTGTTAAAATTGTCGTACTATCAGGTACTTCTACTTCCATTTTTCCGTCACCATATTCAACATATACAGTTTTCATTAACTAATCTCCTTTTTATTTTTATTTTAATTGAAAAATCCAGTTAATTCTTCTTTATGTACTTTTAAAAATTCCTCTCTTACTAAAGATTCAATTAACTTCTCGTATTCCTTAAATTCTGTTGAAATTTTACAGTCTATTTTTCGAGGGTAAGGAATATCAATATTAATGTCCTTTTTTATGCGTCCAGGTAAAGCTGACATAACTATTACCCTGTTAGACATAAAAATTGCTTCCTCAACAGAATGCGTAACAAAAATTACTGTTTTTTTCTCTTGATCCAAAATTTTTAAAAGTATTTCTTGCATAAATAAGCGAGTTTGTGCATCTAGTGCACCAAAAGGTTCATCCATTAGGAAGATCTTAGGATTCACAACATAAGCTCGTGCAATAGCAACCCTTTGTTTCATCCCTCCAGATATTTCTTTAGGATAAGCATCAGCAAATTTTTGAAGCCCCATAAGTCTAATAAATTTCCAGACAATTTCACTTCGTTTCTCTTTGGGTACAAAATTATCCTTATTTTTTAATCCAAACTCTATATTTCCATATACCGAAAGCCAGGAAAAAACAGCATATTCTTGAAAAATAACTCCCCTCTCAGGACTTGGACCTTTAACTTCTTCATTATTATATATTACTCTACCAGTGGTAGGACTTAAAAAACCAGCTATAATGTTAAGTAAAGTAGTTTTACCACAGCCAGAAGGACCAATAATTGAAACAAATTCCCTTGGTTTAACATCAAATGTAATGTTGTCCAGAGCTGTTATTTTTCCTTTTGTAGTTTGATAAATTTTTGAAACTGCCTCTATATTTATACTTTCTTTATTCATTTTTTTGTCTCTCTATTTCATTTTACAATTTAACCAATTTTCTCTTGCCAAAAAGTAAGCTTTCGTTCAATATACCGTACTAAACCATCCATCGACAAAGCAATAATACCTATCAAAAAAATACCTAAAATAACAGGTGGAATCTGAAAAAAATTCATTGAATTCATTATCATTGCTCCTAACCCTCTACGAGCAGCAATCATCTCTGCTGCTACTAAAGTAGCCCAACAAACTCCAAGTGAAACACGGCAAGCCGTAATAAAATGGGGAATAATCTGGGGTAAAATAACCCTTATGAACATTTCTTGGGAATTACTTCCAAGACACTTAGCTGCTCTTATGTAAAGAGGATTTAGACTTATAATTCCTTGATAAATTACCACAACAGCAGGAAAGAAAGAAGCATAAATTAAAACAGATATTTTTGATGTTTCTCCGATACCCATAATAATAACTGTTAAAGGAATTAAAGCTATGGGAGGAAGGGCACGGAGAAAAGACATTATAGGATCCAAAAGAGATCTAATCAGCTTAAAATAGCCCATTATAAATCCAACTCCTACAGCCATTATCATTCCTATAACAAACCCTATGGCTACTCGACGAAGACTCCAATAGATATGGACATACAAGCTGCCATCACGCACTTTATTAATTGCTGCATAACCAACTTGTGCTAGAGACGGCAATAAAGAAGGATCCACCAAATGTAGTAAACGAATAATTTCATATAAACTAAAAAATATACCAAATGAAATAATATAGAACATTACTCTTTGCACTTTTTTTCCGGAAATATGAATTTTATCACTTACTGATTGTTTTAATTTATTATTTTTTGATTTTTCCCTCATTATTTACATTCTCCTTATATTTTCTATTTTCCTCAATTACTGTTTCCAAATGTTCTTTTACGCCTTTTTTAATAGAATAAGACGGAATCCACCCTAATTCTTCTTGTGCTAAGCGGTCACTATAAGATGAAGGATAAGGGGAGAAAATAGATTCATTGTTTTTATAGCGAATAATCGCTTCTGGCATTATTCTCTTAACAATCTTCATAACTTCTCTAATTGTATGGGTACCCCCTGAGATATTATAAAAGCATTGTTTAGTATAAGGCACCTCCCATAATAAATACAATGCTTTCACAGCATCCTTTACATATATCCAATCACCTTTTTCCTCAGGATTTTCTATTTCTACCTCTTCTCTAAGTGCAACACGATCTAATAATGAACTTGAATACAATCTAGTAATACCTCTTTTCCTTCCCGGTCCGTAAACCCATGGGAAACGAGCTCCTCGTACATCTAAACCATATTTTTGATAGTACCACCTACAAATATGTTCGGCCGCTAATTTTGTTATTCCATAAAAAGTAGCAGGATTCTTTATTGAATTATCAAGTACTGGTTCGTTTACATCTTTTCCAAAAACCGAAATTGAACTCGCAAAAATAAATTTATTAACATTATTTAATCTAGCTGCTTCTAAAAGATTAAGTGTTCCTTCTAGATTTACTTTAAACCCAGTAAAGGGTTTTTCTTCGCAAACTTCGGCTAAAACCGATCCTAAATGGAAAATATCGGTAACTTTATTTTCAAAAACTACAGAAAAAATGTCAGATGGATAGGTTAAATCTCCTTTAATAATTTTACATTTGTTTTTTACCTCGGATAATAAAGAAAAATTCGGCATGTAATCAAACACCACTACGTCTAAATTTCTTTTTACAAGCTCCTTTACCAGATAAGAACCAACAAATCCTGTTCCTCCTGTTACAAGAATTGACATAAAACCTCCTTGCAAGAAAGGAGCGATTATATTAAAAAAATATAGTCGCTCCTTCTCTCGTTTTTTATTATTTTTCGCTTATCACTATATTTAGTATTCTAAAGTATGTTTTAAAGTATATATATAGAGAGAGGGGTCCCAAAATTCTGTAGGTTCCTTGAATTCTTTAAATGCCCCAATATCAACATATACTTGCTCAACTTGACCAATCCATTTTTGAACAGTTCCGTCTTGATAAAGCTTAACCCATTCATCAGATGTGTGACAAAGTGAAGCAAAATAACTATCCTTAATATCTGTTAAAGGTATATCTGGATAAGCATTTTTTTGAATCCATTCTAATGCCTCATCTGGATTTTTAACTAAATAATCATTTGCTGGAACCCACGCTTCAATTATTTTCTGCATAATATCCGGTCGCTTATATGTCTTTTCTGTCGCCACCCAGCCACCAATAATCGCTGCATCAGGATAAAAATCTTTTGCACTACTTAACAATATAACATCAGGCACTCTTTCTTTTATATAGGTATCAAAAGGACACCACGTTACTACATACTTAACTGCACCTTTTATAAAAGCCGCAACTGCCGAGGCCATATCCATATTAACAAGTTCAACATCTTTTTCGCTGTTAAGTCCTACACTTTTACAAGCATTATAGAAAAACACATGAGCGGTAGTACCTTTTACAGTAGCAACCGTCTCACCTTTTACATTAGCAATACCTTGAGCGCTGGTTTCAGGTCTAGCAAATAGCTTGGCTGTATCAAATTCAATACTATTAATTAGGAAGACTTTCCCTACTCCTTGTGCAGGAAAATTCGAAATCACCGCTCCCATAATGGCCACATCAACACTTCCACCAGCAAGAGCTTGCATTAAAGGTATTCCCGATGTAAACATAATCGGTTCCACTTCAAAGCCAACTTTTTCAAAAGTCTTTAACTTGTTTAACATTAGCCAAAATTGAGCATCGACAGCAACAGTGTGTAGATAACCCACACGAATTTTCTCTACTTTTGCATCAACTCCAAATGTGAAAGAAAACATACTAACTACCATAACAAACACAAAAAGCATAATAACCATTCTTCTCTTCAAATTCATGATATTTTCCTCCTTTTGTAATTTAAGTTTTTTTCGAAAAAAGTATTACTTAACAATACATTCTCTTAAAAAATCTCCTCACTTTAAAATAAAATAGCCTTTCCAATTTTCATCTCCTTTTCGACCTCAATCTCAAACCTCATATAACACATAATTAGAAAAAGAATCGGATAATTGCTTTACTCATAAATTCAGTTTCACCTGTTACTAATACTCCTATTAAACTTTACCTCCTTATCTCCTAAACAAATGAAATAAAGGTTTACGTTCCCCAGGAATAAATGCAGCAAATATATATTTATGGAATACTCTCGGCACACGAAAGATCGGTACATCAAATCTATCTTTTATATCCGAATAAATGTCAGACCTCCTATTTAGTAATTTTTAGCTTTCTAAGTAGAATTTCTTATGATAAGATTAGGTTCAAGAAATATTCTTTGATATTTTCTTTTTCGTCCTGTTATTTTAGTTAAGAGAAGTTCTGCTGCCTTTCTACCCAGCAGATACTTGGGCAATTGAATAGTAGTTAATGGAACAATTGAAAGGGAAGCAAATTCAATATCATCGTATCCTATGATAGCTATATCCTCCGGGATCTTTAAGTTACGCTCTAAAATAGCTCTTAATGCTCCTATAGCAATATAATCATTAAAAGTAGCTATGGCTGTAAAACCAAATTCCTTGGAAAGAATTTCTTTAACAATCCTGTAGCCTTCCTCCGTAAATTTTTTTAACAAATCAGGTAGTGCCGTATCTAGTCCCAGTACTAGTAGTTTTTTAGGTTTTTTACCCATGTTAAAACTCTACTCGCAACAATCCTTAATATAAATTTACTTAATAGCTCCGAAAGTTAATCCTCTAATAATTTGTTTCTGAGCTAGAAAAGCAACTATTATAACCGGGGCCGTTATCATAACTCCGGTTGCGGCAAAGGGACCCCACAAAGATTCTTCTGTAGTTAAAAAGCTAAATAAGGCCACCGGGACTGTGCGGACTGTTCGCCCAGTTAGAATCGAGGCAAACAAAAATTCGTTCCATGACTCGATAAAAGACAATATACCGACAACAGCCATTCCACCATAAACTTGAGGGAGCATGATACGAAAAAACGTTGTAAACCTCGAAGCCCCGTCAACTAGGGCGGCTTCTTCTATTTCCCGCGGTAAATCCTGAAAATAAGTAATCATTAACCAGACACTGACAGGGACGGTAATTGTCAAATGGATCACGATTAAGCTAAAATAAGTATCAAATAGTCTAAGTTTGGTTAAAATTATAAAAAATGGAATTAACAATCCAATTTGCGGCGCCATTTGCGTAAACAGAGTATAAAATGATAATGTTTTTTTGAAGCGGAACTGCAATCTAGAGTAAGCATAACCCGCAGGCACTGCTAATAATAAGGTCAGAAAGGTCGTCACTATCGCTATGATTAGACTATTTTTGATGCTGCTCAAGATACCCAGAAAACTTAATGCTGTTTTGTAGTTCTCCAAGGTCGGTTTAAAGACGATTGTAGGTGGTATGGTAAAAATATCAGCACGAGTTTTGAGTGAAGTCACGACTACCCATATTACAGGGATTACCCATATAAAGATGGCTATTAGTAATAAAACGTATCTGAAGAATATTTTAGTTGTTTCCATAAATTTTTTCTGTTTTGTTTTAGCCATTTTTTTTCACCCTTCTATGAGGTATTTCTGATACGAAACAATAAAAAGCTAATAAATGAGGTGATTAACAGCAAGGTAGTCGCTAACGCCGCACCATAACCAAGACTTAATGAAGTAAAAGACGTACGGTATGCAAACAAGTTCAAGATCTCAGTGGTTGTTCCCGGACCGCCGCCGGTGGCTGAAAAAATAGCCGCAAATGCTCTAATCGAGACCATAATCCTTAAGATAACCACAATTACTATTGACGGCCGTATCAAGGGCAGAGTGATGTAGCGAAATTGTTGCCATGCAGTTGCTCTGTCTATTAAAGCCGCTTCATATACCTCGATCGGAAGCGCCGCTAATGCAGCCAGAAAAACCAGGAAGGCAAACGGTGTCCATTGCCAGGTATGTATAACAATTACTGAAATGAGAGCCAGGGTTGGATTACCCAACCATGACTGGGAGCCAAAACCGAGCAAGGTAACCAAGTAGTCAATTAAACCATATTTAGGAGTAAGCAAAAGAGTACGAAACGCCAGTCCGATTACTACCGGAGCAAGAATTATCGGCAGTAATATTCCCATCCGCAAATAATCTCTTATTTTACCGGCTAGCTTTCCCGATAAAACCAAAGCTAACAACAACCCGATACTTACTTGTAATATAACCGTACTTGTAGTATAAATAAAGGTTATTTTGATGGAATTCCAAAATCTCGCATCGCCAAACATATAGACGTAGTTTTGCAAGCCAACCCAGGCATTAACCCAAGGCCGGGACATTTCAATCCGATAGGTGCTTAAACTAATTAAATATAGCAAAGGAAATGTAAAAATGAATAATAAAAAGAGAATGCTCGGCAAAATCATTAAAAACGCAAAACGTTCTTCTTTAGTCCTAATACCTTCAAATTTTTTAGTGTCGGGGAGAGGTAACCTCTCCCCGACACTTTTAAGCTTATCAAGCAAAATCTCTCCTCCGTTCAGTTGCGGTCATCACAATTTGACTAACTTACTATTTCATCATTTCATCAATCTTAGCCGCAGCATCCTTTAAGGCCTGCTCAGGGGTTTTTTGCCCGACTAAGGCTGATTGAACTGCTATAGCCATTGTTTCTCCAATATCAGGCCATTGCGGCAGTCTCGGACGCCAGTCGGCATCGGTATCGTATTGTAGCGCTTCCAGCACTACATCGAAATAATTTTTGTCAAACCCTAGAGCTTCACGATACTCCTGGCTTTCCCAAATCGAAAATCGGTTAACCCCGGTTCTTAAAACGGCGTCCGCAGATTCTTTATAGATTGCGCTGTCCATTTGAGTTTTTTTGCTTGCCAACCACTGTATGTATAGCCAGGTAGCTTGTTTTTTTTGATCTGAAATGAAGCTATTGATCGGCATTGCCCAGTTCCAGATGCTGGCGACTCCCTTTCCGCTTGGTCCTTTGGGCCATCTAGCATAACCGACTTTCCCCGCCACTTTTGATTTTTGGGAATCTTCCAGAATTGAAGCTGTGCTGTTGGTATCAAGAAACTGAGCGACATTCCCTCCAGCAAATGCCTCCATAATTTCCGGCCAATTCCAGTTCTCCACGCCTGCAGGACCATAATTTTTTAGCATTTCGACATAGTATTTTAAAGCCTCGACTCCTGCATTCGAATCGACCAAAGAGTTATTTTCATTGTCAAACCAATCGCCTCCCCAACTCTTAAAAAGGGATGGCCAGATATACATATTTTGCCCAGCGCCTCTAAATCCCCGAATTGCTATCCCTGCTAAATTCTCCTCATAATTATGAACTTTTTTAGTGTTTTCTTTCAACTCTTCTAATGTTGCCGCTGGTTTTAACCCTAATTTTTCGAAGATATCTTTGCGATAAACAAGAATGGTAACTTCTCCTTCAACTGGCATCGCGTACAGCTTGCCATTGACGGTATCAGCCTCCCGCCATAGAGGAATAATGTCCTCCAGTTGAAACCATTCTTTATCGGTAATTTCTTCGTTGTCGATATACTTATCCATTGGCTCAATCCATCCATTTGCAACATATAATGGAAGATACATTGGATCGGCGGTATGGCTACAATAAATCCCCGTCTTCATGCTGAGATCTAAAATTGCTTTTTCCCTCATCTCTCGGGGAGGAACAACGTCAAACTCAACTTGAATACCGGTTAATCTGGTAAACTCAGGAGTAATAGCTCTAAATTTATTAAAATAATGAGCGTTGGTAACAAGAATATTGATGGTTTCACCTTTAAGAGACTGCCAATTAATCCGGGCATTGGAATAATCATCCTTGTCTTGCGCTAAAATGGTAAATATATTGACACTAACAAAAAACAAAACTAAAACCGCTACTAAAAGCAAAAATGAAAAACTACGTTTCATAATAAACCCTCCTTAAATTTTTAAAAGAATGAGAAGCTTGAATATCTCTATCTCCATCGATCACCCCTTTCGATTTTTGGAATGCGTGTTGCACTTGCAATTACAATCTTTTAGTTATTCTCTCGTTTCTTTACTTTATTAACTATTTCATCTAATGAATTACCTTCGGCGTCTTTAGGCACGGGAATGCCTAGTATTTTCGATATTGTTGGAGCAATATCAATAATATTAACCGGTTGTTTGCGCTCAATTGGTTTTATTTCTGCACCAGTTAAAATTAGTGATGCATGCATTGTATTATCCCAGGGTAAAGCTAAATGTGCCCCGGTGAAATTCTTTGTTATAACTGCAGGCTCAAACTCTTCTATATTAGCAATTTTTCTTTCAGTGCCATCAAAATATTTTACTACCGCTTGATAGACAAATGGGTTAGCCATATATTCCGGTTTTAGTGCAAATAAAACATCTCCAATTCTATCGTAGCATTTAGATTCAAATATCCCTAATGTACCTGCTTGTTGTTTTTTGAGTGCTAAATCAACAATACACTCATCTGTTTCTGGATCTTTTATGTCCATTAGGGCTTCAATAATCTCTTGCTGCACTTTTTCATAGTCTTCTGGTTCAACTATTCCGCGGGGCTCTCGCCCTTTTAGATTGATAAAAATATGTGCATGGCAGGGTTCTAATGGGAAACATTTTGTTTTGGACCAATCAACTATCATTTCTCCCGTTTGAGGGTTTAATGTGTAAGATAATAGACCTGCTTTTTTTAAAAGTAACTTTAGATAAGGGTTCCATTCTATAGATGAAAAACCATGATCCGAAACTACCACAATAAGAGTTTCATCTAGATTTACTGCTTTAAGAATATTTCCCACCCCTTCATCAACTTGCTGATATACCCTTCTAATATAATTCATCCATTTAGGTGCATCTTCTTTTTTATAATGTTTTGATTTAGGATCTATACCTCCATAAAGAACATGCTGTATATGATCAATTACGCCTACCCAACTAAAGACCGAATCTTTATCCTCATTTTCTAAAACATATTTTGTCGTATTAGACCACCAGTTAACATGCTGCTGTAATTGATCTATGTATGTATCTAGCTCTACCCATCCATCCATATATGCCCAGGGGTCATCAACTTCCATATATGTCCCTGCAGTCTTTATAATTTTTTCTTTTAAATTCACAGGAAATGTATAATCTTCTGCTGTATTGATTGCGCTTGCAAATAGCCTAAAATGTTTCACATCTTTAGTTAATTCCGGTACGTAAAAACGAAATCTCCCCCTTTTTAACTCCCCATCTTTATTAATAAAATTTTCTTCAATCCAATCACTCCATTCTTTTTCCCTTAATACAGTAACAGCTTTAGAGGCATCTTTATCCCGGCAAATAATTATTTTATTATAGCCCTGCCCATTATCGGAAACGATAGTCACATTATATTTAACACCTTTAGCATAAACCGGTGGAACTTCTATTTGAAATTGTTTGGCAGAAAATTTGCTTTTAGGAAGACCTATCCAATCAATTGCTTGTTCTAAATTAACAACAACTGCTCTCCCGGGAACCTGATTACAAGCATAACTATCTGACGAAAACAAAGAGCTACTTGCTATATCCCACAAAGGCATATAAAAAAACCGAAAAGGTGGATTTAAGGAAGAGGCTATTTGAATTCCGTTATTAACATTCTCTATTCCTTTCGGCCACGTTACAGGCCAATTTATTAAAGCTGTACATCTTCCAACTTTATTTTCTGCTTCCCATAAAGTTTCAGCCTCTAACATTCTCTTGTCAAAAGACGTATGCCACATGTTAAGCTCTTCTCCTGCAAGCTTAACCATTAAACTAGGAATACCACAAGTTCCTGGTCCCGCTCCAGTGACAATAGCTGCCCAAGCAGCTGCAGTTAATGGAGGAAATGTAGTAATAACCCTGGAAAAAAAGCCATTATCCATTAACTTTGCTAAGTTTGGAATAGAGCCTTCCTTCTTGAATTTCTTCAACAAATCCGGTAAAGCTGCATCAATTCCAAGAACCAAAAGTTTTATTGACTGTTTTTTGTGCATGACATTACCCCCCAAAAATTTTTTACATTTTGCAAATCTCTGTTCTGATTAAAGGTTATCAGCAAATATTTAGTTATTTATTTAATTATATAGTCTTATATGCAAATTATTCTTTGTAATTACCCTATATTATTTATATTGTATTACTTTCAAGTAGTGTTTTCTATTTCTACTTTTTAATTGTGGCTATCTGGTAGAACTCCTTTTATTTAACAATTTTTAACTTTCTAAGTAGAATTTCTTACGATAAGATTAGGTTCAAGAAATATTCTTTGATATTTTCTTTTTCGTCCTGTTATTTTAGTTAAGAGAAGTTCTGCTGCCTTTCTACCCAGCAGATACTTGGGCAATTGAATAGTAGTTAATGGAACAATTGAAAGGGAAGCAAATTCAATATCATCGTATCCTATGATAGCTATATCCTCCGGGATCTTTAAGTTACGCTCTAAAATAGCTCTTAATGCTCCTATAGCAATATAATCATTAAAAGTAGCTATGGCTGTAAAACCAAATTCCTTGGAAAGAATTTCTTTAACAATCCTGTAGCCTTCCGACATATTGGGATTGACGATTTCCTTTAATAGTTTTTGATCTACTTTTATTCCATGTGTAACTAAGGCTTTCTTGTGCCCATAAAGTCGTTCTTGAGCTAAGCTAAAATACGAGGGACCTTGCAAATATAATATTTTTCTATGTCCTCTTGAAATCAAATGTTGAGTTGCTTGAAATGAACCTATTTTGTCATTAAAACCAACATAATCAGTGTTTATTGTTTTAAAATGGCTCATAACTAGTACAAAAGGAATTTTCGTTTTCTGCATGTACGCGATATCAAGACTTTTTTTCCCCACTGGGGTTATTAATATCCCATCTACTCTTTTTTGTATCAATGTTACTATAGCCTTTTCTTCCCTTTTATAATCATTATTAGAATTACAAATTATAATATTATACTCTTTTCCATTTAATATTTCGTCTATTCCACATAAAACCTGGTTAAAAAAAGGATTATATAAATTAGAAACAATAACACCTATTGTCTTAGTCTTTCCAGACTTAAGGCTCCTGGCTAATAAATTAGGAGTATAATTTAATTTATCAATAATTTTTAGAATCCTTTTTCTTGTTTTAGGGTTTACGTCAGGTTTATTGTTTATTACACGGGAAACAGTGTTAGCAGATACTCCAGCTTTTTCTGCAATTACGTATTGGGTTACTTTAAACATCTCTTTCTCCATTTTATATTTACGATACCGGTATCGACAACATTTTAATAAATATATCACATTACTCTTTACCTGTCAAATATATTATAATTTTTTTTGCAATTTTTCGGTTAATGTATTATAATTTTGTTGATTGAAAATTAAATATCTAAATATAAGCAGATTAAGGGAAGAGTGGTGAAAATCCACCGCAGTCCCGCTACTGTAATGGGAGACGAAAGCTATAATAGGCCACTGTTAAACACTTTCACTTTAGTGATAAATGGGAAGGCACAGCGATTAGATTGACCCCTGAGCCAGGAGACCTGTCTGCTTAGATAAATTATCACTTCTTCGAGGACAAGGAGGTGTTATTTTTATTTATAAAATAAATAAATTAAAAAACATAAATAATGTTAATTAGTTAATCTAACTATCTAATCAACTAATTGAGGAATTAAAGAAGGCCATTTATGAATATTTTTAAAAAATATATTTTAATATTTACTTTTTTATTATTTACATTAAATCTTTTTTTATTAATGGGTATATCAAATACAGTTAATTATCCTTTAATTGTATTTGATGACACCGGAACAGCAGTTACCATCCCCCAGGAACCTCAGCGTATTATTTCAACTGCTCCCAGTAATACCGAAATATTATTTGACTTAGGACTTCAGAAAAAAATTGTAGGAATAACAAACTATTGCAATTTCCCGGAAGAAACTAAAAATATTGAAAAAATCGGAGAAATATCTCCCTTGAATTTTGAAAAAATTATTTATTTAAATCCGGACCTTATTTTAGCTTATGCCGGATTCCAATTAAAAGAAATCCCACGCTTGCGAGAACTGGGATTAAATGCCATAGTTCTTGAACCTTTGACCCTTGAAGATACTTTTAAGAGCGTAGAAATGATAGCAAATGTTTGCGGAATATCTGATAAAGGTTCTTTGTTGGTAGACAATCTGACACAAAGGGTTAACATCATTAAATCCAAAGTTTCAAAAATTCCTATTTCTGCCCGCCCTAAAATATTTGTTGGAGGCACTTTAGAGACTATCTTTACCCCGGGAGCAGGCACACTATTTAATGAACTGATAACTTTAGCCGGGGGGCAAAATATAGCTGCTGGTCTTTCTTTCTGGAAAAAAGTAAGTCCGGAATTTGTTGCCCAGGCAGAACCGGATATCATTATTGTCCCTGTAGGAGTAATGAACCAGGGAGAAGAATCAAAGATTAAAAGCGACATATCCCAACATCCTGGCTGGTCAAATATACCGGCGATAAAAAATCAAAAAATCTTTATAGTAAATGAAGACCTTTTTTATCGCGCTGTCCCAAGGCTTGTAGACGGACTCGAATTATTATATGGAATTTTCTATGAATAAACCGCTAACAGAAATTGCCGGTTATACCAACTGGCGAAAAAAATTAATATTGATGCTTCTGGTAGGAAGTCTAAGCATCCTGGGAGTCAGCCTAATCTGTCTTAACTTTGGAGTAGTATCTATTAATCCTAAAGATATTATTTCTCTCCTCTTAAATGGCACACAGGATAAAACCAAAAATCTTATTATCTGGCAACTAAGGGCACCTCGAATCGCTTTAGGTGTCATTACCGGTGCTGCTTTATCTACCGTAGGAGGAGCTTTCCAGGGAATTTTAAGAAACCCCCTGGCTGATCCCTATATTTTAGGAGTATCTGCGGGCGCTGCTTTAGGAGCATGTATCGGTATTGCCTTACAGCATGCTACCGGTTATCTTTTTGCTTCTTATCTTCCCTTATTTGCTTTTATCGGAGCAATGCTCTCTCTTTATCTGGTATATCAATCTTCTAAAATCAGTTATTCTGCCAATTCTACCGGGCTGCTTCTTGCCGGAGTAGCTATCACTTTTCTCTTTTCTGCACTAATAACTATTCTTTTGGCTATCTCCAGAAAAGAATTACAATCTATGGTGTTCTGGCTTATGGGAGACTTATCTGCTGCCAACTGGAAAAAAATAAGCATCATTACTCTACCTGCAATAATTGGCTGCCTGCTGTTGTTCTTTTCTTCTTTAGATTTAAATGCCTTATCTCTGGGAGAAGAAGAAGCCCTTCATTTGGGAATTAATACAGGTAAATTAAGAATCCGCATCTTTCTAATTGGCTCTATAATTATTGCTTCCGTGGTCTCATTTACCGGTCTCATAGGATTTGTAGGACTTGTAATTCCACACATTGCCCGGCTTTTAGTGGGACCAGACCATCGAATTATGCTTCCTGCGTCTGCCTTCTTGGGAGGAATTTTTCTTATTCTATGTGATGTATTGGCTCGAACTGTAATCGCGCCGACTGAAATACCTATCGGAGCAATAACTGCTATAGTCGGTGCTCCTTTATTTATTTATCTTTTAAGGAGTAAAAATAAATAATATGGCTGATAACAACAATATTTTAACTTTAAAAGGAGTTCACTTCTCTTATAATGATCATCGAGAAATTTTATCAGATATAAACTTTTCTTTACCAAAAGGAGAGCTGTTAGGAATTATCGGGCCTAACGGCTCCGGAAAGACTACTCTTTTAAATGTTATTTCAGGAATATTAAAACCAAAAAAAGGGGAAATATCTCTCCTCAACCAAAACCTTAATAAACTTCCCATTGAGCAAATTGCCAAATTCATCTCAGTAGTACCTCAAGATACCTGGGTCACTTTTAATTTCAAAGCAAAAGAAGTAGTATTTATGGGAAGGCTGCCTTATATTTCTCGATTAAAGGGAGAAACCCTTGAAGATTATCAAATATCTCGAGAAGCAATGAAAAAAACCCATTCTTTATCCCTTTCTGAAAACAATATTCAGGAAATAAGTGGAGGCGAAAGACAAAGAGTTTTTATGGCTAAAGCCCTGGCTCAAACTCCACAGCTTCTACTTTTAGATGAATTTACTTCCCACTTAGATTTAAACTATAAATACGAGATGTTAAATCTCTTAAAAAAAGCTCTTAAAGAAGAGGGATTAACTATCATTTCTGTTTTTCATGACTTAAATTTAGCCAGTATCGCTTCTCATCGCCTTCTCCTTTTAAATGAAGGTAAAATAGAAAAAATAGGAGTTCCCCAAGAAGTACTTACCAAAGAAATTATACAAAAGGCATATGGAGTTAGACCAATATTAATAAACCATCCTGACCTCAAAGTTCCCCAGGTAATAATGTAAATTACTTCGGTGAGTAAAAAACAAAAAAATACTTCTACCAGTAAATATGGGATTGCCAAACCAACCAAAGTAACGAGATTAAGAGAAGTTACTGGGGTCAAATCTTTATTCTTGACATGACCTCCCTTTTCTCCTTTTACAAGGCCTTCCTTTAGAAGTCTATCTATTATAGTAATATCTGAAGCCTCAACCATCTGGTTAAGAACTCCTCAAACCCCATAAGTTTTCCGCTAAAAGTTTCCGAATTATTGAGCTGGTACATGTGTCTCTACTTATTCCATTTATTCCTAGGAATTGACCGGTAATCTTGAATGTCTAAAAACCAATGTGGCCAAAAACCTTCTTTTAAAATCACGCGACTTTTGGTTATTTCTATCTCTCCCTTTTTAAAGATAGGACCCCCAATGACAAAAGTGTGAAATTCACCATTTTCGCCGCAAGGACAAATATTTCTCTTTTTAAGCTCTTCTAAAAGTGGTTGATCTACTTCCCGACCAATAAAATCTTTGTCAAACAACTCTGCCTTAGCACTAACTACCACTGCCTTGAAACCTAAACAGATAAATTCTTCAATAATTTTCTCTGGCGGTTTTTGCCATAAAGGTTCTATCATCTTTATTTTTAAATCTCGACATACTCTTCCCACCCAATTTTTATGCTCTGTTAAATAAATATCTCCAAAAACCATACCTTTGACCCCTTTTGTTTTCAAGTAGATTACTGCCTCTTTAAACTCCTTTTCATAAAGTTCCATATTTATGCTAACTTCTTTTTGAAACAAAGGAACACCAATCAGGTTTGCTTGTAAATTAATCAATTCTTTCCGAATTCCATGAAAACAACATCTTTGGTATTCTTTCGAAATTAAATTTAAAAGAAATCCTATTTGGTAGCCTTTACCCATTGCTTTATAACAAGCCAAACAGCTATCTTTGCCTCCACTCCATGAGACAATAACTTCTTTCATATTTTGCGGGTTGTTGAACTTGACCAAGACAATCTCCTTTTCCATTTTTTTTAGAATTATTAATTTAAATAGACGCGCACACTATTTTTTCTATGGTTTAACTTTCTCTTTTACGAGGTCTTCCTTATAGGACGTCTATCTATAGTAATGCCTAAAATTTCAATCATCCGGTTAAGAAACCCCCCTCAGATACCATAGGTTTTCCTCTAAAAGTTGCCGGATCATTGACCTAGTACAACCGTTGTTGGAATTCATGTTTTCCAGATGAAATATTCTTTTTGTCTATTTTTTTATCCCAAATAAATAGGTATCTGTCTCTATTATTTTGAGTAAAGAAGAAAGAAGAAATAAAAAGACTACCCAGAGAAGAGGAATTAAAATGGATCAGAAAGATAAGGGAAATTATTTCCAAGTAAAAAATATAAAGAACCAGTCTTTTAAGAAATAGTTATTTCTTCTTTATTTACCCTTAATGTTTCTATTAATGGACTTACTTTGGTTAGAATTGAACATAGATTTTCTACAGGAGTTTTAACTTCCCCCAATTCAACAACTTCCCAAATAGTCTTCGCTGAAGATGTAGGTAATGGTATATCTTGTTTCTTCTCTATCAATGTTTTTACATAAAGCTTTTTTACCTCTGAAAGATTAGCAAGTGCCTCTTCTGGTGTATCTCCATGGCTCATACATCCTGATAGATCTGGATGATAAGCCATATAACAAAGTAATCTTTCAGTAGATTGGTCAGGGACAACTCTAACTGAATATGGTAATTTAATATAATCTTCTAATTTAGTTTTCATTTTTATCCTCCTTTAATTCTTTATAGTAATGTCAAAAATAATTTAGAAACTTTTAAACGTCGTGAAACAGGGATTACTACAAGAAAAATATACTTTGCCATAATAAGTTTTTACAGAAAAGCAATCTATAATTGGATATTTTTCTTTAAGGGTTCTAAATTCATTATGAAACTCTTTTATATCCATTAAACATGATGTACCTAACCTTCTTATATATAATACCAACATCCGTTTATCACAATTATAATATTTACATGTATTGTTTAACTGATCAAACAATTTTCTTCCTTTACTTTCAATCTTGGTAATTGCATTACTTAAAAACATTTTTCCCCACCAATATTCTTTTGAAATATCAACTGATAAATTATTATTAGCTAGTAATGATACATCTCCAATTCGGATAGTCTTTATTTCGATTGCATATTTATGATTTTTAAAGATGGCAATGAAGTCTGAATTCGGAATTTTATTTTTGTTAATTTTAATTGAATTAGGAAGCTTTTGAATGTCATAAAAATGATTTTTATTTAAATCTAAAACAAATGTAGTTTCAGCTAAAATATCATGAATAGTTTCTGGATCATTTGTTAAAAGTCTTTTAGCAAATCCAAATTTATTGCAAAATTCTTCTTCACTTATTCCTAATATCTTTTGAGATTGTTTAAGAGATTCTTCTAAAATATCTAATCTATGAAATTCTTCTCTATCAGTCAAGCATTTTATTAAATCAAATTCTTGGTAATTATCTTTAATATTTTCATAAATCCAAGTTATATATTTAGAAAAACATTGATTTAATAAAGGATATTTTTTAATTAGATCCGATAGCTCTTTTTTATCTAACATTATCTAAGTACCTCATCTAATTTTAAAATAGAAATTACTGAGATCAAATCTTTATTGTTGACAAATAGTTTAATGACCTGTCAAGAATAAAGATTTGATCCTATTTACTATTTATCCTAAAAGAGATAATTACTATTTTTTAAGTTCTCCTGAATTTTCAATTGTACCGTTAATTCTAATTAACTTTGCCTTTAATGAAGACTTGAAATTTAGTTCACCATGACAGCCAACTTTCATCTTGTTTAAAAATTCAAGAATATAATCAAAAGTAGTACTATTCTCATCCATTTTAACTTCTATAATTTTAGATGATTTTGCAACTTTTTTAGCACCTACTTGAAAACCTAATGGAGACACTAAAATTCCCCCTTTCGAACCTAGATCCTTAATTGTATATGCTAAACCTGCAACATCTTTTTGGGATATTCTTTTAGTAGTATATCTACGGTATTCAATTACAATAAACTCATTTTCATTTTCTGTTATACCTTTAGCATCAATTTCCCATTTTGTACCAGAAATTTTTCCTACTAATTTCTGTTTGCTTTCCGCTTTTTTTAAGCCAAATTCTTCTGCCATCTCATTCAATAAAAATGTTCCAACTTCTTCATAGTTTTTCCAAACTTTAGCCATTAATCTCCTCACTTTATAAAATTTTTCTATTTAATATGAATTAAAAAGGTGAATTGGAAATCAATACTGGAGGTGAGTTGTTAAACTGCTCCTTACAAATTCTATCCGTAATGGTCTGGTCTTGGATTTATATTCTTAATAAGTTTCTTCGGGACCAAAAGTTATCAAATTGTCAATACAACTGTGCCATGAAGTTTTTATCCAAGCTTGAGATCTTGCAATAGAAGATATACGAAGTTCTTTAAACTCATTCGTTTTTTTGCCTAATGGATAGAATTCTATTGTCCACCCTTCATAGTTAAATAAACTAGGAGTGTCTTTATTAATTTTGAACGGAGTCGTACGATAGACGAATGTCCTCGGTTTGTCTTCAAACACATAAAGTTCCGACCAGCATAATGTGATTTCATCAATTCCTGCAAGTTTATATGTTTCAAGGACAGCAATTATTTGTTTGATTTCTTTTGATTCTAATAGTCCTACAATATTATGATCACCGAAATATCTTATACAGTTTTCACCATAAGCAGATATATCCAATATGAGATGTCTATAATAATGGTTTTCATTTAGAAATTTCTCTGTGCTTTTAAATTGTGGAATTGATTTATCAATCAAATTAACTGATTTATTTACAATGTTTGTGATTAGGTCATTGTTGTCTTTGATCTCTTTGATAGAATGGACTCTCTTGCATTCAACCAAAATTTGATTTCCCTTGCCTTCCAGTAAAAAATCACAAGCCTGTAAATTTTTTGGAACAATGAATCTCAAATCTTTACTAATTTTGAATGGCAAATTTTTACTTTTAATCCAACCCTGAAATAGGGTGGCACACATATTTTGATCAACACTACTATCATCACCCTTGTAAACACCCATCAAGGCCCTTTTTCGGCCTATGAGTTTTGTGTCACCAAGCTTAATAATAGGTTGTAATTTACCTTCTGTTACACTAACAAGGCCGACAACATCCAATAACAATTTTAGAAAGTGATATATTTCTTGGTAAGATATCTTACCAACAACAAAATCGCTTATGTTATTGAAATTAGTTAAGAAATTTATGGAATCAACTATATAATTAGATTTTTCAGCATCAGATAACACTTTTTCCGAAATTAACGTGCTGTAAATATCAATTATTTCTTGAATCAACTGGTGAAATGATAAATATCTACTCATTTTTTTACAACCAACTTTAGGTTTAACCGGCGCGTTGAAACCGTTGTTATACCATTAACTTACAATAAAACATATAATTTAACATTATTGTTGAGCTAGTATATCTTTTCTATTTATCTATTTTAAAAGTAAAATATTCATTGTCTAAGAAAATGGGATAGCTCCCTACTTATTCCTAATAATGTTTAACATTCGTGCTTCCACATTTTGGACATTTTACCGGAACTGGTCTTATTCTTTTTCTTCTGCTTCTCCCGGTTCGAATATTTCTACTGTAAAAATCTCCCCACAATCTTGACATATAAATCTTTGCTTTTTCATTTTTACCTCCTAAAAGTTAAACGATTTGTAAGACAAACCCACAAATATTTAGCAGCATCTTCTGAAGATAGTAATTTTCCTTCTTTATCATTATTTATATTCATAGAAAAACCCGATGCTGTTAATCCCAATTTAAATCCATCATCGTTTACCGTAAGCCAATCATTAAATGAACTATCATTTTCATAACCAGAACTTCCCTCACTATACGCTATTGAATCTTCAGAAAGAGGACCACCAATCCAAATTTTACATTTATTAAGTAAACCTCCATTTTGATAGATCGAACAAACAAATTTAAAATTGCTAATTTCAACTAACTCAGAATCTAAGTTGGAATATTGTTCCTTCAGCTTATCCAAAGCTTTTTTAAAATATTTTTTTATAATATCAAAGGTGTTTCTTATAAAACGATCTTTACCTAATTGTGAAAATTCTTTAGGTATTTTGGGAATTGGAATATCATAATTTGACTCTTCTATAACCGAATTGTCATCTTTAAAAATTTTATTAGTTTTTCCTAATCGGGCTTTTAAAGCATCAATAATTTTTTGTGCACCGTTCTCCCAAGTTAAATAGCGCTTATCATTGAGAAGTGGGTACTTTTGAAATATATCCCTTTTTACTTCCTCTGTTCCTAAAATCAAGGGGAGGACTCTTACTTTTCCGGTCGATGATTCAATATTTAGCACTGAGTTTAATTCTCTTTGTGGCCAATTATTTGATAAAAAAGATTTACTAATTACTACAACTACATAACGTGATATTTTAAGGCCTTCATTAACTTTTTCGGTTATACTATCTCCCCATTTAATCTCTGCTTCATCATACCAATATGAAATACCTTCTCTTTTAAAAGCTGCTACCAAAGGTTTAACAATTTCAGGTTTATCTTCACTTGCATGACAAATAAAAACATCTTTTAGTTCATTCATTTTTAACCACCTTTGTATTCTATTTTAATTTTAACAAAATAAAAATAAGTTATTAAATATAGGTCTATAATATCCAATATTCAATTCTATTTTTATGACTGTCTTCGCAATATTTTTTAAACAACTACATTTTAATCTGACATTAGCTAAGTTTTATTGGCATGAAACTAAAATAGGGGTCAGTGCAGTATAGGGTCAGATCAGGTTGTCAAAATTTGATATTACTACTGCTAATCTAATCCCAGTTAATTAATTATTTAAATACTTTTTTGTAGCTTTATTTGTAGATTATTTCTTAGTTTGATGATCTAGCATGGATCTTATTTTAATTTTCGGCAATGAGTTGATATTAGACAATTACTTTCCAATTATTAAATACGACAAAGTTTTTCTAAATCCTTCTTTTGAAAAAGAATGTTTCAATTCAATTATTTTGGTTTTTCAAAAAAATAATGTGAAATTGTGAAACCTGAACTTCCCATCTGAAAAATCAAGATAATTTTAAACTTTTTTATGCAACCTTCCTTAACTCTTTCCTAACCATATAATCTCTATCTTCAGTTAACATTTTATAGATTACTTTAATCAATTGCCG
>Ga0307378_10003317_pt1 | contig 23722 bp, 21 predicted proteins | sample UN1MG_FD_202238 | JGI IMG/M metagenome (GOLD analysis project Ga0307378, IMG submission 202238) | Soil microbial communities from Risofladan, Vaasa, Finland - UN-1 | ecosystem: Environmental > Terrestrial > Soil > Coastal area > Acid sulfate soil | place: Finland: Risofladan, Vaasa | collected...
AGCTGGAGCTTGGGAACCAGGGAAGTCGACCAGGGGCAAAGGCGAGGCGGAGCCTCGCGGTAGTGCGTTCCCAGGCGGAGCCTGGGAACGAGAGAAGTTGGAGCCTGGCAACGAGAGAACGCCCTACTCCGTTGCGGCCGACAGCGCCTTCCTCACCTCCTCCACCGTGCTGCGGACGTACGCCTCGTCCCATTCTCGCACGAGCGAGGGCGTCTCGAAGATCCGCTTCGGAATCCGCACGTCTTCCAGCGAGAACCCCTCGCGGAACTTAAAGCGGTACTTCTCGCGGTAGATCAAGTCGCCCACGCGATCGAGGTCGTCGGGCGCAAGCCCCACGCCGGCAGCTTGAAGGGCCTGCGACACGATCTCCGGCTTGTAGATCCCCCGGGCGAAGAAGCAGACGACGAGGCTCGAAAGGACCTGGCGCCACGCCTCTTCGGAGATCACCGCCCGGGCCAGCTCCTCGGGGGGCATCCGCTTCGTGACCAGCGTTTTCTGGTCGATGCTGTAGCCGGCGTTGTCGAGATGGCTGTGCCGGGCGCCGACGAGGAACCCGACGTGGGCCGCCGGGCCCGTGTGATAGCCGGGCATCTCGTTGCCGCCGAACGCCAGGGCGAACTCCGTCCCGCCGTAGCGCTCGGCCGCACAGTCGACCCCCCGGGCCAGGCATCGATAGAACTCGTTGGGCTGCTCGACGATTCGCCCGACGGCCTCCAGGTAGGCGTCGCAATCGTCCCACGCAAGCGCAACGCCGTCCGTTTCTTCGTTCGAAATGAGCCCTCGCTGTTGCGCCTCCGTGGCCCAGGCGAGCACGACGCCCGCGCTCATCACGTCGAGCCCCAGCGCCTCCACCCGATCCATCAGCCGGAGGATGCCGGCCGGGTCCGAAATGCCCAGCATCGAGCCGATCGCGAAAATCGGCTCGTAGTCGTAGCCGATCATCGAGGTCTTGTAGAAGTAGGGCTCGTCGGCGTAGGGCTCGCGGAGCGCCGCGATGTGGATGCAGGCGACCGGGCAGTGCGAGCAGGCCAGGCGCCGGCCGAGGTAGTGCTCGGCGAACGACTCGCCGGAGATCTGCGAGGCGGCCTCGAACCGCGACGCGGTGAGGTTCCGCGTGGGGAGCCCGCCCAGCTCGTTCAGCGGCAGGATGTTCTCGGCCGTGCCCAGCTCGTGGTACTTCCGCATCACCGGCGAATCGACGGCCGTTTGGAAGATCTCGTCGTAGAGCTTGCGATAGCCGCGCCGATCGGCCACCGGGAGCGACCGCTTGCCGGAGACGACCACGGCCTTGAGCCTCTTGCTGCCGAAGACCGCTCCCAGGCCGAGCCGGCCGAAATGGCGGTACGTCTCCGTGGTGACGCCGGCGTAGGAGACGAGCTTCTCGCCGGCCCTGCCGATCCGCATGATGGTCCGCAGGCCGGCGCCCGGCTCCTGCTCGCGGATGATCCGCCCGGCGGTGAAGCTGCTGCCCATGCCCCAGAGCGTGGCGGCGTCGCGGAAGCGGACGCGGTCGCCGTGGACGGCCACGTAGACGGGCGTCTCGCTGGCGCCCTTGATGACGATGGCCCCGTAGCCCGCCATGCGCATGGCCACGGCGCTCCGCCCGCCGCAATGGCTCTCGCCCAGGTTGCCCGTGTGGGGCGACTTGAACATGGCCACGGTCTTCGAGGCCAGCGGGAGGAGGCCGGTGAGCGGGCCGACCGCCAGGATGATTGGGCTTTCCGGGTCGAGCGGGTCGCAGCCTTCGGGGCACTCCTCGTGCAACAGCGCGACGGCCACGCCGCTCCCGCCGAGGTAGCGCTCGAAGAGGTCGTCGCGGCGCTCGACCCAGAACGCCTTCTCCGACAGGTCGACGTGGAGCACGTTGGCCAGGCAGTCATCCGGCGGCATGACGAATCGCCTCCCGCTTCACGAGTTCGATGACTCCGTAGGGGCAGAACTTGGCACACACGCCGCACTGGATGCAGATCATCGGTTTCTGCTGCTCGTCGTCCCAGAAGACCGCGCCGACGACGCAGGCCTCGCGGCAGCGGCCGCAGCCGATGCACTTGGCCGGATCGAGGCGCACGCCGCCCGTTGCCTTGGGCTTCAGCGCGTCGGTGGGACAGACCCGCGCGCAGGGCGGGTCTTCGCAGGCCCGGCACACGATCACCGTGAACCCCCGCTCCATGCCGCCCAACGACCGAATCCCGATCGAGGCCTTGGCCAGCCCCGGCTCCAACCGCCGGGCGCAGGCGAACATGCAGCACTGGCAGCCGACGCACTTCTCGGGATCCACGACGGTGAGTCTCATCCGGCAATCCCTTCCCCGCACGGCCGGGCCAGGCTCGGCTTGGCCAGGATCGTCAGCAGCTCGTCCTCGACGCGCCGATAGGAGAAGAACCGGGAGGCGACCTGGTAGTTGCGATCGACCATCGTCTGCCGGCGGTCCGCATCGTCGAGGATCTGCCTCACCCGGTCGACCGTTTCGTCCGTCAGATACCCGTCCATGAGGATCACGTCGAAGCCGCAGGGCTCGATGTCGGTGCGGTAGATGGCGTACCGGTTGCAGAGGATCGGCTTGCGGTAGTAGACCGCTTCCAGGAACGCGTTGCCGAATCCCTCGTGGGTGGATGGGTAGGTGACGAAGTCGGCGTGTTGGTAGGCGTCTTGCACCGTGTAGCGTTTCTGGCCCTCCGGGCCGACGCCGCGCTGGTGAAAGACCCACGGATCGGCGAACACCACCTCCACGCCCATCATCTCCGCGTAGCGGCGGACGCGCTGGGCGTAGGCGTCCCCCTCGTCTCCGGAGGAATGCGTGATCACCAGCTTGCACCGCGGATCGCGCAGAAGGTGGAGCAGCTCCAACGCGTGCTCAATGCCCTTGCGCTGCACGACTCGCGTGGGCTGGAGGAAGAGGAGATCGTCCGGTGCCAGCCCGATCGTCTGGCGGAAGTCGGCGGCGTAGTCGTCGGCGGGCGGGGGGGGATTCTGGAAGTCCATCACGTTGGGAATCACGCGGCACGGCAACCCGGTCCGGCGGCTGAACTCATGGGCCGCCTGGGAATTGATGGCCACGTGCTGCATCTGCCCGAGCGGCGGCGGGAAGGCCAGGTGGAGGTAATCGTCGACGGCGTTGACCAGGAACCGCTCCCGTTCCCAGTAGAAGTCGTGGTGGTGCGCGATGCAGGGCAGGCCCGTCTCCATCACGTGCTCCACCACGGCGATGCCTAACGGGATGTTGATCGGGATCGTCAGGCAGTTCTCCGCGATGATTACTTCCAGGCTCAGCTTCTCGACGGCCGAGCGGAACTTTTGCTTGATCACCCACTGCATCTCATGGATCATCTCCGTCACGTCCGGCGTGCGGATCTCCCGCCCAAAGCACTCCTCGGTGATCATCTCGATGACGGGATGCTTGAAATGGGCCTCGGGGATCACGATCGACCGGTCGGCCGGGCGGTCGGTCTGGCCGGCGACGTATAAGCAGTGGTGCCCCATCCGCTCCAGGACGTCGGCCCATTTGCCGATCTCCAGGCTGACGCCGTCGCTGCCCGAGATCCGCGTGGAGACGAAGCCGACGCGCAACGGCTTCTCGGGTCGCTGCTGATCCATGGGGATAGCCTCTGTGAGAGACGAGGTTAAGGCGGCCGGTTGGCTCGCGCGACCGTTCGATCGCCCGCCTATGGTTTCAGCATACGCGAGGTCCGGACGCGGCTCAAGCCACGCCGCCCAGGGGAACCGGCATCGAAGTCCGGGTGCCGATACGGCCCGATCCCCGGGGAGCACGTCGAATGCGGCGCGACGGAATGGCCGAGTGGGCTTGCACGATCCGCGGAATCTTGTACGGTGAGTCGAGGCACGAGACCCCGGCGAGCGGTTGTCTCTCGGTGGTGGCTCGTCCCCACGGCGATCGGCGGGGACGAAGGGGCTTGCCTGTCAGCCTGAGTCGTGCAAGGAGAGAGTGCGATGCACGTGGTCTGTGTGCACGTCCGTGTGAAGCCGGAACACCGCGAGGAGTTTGTCGAGGCGACCCTCCAGAACGCCCGAGGCACGGTCGAGGAGCCGGGCAACCTGCGGTTCGACGTGATCCGGCAGAGCGACGACCCGAACCGCTTCGTCCTCTACGAGGTCTACCGGGATGAGGCCGGGATGAACGCCCACAAGGAGACGTCCCACTACGCCCGCTGGCGCGACGCCGTGGCCCCCTGGATGGCCGAGCCGCGTCGGGGCGTGAAGCACCTCAGCCTCTTCCCGGAGACCGCCGAGCAGTGGGCCACCCGGAAGTAATCGCCGGCGTCCGGCTTCACCCCCTCTTTCGGGTGATTCGGCTCAATAGAGAGGCCCCTGTGGTCCAAAGGCGCAAGCCGGGCGGGGGACATGGCTCTGGCCCGGAAGGCTTGCCACGTCGCCGGCTTGAGTCGTCTCGTCACCCCCCCGGGCAGTGGGCCGCATGTGCCGCGTTCGAGGAGAAGTGCACGGAATGCCGGTAGCCCACACTAACCCGAAGCGCAAGCGAGGACCGGCGTTTTTGCGTGCTTGTCCCTCGCTGGCGCTTCGGGTTCGTGTGGCAGTTTTCCCGGAACGAGCCATGGCCATCGTGCGCCCCATCTAGGGGGCAAGTGGCCCCGCCACGGGCGCGACCGCACAGATGGCGTTCTTGGCAGATATTTTTCCGCAGAACATGATATAGGGAGCTTTTTTCGCCATCGCGGCCGGCTCAGCTCGTTGCGTTTGGCGACTGGGATCGTTACACTGGCGACTTGCAGCGGCCCACATGCTCGGGCCGCCGGAGCGTTGGCAAGCCGGTACGGGGGCGCCGTCGAGGAGATCGGGCACGATGCGAATCGCGGTTGGGAGTGACCATCGCGGCGTACATCTCCGCGCCAAAATCGTCGAGCTGCTGGCCAGGCTGGGCCAGGAGGTGATCGACGTCGGCTCCTACGACGAGCAGAGCGTGGACTATCCCGACATCGCCGCCCAGGTTGCCCGAAAGGTGAGCAACGGCGAGGTGGATCGAGGGATCCTCGTCTGCGGCACCGGCCTGGGGATGACGATTGCGGCGAACAAGTTCCCGGGGGTTCGGGCGGCGCCCTGCTACGACGACCTGGCGGCCGAGATGAGCCGCCGGCACAACGACCTGAACGTGCTCTGTCTGTCGGGCGACATCCTGGGGGAACGGGCGGTCGATCGGATGATCGAGATCTGGCTGAATACCGATTTCGAGGGCGGCCGCCACGCCCGCCGCGTCCAGAAGATCGCCCATCTGGAAGGGCTCAACGGCAAGCCCTGACGGGCCGCGGCACGCCCCGGGGCCCGTCGATGCGACCACGTCACGCCGCAGCTTGCAGGCCCGCTCAAACCCGCTACACTCGTTGGTTTGAGACCCCGCCATGGACCGTCCGTCCGGGATGGTCCCGTTCCGGTGCGCCGTCTTCCGTCCCCACAAGGAGCAGCAAGTCCTTGGGCGATCTTACCCTGCAACTCGGCGTCAAGACCGACCCGGTGGAATACCGGTTCTCCTACGAGTGGCTCTTCCGGCTCCTGGCCGAAGAAGGCGTCCGGCACGTCCAGTTGGGCACGTTCTTCGAGATCTACCAGTTGCCCGACGAGTACTTCCGCCGGCTGCGGTGCCGGGCCGACGACCTGGGGATTCAGGTCCACAGCGTCTTTACGGCCCACCGGGAGCTGGGAGGTTTCTTCATCGACGAGCCGGGCTGGGAGGCCGCGGCCCGCCGCAATTACGAGCGGCTGATCGAAGTCGGGGCGCTGGTCGGGGCCCGATCGGTCGGGTCGAACCCGGGCGCGGTCTACCGGGACCGGATGGGGACCAAGAAGCGCGGCGTCGCCTGCTATCTGCGGCACATGAAGGAGCTGATGGGTTTCGCCCACCAGCAGGGAGTCGAGTGGCTCACGATCGAGCCGATGTCTTGCCTGGCCGAGCCGCCCACGCTGCCCGACGAGATCCGCTCGATGGCCGACGAGCTCGACGCGTATCACCGGCAGCATACCGAGAGCACCGCGCGGATCGGCTACTGCACCGACGTCGCCCATGCGTTTGCGGATCGCGACGGTCGCCTCGCGCACGATCACCTCGAGCTGCTCGAGGCCGCGCTGCCCTACCTGGTCGAAGTGCACTTGAAGAACACCGATCCGCAGTATTGCTCCACGTTCGGTTTCAGCCCGGCCGAGCGCGAGGCGGGCATCATCGAGATCGAGCCGGTGCGGCAACTGCTGCTCTCGCATGCCGGGCGGATCCCCGTCGATCCCCTGATCGGCTACCTGGAGATCGGCGGGCCGAAGCTGGGCCGGGACTATTCCGACAAGGACCTGGCCGACCAGCTTCGCCAGTCGATCCGGTATTTGAAGGAGGTATGGCCCAGCGACGGGGCCGAAGCCGCCCCGCGCGAGCCCGGCCCGACGCGCATCGAATCGGCCGGAAGACGCGACCGACAGCCGGATCGTTCGCCGGACCGCCGCGTGCAGGTCTCGCCCTCGGTGATGTGCGCCGATCTGTGCCACCTGGAGGAGAGCATACGGCGACTCGAAGCGGCCGGGGCCGACATGCTCCACATCGACGTGGCCGACGGCCACTTCGTGCCCAACCTGCTGTTGGGCCCGGACGTGATCCGCGGGCTCCGCGCCAAGACGTCGCTTCCCCTGGACGTGCACCTGATGGTCGACAATCCCGACCCGTACGTCGAGCTGTTGGCCGAGATCGGCGTGGAGTGGGTCGCCGTGCACGCGGAAGCCTGTCGGCACTTGGACCGCACCCTGACCGAGATCCGCGATCGGGGGATGAAGGCGGGCGTGGCCCTGAATCCGGCCACCCCGCTCGCCGCGATGGAGTACGTGTTGGAACGCCTCGACTTCGTGCTGTTGATGACCGTCAACCCGGGCTTCGCCGGGCAGAAGCTCGTGGCCGGCGGGATTCGCAAGATCGCCGACTGCCGCCGGCTCTTGGACGAGCGCGGCCCGGGCGTCCCGATCATGGTCGACGGCAACGTCAGCTTCGAGCACGTCCCCAAGATGGTCGCCGCCGGCGCCGACGTCCTGGTCGCCGGCACCAGCAGTTGGTTCAACCCGGGCGGATCGCTGCGGGAGAACGTAGACAAGACGCAACAGGCAATCGCCGCCGGCCTCGCAATGCGCGAACACTAACCCCAAAGAAGCCGCTTGCGGCTTCGCAACCTAGCGGCCTAGCACCGTATCGGAGTCGACGATCATGTCCCGAAACCTCAGCCGTCGCCAGTTTCTCCAAGCGGCCGGTGCCGCCGCGGCTGTTGCCGCCTCGCCCCACGCCGTCCGATGCGCCGCCCGGCCCAAGCAGGACGGACGCCTCAACGTCCTCTTCCTGATGACCGACGAGCAGCACTACCGCTCGCTTTCCTCGACGGGCAACCCGTACATCGAAACGCCCAACATGGACCGCATCGGGCGCGAGGGGGCCCGGTTCGACGGTGCCACGTGCGTCACCCCCTACTGCTCCCCCTCGCGTGCCTCGATCATCACCGGCCTCTATCCCCACACGCACGGCATCCTCACCAACGTCAGCCCCGGGCGGAGCAATCAGAAGCCGCTCCCTCAAGACGCCTTCCCCAACACCGAGACCATCCTGCACGGGCAGGGCTACGCCACGGGCCACCGCGGCAAGTGGCACCTGGGCGACAAGGGCGATTTCGACTGCTACGAGTCGTGGGCCTACGCGTCGAAGGACCCCCGCGAGTACAACCGCCTGCTGGCCGAGCGCCTCCCCGCGGCCAAATTCGCCGATCACGAGAGCCCCGGCAAGTACCTCGGCCGGCCCGTCGAGATGCTCCCGTGCGTGGAAAAGGGCTATCACGAGTTCCACGCGATACCCAACATGCGCGTCGCCTACATCTCGACCATCGGCCGGAGCCTCGTGCCGCCGGAGCTTCTGCCGGAGACGCAGATCACCAACCAGGTGCTCGACCTGATCGACCGGCACGCCGACGAGAGCTTCATGATCACCGCCTCGTGGAGCCCGCCGCACGACCTCTGGGTGATGCCCGAGCCGTACTACAGCCTGGTCGATCGCGGCCGGATCGAGCTGCCCGGCAGCACCGACGTGCCTGAGTGGGACCGGCGCGGCGCGAGCAAGCGTCTGGGCGACATCATGGGCCCGGAGGGCATCCGCGAGTACGCCGCCATCTACCACGGCATGGTCAAGTACATCGACGATCAGCTCGGGCGCGTGCTGGCGAAGCTCGACGAGCGGGGCCTTGCCGACAACACGCTCGTGATCTTCACCACCGACCACGGCGACATGGTCGGGGCCCACGGGTGCATCGGCAAGTCGATCGCGAGCTTCTACGACGACCTGGTGCGGATCCCGCTTGTGATGCGTTTACCCGGCCGCATCCCGCCCGGCACGGTCGTGCCGCAGCCGGTCAGCCAGATCGACTTCATGCCCACGATCCTCGACTACCTGGGCCGCGACGTGCCGCAAGAAATCCACGGCCGGTCGATGCGCCCGCTCGTGGAAGGCCGGCAGGTCCAGTGGCGCGACCACGCGTTCTGCCAGCGGGCCAACGGCTCGCGCATGCTCCGCACCGAGCGCTACAAGCTCTTCTACTGCCCCAAGGCCCGCGCGGTGGCCCTGTACGACCTCCAGGAAGACCCGCACGAGGATCGCAACCTGGCCGAAGACGCCGCCCACGCCAAGACCGTCCGCCGGATGCACCAGCGCATGCTCGAGGTGATGGCCGCCGACGGCGATCCCGTGCGCGAGGCCTTCTCGGGCGATCCGCTGGGGTGAGACGATTCCTGCCGGCGGGAGGGGGGCGGACTCACTCCGATTGCCGGGCCGACCGGCCGCCAGGCTCGGCGGGATGCTTGTCCCCGCCGGCAAAATCGCCATAATGGGGGACCAGGGGGGCCGATTGGATGGCGATTACCTGCCCGCGATGTGGGGCGGGCTTCGATGTGACGTTGTTCCAGTTCGGACATCGGGTCCGGTGCGACTGCGGCGCGTGGGTGGACCTGGCCCGCGGTCACCTGCTTGCGGACCCGGACCGGGAGAAGGAGGGTAGCAAGATGGCGGAGGAAGAAATCGGCAGGGTCACGCACTATTTCAGCAAGGCCCAAGTGGTGGCGATCGAGATCACCGCCGGCACCTTACGGGTGGGCGACACGATCCACTTCAAGGGCCACACCAGCGACTTCACCCAAACGGTCGACTCGATGCAGATGGAGCACGACTCGGTGGAGGAAGCCACGCCGGGGCAGGCCGTGGGCATCAAGGTCGTCGAGCACGCCCGCGTCCACGATACGGTGTACAAAGTCACCGATTGAGCGGTGGCGGGTCGCCCGCCGCCGCACGGTGTCCCGGGGCGCTCTGGCGCCACGGACCTCGCAAGACGCGGTTTGGCCCATAACGACCGTTACCCGCTTGAGCGACGACATACTTGAGCCGTCGCCACAATGCCATGGGGGTGCCGGGCTGCCCGCGTTGTGTGTGTGCCAAAATGAACGCGAACACGCCGGTGACAAGTGACGAACTGCTCCACCTGTCCGACAACGGCTTCCGGTATGAGTTAGTTGCCGGAGAGCTGAAGAAGAAGCCGTTACAAGGGTGGAGGAACGGTATGATATGTGGCCATCTCCTCGCCATCCTCGGTCAGCACGCGCGCAGTCACGAGCTTGGGCAGGTCCTTGGAGCACGATGCGGCTTTCTGCTCGCGAGCGTTCCCGACACGCTGCGTGTAACCGACGTGGCCTTCGTTGCCAAGGACCGGTGGCCGCCCCAAGACCCCGACGCCGTGTTCTACCCGGGCGCGCCCGATCTGGCCGTCGAAGTGGTCTCGCCCGGCGACACCACGGGCGAAGTCGACGAGAAGGTCAGGGCATGGCTCGACGCCGGCGCCGAGATGGTCTGGGTCGTCAATCCCATGTGGCGAAGCGTGACCGTCTACCGCTCGGCAACCGACATCAAGACGTTGACCGAAAACGACGAGCTGGACGGCGAGGACGTCGTGCCGGGCTTCCGCTGCCGCGTGGCCGACGTTTTCGCCAATCTGTAGCCACGTCCGTTCGGCGTCACGGCCCGCCGTGTGTTCACGGCGGGCTCAATGGGGCGTGCTGCCAGTAGTCCTTCCGCTTCACAAACTCGTCGAACATCACCTCGGTCATCTCCGGCCGGACCGCCAGGGCCTCCGGATCGCCGTAGTTGAACACGATCAGCCCGCCGTCGGGTGTGCTCCAGTGGCGAACCAACTGCCGGGCCTCCTCGCGCACGTCCTCCTCCACGCCGCGAGGAAGCGTCGACTGGATGTCCACGGTCGTCAAAAAACAGACCTTCCCCCGAAACCGCTCGCCAAACTCCACCAGCCCGTACGCCCGCGGCTGCTGCATGTTCAAGACGTCGACGCCCAGCTCCACCAGCCGGGGCACGAACGCGTTGATCCGCCCGCAACTGTGAAGGATCACGTGCCAGCCGTGCTCGTGGATCGCGCCGAACAGCCGGGCGTAGCGCGGGGCGAAGAACTGCTCGAAGACCCGGGGGCTTACGAACGTGCCCTGCTGCGTGCCCCAGTCGTCGGTCAGAAACAGACCGTCCACGCGGTCGCCGAACCGGCCGTGAAGCTCGCCAAAAAGCTCCAGCTTGAACTCGAGGATCATCTCCAGCAGGCGTTCGACGCGCTCCGGCTCCAGGTAGAAGTCCTCCATCGCCTGCGCAAACCCGCGGAGCATGTGGAGCCGCTCGATCAGGTTGAAATGGCTGGTCACCGCCACGTAGCGGTCGCCGGCCTCGTCCAGCAGGGGCCCGAGCCGCTCGAAGTAGAAGGGGTTCCGCGCTGGGGGCGGGCGGAAGCGATCGAGCGCCGACCAGTCGGCCAACGGGTGCCCGACCACCTGGCCCATGTTCTTCACCTCGGTCCGCGCCCACCCGCACCCCCAATCGTCCGCGGCGGCGTTGTCGAAAAACCAGCCGGCCTCCGCGCGGTCCATCTCCCAGACGTCGCACACGTCGTCCGGGGCCCAGTCGACCTCGTGCTGCCAGAACGGAAGCCGCGGCGGGCGCCGCATCTCGATCGCACGCCGGACGATCTCTCGTGAGTCCATCGGTTTGCCTCGCATTCTCCTCGGGATAAGTCCTGCTGAGAGCCCGTGGCAGAACGTACTCCTCACGCTCCGCGTGAGGGACCTGTAGCCTGAATTGACCTCACGCGGAGCGTGAGGAGTACGTTCTGTCAGGGCCTCCTATTCCTCGATCCGTGTCCCGATCATCATCAGGTTGGTCGGCGCCAGCACGTAGCGATACCCGGCCAGCCAACGGAGAATTCCCAGCGCGGCCAGCACGCGGAGCGACTTCGCCGCGATCCCTCGCAGCAGGCGGCCTTCGCGCCAGTGGGGCTTGGAGGCGAAGGGGATCTTGCCCACCTGCTCGTCGATCGGCCGGAAGTCGTTCTTGCGCGACGTGGCCCAAAAACTCTTCTCCGGCTCGAACACGAGCTGGGGGAAGAGCCGCTTGACGCCCTCGTGCGTGAACCGCCAGTAGTCGGACGGATACCCATGAAACCGCCACGCGAACGGCACGGAGACGACGACCCGCCCGCCCGGGCTCACGAGCCGCGTCAGGTTTCCGGCCATCACAAACGGCTGCTCGCAGTGCTCCAACACGCTGAGGCAAAACACGGTCCCGAACCGCCTGCCGCCCAGCTTACCGTCGATCTCGTCGAACGGCTCCGTCAAATCGACGACCACGTCGACGCGCGGCCCGGCCTGCATGTCGGCCCGGACGTACTCCCCCTCGTTCACCAGCGCCGCCTGCAAGTCCTGGGTGCTCCCATAGTCCTTCGACCCGACCTCCAGGTACGGCCCGTGCAGGTGCTCCGCATGCCTCCGCACGAAGAGAAGCTGGTTGACGTCGCCCATCGCGATCGGGCCTTTGTGCCTGGGACGCACGTGGTACCTGACGTGCCCCGCATCGTACGCGGTCGCCGGATGCGAGCCAAGTCCCCTTGCCCCGCCCGGGGGTGGTGCGGTAGGATCAAGGAGACTGGCCCGCTGGCAGCGCGAGACTCAGGCCGACCGGGCCGAATGGCCGCAGTCGTGAGACGGTAGCAGGGGAATTGGGATTCACTCACGCATGGCCCGTGCTTCGCCGAGGACACGACCATGCAACATGCGACCCCTGCCCTGAAAGGGCGGCATACGGTAGCCCAGGGCTGCGCCCTCGTTGTACTACACAAATGCTTCCTTAGGGTTGGCGTCTGGACCGAAGAGTTGCCAACAGAGGGCCATGTCGTGCATGCGTTGAAGGCCGAGCCAGACGCTTTGCGGGCCCGGTTCGGCGGCACGCTTCCGGTTGACGTAGCCACCCAACTGCGCGACCATCCGTACCATCTCCGAGAGTTGCGGGGGTGTCGGAGGTGGGGCGGCCCGGCGCACGACGCGGTAGACCGCTTTCCATTCCGCCGGGTCGAAGATCGCTTCGCAACTGATCTCGGGGCAACTGCGGCCCAGACGACGGACGTACAGCGTCCGCCAACTCACAATCAAATAGGCGGCCAGACATGGCAGGAAGCGGTCGACGTTTTCGAACCGGCGCTGCTCCACTCGGCAGCCCGACTTGAGCGTGCGGAAAAACACCTCGATCATCCAGCGCACACAGTAATACTGGATCACTTGACGCACTTGCTCGACGTCGTCGATGGGCAGGCTCGTCAACAGGATCCACTCCACGGCAACGTCATCCGCCGGGGGATCGATCTCTCGAACCAGGCGTTTTTCTCGTCTGGGGGCTGCAAGGCTCGATTCTGACAAGCGCGGATGATCCAGTCGACGTCCTCCGGCTCAGACTGCCCTTCGGCCAACAATTCGTAGATGTCCGCTTCGCTATCCGCCACGCAGACGACGCGCGTCTTCGGAGCCCGACGCGCTTCCTCGCATGCCCCTCGCCACCCGTCGATCCAGCGTTGGCTTTCCTTCTCTTCGATGGGCGTGTGCTTGCGCCGCGCCGATCGTTCGGACTTCAAGGGCGGCGGCTCGTCGGAACGCGCCCAAACGGCCGCATGCAACGTTCCCAAGGGTGTCCCATCCGGCGTAAAGGCGTGCAACGGATGCAGGAACACACCGCGCCGCGGTCCGCCGTCCAGTGGACCCGCCCCTTCGACCTGTTGCTCTGGCCGTGTCAGATCGATCTCCGTGGTGTCTTGCGCAAAGATCACCACCGGTTGCGTCGCGATGCGTTGACGCGTCGCCTCGATGTGCGGTTGGAGAACCTTCTCAAAGTCAACCTTCTTGTTGTCGAACAGCCGATAGGCTGCGGCTGTCTCAGCATACCCGCCACAGGCTGCCGGAATGCTCGCCGTCGGATGCGCTGCCAACTGCGAAAGCACCTCGCCCAGGCGGTTGTCCAAGCGTTTGTCTTTGAGATCCACCGTTTCCATTTCCTCGATCACCCATGGGGCCGACATCCGATCAATCCTTTGACCCGTTTCCCCCCCTGCGTCTATAGGCACAGCTCAAATCATCGCCTAATCTCCCCAAATCGCCTATAGTAATTTTGGGGTGTGTAGTACAACGAGGGCGCAGCCCTGGGATATCGTATTCTGCCCCTTCGGGGCGTTGTGCCCCGGCCCCGTGACTCCAAGCCTCCGCTGTTCGCGGCCGTCCCTGCTCTTGTGCGATCCTATCGCCGAGCTAGGTTTGGAGGTCCGGAGAGTGTGTCGATTTCGCCCACAACCGTAAGGTCCGTGGCACGAAGAAGGTTAGCGGCGTAGGGTGGCACCGGCGGCCCGCCAGTGCTGGCTCGCAGTTGACGTTCGCCCGGCAGCCTGGCAATTGGGACGCGGATCGAGAAGACCCTGAAGCGTCTTTACCGGTCCAAAGGCTGCGAGTAGGAACCGTGCGTCGCGCCCGGAGGCGTGCAACGCCGCCGGACGGAGCTTCCTCTTTCTACGTTGCCCCCCCTTCCCGAGCAGTCGGCGTGGCGGGCTTTGTTGGACGCGGTCACTTCCCGCGGCGGCTCGCTTCTACAACGTATGAGGGGTCATACCCCCTTCAGATACCGTGAGCGCACGTGCGCGCGGGCCCGAGGGGGAGTGCGCTGGGGCCCCATGGTGAATGCGCTGGGGTTCCAGCGCAGGTGCTACAGGGTCACAGGCCACCTGCGCGCACGCCATGTACTGGGAAAAACGCCCTTTTTGGACGAGGTCACTCGCGCAAGCCCCGGCTGCGAAAGCACTTGGAGGTTTCGGCCGAACCAAGAAAAACCGTCCAACAATTGTTTTCGACGCAACGCGTTTCGAGGCATGGACTTAGGGGTTGTCATGGACGGCATTGTTGGACACTTGGACGGGCTGTTTCGGGGGCTTTCGTGCACCCGGTTTTCGGCCTAACACGCTCGAGCATACCATGTTAGCGCCGAGCCGCAAGGCATTTTTCGGCCACCCCCGGGTGCTTCCAGTTTCTCGCGGCCCAAAGCGCCGGCGGCGAGGATCGACCGCGGGACGGCCCGGTGCGACGACCCTACCTTTGGGCACCGCGGCCCCAAGATCCGTGGGCGGTCGGGCGCGGCCGTTGGCGAGGCGTGCGCGCGCTCCCGGCGGCAACGCGATTGGGGGAACGCCGCGCAAGAAATGCCCGGGCTTCTCGGGTAAGACGGGGGCGCGCTGGGCTATTTGTGATAGCCGAGCGACTCGATCACGCACAGCATTTCCTCGTAGGAGAGGAACCGCCGCCGGTGACGGATCTTGTACTCGTCGATCGCCAGGGCCAGGTCGTGGGCCGCCGGCGACAGGCCGTCGTGGCTGTTGGTGAACTGGCGGCGCTCGCACGCCGGCGGCGGCGGCGCAGAGTCGTAGTTGCGGCGGTCCGTAAAAGTCCCGCTCGACGTGTCCAAGCCCTGCGACATTTCTCGTCTCTCCTGTGACTCGCTCGACGTGCCGACGGCACGCCCTCTACCAAGCCTACCTTGCGATTCGCATGGTCGAACCGCCGGGCCACGACGCGCCGTGGCCGCAAGAATCCAGATAAGCCTAAGACATAAACCCCAATACGTCAAACCGATCTTGTGGATTGTGTCGATGAAATCGGTTGGATCAATTCTCCCGTCACCGGAGGAGCGGGCCGTCGGGCCGGAGCACGAGCTCCGCGTGCCCAAGCAGCTCGCGGCTGGGCCCGTGGTCGGGATTGAGGGCGAGCGCTTGCCGGGCGGCCTGGGCGGCCCGGGCCGGGCGCCCGGCGCAGAGCTCCGCCTGGCCGAGCCGGAAGAGGATCTCGTCGGTGGGCCGCTCCCGGGTGCTGGCGGCCGCCAGGGTTTCGGCAGCCTCGTCCCAGCGCTCCAGCGCCGCGTAGGCGAGCCCCTCCAAGTAGAGCACCTGCTGGGGCTCTTCGCCCGGCGAATACGTGTCGGCCAAGGTCTGCAACGCGGCCAATGCCCGCGGGGGCTCGTTCAGCTCGCGATACAACTCGGCGGTCTCCAGGAGAATCGCCCGGTCGTGCGGCGCCAGGCCCAGTGCCCGGTGGTAGTCGGCGAGTGCCCGTTCGGGCCGGCCACTGTCCCGACGGACCCGGCCCCGGATCGCCCAGGCGTCGGCAAGCCTCGGGTCGAGATCGATGGCGTGTTGGGCGTTCTGCCGGGCGAGCTCGACTTGGCCCATCGCCAATCGCTTGTCGGCCAACAGGACGTGCAACTTGGGATCGTCCGCGGCGAGTCGGGCGGCCTCCTCCAATTCGTCGACGGCCCGCTCACGCTCTCCCCGATGCCATAATGCCTCGCCGTAGTGACGCCGGGCGTCGGGATCGACGGGACACGTCTCGACGGCCTCGGCGAGCAGCTCCTCGCCCTGCTGCCACTGGCCCCGCTCGACCGCCGCGATCCCTTGCTGGGAGAATTGCCGACTGGCGACCAGCGACCGGGAGACAGGCCCCTGTCGGCCGGGCAAGAGACACCCGGCCAGCGGCAGCGTCGCCACGACCGTAACCAGGCAGACCAGATCAGCTCGCATGGATGCCCACTGCTTGCGCACGAAGCTCGCCGGGGAGCTTCTCCGCTTTCCGAGCGCGAGAACGCGCTGCACTCAATCCGACGCATCGGGTCTCGGGCCGAGGGGCGGCAGCGCCGCACGGCCTCCAGCCGCCTTGTTGTCAATGCACGTCATTTGGGCGGATTGGGCGGCGATCGTAGCAGAACCGGCCCGTCGCCACCAGCCCGGTTTGGCCCCTCGCGGAAGGATTCCCCCGTGCTCTGGAGGTCGGTAAGATTAGCAGTGGTTCGACGAGTCGCATGAAGGACGTCCCGGATGCCGGCTGAGTTCAATAAGTTGGGTGTCGCATTCCAGTATCCCGAGAACTGGACCCTCGACGAGGAGGACGCCCTGGCCGGACGCAAGTCGGTGACCGTTTACAGTCCCGTGGGGGCGTTCTGGTCGGTTAGCGTCCATCCGAGCTCGGCGGATCCCCTCCGTTTGGCGAAAGCGGCCGTCGATGCGATGAAGGCCGAATACGCGGAGCTGGAGGCCGACGAAATACGGGAGACGATCGCCGGCCGGGAAACGGTCGGCTACGACCTCAGCTTCTACTACCTGGATCTGACCAACACCGCGTCGGTCCGCTGCATCCGCACCGATCGGGCCACGTACGCCGTCTTCTGTCAGGCTGAAGACCGCGATTTCGGCGAGGTTGACGCGGTGTTTCGGGCGATGACGACCAGCTTTTTCCAGAATCTGAAGCCACTCCGCTGGGACGCTTGGGCACTCCCGCCGGAAGATCTCCGCAATCGGTGAGCGCGCTCGGGTGCTTTGTAATCCTTACAAGAACGCGGCGTCCCGGGACGGGAGATCGGGTGGCTGGGCTTCTCCGCAAAAAGCGTTTCCCGGCAAGCAGTTGCGCGGTGGTGCGGCGCGTGCTCGGGCGCTTGCCCCGCGTTTGGCACGCCAACTGCTGAGACGGTTTCCGCGTTACGCGGCAAACGCGACCCAAGTGGCCCCGGGTTTCCCGCCCCCGGGGCCGCGCTCACCGGCAATTCTCGCAGACACCGTGAATCTAAGGCGACACTAGCCACCTTCCGGCAAGAAGAAACCCGCCCCGGGGAAAGCCAGTTTTTCGCGGTAGGAGGGCTCGGATGGCTATCGGCAAATGGCCACCCGAGCCCTTTTTTTGTGCCCGGTCAACTACTTGAGAGGGAGCCCCGGTTTCCGGTATAATTTGCCCAGTTTGAGGTTTCTCACGCGACGGAATGTGAATCTGGCATAAGGAGGCAGCCTATGGCATCGGCCCCCCCCGTGTCGCACGTTGAACACATTGGAGAAACAGCCGGATTGGCTTGGAAAATCCTGAGCGAGAATGGGTCGCTCAGCATGGCCAAGCTGGTCAAGGCGGTCGGAGGGCCCCGCGACGTGGTCATGCAGGCCCTCGGTTGGCTTGCCCGGGAAGGCAAGATCTGGATCGAGGAGGACGGGCGCACGCGTATGGTGTCGCTGCGTTAGCTGGACCCCTCGTGTGTAGTCCGCTACCGGCTGGTCCCGGCGCACCGGCTGAAGCGAGACACCACGCTTTGCGGCGCGCATCATTCCCCTCATAAGGGGAGCTTTGGCTTCCCACCCCTCAGACCGAACTGACTGCCGCCGGGGCCTTTGGAGCCTGAGGCAACACGTTTCCACCCAACCGGGCGCCTACTGGTTGGAGCCCTTTGCCGCTTTCGCTTGGTCTTGCTTGGCCTTGGCTGATGCCCTGAGCTTTTCGACCGTCTTCAGTTGTTCCTGGGTCAGAACGGCCTCGACCTCCTTGTCCCGATCGGTCATGAGCGCCTCCAACTGGGCCTTTAGGGCGTCGATCTTGGGGGTATACTCCCGCTGAATCGCGTAGATCTTGTCACGCTGCTTCTTGTCGACCACCCGATTGTAGTAGATAGGAAGCCGGCCGCTGAACTCCTTTTTCTTCGGTTTTGCCTCTTCGGGGACGGGCGTCTCGGCCGGCGATTCCGGCGTCTGCTGGGTCAACGTCGCCGGTGCCGACCGCTCTGTCGACGGCTGTTGGGCGGGCGACGGTTGCTGCCCGGCAACCGCCACCACGACAGCCGCCACGGCCACGCAGGTCCAGGCCAGGACCCGGATCGAGCGTACTCTCTTCATCATTTTCTCCTTTCGCCACGTAAACTGAGCAAGAGCTTCGTGCGGAGAAATGAGATGCGCCCCTCCGTGAAACCGCATCCACGGTGCGTAGTCCGAAAATGCCGTCTCGAAGCCCCAACGGGGACAGATCCCCGCCAAGGACAAGGTCCACCGCTCGATTGTGGGGCGTCATGAGATACGCCCCGAAGAACTCTAAACACACCCGGATATCTTCGTACGGAACAGGAAGCACTAAGCCATGCAGGCTGACATAATACCCGTGCGAAGTAGCCCCGGCAAGTAGGGGCCGAAAAAGGGGAGGCAAAAAGAGGGGCTCACCCGCCCATGACCGATTTCTAGTGTCTTCCTGCCTGCTTCCCTTGTCGGGCTGTCGCGATGGCAGGGGTTGCCGGCCTTTTTGCAGCATGCAGAGGCCGACGAACGTGAATGGGGAAGGATGGAGGCGCAAAAGAAAAAGATCATGATACGACGGTCCATCGTCATATCATGATCTCTATCCTGAAACGGGACAGCGTGTGTCCCGCCCTCCCGGCATGCCTGTAATGAATCTATCGTCACAAGCGGCCGGAAGCCTGGAGCCGATTCTTTCGCTTGTTCCGTCTTTTCCGAGGCCGGCCGTGGGCCGATCCGTGTCCCCGGCAGATGCAGCACCGCGCCGTTCGTGACGGAAGTCGTTGTCCGGAAACGAATAACGGGCGGGATTGCCGGCCCGCCCACCGGTCACACGCTCAACCGGCCGGCCCACCTTCACTCCCCAGTCCGGTGGGGCCGGGCAAGATCGGTGTTTCCTGATGTCTCGGTCTGGCACCCGCCGGGACCTCACTTCGAAGGAGGCGATACCTCCACTGTGGGGGCAACTGGCGGCTCCTCGGCGATAACACCCGCGGCGTCCTGGGACACGGTGGAGGCTGACTCGGCGCAGCCGCACGTCGTCCCGCCCCCGCAATAGCCGCCCCCACAAGAGGCGCCCGCCCCGCAGCAGCGGGAAAGCCACCTGGCCCGCTCTTGGCAGTAGCCGTCCCAAACGTGTTGGCAGCACGTAGGGGGAAACTCGCAGCAGCCGGGCGCAAGGCCGTACCCCGGGGCGGCACAAGGCGGCGCGGAATACGCGCCATAGGCGCCGCATCCGGCACAACCCGCATGATTGCCCCAATACGGCCCGCTGCCAGCCGCCATGCTTACCAGGCCGCAAACCACTACGACCGCGAAAAGCCCATACATCGATCGCATCTGGTAACTCCTTTGCTTGGTCGCTCACCGTCTACGGGTCCACGATTTGCCTGAGCAAACATGGGCCGCAGTTGGCCACAAAGCAAACGCGATCGTTGCATTTTCGCAGGCCTGACGGCGGTCGGCTCGATGCGCCGAAGCTCAACTCGTTGCTCGAGAATGACTTGCGTCAACGCGTCCGACGGCGAGGAGACGTTGTCTTTTCGCCACTTCCCCGCGCCGGATGGCGCCAAGGGGCATGCCGAACGCGGCCACCCAACCCGCACGGACGTCGCCTGCGGCCCGTGCAACTCGAACGGGACATCGGACCGATGGCGCCCGGAGCAGGAACGTCGCGCCCGACGGAAGCTGTTTTTTAGGCGATCCTCACGCTGGCGCGAACGCATCGCTTTGGCAACACCCGGTGCCGTCATGATGACTGCACTCTAGTTCTAGACGGGGAGAATGGCGGGTTCCAAGACGCTTTTGCAATAGAAGAGTATGGGGAGACTTACGAGAATCTGCTCTCTCAGCGACGCCATTGGCACACGTGCTGCACTCGGTCGTCTATGGGATGGGAGGCAGGTTCCTCACACCACGAAACCAGAAAGGGGATAGAACGATGAAAGTGCTCTGCGACGTGATCGTGTTGGGTGCCGCGGCCTGGGTGGCGTACTGGACCTATTTCGAGGCCCTGCTCTAACCGGCCTTGCCGGGGGCAGCCCACGACATCCTGCGAATTACGAAAGCGACCGCGTTGGCGCTTGCCCTTACCTTGGAAGGGCGCTCCGACAGGTTCGCTCGCTACCGGCTCGTCGACGAAGAACGCCGCGCCTTGTTCCATTTCCAGTCGACGTACCCTGCGATGCCGGGATGGTCGAGCAGCCTCTCCAGCGTGTTGTAGTGCCGGCCCAGCTCTTTCTCATCCGGAATGAGATCGTGGATCGCGTTCTGGCACTGCTTGCAGACGCGGATCCCACTTCGCATCTCTTCCCGGGTGAACCGCTTCCTGAACCACTTGTTGCTGTGAACCGTGCGAGGGATGAGGTGGTGGAAATTGTCCGCCTCTTCGCAACGGCACAGTTCGCAGAGCATGACCGCACCCAAGCGCGGAGCAAAAACGCGGCGACCTTACGGACGCGGCCCGTACGGCGACGACGACGCCACGGAGGTGCGATCTCGAACCCGGACAAGCAGATGGCAGACCCCAAGCGCCTTCGCGCGGCGCGCCGGTGGCACGACCTTGCGTACTTGGCGCGAATGCCAAGGCGGCCTGCCTCCCCGAGCGGCCCGCTCCCCTAGCGCTCCTTCCGCTTCAGCTCGTCGTTGTGCTCCCCGATGAACTTGCGGATCTCGTCCGAGAAATCCAGCAACCGCTCCCACTGCTCCACATAGAGGGTGACCGGCATCCGCTGCAACCCGTAGAGGCTCAAGCCCCCCTTCTGGCTAACTTTGCAGTAGAGGGTCCCCCGTCTCTGCCGTTCCAGCTCATCCAGAAGCTTGGAAGCGTCCTCCGTCTTGATCTCGCCAGCGGCCACTTGGGCGAGGATCTCGTCCCTATTCATCTTCTGTTCTCCCGGTAGGTGATGTGGACGCGCCGCGACTACCTCCTTGGTAGCGCGTTTCACAGATTCGTTGGGGGCGATCCAGGCATGACAGCGTCTCTCTGGCCCCGCGGAAGGCGTATAGAGACACATTACACGACCCAGGGGCCGTCGATGTCAAGCCGATTTTCCCCCTGGGGTAGGGAAAGGGGTGCTGCAAGCCATTGCGCAACGAGTTCGGCAAGGCCGGGTCCAACGCCCCGTCCACGGACTGAGTGGTTGCCCGAACCGGCCACTTTCCCCTCTCGGGGAGGGTCTCGGCGTTGGGGGCAGAATGCTAAGAGGACAGAAGCGCCAGCGTCAGGGCGCACTCGGCACGAGCCCCCGCTCCCCCCTTCCGCCGTCGGCCTCGGGGGCGTACCATCTTCCGTCTTGTGTCAACGGCCTCCAGGCCCCTATCCGGACGGCCCGCCACCCCCTCCGGGCAATCCCAATGGACTTGAATCCCGCTCAGCTCGAAGCCGTGACCACGCTCTCCGGGCCATTGCTTGTGTTGGCGGGTGCCGGGACGGGCAAGACCCGGGTAGTCACGTATCGCATTGCCAGGCTGATTCGCCGCCGCACCCGCCCGGGACGCATCCTCGCGGTGACCTTCACCAACAAGGCGGCCTTGGAGATGCAGGAGCGGACCACCGCACTGATCGGACGCCGCACCGAGGCGAAGCCCGAAATCTCCACGTTCCACTCGCTTTGCGTCCGCATCCTTCGCCGCCACGCCCGACGGCTCGGCTATCCCACCGCCTTTGCCATCTATGACCGGGGGGACCAGGAGAGCGTCGCCCGCTCCGCGCTCCGCCAGATCAAGGTCCCCGACGCGGCCCTTCGACCCGGCGACCTGCTCTACCTGATCGGCCAATGGAAGACCTCGTCGATCCGGCCGGACCGGGCGGCCGAGACGGCCCAGACCGATCGAGAGCACCTCGCCGCGATCGCCTACGGCCGCTATCAGAAGGCGCTGAAGGCCGCCGGCGCCGTCGACTTCGACGATCTGCTCCTCTCGACCGAGGAGCTTTTCCAGCGCTTCCCCGACGTCAGGCGCCAAGAGGCGAACCGGTTCGACCACCTCCTGATCGACGAGTACCAGGACACCAACGGCAGCCAGTATCGCATCGTCAAGGCCCTGGCCGCCGAGCATCGCAACCTCTGCGTGGTGGGCGACGACGACCAGTCGATCTACGGATGGCGGGGGGCCGACGTAACGCACATCATCCGGTTCACCGCCGATTGGCCCGACGCCAAAGTCGTCCGACTGGAAACCAATTACCGCTCCACCCGCGAAATCCTCGCCTGGGCCAACCGCCTGATCGCCTTCAACAAGCACCGCCACCAGAAGGTGCTGCGGGCCACCCGCCGCGGCGAGCTGCCGCGGATTCTTCAACTGGAAGACGAAGAGACCGAGGCCAAGACCGTGGTCGACCAGATCCGGTCGCGGATCGAGGAGAAACGCCGACGCCCCCGTGATTTCGCAGTCCTCTTCCGCACCAACGAACAGCCCCGCGCGTTCGAGATGGAGCTGCGGCGGGCCGACGTCCCCTACGTGCTGGTCGGCGGCCAATCGTTCTACGATCGCAAGGAAGTCCGCGACGTGCTGGCCTATCTCAAGCTGCTGGTCAATCCGCGCGACGAGGTCTCGCTGCTCCGCGTCATCAACACCCCGGCCCGAGGCATCGGACAGACCACCGCCACGCGACTCCTGGAAGACGCCGTCGCACGCGGCCGGCCGGTCTGGGACGTCATCGCCCGGGCATCGAGCCTTGACTACGTCCCGGCGGTCGCGTTGCGGGGAATCGAGGAGTTCCGGACGCTGATCGGCCGACGTCGCGATGAGCTGAAGAGCCGCCCGGCGGTCGACGTGGTCGTGGGGCTGATCCGCCAGATCGGCTACGAGGAGGAGCTGGCCCGACTGTACCCGAACGCCGAGGAGCAACAGGCCCGCTGGGCCGCGGTCGAAGAGCTCGTCAACGCCCTGGGAAGCTACTGCCGGCGGGCTGCCAAGCCGACGTTGTCCGGCTTCTTGCAGGAGATCACGCTGGTCGGGCTCGAAAACGACCGGGAGAACCAGTCGCAGCTCGAACGGGACGCGGTCGCCCTGATGACCCTCCACAGCGCCAAAGGGCTGGAGTTTCCGGAAGTGTACATGGTGGGGATGGAAGAAGGGCTGCTGCCGCACCGGCGCTCGGTCGAAGCCGAGGGGGCTGCCGTCGACGAGGAACGGCGGCTCTGCTACGTCGGCATCACCCGGGCGCAGCGGCGACTCACCCTGACGCTCGCGCTGAGCCGGCGCAAGTGGGGCAAGGCCCGACCGACCATCCCCAGCCGATTCCTCTACGAAATCACCGGCCAGGCCGAACACCCTCAGTACGAGGCCGTCATCCGGGGCGAGTCGCCGGCGGCCGCCGATCGAGGCAAACGCAAGGCCTCCGGCGGCCGAGCCAAGGGACGCAACCGGAAAGGCAGCGAGAAGGGGCCGGCCGGGCGCAAACCCAAAGGGTGATTCCCTGCCCTCTCCCCCTCAGCGAGACGGATCATAGACCGCACGGTGTAGCAGGGTGGCACGGGCATCTTGCCCGTGCTCTCGCGGGCGCACTGGCGAGACGCCAGTGCCGCCCAACGCCGTGAACCCTAATCGGCGCCAGACCCCGGCAAGCAGACGACGCTCGCGCGGTCCGCAGCCCTGAAAGGGCGTGATTCTGCCCCTTTTCAGTAGCAGGCACACGCCGTGTGCCGTCTGCCGGTTACGGCACACGGCGTGTGGGCTGCTCAAAACGGCGGTCAATCACTCGCCACATGGTGTCCCGTTTGTGTTCCATCCCCGTACGCCGAAGGCGT
>Ga0307378_10003318_pt1 | contig 23721 bp, 15 predicted proteins | sample UN1MG_FD_202238 | JGI IMG/M metagenome (GOLD analysis project Ga0307378, IMG submission 202238) | Soil microbial communities from Risofladan, Vaasa, Finland - UN-1 | ecosystem: Environmental > Terrestrial > Soil > Coastal area > Acid sulfate soil | place: Finland: Risofladan, Vaasa | collected...
CAAAGCCCTGTTCACTCAAGTTTTGCAATGATTTGCCGAGTAAATACGTTGCTAAGCCTTCTCCTCTATATTTGGAATTCATACCAAAAAGACCTATCCTAACTACCTTCTTGCGTATCTCTTTAAGAGTACAAAAACCAATAGGTTCTTTGTTGTCATATAATACGTATGCATAATCATCAAATTGACCCTTAATCGCTTTTGCAACCCAATCAACGTAAAAAGTTATTACCTTATCCTTGTCAAAATTATCGTCAAAGTAATAACGGCTATCCTTATATATGTCGGTCGCTATCTTTTGAAGCTTTTCGATATCACAATCGCATCCTTTGCGGACAGAATAATGTTTTCTGTCACGTACTTTATTATTGTTCTTTAAAACATTCTCATAAGTTAACCGAATATCAACGAACGAATAGCCGTTATTTTCTGATGTAACAACACTTTCCCTGTCGTGGCAGTTACAACGATATTCAAGTAAATCAATTTTTTCTTTACGCACAAATTTCTTAACGTGCTTCTCAATGTTTGGTGTCAGTCTTAAACACGATAAATATCCAACATTAATCCCAAAAAAATTGCTGTCCCATTGCAATTTCTGACAAAGCTGTGCCACATCAAGCAAGTCATTTTCCGCCTCATTGTGACTGGCTTCTTCGACCAAAGTGTCCATATCAATTCCGATGATATCCGCCAGCGATTTAACGGGAATATTTGTAAGAAGTGAAGGTAAAAGATATCCCGTTCCGGTCAAATATTTTTCACTATTACGAATTAGAGGATCAATAATAATGTCGGAAATATCCATTAACTCCTTACGCATCCCAATAACAATCTGAACCAGGCCCATCCCCTTAAGAAGAAATGCCGTATCAGGAAGAATCTCGTTCGTAGATATCACCGAAGAAAATGTGTGTTCTCTAACGTACTTCAACAAATCCTGGTTGTTGGCAAACTTATAAACTGTAGCATTTGAAAGATTCTCCATAATATATTCTAATGTTGCCCGATAGACCACAGTTCGAACATTCTTGGATTGAACATCAAAAGTAAGAATAAGCGTTTTGTTCAAGACGTCCTCCGGTATTGAAGAATGTTTTCTTCTTCGGGTATGGACGACCAAACCGGCTCTCCCATGAACTGGCTTACCAGCCGAATCTTCCCAATCATATTTTTCATCTGGGCAGGCTCCGTACTTAAGGCATGATCAGGTCCCTGGCTTTTTCTCGACAAAGTGAAGTGCTTCTCTATCAAACTTGCACCGGCTGCGACAGCGTACTCGGATGCCATGATATCTAACGTGTGATCAGAAAAACCCACCGGGCATTGATATCGAATCTGAAGAGCTCGTATAGTGCTTAAATTCAAAGAAGTATGCGATAATACAGGATAAGCAGATATACAATGCAAAAGAATAACTTCTCTGCCGGACTTGTTCATAACGGCCATTGCTTCATCGATTTCATCCCGGCTTGCCATCCCCCTGGACATAATAACAGGCTTGCCTTGTGCGGCTACTTTCTTAAGTAGTTTCTTATTTAAAAGATCAAAAGAAGCAATTTTGTAGCATGGAACATTGACGGACGACAGAAAATCAACGGACTCATTATCAAAAGGCGTGGAAAAGGCTGTAATACCTTTGTCATGAGCATATTGAAACAGCTTTTCCTGCTGATCAAAACTAAATTCACATTGCTTTAATATGCCAAAAATAGGAGCATCTTTAGATACTCTCTTTTCTGTAATATATGATTGCAACTTAACAGCGCCAGCGCCTGCCCATATCGCTTTATCAATTAGCTGTTTAGCGAGATCAAAATCGCCGTTATGATTAATGCCGAGCTCAGCTATAACAAAAACGTCATATCCCGGACCAATTTTTTTCCCATCTATCTCAACAATATTATCCATGTCAATTCCTTCTACCAGCAACTCATCCCTCCATCAATCACAATATTTTGCCCTGTCGTATATGCTGATGCTTCCGAAGACAAATACAACAATCCTCCTACAATGTCCTCTGCATCAGCCATACGCCCCATTGGACACTGATACGAATAATTTTTTATAAAATCCTTTCCCTGGGGAGACTCAGGATTGAAGATGCCGCCGGGAGAGACACAATTTACGCGAATATTACGCTCGGCTAAATGAACCGCGAAATATTTGGTCATCTGAATAATACCGGCCTTGGTAGCTCCATAAACCTCCGAGTTTTTTCTGTCACAGTCTGTGTAGTTCCTGAAGTCGGGAGCAACAGTGCCGAAAATCGAACCGATATTTACAATGCAGCCATTTTTCAACCCATATTTATCAGCTAAATTTACATACGACTGAATACAAAGAAATGTCCCTTTTAGATTCACGTCCATAACCCAGTCAAAACTTTCTTCCGGGCGTTCTTCAAACGGTTCAAAGGTGCTTACTCCGGCATTATTTATAAGAATATCAAAACTTCCAAACTTCTCTATAATAGCGGTGAATACTTTTCGAATCTGCCCTTTATTTATGATGTCCAATTGATAATAATCAACGCCTTCAATTGGATCGGTCCCGGGATTTATATCAAGTCCGACAACCCTGGCTTCTGCTTGTTGATAGGCACGGCAAATTACCCTTCCAAGCTGACCCGATGAGCCGGTAACAACAACCAGTTTATTTCTCAGATTAAATAAATTTTCAAGATAACTCATCTACTATTTCCCTGGCCTTTTTCAGGGCTGTTATTAAGTTATTTGTGTCTTGATAATACTCAACCGTTAAATACTCAACCGTAGGACGGCAGTACGTAAGTATGTTCTTAACTTGTTGCCATTGGGTTTCTGTCGGGGCGGCATGAGCATCGTAGGCTATATTATCTTTGTCAACGGCATAACGGCAAACATGAAGCTGAATAATCCTGTCAATGGGCAGCTGCTCCTTATATTCTTCATAGTTGATCTTTTTATTATGAGCTGTGATTTCAGCATGAGCAAGATCAAACAGCAAATATATATCATTCTCACGGACAATATCCATTATAAAATCAGCATCCGTAATCCAGCGATAGGCCTCCGTGGGGTAATAATTATTGTTTTCAATCGCAATCTTAATGTGTTTGTCCCAAATGGACCTTATTCTACAAAAATTCTTTCTGGCGTTTTCGAGCATTTCCTTTCTCGAATACTGCCGTCCTCCGGGCTGAAACATATACCCGTCCATAGATGGTTGACTGCATTGTGTGGCTGCGTGGAAAGTAACCAACTTCAAATCCGGCTTTTTTTCAGCAATTTGCTCCAGATGTTTAAAGTCCTCGGACCCAAGTTCATGAATGGGCTGCAAATGGCAATGAAATAAATACTGAGCCGGGTAGTCTGCATAAACACTCTCTTGGCGGCACTCCAGGCAATCGGATTGTTCGATAATTTTGCCCGCCCAATCGGAACCACCAAACAAATGGGATATCGGGGTTGCTATCTTAATTGACACGGCAATTGCTCGTTCCTGGAGGCTGAAGCCCGGTTCAGGATGGCAAAAACAGCCTTTACAACATCATTGACATCTTCGTCGCTGAGCTTGGCTGAAAGCGGCAAACTCACCGTTTGACGGCCATAGCACATGGCATTGGGGTAATCCTTTGTTTTCCAGCCGTAACGAGACTGATAATACGGATGTTCCGGAATACTAAGGTAATGTACACCAACGCCAATATTTTCCGCTGTCATTGCATCAAGAAACTTATCACGGATTATGCCGGTTTCGGTCTTATTAATTTGTATAGTGAAAAGGTGGTAAGCATGTTTGGTATTTGCATCAGGCTCCGCGGGTAATTTCACAGGTGCATTCTTGAGTGCCTGATGATATCGCTGCCATATTTGCTCTCGTCGCTGCCAGTAGCTATCCACACGTTTGAGCTGATGGAGGCCTATTGCAGCCTGCATATCCATCATATTATATTTATAGCCGCATTCCACTACATGGTAATGTTTATAGCCTTTATCACTAAAGCGTGACCAGGCGTCTTTTGACATGCCGTGCAATGCCAGATTCTTTACGCGGGACGCATCCTCCTCTTTTCGAGCAAGAATCATGCCGCCTTCACCAGTCACAATATTTTTCGTAACGTAAAAACTAAAACAACTGAAATCTCCAAATGTTCCAACTTTATGACCTTTGTGTTCGGCCTCGATCGCATGGGCACAATCTTCAATAATCTTTAAATTATACTGTTCTGCGATATCGCACAGCACATCCATAGCACATGGACGTCCCCCATAGTGTACGAGAACAATTGCGCGAGTTTTATCGGTGATATGCGATTCCACCTGAGCCGGATCAATATTTAACGTCTCAGGATCAATATCCACCAAAACAGGAGTTGCACCTGAATGTATAATAGCATTAACAGTAGCACAAAAAGTCATAGCAGTCGTAATCACTTCATCGCCAGGCCCAACACCGGAAGCAATCAAACTAAGATGCAAAGCGGCCGTACAAGAATTCACAGCAATAGCATTGTTCGCTCCTTTGTATGCTTTAAATTCTTTTTCAAACTCAGCTACTTTTGGACCTGTCCCAAGCCAACCGCTTTTAAGAACACTGGTAACTTCTTGTATCTCCGGCTCTTCAATAGCAGGAGAACCGAAAATTAAAAAACGTTTTGCTGATCTGACAGGTTTGTGATTCATGATAAAAACTACCTTGATACCGCTCAAACAGCAGTATCACACCCCGGACAAACTCCGTCCCCGTGGGTTGCAATATAACCCTATGGACAAAAAGTAGAGTTTTCTTATAAGACAGCGAAGAGCTGCCCAATAATATACAACAAGTAATATGTCCTGAACAGCCCCAAATCCATCTGTTTTTCTGCTTAGACCTTTCTGTAGGACCTCTCTCAAGGCTTGTCAATTAGGGCCTATTATACCAGGCAGATTTAGTTCTTTTGTAATTTCATAGTTATTCAAATAAATCCAATGGTCCACGTGTGGGAGTACTTTGATTTAAGAAGCCTCACAAAACAGGCAGATTATCGTTTCCCCTGACTCCTGATATATTGTAGATTATGACTCCATCCACTTTCCAGGATAAATGATAGTCTCGCAGCAAGGACATTATTGCTGAATGAAAGTATTTGGTGGACGATTGTCCTAATTCTTCCACTTGTGTAATTTCCATTCGTCAGCTTATCCTCCTTGAAAAAAAGCACCCTAAGTATCTTTAGAATGTAAAAAAACGCATGGTCACAATCTGAAAGAATTCCCCATTTTTATTAATTGACTTGTTTATGATGAAAGTCATTTCTTGGAAAGCGACTCCATTCGTCTCTGACCGCTTTATTAAGCCAATAATTCTAATTATATTTCACTCCTGTTTCTAATGAGATTTTTACGTGTTAGGAAAAAAAGTCAAGTGAAATATGATTCAAACCGCGTTTTTTGTGAGAACTCTCTTCAGAGAGATTCAATTCAAGAGGGTCTTCCTCTTAATTACGAGGTAAGGGATACCGAATCCCAGTTAGGTTTTTGATTGGTTTTTCAAAAGAATCTTTGCGCTCCTTGTGATGGCACAGCAGGCCTATTCATATTTTATGAATCGCTGCAAGTCCTTTGCTCGACAACTTTTATAGGTCCAGCCCAATTTATGTGCTTTCATACCATCAAGGTCTGTCAGGACAGGCCCATTAACTGTAACCAAAATATTTGTGTGTTTCAAATCCCCATGAGTGATATGATATTCCCCCATTTTATCGAGCAGCCTTTTAATCTGTTGGATTATCATTGAGCGTTGTTCTTTGGTAACATTACTTTTCTGCAGGAAATCATAAAGTTTCTGTCCATCAACATATTCGGTAACCAGATAAGATTTCCATATAAGCTTTTCTTTAAGCTGCTCAATATAGGCCAATGGTTTCGGAGTAGCTATGTTAAGCATCCCGAGCCTATGTCCTTGAAGCCAACCTCGTCGGGCACGGGATTTCTTGATGGTATGACGCAATGAATGAATAAAACCTTTATGATTATAGCGTTTAACCACCACATCCTGGCCATTCAACATTAGGCGGGAAACGTAGCAGGTATTGCCGTTTTTCAGAATCTGTCCTTCGTCCATTAGTTTATCTAATTCCTCTATAAAACCAAGTGATTTGGTTTCCTGACAAAAAACTTTATCAAACATGGCAATATATCTGTTTGTTTTGACTCGAAGCTGTCTCTTACTTGTTCGCATGCATTTTTTCAGCCCTTTTCTGAGCATTCTTCTTTGATGTGCAGCTAATTGTTTTTGAAATAATGTTTGGTCTGCTTTTCCAAAACGCCAGCCGCGAGCTTTGAAATACTCCTCACAAAATGCCGTGATGGACTGCGTATTGTTATCCGGCAAATAGAACGCCAGCATCGCTAACTGAGAAATACTGCTTTTTCTATCAGCCTCACGCTGCAGGAAATGCATCTGTCCGGCATCAAGCGTAAAAACCTTATCTTCTCTTAATAAAAAATTTCCCAAATGCAAATCCTTTTGTAAAACCCCTTTGGTGTGTTGTTTGGCCATCTCCTTGCAGATCAAAACTAACAAGCTCAGTTTCTTGGCTGGGTCTGGTGTTTTGAGAAATATATCCAAAATCGTTGATGATTCAGGTATTTTTTGAACCACAACCACCCATTGACCATCTTCAGTATGTCCGTAAAATAAAGGCTCCGGCGCACTGACTCCATAGCTTGCCAGCAGTTTCAATCCCTGCCATTCTCGTTTTAGATGGCGTCTTGCACTAATCTTGTGAGAAAACACCTTTGCAATCACACTTTTGTTGTCCCACGAGGCATCATAAACCTTTCGTCTGCCGGGAATGGCTCTTAAAAGGGCGGTACATAACAGACGTTCCGTACGTTTCCGTGGATAAGTGCAGTTGATTACAAGTTGAAATGGAAATTCAGCCATATGCTTTCACTTTGGGATACGTCTTCCGGTAAAATTATAGTACCTTAATGCCCAAAAATGGTTATGCCTAATTGATTGGCAAGTTTAATTGTTTCGGGTTTGTCGATAATTATCGTTTTGGCTGTTTCCACTACCAGGCATTTGCTTCCGTTCTCGGCTAAACTTCTGATAGTATCTGGTCCCACGCATGGCACATCAAATCGCATATCCTGTTGGGGCTTGGAGGCTTTGATTAGTGTCCAGCCTCCGGATTTGCAAAATCTGCCGGCCCGCTTAATCATCTCGGCCGTACCTTCTATCGCTTCGATGGCAATCACTTCCTTTTCTTTCACTGCAATTGCCTGGCCTATATCAAGTTCGCCAAGTTTTTTGACTATTTCCCAGCCAAATTCAATATCCCTTTTGACTGAGGGGCGAAGAGGGTCTGTTGTCATCGCACCTGCCGTTGCTAAGTGTTCTTTGCAATACATAATCGAATTCTCCAATATTATCCCTCCGCTTGCCAATTCGTCGGCCAAGGCACATAAGAGTGAATCCGTTAGTTTATTTTTGTTGCGCAACCGCCAGTAGTATATTCTGAATGCCCGCCAATCGGGCAGATACCGCAGGATTCGCCATGGCGTGAAAAGTCGTCCTTTTGAAACCCGCCCGACCATAATCGTTCTGGTTACGCTGTGTTTTCTTAATTTCCGTATCCATGCCCCCGGCCGGGCAAGCGCAACTCTGTAAAATACATCAACTTCGTCAGCCAGGTTATTCTCCACCGTTTCCGCAAGGCCGACACAAATAACCTTTAATCCAGCCTTTTTTGCCCCGGCAGTTACAAGAAAAGGCAATCTACCCTCTCCGGCAATTAAGCCAAGCATATCTGGTGCCTCGTATCTCGTATCTCGTTTCTCGCTCAAGGGAATGTCCTGTTCAAAATTTGATATACTTGTCAGAAGTGCATTTGTCAATATTTCCTGTTCGATATTCGTATTTCATTTCCCTTGTTTAGCAGTCGGCTGGTGTGTCGGGCTTTACGAGCCGTGATCCCGCTCAGACTTTTTTTCAGAGTCTGATTTGGCAGATGAGGCAATTCGTTCAATCCGGTTCTGGAGGTTACGAATACTTTGCCGCATTTCAGGCAAGTATTGTATGATGCCATACGCTCGTCTGCCTTGGTTTGCATCGATGGCAGGTGCCCCGAAAACCACTTTGCCGTCTGGAATGTTATTAATGACTCCAGCTTGGGCCCCAATCGTAACGTTGTTTCCGATATTGATATGACCTACAATACCGGCCTGCCCGCCGACTGTGCAATGATGCCCAAGGCTGGTCGAACCGGCAATTCCCACCTGGGCTACAAGTAAGCAATGTGGACCTATTCTTGTGCCATGACCTATTGCAACAAGGTCTCCCAGCTTACTACCCTGGCCTATTACGGTATCGCCGAGTGTACCTCGTTCGATCCCGCAACAAGCACCGATTTCGACATCATCTTCTATAACCACGATACCGGTTTGTGGTATTTTGTGGTGTATGCCCTTATGGGTGGCGTAGCCGAAGCCATCTTCCCCGATTGTCGAATTCGCATTTATGATGACGCGATTGCCTATTTTGCAACCATCATAAAGAGTAACATTGGGATATATTATACTGTCATTACCAATTTGCACGCCTTCTCCAACGTGCACGCAGGTATATATTATACAGCCGTCGCCGATCCTTACATCATCGGCTATTGTTACAAAATCATGAATGTGGCAGTCCGCACCAATTTTTGCACTGTCGGAAATTGAAGCTCGTTGGCTTATCCCTACTTTTTTATGCTTACGATGTCCGTGAAGCAGCACCATTATCTGCATAAAGGTATAGTAAGGATCATCGGCTATCAGAAGGGGAACCGAGGCAGTGGGTGCATCTTTACCCACGATTACCGCACTTGCTTTTGTTGTTCGTAGTTGTTTTTCATATTTGCGATTGGTCAGAAAACTGATATCACCTTCGCCGGCTCGTGCAAGTGTCGAGGCAGATTTGATTCTCACATCAGGATCTCCGCAGACCCTCCCCCCCACGTATTCTGCTAATTCACCCAAAGTTCTTTCCTGCATATCAATACCTTTATGAGAATGTTGGGATACTCAACTGCCATAAATCAAGGGGCAATACCAAAACCGGTTTATTATAGCAGAGAAACTCACCGATGGTCAACTGTTCGAATTTATCTCTATTGAAAAAAAGAGTTTCTTGCGTGATATGTTGGATAATCTGGTCTGAATGGGACTTTTCGGATATTCATTCCGCTATTAAAACATCCAAAAGTTCACTCTGCAGGCTCGCTGATGGTTCTTTGGCAAAAGCTGCTGTATTATTCGCAAATACTGTTACATCCGGCCCAATGGGTCTAAATACAGCAGGATTGGTCGGGCCAAAGACGACTAATGTTCTGACTCCCAACCCGGCAGCCAGGTGCGTAATCCCACTGTCGTTGCCGACGAACGCATTTGCATGACTTAATAGTTCCAATACCTGCTCCATGGACAAATCCCTAAGATACTTTGCAATACCGCCTATTTTCTTAATTGCTGTATCGCTGAATCTGTCCAGTTCAGCCGGTCCTAATAGAAATAATACATCAATACCTTCTGAATTGAGTTTTTTAGCTACAGCCAAAAAATTGTCCAGGTACCAGCATTTGTGTAATCCACCGCTGCCGGGCTGAATAACCACTAATTTCTTGCCAGATCCAAGCCTTATTCCTTTTAGCAATTCTTTACCTCTTGCGATGTCCACCTCGGTTGTTTTTATTAAGCAATCGCCGTGCGGAACCTGCCAGGGTTGCAAAGGTAAACCGCTATGGCTGATAAAATGTTGTATGTAAAAGTCGGTTAAATGTCCGGAAAAAGTTTTTGGTGGTTTCAGAGAAAGAGTAATAACTTCTGCACTGTGGCTGCAATTAGCCGTGAAAATCAGGTTTTGTTCAAAGTTGCTGTCCGGTTCGCCTAAAAATGTCGCTATCCAGGCATAACCCGAAAATATGTGTATCAGAGGATCCCTGTCTGTTAGGTTAAATGCGTTAGTTTCTACAAACAATCGATGTAAATCTATTGAATCTATGGAGCTAATGCTATCAATGCAGGTTCTGCCCGGTAAAATGCTTATATATTCACTGTGCCCAAGAATATCGACTCCGCCCAATCCGAGGGCTTCTTTCATAAACGCAGCCAACGGCAGTGTCAATATACAATCACCTATCGCCCCCGGCTGCAATATTACTCCCCACTGTGCTTTCCGGGCAGCTTCAGCTCCCTTCTCTCTGAGCAGGTCCAAAATGTCATCGTTTACTCGCATATTCTTATGCTATATATTGTTGTTAATATCATATCAACTGATTTGATACTTTGTCAATCCATCCACTGTTAAGTGCGGTAAAAACCTTTCATCGCTCAACGGCCATTTTACATATATTTCAGTCAGTTTCTTCCAGGCGGTTCATTTTCAACCTGTTCGCTTTGAATAGATTTGAATGATTTCAATATGAATCCGCCCAAAACCAGTGCCATCACCACCATAATTATCAACAGCAAAACCTTATGTTTCTCTGTCCAGGCAACAGGTTTTTCCTTAACTTGTCCAAAGAGTGGATTATCGATAATGCCGCTCAGCTTAGCGGCCCTGGCTTTGACCTGTAACGGATTACTCAGCCTGTACTCAAGGTCATACCGCGGCTTTCGTGCAGTTTCCGAGCCGATATAAAGTGCAGGTGCCATATTACCCGTATTTGTAAACACCATCGTGTGAGCTATCATATTCGCAGATGCCGACTTTACGACAACAGGCCTGTCATCATAGTTTCTGATAGTAATTTTTAGATACCTGTAAACCCGTGAGCCGAAAGGGATATTCAGAGCCAGCCTTTCATGTTTTTGTGTGTTTGCATCGGTATATCTGTAAATCGTGCTACTAACTATTCTTTCCCACTTTACCTCAATATTTCTGGTCCGCTGTCTGTTATCTTCACTGTAAACTTTGACTTCACGCGTTTCGGCATCTCTGCCTTCGATAGTTACATATCTGTAAAAAGAATCATCAGCGACTTCGAGTTCGATTTCACTTATCGGCAGGCGACGATATACAAGGTCATACACGTGAATACTCGAGTTGCTTTTTTCTTCTTCTTTTTGCTCTATGAGTGTTATCTCCACAGGGTGGCGCTCGGCAAGGGTCTTCTCGGTCTTAAATACTCTTACTTCATCAATAACTGGACTTTTTTCTTCCATAGCCATTGGCCGAACAGTGATCCGCAAATAACGGTAATCATTTTTCGGTAAATCAACCTGTTCGAATCGTCTATTGTAAGTAACTGCAAAAACGTACGCTTCCTCAACTAATGTAAAGAATTCAATATTATCGTTGGAGCCCTCAACTTTAACGGCTCGCCTGAAGTTGTTCCCTTCAGTTGTAACCTCAATGGAATTCTTCACTGTCTTTTTACCGAAGTCCAGCGTCACCATAGCTTCTATTTCAGTATTTGTAGAGCGGTTGATTATATCCGGCTCATACTTTTGACTCTCCGTAGTGTCCTTTGGCCTGACCAGCACGTAAGGAACCTGTTCGCCGGAGGTGTTAACAAGTCGAATATCTCCCAAATCAGGCCTTGCGTCATTGTAAACATCAGGTGTCAGTATCAATTTACAGTACTCACCGGTACCTTCTTCAATGGTAACATCAGCCTTATATTTCCACTCGGTCAGTTCAATTGCAAAAACACTATTTACTATCCCGGCCAGCAGCAGGGTTGTAGCTGTCATTAAAATTCTGATTCTTATCATCTTAAACCTCGCAATCAATCACTTATTCACGTTCTCCTCACCCAGCATTGTTTCGAAAAAACCTTTCTTTCTTAAAAATTGATAGAGATAAGAAACTCCCACTAAAGTAACTCCCGTAGCTAAAAACGCAGCGATTCTGTACACACTTTTCACAGTCTTTGTATCCAGAATAAACACTTTAACCAATAGCAGAGCAAACAATCCAAGTGCAATATATCGTAGTATTTTATTCTTTCGCCAGAAGCCGGCTGTCATTAAAGCCGCACCATAAACCGCCCACATTACCGATATATACATATGCGATAGAAACCTCCAATTTGGGGTTTTTTCTGCTAACCTGTTATGCCAATACCAATAAAGATATATTTCTTCCGTCAGCAGCACCCACAAAACGAATATCCCTGCCAGTGCAAAAACCGTTGCGAAAATCTGATTATACTTGTTCTGTTCACGTTCATTGCTAAGCAGCCAGCCTGATGCGAAAAGTGCTGCAACAAACACAAGGACGATTCCAAATTCAAGGTTTGCGAAAATCACAAAGTAGCGACTGTATAACTCACTGAATACCAGCATTGTGAAAATCGCCCCCACTCCCGCTAAAATCATCGCCAGAACCCTGCACAAAATCCCCCTTGGACAGATCGGCCGAACAAGGAGCAGCAATGGGAATCCCGTGAATATTATTACCATCCCCTTAAGAAAGTGATTGTTCCCGATCGCGCTGTTCGCAATATTGTAATCACAATGCCAATACCACTCCATCGTTACCGCCGCCATTAATAAAAGTGTAGTGGCCGCATACAGAACTTGTGTGATTAGTCCTCGCTGGTCTTCTGGTAATTCTGAAGTTGTTCTGTATATAATATGACATACAAGCAGCGCGCCTGCCACAAAACACCAGGTACCAAAAGCAGGATTGAATACGAAGTTAAATGCTCCGGTATGCATCGGTAACTGTCTTAGCAGTTGACCGAAACTTAATAAAAGCGCAATAAACCCTCCCGCCTGTGTCCAGTGACTGCGATACCGCAGTCCGATTACAACCAGTATAACACCTTCCACCGCCCAGGCCATTGCTATCGCGTACATCTTCAGGTAGAGAGGTACCGCAATCGTCAGGAAAAACAATCCAATTACCAGAAGAGCCAGCCGCAAATTCAGGTCGTCTTTGTTCCGCCGGGTAACTACTGTCATCATAACCAAATGTGCTGCACACAGCGCCAAAGCACAAAAGGCGAGGGACGTACGATATTTTTCAAACAAAATAATCCACAGGTAATAAAACACAACCGCTGAATTGGCAAGAACGAGCAAGATATCTTCCTCTTTGGCTTTGACTTTTTTTAGCAATTCGTAAAGTAACGGCAATACAAGGTAAATTGCGAAAAAGATGGTAAGCCATGTCAAAGCGATTGCCATCTGTTCCGGTATCCCCACGGCCGACCGAATCGTGGGTCGGTAAAACTTCTCAAACCATCCTATGTAGAGCAGAAATGTTCCGGCGAAAGCAAGAATGTTTATTGCTCGCCACTTGCGATAGTATGCGCAGAGCATTGCGCCAAGACCTAAAATCAGGACGTAAATGAACAAAGGTGTAGGCAGATTTTCCCCCGTTGAGACTATCGCAGGCGTTAAAAAACCGCCAAGCAAAGACAAAAAAGCGACCACAATCTCATTCATGCTCACCGCATAAAGCATTGCTGCTGTTGTAACGAGTATTGAAAGAGCAAAAGCGGGTGTCGAACCAATCAATCCGTAAAATCGGTAAGCTGAGAAAACTGCTGCATAAAGTATCGCAAAACCCAGTGCTGTTACACCTTTGGCAACGATTCCATATCCCCGCCTCCGTGTTATTTCTCCAATCGCTAATGCAACAAGACCCAAGATGGTAGCTATAACAACTCTGCCCAAAGGCCCTACCAGGTCGTTATCGTACGCGTATTTGAGAAAAAATCCCACCGCAAAGATTACAGTAATAATACCGGCAATAAGTATCCACCGTGTGCCAATCCGCTGTTCAAGCGAAATAGTTTCTCGACCGGCAACTCCTTTTTCTTTTTCTTTAATTCGTTCAGCGGCGGCTTTGAAAAGATCTTGCCCGATTTTTTTCGGCACTTCAATTTCCGCTGCTCTAACCGTTTCTGCCGGTCGCTCCTCTTTCGTTACCTCAATCGGTTTTTCGATGATTACGGTCGGTTTTGCCTCTTCTCTTAATGGCTTTTCCACTTTCCCGGGTGGCCGGCGGTAGATTTCTTTTGTCTTATTCAAAGCGATAATACTAATGATTAGTGCAATCGGACCACTTGCCAGACAAGCGACACCCAACAAAATTAATAGCATGAAAGGACCTTGCATTTGCTCCGCTCCTTAAAAAAGCCACTTTCTATTTTTATTAATTAAGGCTACCCGCTAACAAGCTAAATGCAAAGAGTTTTTGGCTAATCTTGAGGATAAATAATTATACGGTCGTGGACAACGGTTACTAAATCGTCTTTGCCGTCGCTTGTGATGTCAACGACCTTTAGCTCTCGCGGTTCAACCATGGACTTAGGGAGCCCCTTACTATCGCGGTAATCTTTCTGCTCGAATATCTTAAATCGCATTGCCGGAATCGGCTTGAAACCGGTATCCAGGGCAAGTAATTCAATGTGATTGTTCCTGTATTCTACCATAATAATATCGGTTCGGCCGTCTCCGTTTATATCTCCGGCAGTAAGGTTACCGTATATCCCATCTTTAATTTTTGTCTCGTAACTGAATAACTGTTCCAAATGCTGCGTGATATTGCTGCCGCTGGGTGGAGTTATAAGTGCATACTTCCCACTGTCGAACAGCAGGAGGCTATAGGCGTGGTTGCCTGTAAGCTGTGCAAAAAGCATTTTGAGATGTAAAGCATCATTCCATCTGGCGACATCCAATTCTTTTTCGACCCGATAAGTTTTGTCATTACTGGCTTTAAGTATCTGAAGCTGTCCTTTTCTACCGTCCAGCAGTAAAATTGCAGGCCCGGTTTCCAGGCACTCACCGTAAATATTAAAAGCTGCAACTGCCGATATTTGATTCTCTGTGTTCTTGGCGTTGTATTGGTCGATAATATTCCAGCTTTGGCCTTCTGAGAAAACCAGACTTCTTGCGAAGTTCTTTTGTGCTACCAGCAGCTCTTGACCTGACTTGCCGTCCACATTGGCCATAGCAGTTGAACGCAGAGACGCATCTTTAATCAAACTGGAAAGGGCTTTCGGCGAATCAACTATTTCAAATTGTCTCTTTTGCACCTGACGAACTAATATAGGAAGCTCATAGCTGACGAATATCAAAACGTCCTGTAAGCCATCCTGGTCAACATCGAGAACTTTTAAGCCGTCCGGATTGGAGGTGAGCTTCTTAAGCTCTAAAGCAGACTCGATTTCATCAACGTTTTCGACAATATTAGACTTTCTGACGGTAACTTTTGTCAAATTGATTCGCTGTTTCTCTTTTGCCGCGAGATTATAGATAGTTCTTAGGCTTCTAATATCGCTATCGTCTATCGATATATAAAGGCAATCCACGTTGCCGTCATTATCAACATCCGCCAGCTCCATCGCTACCGGCTGGCCTGTTAAATCGACAGGCTGCGGAAATGATAGTCTATCGTCTTCGAACTTAGTTAAGCCGACTACTTTTTCCTTAATGCTCAAGACACCCAGTTCGGTTTTCCCGTTACCGTTAATATCGGCCGCAGATAAGCTCGTGATATCTGTAAAAGCTGGAAATCTAACCGGCTCAGCAAGTCCAATTTTGGGTGCTTGTTTGTAGAAAATAAGTTCCGCTGCACCTGGGTCGCTAATTGTGATATCAGAAAGGCCGTCACCATCGAAATCGCCGATTACCAAATCGCGTGTTGTGTCCGCCTCACCTGAAATAAGAGGATAAAAAAGGATCGGCCAGTCGGCATCTTTCTGGTTTTCTAAGGAAAATTTGTAACAGATTAACCGCCCGCTCCTTCCGTCAACAGTCAGTATTTCATCACCCGGTGCATCATCGATGTTGTGAATCTTAAAGGTGAACGGTCTTTCAATAAAGAATCGTACTTGTGGGCCTAATTGTCCCGTTTTAAGGCCGAATCGAACATGGATCGGTTTTTCCATATCATTCGTCATAAGTATAAGATCATTTATATTATCACCGTTTAGGTCGCCGGTTTTGAGGCTTAATGTTTGTGTAGATGTCGGATATTTCACTGGTTCAGCCAACGAGCCGGTTTCTTTTTGCACAACGATATAAACACCATCGCGGCCGGCCAGAGCCAGGTCCTCAGCACCATCATTATTCAGGTCTGCACATGCCAAGATATTGGAAGTTAACAGACCATCTTCAATCTCAAATCTCTTTTTTGTTCGCCAGCTCAGTGGTTTTATTGATGCCACCTGTTGGCCCGTTTCGGCTGTGTCGGCCTTTTGTAATAACACATACAGCCCCTTAGGCTCACCATAAAAAGCCAAATCCGTCATTCCATCTGAATTCAAATCACCACAAACAAGGCTATACACTTTTTCTGAAACCGCGATACTCTGTTTGTCAAAACGAGTAAGGGGGGTGATTGTATTTACATCTATGTCATTAAGGTCAACAGCAACTTCTGTTTCTCCGGGTCCGACAGTTTCTTTTTGAATCAGCAGCTCTATCTTGGCTTTTGTGTTGTTTACGACTGCAATATCATTTCGACCGTCACCATTAAAGTCAGCGACCGTCAAATCTTTTATCCCCCAGTCTAATTTGATTATCTCTATTTCTCCGAATCCATAATATGCTGATATGTCATCCAAGTCTGTCTGTTGAGCGTTTACATTGGCCGGAATTATAGTTGCTAAGAGAGCTGCAATTATTGCTTTATTTAGCTGCATACTGAAAACCTCTATTTTTTGTCGAATTTGTTGTTTTTCTTAAGTTAATAATGCAATCACCCGCTTTTTGATATCAGCCGAATCAGCAGGGCGATATCGTCAACATATTTAGATGAAGACAATGTCCGATTGCCGTTGTCATGTTGAAACGTCTCGGTCTTATCAACCTTTCCTGTTTTTGTATTCACCCATTCTGCTCTATAAGCTCCTTTGGGTAACTCCACGATTAGTTTTGCTTCATTACCGCCATTGATATAAATAGCATAAGAATGACTTGCTTGGACCAGTGCACGTGCGGTTGCTTTATCCGGAATTCCACCTTTGATAATTGAATTGTCCGGCTTCATTTTGATAAAATCGAAACTATTGATGAAATCCTTGAGAATCTCTAGTTGCTTGTGCAGCACCGGCCCACCGCTGCCGGGAGCATTTATTGTTGCTGTTCCATCTTCGTGACCAACTGTGAACGAATAGTCGAGATTATCATAGACTGCACCACCTGCGATGATAAAATCCCAGCCTTCGAGGCGATAAGGTTTGGGTTCGCTGCCTGCAAAGCCCGTCTCGTCGTCGCCGATTACTTTGTTTAAGCCATAGTTTTCTGTTACGGCCTTTGGTGGTTTGGCATAATGAAAATTGAAAATCGAAACATGTGGATTCGGCTTGACGACTTTCTCGGATTTATTGGCTATGTTCTGAGCGATTAAGTGTTTTCTTGTGAACTTTGCTTCGGCCTTGACAATGGTCTCGGCGATGTGCTTTTGCCATTCGAGTGTTACACCGCCGAAGTACGGCTCGTTGCAGATTTCATAATAGACGTTATCGAAGTCCCTTAATTCCTTCACTATCCTGCGTACCATTTTATCCTGCACAGCCAGCAGCTTGGGATAATTTAGCGTGTAAACCTCAGTGCGTTCCATTTTGCCGATGTCGTTTATATTATTGACGGCATTCATAGGGCTGAGTTTCCACATATCGTCTTTGTAAAACGGGCAAAATAATACCAGCTCAACCACAACACCGCGCTTGCCCGCTTCATTGACGAAGTTTCGCAGGCGTTTGAAATAAGTGTTGTCCCACTTTGTCAAGTCGAACTTATTGCCGCCATTTGCGTAGCCGGGCGTCTTGCTTCGTGCCCAGGGGCATATCAGTTGATCCTTTGCCGGCGCCAATGTGTTGTTCTGAATCTTAAACGCCCCGATAGGTTCACAGTACGCTCCGCTGAATGTCCGAGTCAGATTAAAACCATACGATTCAAGAGTTTTAAGATACTTCTTGCAATCGAAGGCTTGATTGAGCACTGCCCCGTAATGTTCACCGGACGTTATCAAAACCGTTGGCTTGCCGCGCCACAGAAAGTAGTGGGGATTGTCCGGATGTAACCGGATCGGCTTCAGCCTTTTGGCAGGCGGTGCGGCATTTACAGATAAAACATTGCCGGCCAATCCTAACAGCACTACATATATAAAAATTCCAGGTTTGAAGTAAATATTGAACTTTGCAGACGATTCTGATTTTTGTTTGGTTAATGGCATCTTGATTACCTGTTCAAAATATTTTACAGTTCGTTCAAGACTTGCATTTTAACATACCTCGGGGTAATTTATAGGATAAACTTGGAAACAATCAATTCGGCTTTCTTGGCCATGAATCGACAGGGCAGAAGCAGGGCGATACTGAATAGTTTGAGTAATTGATTTGTTTTTTTGACTGGCTTTTTGACTGTCCGGCAGTAAGATAGCAGAAGTTTGATCAAAATGAACCGACTAAGATTGAACCAGGGAAACGGGAAAACATTGAATGTATATTGAAATACGGGAGGTGGGCTTATAAAACCGGTTTCTTTGATTAGTACAATAGCGCTTGTAATAATGAACATATCAGGCCAATGCTCCGCCCAAGGTCAAGTTGATAAAGCCCGGGTACAGATGGGCAATCTGCGTTTTAGCTCTTACGCCACATCCCGGCATGTCGAACAGCTTGCTACTGATGAGGCCGTTCGCGCTCGCGCTTGGGAAACTATCCGGCGCATGGGAATCACTAAACTTTACATCGAAGTTTATCGTGGCGGTCATGTCGTGTTGCCCGAACACCTGATATTTGTACGCAACTGGCTCCGGGAAAAAGATTTCGACGTAGTCGGAGGTATCGCCACTGTGCCCGGCGGCGATTTCGGCGTGCGCCAAAAAGGCCCCCTTGGCTGGTTCAACTGGCAAAATAAAAAGACCCAACGTGATATCGAGAAAGTCATCCGAACGGCGGCGGGTATCTTCGACACTTTTATCGTTGATGATTTTCTCTGCACAGGTGACGTAAGCGACGAATCGAATGCCGCCAGAGGCAACCGTTCTTGGGGTGAATATCGGCGTGCTTTGCTAACCGAACTGGCTAAATCGATCTTTGTCGAACCTGCGAGGCAGGTCAACCCGACTATCACGATGATAGTCAAATATCCCCAGTGGTACGACCGGTTCCATCTGTTTGGCTATGACACCGAGACGTTTAATCAAATCTTCGATAAAGTCTGGGTTGGTACGGAGACCCGTGGCCGCAACACACAGCGATTTGGTTTTGTGCAGCCCTATGAAGGATTTGTCAATTATCGCTGGCTTGCGGACATTGCCGGCGACAAGATTGGTGGTGCCTGGTTTGACCATGGTGACTGTCTCGAATACGATTTTCTCGACCAGGCCTACATGAGTGTGCTTGCCGGTGCGCCGGAGCTGGTCTTCTTCAACTTCAACAATATTATGCAGGATCACCCGGACCACGAAAAGGTAATAGCCGAGTTCGACCAGCTTGCCGAACTGGCCGCTTTCGTCCGCGAACACCCTGTGATCGGCATCCCTGCCTACAAGCCTCCCAACAGCGACCCCGGAGGTGATATGTATATCATGGACTTTTTGGGAATGCTCGGCATCCCCCTCGTACCGGTGCACGAGTTTCCTGAAAGCGCTCCGGTTATCTTTCTGCCTGCACAGGCGGCTTCGGACCCATATCTTCTCAATCATATAAACAAGGCCCGTGCCAAAGGCGCTTATCTCATAATCACCACAAGTCTTTTAATTGCATCACCCGACGCGGATGAACTTATGCGTATTGTGGGAATCAGCCCGAAGATAAAATCAGAGCCGATTCGTGCCCGGCTGATGTCATTTTCACCGAAGACTCAGAATTTAGAAAATACGGATGCGATGATTAATTTAGAGTCACCTATAGAAGCCGAACCCGGGACGACGGATATAGCGTGCACTGCCGGCGGTAAACAGCTTGTGCTTCTTTCTGTAAATGAAACCTCGCATGGTCGTATTGCACTGCTAAACACACATACCTACAATCAGGCCGACTTTGATGCTGTAGGGGAGGTTTTGCTCTGTCCTTGGCCGATGGGCCTGCTCGATATGGAGGGGTCGGCACTTTCCGCTTTTCGTGCAGTATTCGGCAATCGTATGATAACAGAGAATAACAAGACTATTACGCCAAAACCTTTGATTCCTGTTCTTAATGGTCCGGCTTGTGTTACCATCCATCCTTTTGAAGATGGGAGTTGTGTTGTCCAAAACTTCAATGATGAAGAGGTGAGAGTTGCTGTTACCGTTCCGATTCAAGACAATAAATCTCATAGATTCATCGACGGGTTTACTAAAAAGCCAATCCCTGCCCGGACACCTAATTCCAAAAGCACTGTATCGATGGACTTGCTTATTCCTGCAAGGGATCGAGTCTGGATTCGGCGTGTTGATTTTGCAGTCAAAAATAAGTAAATTATATACTTTCAGGATGTGAAGCATTTCAATAAGATGAGTGCTGATTTATATTTGATAGGGTAAATGTGAGGTGATAATTATGAGAAATCTTTTCAAACATTTCTGTTTAATCCTGCTTTCCACCAGCTTACCTTTAATGCTTTCGAATCAGAGCTGGGCGAAGACAAGAGCCTGGGAAGGTACTATAACAATTCCTACCTACGGATGGTCGGAAGATGTAAATCCCAAGTTTTGGGCCCTCGAAGGTGATGTGAAATACTCGACTACGCTTAAAGGCTCTATCATCTATCCTTATTCGATGCAGGACCATCTTTTTAGAACCAAAGCAGATCGAACTTACAAAGCCATGTTTCTTGAAAACGAATATCTGAAAGTTACCTGCCTTCCCGAGTTGGGTGGCCGTCTGCATTCTGTGTTCGATAAAACTGAAGGCAAGGAAATGTTCCACCTAAATGATGTGATAAAACCGGGTATGATAGCGATGCGTGGGGCATGGATTAGTGGAGGTGTAGAATGGAACACCGGGCCGCACGGGCACACTGTAACGATATTGTCACCTGTCGATACCCTTATCGGCCAAAATAAAGATGGCTCGGCTTACCTTGAAATTAATAATCTGGAAAAGAGTCAGCGCACACAATGGACGGTGCGGGTGACTTTGCACCCGGGGAAAGCTTATCTGGATGAAAAGATTCGCATTTTTAATCCCATGGATGCGATGAGTCCGTATTATTTCTGGAACTGCACGGCTTTTCCCTGTCGGGAAGGAACCCGCTTTATCTATCCTATGACACTCGGAACAGACCATAACGGCGTTGAATTCTTTTCCTGGCCCATTCATAAAGGTAAGGATATATCCTGGCTGAAGAACTATGATACATATGCTTCGGTTTTTTCTGTTGACTGTGTGTTTGATTTCTTCGGGGCTTATGATGTGGATATGGATCGTGGTATTGTGCAGGTGGCTGACCACCATGAACTAAGCGGCAAAAAAGCATGGACATGGGGGACCTGGGATTTTGGTCTGGTAAGCCAAAAGAACCTGACCGATAATGACGGTCCGTATATTGAGGTCCAGAGCGGACCACTGCCGACTCAGTCTGATTACGGCATGTTGCTGCCGAGAGCAGAAGTATCATGGCAGGAATATTGGTATCCTGTACACGGACTCGCCGACGGCTTCGAATATGCAACGAAGGACGTAGCCATTCAAACTGCCCGTGAAAATGAAAAGCTCCAACTGCGTATCCTCTCAACGGGCAAGTTCTACGGGGCTAACTGCACCTTTTCTCAGGGACCCCGGAAACTTCTCAGAAAAACAATAAACCTAACCCCTGAAAGCCAACAAACACTGACGCTTTTCTCAGCTCCACGCTCGCCGGTTGATATAACAATCAAAACTAAAAAAGGGCAGGTTCTTGCCTCCTTTACTACGCCTTTACCTATTCCTAAGATTTCTCCACCTGAGACTTCTAAGTTAATGACAAAACCTGATGAGCAGCTTACTTTAGAGGAAAAATACCTCAAAGCCCGAAAGTATGACCTTGCAACAGACCGCAGAAAGGCTCGCGAATACTATGAAAAGGCATTGAAAGAAGATACGCAGTATTCACCTGCACTCCGGGCTTTAGCTGTGCTTGATATAGAAGCGGGACTTTATTCGCAGGCGGTTCGGCGGCTAAAGAAGGCCCTGTATAGAGATGCCAGTGATGGATTATCCTGGATATTCCTTGGTATGAGTCATTTAAGATTGGCAGACAATAAAGAAGCCCTTAGGTGTGCTTATGAGGCAGTAAAATATACTGGTACAGCTTCTCTCGGCTATGACCTGGCGGGACGTGCTTATATGCGATTGGGAGAATACTTAAAGGCCGTAGAGGCCTTCGAGGCAGCGGTCCGACTAAACCCGAGAGATACTAAGGCAAAGAATCATTTGTTATTGGCTTTGTATGCTGCGGGAAAGACAGAATTGGCATACAGATATGCTGAAGAAAGAATCGCCCAGAATCCCACGGATTTGGTTCCAAGGGCTCTGATTGCTCTGCAAAACAAAAGCCGGATGAACCGCTTTGTGAATGAAGCACGAGCTTTCGTAGGAGAGGATGATTTTCAGATGTTGGAGACCAGTCTTGTTTTTGAAGAGCTGGGATTGGCGAAAGAAGCTGAAGAGTTGCTTTCAGCAGTATGTGTCGAGGCGGTGCAGGAGAATGAACGCAGCCCATTGCCAATCTATTATTTAGCCTATTTTACATCACTTCAAAAAGACCGGATCAAAGCCAGAGCGTACCTCGGCCAGGCTGCCGGGATTGACAAAGATTATATCTTTCCGTCCCGCCCTGAAGCGATCGAGGTATTTAAGTACGCCATCGAGGAAAATCCTGATGATGCTTACTCACATCTCTACCTTGGAAATCTTTATGGTCACCTTGGCCGGTTATCCGAAGCTGTCCGGCACTGGCAAAGGGCCGCTGATTTAAACTCATCATTGAGTGTGGCATTTCGTAATCTCGGCCTTTATGCCTGGGCTATCGAGAACGACCTGTCGAAGGTTGAAGAACTGTACCGCAAAGCCATCATTGCCCGGCCTAAGGACCAAACACTGTATCGGGATTTGGCAGACGTTCTCCTGGCTGCAAACAGACGTTCGGAAGCCATAAAAGTTCTCGAATCAACACCATTTGAGAAGCTCAAACGTGCCGATATTATTATTATGCTGGCTCAGGCTTATCTTGATGAAAAAAGATACGGAGAAGCTGTTGATTTACTCGAATCGACGCCGTACTTTGTTAACTGGGAAGGCCAGACAATCACATGGGATTTATTCCATAAAGCACATTTGGAAAGAGGCCAAAGACGCTTTGAAAATAAGGACTTAAAAGGGGCCTTGCATGATTTTGAGGCGGCTTTAACCTATCCGGAAAACATCGGTGTCGGACGCTCGAATAAACCTCAGGAAGCACAGGCACAGTACTGGCGGGGAAGGGCGATGGAAGCCCTTGAACGTTTTGAAGATGCTCGCTTGGCATGGAAAGAAGGGGCCGCCGGATACGAAGGCTCAAAAGAGCAGAATAAGTATCGAGAACTTTGTAAAAAGGCGCTTTCGATACAAAATTAACCGGCTTTCTTCCAAAAAAGCAGATACGTTATTTACTTATTCAGCTTAACAGCCAAAAAGACTTACGAACGGTTCAAAGACGAGTTAGTTTAGTAATTATAGGCTCCGTCAATAGTGCAACCATAATCTCAAATCGCTTACAACAGAATAAAAAGCATTGTTATCTCTCAGGATATTTGATATTCTTTTGTGGTTACCAATTTATCAATGCAAGTGGCTGTTCC
>Ga0307378_10003321_pt1 | contig 23709 bp, 34 predicted proteins | sample UN1MG_FD_202238 | JGI IMG/M metagenome (GOLD analysis project Ga0307378, IMG submission 202238) | Soil microbial communities from Risofladan, Vaasa, Finland - UN-1 | ecosystem: Environmental > Terrestrial > Soil > Coastal area > Acid sulfate soil | place: Finland: Risofladan, Vaasa | collected...
GCCATTGTTCTAACACCTACCAGAATTTCATTATCTTTTATTGCACCCAATACAGACTTATCATCAAAGTCAACAATAACTACCGGGTACGGAATATCAAACTTGCATTCTGTAAAGAAATACAGGACTTCTTTCAATAACTGTGCTGATAATGCGTCCGGGTCAATATTATGGAATGGTATGCCATGTTCTGATACTGTGAATGACTTATTTTTCACACCGTCCCCCAATATGCCAACAAGCGAATTATATAATTTTGAGGGCAGGAATTTTGTATGCGGTCTTTCTTCGTCTTTCACATAACCGCCTAAATCTCTCGGACAAATTGTGCTATCACCAATTCCTGCTCTCCATGCTTCTTCTTCAATCTTTGCAGGTAATTCAATGTAAGCATTGTCAATCTCATTCTCAATATACTTAGCCTCTGCAATACTTATCAAAAGCGTCCGAATGATAGTAGTATCATTACAGGCAAAAAGTATCTTCCACATATTTTCAGGCAGTCCCCATGAAAACATTATCAGTCTGTTTTCATCAATCGTTACGCTTTCAAAATCGTAATCGTAAATGCTTTCCTTCTTTGTTTCATAACACCGTATTCCCCTGTAATAAATACAAGTCTTGCTGCTGTGCTTACGGTAAATCTTACCATGTTCACATTCAAATAAAATTTCATTTCCTGTTGCTATATAGTCCCGGATATTGAACATGAAATCCTGAACCTCTGCACTTGCCTCAATGTAAATCCGGGTCGTGTCTTTCAGATCAATCCCTTGCTCGTTCTCAGGATAGTCACCAACTGGTAATACATTATGTGCTTCTTCCTCTACAAACCCTACGTTTGTAATTCCAAAATACAGTAAGCCTTCATCAACTGCGTTTGTGTACAGTTCCCGGATTGCTTGCCATATACTCCATTCATAACCAAACTCTGTCGTTATGGAAGTTTCTACACCATTCACCGCAATAACGTCAAAATTCATTTCCCTGAATTCTTTTGGTACAAGACTTAACTTGATTTCATTATTGCCAGAAAATATACGAACCTGACAACCTTTTCTTAGAAAGTACGCAAGCGCATACTTGTTACCAGAACCGAACTTTCCGATCTTAGAACTGTCACCCCTTTTACTGGATGCGCCTAATAGGGTCAATGCCTCAACTGCAAGCAGTCCCTTGTTTGCAACTAACAAATGTTTCATGATTTTTCTCTTTTTGGTTAAACGTCTTATTTAAAATGTAAATCTATCTAATTAGTTTAATATAAGCAAATTAATGTGCAAGTATTTATTAACCTCTCTTTTGCTGTGTTATTTAATCTGGTTTTTATCTGTGTTCAATTTTCTGGTTGCTTTTGATAATAGATATATCCTAATATATTGACTTCTTAAAACCGCTTATTTGAGCCTAAAAAACCATACCTGACTTTCTGTTAAATCCCTCTGGTAATTTGTCAATAATCCAGTCCATATCAAACTTTAACTTACGTCGTCCAAATTCTATCAATAATAATGCATCACAATTCCATAACGTCACTTTCAACTTAGGATAGTAATGCTGCGCTGCAATTTTATACCTGCGCTTTCTTTCGTCATGTTCTTCTTCTTTGCTGATCTTCAAATGAAGGTACGTTTGCCATGTTACCGGGAAAACAGGAATATACAGAATATCTGTTAACTGCATAGTCGTACACAATCTTTCATAATGACTTAACATTTTCTGTATCTGAAAATCCTTGCCGGGATAATTTCTATCTGATCTTCTGTATGCAAGACTCTCAATAAACACTATCGGAAACTCAGATATGCTTTTCAGATATTTTAAGTATTCCTGCATATCTTTTGCAACCATAGGCATACGAACTGCTTTTACAATTCCTTCTTTGTAATAAACAATTCCACCACCTGCACCGGGGTCAATACCTATTATTAGATCATGGTTAATCATTTTATTATGATCTTATTTTTGCTATCCACCCTTTACGCAACTGATCTATTTTTGTTGACTCTCCTGTGTAGTCTGTATAATTATCCCAATCATCATTGCAATTAAATACAACAAATACACATGTCGAATCATGTTCATTTATGCTTTTAATCATTCCGTTCTCATATATATTTTTGTCACATCCTTCAAATGGTATATAATGTACTGCTTGTCCAACTTCAATGCTTTCAAGTTTTTCACTATCTTCATCATCGTCTGGTTCTTCCTGATTCAAAGTTTCAATGAATGCTGTGATTTTCTGTTTATCAACTTCTTCTTTAGTAATTATTTCCTGCATTTTTTCAGTATCAATAACATCATCCAATGCATATTGAATTATTCTTACAAGGTCTGACGGTTGTAATGCGTCAACCTCCCATGAAATATTACCATGTTCTTCAATGTACTTTTTCGCTCTTGGGTCTGTGATCTTTGCAGGGTTTGGCGGTAAATGAAATTCCCTGATCTGTTCCATTGTCAAACCAATATGCTTAACCTCAAAGAACTTATCTAAAATTACTCTCATTTTGATCTGGTCAATCTTTTCATTATCTCCTTCGTCCTCTGCTTCCTGTATCTGGTCTGTATATTCTGACTCATTGATAATTTCATCCAAATCATAACAACCCAAATCAGCACTATCAAATTCTGCAACTATTGACGAACATTTATTTCCTTGTATCAACATCATTTCAAGCCTGTCACGAATATCCCTTATCATATCCAAACCACTTGGGTCATGGTCGCCTAAGTAAAGTATTACAACATTCTTTACTTCATACAACTGTTCTGCAATCCTCTTATATGCATTATAAATTGCTGTTGAACTGGCAAACCCTTTGTTTACACCAACTGTCAAAGTGAACTCCCGGACTGCCTGTTTTATGATACCGGAAATTGCGTCTTTCTCTGTCCATAACTCAGTATAGATTTTCTGACCTGTGCGCCTGTCAAGACTGTATGAATCTATCGTTCTCTGCAATGCGCCTTCCACACTATCCTCAAAATACGGTGTATAAGGCACTCTCCCCCTGTCCTCAATTCCATTCCAATCTACCGTCCCGGAATAACGACAATCATCAAGCAAAGAAGATAACCGTTTGTAAACAACATCGTCGTTTGGTGCAATGTTTTTCTGTACCAACTGGTAATACAACTGACGCAATGTTAGCCTATACCCCTGCTTACTGAAACTATTCATAATAGCAATTATGCTATTTACCGTTTCCCTTTTGTCAGCAATCCAATACGCTCCGCATGGATGGTCTGACCTTGACAACTTAACTTTAATGTTGCCGTCCAATGTCCTGTTTTCAAATCTCTCTTTCATAACATCTTATTTAGTAACTACTTAGTTGTATTTTGTAAATCTATCTTTTAAAATTAAGTAAAGCAAATTTATTTGCAAGCAACCTACTGATGTTCAGGATATTCGTCATAAAGTAAACCATCTAATAACCTGCCGTTTGCTTTCTTATTTCTGCCTCCCCATTGCTTGAATAAAAACGGAACGTTTGCGTTCTCACATTGCTTTTGCAGGAATCGTACCCAAACTGGCTCAATAGGGTACTTATCCGTTCCAGACATTCCACCACAAATTACCCAGTCTAATTTCATTCTCCAGTCTGGTATTAAATAAATCCCATCCAACATAGGTTCAATACTCACAAATCTTTTCGCTGCCGGAATTTGGAGTAATACAGGAATTCTTTTTTCTGCCATTTCCTGATTCTCTGCTGTCACGCCAAACCAGATATTTTTCATACCAAAATACGGTTCCAACATCAAATTATTCTTATGCTCCAATGCAATCTCTGGTCTTTTTGTCAGTATCAAAAACGTGTGCTGCGGACACCTTGCCATAACATCAAAGATCATAGCCAACCATACAGGATATACTTTTTCATGGAACGTGTCTGACATGGAGTTAATGAATATCATTTTCGGTTTTTTCCAGTTCAATGCTTTCTCCATTACTGACGGATTGAACGTTACCGTACCGTTCCATTTTCCGCATTCATCAATAATGCCCTTGTAACAATATTTTCCCATTCCCGCAAGTCGCCTTGTCATTTTTTCTGCATAACATTCTATGCAACCCGGACTACATTTCGTGCATCCATGAAACGGATTCAGCGTTTCATTTGCCCATTCAATTTTTGTCATTTCCCTCTTTTTTATGTTCAAGTTTTGTACTCATAATTTTATTATTAAATCATTCCTCTTTCTCTCAGTATATTCTTTATTTCTTCCTCTCTTGAAAGGGGTGGATGCTTTCGTTCATACATCATTTTTTTGCGTTGATGCTTAAATCTGTTTAATTTTGCCCTTATTTCTGACTGATGCTTTTTGTTTTTCTTCTTGTTTTTATATGCCATCGCTGTCAATTTTTAAACATTTCAACTTTCAATTCATCAAACCTTTCCTGTCCTAAATCCTTAATAAGTTTTTCCTTGTACCCTTTCAATTGTCCGTCACCATCCCAAAACTCTTTTCTTTTCTTTGCATTTGCAAAATAAAACTCGCACCGATTAACCCGGAGTCCATACATCTTATTCACATCAGGACTTTTACGTGATTTCTTGGCTTTGTCTTTATCATACTTAGCCCTTTCATACGCTGAACTGTTTGCCTGTATGTTTATCTCCTTTCGTAAAACCTTACTTATTATTCCCCCCATCTTTACTAAGCCTTAATAGTTTTTCAATATCCTCTTTATCTGCTATCAACTTGTCAAATATTTCAATGATCTTTTTGTCGTACTCCAATAACCCAGCCCGGTTAATCAGGATATTTGCAATCGTACCGGAATTCTTATACTTTAATGCTTCTCTCCTTTTATCTTCACTAACTGTCCTATCTTTGAATATCTCCCGGAATGCTTTTTCAATAGACTCCTTTGAAGTTTCAAACTGGTAACTGGTTATGATGCCACAATCCCTTAATACTGCAAAGATCGCAATATGAACATAGAATACTGGTCGCACATTTTCGTCCCGGTACTTGATATACTTTTCTGCAATCTGTTTCCTGACTGATAAATCAATTTCTTTTTTCTCAGCCTCACTAATTACATGCTGCGGTTCTGGTAAACATTTATAGACTTTGTTCCATATCTCAGTTTTTCTTTTTCTATACGCATTTAGAACCTTAGTGATATATTCAACTGAAAACACCTGATAATGGTTTTTATCTGCGTTTCCCTCCCGGTCTTTAGGTAGGTATTCATCCAACTCTCCAACGACGCATAATTCAAATGACAACTTTATTTCTTCAATCGTAAACTCTCGATAGTACTTCCTCAGAATATCCATGAACCTTGTCATTTCATATTCATCAACACCTGACTTAATCCCTGCGTCCCTTGCTGTGTGTTTTGCTATACTTCCGATTAACTTTATCAGTTCTCTTTCAGGAATGGAGTGTATCGGTTTCTGCAACCATGTTGTACAAATCTGGTTTTCCAAATCTGACAACCTTAACATTACTGCTGAATTATTCAGGATTTCTTTTTTCTGCTGTAACGCCTGATCGTATTTCTTTATGCTATCTGGTAGCATTGCTTCCTATTTTTAAAAAATCTATTGCTTCCTGATCTAATTTCTTTTTTTGTTCCCCGGTCATTTTAAGTTTTCCCTTTTCATTATCTGATCTCATAAACTGTCGGACTGTAGCAACCCAACCCCTCGCTGTTCGTTTTTTTCGTTTATCTTTTGCCCTTAGTTTTTCACACCATTCGTCAACTAAATTATGATAGTACATAACATCAATACCCATTGCCTCTTGTTTTTGCATTTGCTTAATAAATACAGACTCAGAATATACAAGGGAATTTTTGAACTCAGTTTCTTTCGTTAATTCCAAACCCGGAAATAAACTGCTGTCATTTTCATCATCTTCAAACAACACACCTTTTATTATATTATCTCTATCTATATTTACTATATCTATTCTATTATTATTAGTGTCCAATTTTTCGCTAATTGAAACATTTTGACTCCGAGAATTAATTGGCGAATTTTTGACGAATTGTGACGCAATGAGCATTTCATCCAATTTAAAGTGTCTTTTGGGCGGTACACCTATTAACTTCATTTCAACAAATCCCTCGTCAATCAAAACTTTCAATGCTTCTTCCTGTTTGTGTTTTGATAACGTCGTGGATTTTTCAGTATCATCAACTGTTGCAAAGAAATAACCATCTTCTGTTAATGTGCCGTTTTCTTCATAGTACAAATGCTTACTTGCCAAATCCCCTAACATGATTGCCGGGTACAAACCAAACTTGTGTGCAACTGCTTTATTAACAACTATAAAGCCTGTGCCGGACAATAACTGTAGTATATTCATTTCTCTCTTATTTACAGGTAAATCTAACTAATATTTTTGATAAACAAACTATTCCTCAAATCCCTGATAACGTGGCTTCCACCATCCCGGAACTTTCACGCTGAAATATCCCATCCCTTCCGGCAGCCTGAACTCATAACCCTGATGAAACAGATTGTTATTCAAACAATATCTGAACGCTTTTAGTGTGCCGTAAAACTCATTCTTTGCTATCTCTGCAACTTTCGCATCAAAGTAGTTTACAGAAACATTATACGGCTCAACTGTCTCAACTGCCAGATCAACGAAATAAGGGAACCTGAATTTAGCCCGGTGGTAGCCTACCAGATAACAACCTCCCTGAAAATAATACTGATAGTCTGTATTGAAAATATCTTTATTGAACTCGTCCGGGTCTGCATCTTTTGTGCTTTTCAGGTCAACTACAAAATCTTCATCAAATGCCTTGCTTTCAAAATCAACCCATCCATGTATCGGCAGGTTATTTGCTTTATCTCTCCATTCCAAATGAACCTGTGTTCTGGTTTTTGTTTCCAAGAACCTTGCGCTTTCTGGTGTACTTAATAGACTTTCCTTACAGAAATTCGCTATCTTAACTTGTTCTGGTGTACATATCAACTGCTTGTTTTTAGATGCTAACGCAAGCATATTAGCCCACTCCTCCTTTCCCTTATTGCTTTGCAGGTTCGGTTTGTTCCCTACCATAAATTCTTTGTCGAATTTTTCAGGTGTCAACACCAGACAGTCAATAACTTTCCCTAACAACGTAGCGTCTGTTACTTTTTTGGGACTTGTCAGATATTGAATAAAATGCTTCGGGCTTTTTCTGAACCTTTTCAGCGACGAATATGATAGCGGTCTGTTTTCAATATATTCCTGAGTAATTACTAAGGGATTTTGAACGACAATATTTTCATCCTTGACATTCTCTACTTCGCCTGTTCCTTCTGATTCTGATTCCATAAGGGGAAATATTTAGTCATTATCGTTTCATACATTAGAGGGGTCGTTAAACCGCTATCTTCAAGTTTCAGGGCTTCTTCTCTTGCCTGTCCTGCAATATCTTCATCCTGACAATTGCTTATCAGTTCAGACAATTCATTTCTTCTCTTGCTGATCTTTTCCTGAATGTCAGTAACAATCTCAGTAAATATTCCCTGATGCTCCCGGTTGACGTCCCTGCCAAAATATCTTCCAAGACTTAAAACAGCGTTCTTAAAACACGATGCTTTTAATGCTGCAAATCCTCCCATTTCTAATGCTGCTGGTTTCTTGTTGTTAATATCCAACGCCCACGCATTTATTTGCTTCTTCGTCATTTCCTGTTTCTGTTCATCTGGAATGGAGTCAACCATGATCTGTGCTGCATCTGCGCCTGTTCTGGTTATCCATACCTTAGCGTAAGGATGAAACACTCTCAGTTCAATAGCTGCTGAAATTTCATTTGATACAACAACCCATTTGAAATTGACGGTTTCCCATAACCCAAAAAACAACTGGTCAAGTGCCATTTCCATAAATGAAATAGGCAGATACTTTCTGTTTTTTGCTACCGGATGCGGTTCAAGATTAATTTCCTCAACGTCTGTATTGAGGATGTTCGCAAAACGTTGCATTTTCAGCAACCATTTGTTCTGCTCCAAATCATCTTTTACTAATTTGATTTCTTCCTCCATTACATTCCGAATAGCCGGTAATCCTGTAACGGTCTTTTTGTCTTTGTCGCTCATTTTCTCTCTTTAATGAAATTAGTACTACAACTATAATTAACATACATATTGTCGCTGTCGCTATATGATGCTTTGCATTGGTAAAGATAGCATATATGCTGAATAACAAGCACATACCAAAATAAATTAACATTGCTTTCAAATAGACTCTCTCTGTCATTTCTGCATCGGTTCAACGTCAAACAGGAAATTAGCGTCAACTCCAAGTTTCTTACATATCCTTTGGACTGTAATTACGCTTATTCGTTTCGTCTTGCCTGTAATCAACTTTGATAAATTGATCTGCTGTGACTCAATACTTGACTCAGGGAACAGTTCTTTCCCTACTTCTTTTTGCGAAATCTTACGTCCTGCTTTTGCGGATGCGTATAAGATCGCTTCGTTCAATTTAATGTTTGCCATATCATTTAATCATAAATTCCGGGGTAATCTTTTACTATTGCTTTTCCTGTTTTAACTATTTCCTGATAATCAGGTTCTTCATAACACGTATTACATACATGCTCTGTACGTGTAACTGGTTTAAGAATAGACCCAGTCATAAACCTTACGACTTTCCCTTTGTTTTCGTGTGTCAATTCTGCATTACAGAAATCACAGAATACATTATCGCCTTTAATCATCCTTCTCTCTTTTATGCTATAAAATTATACATTATATATTAAATATGCAAATACTTTACTAATTAACTTTTTTTGTGCTGTCAAATCTATTTCTTATATTTGAGCAATCATTTCCATTTTCTCTCTTTTTGGAAAAAACCCATCGCTGAAGTCCGTCGTAACTGGCGGACTTTCCTTTTCAAAACATATTACCACCTCTTTCTACAGAACTCACACCATTCATGTTTTTTCTTACAAGATAGTCAAGTATCTTAATATGAACGTCCTCCACATGCCAGTAAGTAGTAAAACTAATAGTGACACTAAAATCATCAACTTCAAAGTACGCTGCTTCTTCTGCCCACAAATCCTCTGGTATTATTACGTTACTTTCTACCAATTCATCATAAAGCTGTTTTGGTACTTTAACGTAATGCTTGTACTTTTTGGGGCGTTTTCTGAATCCCTGAATGGTTTCAAGTATAAACAACAATCCGTCTTTCATATCATAATACGTTTTCTGGACTAAATTCGTCATATACATCAACAGATATTCCGACTTCTTTTCCTTTATCTAACCGATCTTCCTTTATCTCTTTCATTGCTAACATAAGCCTTTTTGTTCTTAAAGCATCACCTAATGCTTTGATGAAACTGATAAGGGTGTTATATGTCATACCCTTACATTCATTCTGTAAAAGACTTGTAGCAACTTTATTTGCTATGTTTTCAACTTCTATTTTTCTCATGTCATTTATCAATTATAATTATAAAACCACCAACCATTGTTCCGCTTTCTTTAAATGTACCGTCTGATATTTGAATAATATCAGCACCAAGATTATCAAGCCAATTTTTAAATTCTGTTTCTTTTCTGCCTGATGCTATTTCCCAATGCTTTGATGCAACAGTAACCAATCTTCCACCTGTTTTCAAACACTCATACATTTTCCTGATATGGTCAATATCCTGATTGTTCGTAAATGGAGGGTTCGCGATTATCCTATCATAATAATCATTGTATGCGTCTGACAGACTAAAAAAGTCATTTGCAATTATCAACACTCCTTCAATCTTTTCAAGGAACGTCCTGTTTATTTCCATCAACTCACAACAATCAACCTGACGTATATTTTCTTTTTCAAATATGACTTTTACAATTGCTCCCTGACCTGCTTCTGGTTCAAGTATTCTCAAATGACAATTAAGCCTGTCAATATCAGCATAATATATAAGCTGCCTTGCTAATTCAATGGGTGTCTCAAAAAACTGATACTCTTTTTTGGGATTCAACTTTTCACCACCTGCTAATTTATTTATCAGACTTTGCAGTTCTTCTTCATATCCGACAGGAAATACAAACCCTGCAACTTTACCACCTGTCCATTTTCCACCGATAAGATTTAGTGCTTTTGCTGTATCAAGATACAACTTACGATCAAGTTGTATTTTTGGCAATCGTACAATATTGCCATCTATCGTGCATTGCTGCAATACTTCTTCTTTTGTCATATTCTCTCTTTTATGAATTACTTAATCAACTCAGCTAAATCCGGTCTGTTTTTTAGTGAGTATAAATCCTCCGCACGTGTAGCCTGTGCATTTGTTTGTCCGTTGTAAACTACGAAAACAAAATCATCTGTAATATTCTTTACAACACCAAGATTTTCTGTTTTCACCATTTTGTCTTTCCGATCTGACCTACTGCGTGTTGATGCATACTAAAATGCTGCGTCCCCTGAATGATTGCCAGATGCATCAGGATTCTTGTAACCTGCTCCGGGGACGTAACTTTCTGGAATGTGATTACTGGCTGTTCCTCCCTGTTCCTGAGTTTAACACCAAGCGGTGCTACAAAGTCTCTGCTGATCTTGCCTTCCTCAATGAGTTTTGCAACTGCATCTTTTGCTTTAGGCTGTGATCTCTCAATTTTCTTTTGAAGTTTTTCACGTACTAAAGTGTTCAAACTTTCTTGTTCGTTTGTTTCCATAAACTTTCTCTCTTTTTGGTTAATACTAAAAACAATGTAATCTAACTTTTATTTTTGAGTTAACATAATGTTACTGATTTTATTATAGTAATCTTCCCAAGTCATACCGTCGTACTGCTTACCAGTACCAAACCATATCCTGCATGACTTATCTACATAATAATCAGGGTTCTTGTAATTCTGTACTACGTACCATATTTCCATGCTTTTATAAGGGTCAAAGGCATCATCCCATGTATATTCTGGTTTAGTGCTTAAAACCTGATTTTGCGGATGCGTTATACGAAATATCTTATTAGCCTCATCAATCATAACTTTCATATACTGCAATAATCCTCTTGCACCGCTTTTAGGGTTCACAATCCATTCCCTATACGTACTTTCATAAAACACAAAAGCCCTCAAAAGAGGGTCATTTATGTTGTAAGGCGTTAACGGTTTACTCGCTACAATGTAAAACGGTATAGGTATCGTCGGTGCTATACACTTTTTTACATACGTAAAGAACATAACCGCAAACAATACTATAAAAACTAATAATCTTTTCATAACATAATCTTTTAGTGGAACTAATCGTCGTGCAGGTAATCCGCACGTTAAGCAAATTCCCCTATCTCCGCTCAGATAATAGTTATCATATATTTTCACCTGAACGTTGCATAGGGGACAATTGAATGCTTTATGACAAACTTCCAATGTATAAGGTTGTCTGGTTATATTTTCGTCTAATTCTGACATATTTGATCTATTTCAATAGCCGGGTATTGATGATCTCCAAACGTTATCAATTTACGACTGTCTATCATGCTACCTGCAATATAGATAATTCCTTTGAATCTTACTACATAAACGTTGCCTATTTCAACCTCACTTTCTACCAAAGAATATGCAGAATGATTATGATATTTCAATTCAAACACTCTTTCATTAAGACGTCTTTTGAATGACTCAGGCAATTCCGGCAGTTCTTCCCGGATTTTCAAAAGCGTTGCCTCTATTTCTGTAGGTTTCATTATTTCCTTGTAGCCTAAGAATTTCATCACTTTATTTTTATCGTTCTGTATGTTTCAAAATTGATTTCAAGCAACTTGCAACCATTATTAAATGCAAACGTTTTAGCCAAACTTATTGCCTGACGTCTGTATTCTTTTTCAAACGTTACACAGCCGGGGTGTGCCAAAATCTCACAACTAAGGTTATCAACAGACAAACATAATTGAGCGACTTTGATCTTTTCAGCGTAATCTCTGTACACTCCGAAATAATACTTAACTGGTTTTCTTTTCATCATCTTAATTATTACAACAATCCATCATCGGCAAATGAATAATGCGTATTCTCTCCAATTACCAAATGATCTACTAACTCTATATCAATAGCCTTTAATGCTTCTTTTACTTTTTCTGTTATCTTCTTGTCATTTTCACTTGGCTTACAATCTCCGCTTGGATGATTATGTGCCATAATAACACCACTTGCACCACACTTTAAAGCAGTAACACAAACTACCTTTGCATCAATTACTGTTCCTGCAATACCTCCCTGACTTAACTTAAACCAACCAATTGTTTTAAGTATCCTGTTCAGAAACAGGCAAATACAACTTTCTGTATAGTCAATCGTATCTGCATCAAAGAACTTTCGCATAACATCAGCACTTTCTTGCGACGTTTTAACTGTTATCTTTTCAACATTGCCCTTTTTGTATTTCAGGGTAATTTCTGGAATGAACATACTGTATTCGCCTTCTTTCATCTTACTCTATTTTAGGTTATCAACATCTTTATTAACAATGCAAAGGTAACTGTTTATTTTAATATGCAAATATATAAGCAAGTATATTACTTATTGCTTGGGTCGTCAAACAGATCAATCGGTAAGTGTCCTAACGTCTTTTCAACAAATTCAAGCGTTTCTTTCTTGATCGTAACGTCAGGTTTCGTTCTGTGCTTAACCCTAATTACTGGTGCTAATAACTTCAATGATTTTTTCTTCTCAGCATATTCCGCTTTCATTTCATCAAAATTATTGCTATGGTACAACTTAGGATTTGCTGAAAGGTATGTGAGTATTTCAATCAGTTCGTTACGGTCTGGTTTCTTCTCAAAAACCGCCTTGTCATAACTGGGCGTTATGGTTATATCCTCCGGGTTGTCAGAGAATGCCATACAAACAGGAACCACCTGATTACCCATATCAATTATAATACCTATCTGGTCACAATTTCCAAACGTCGCTGCAATGACCAGATGATCTAACCCGGTCAATCCACTTTTGTAACCATCTTCATAAATCTGCCAGATTTCATCATCTTCAAATTGCAGCCGGGCTACATGATTATACTTCATCCCTATCTGTTCGCAAAATTCCTTTGCTACTAACATAGGGGACATTGCACCTGACAGAATCAATCCTTCATCTGTCTTTTTGTACGTGCTTAACGGATAACATTTAAGGTTTAACATACATCTTAATTTATTGGTTTAACATCTTCCTCTCTGCCGTCTTTCCAGACAAAGGGACTACTACTATAATTTCTTTTCTTTCCTGTTACTCTGCAATATGCGTGGTAAACTGCCATGAATATATCGGAGTCTATCGTCGTTGGTTTGCTTTCAAAATATTTTCTTGCAATATCACAAAGAACTTTCCCGGAAACTGTCTTACATCTTAATCTATATCCTCCATTTCTGTAGGCTTCATTGCATACAAACATATACTTATTGACAAATTCCTCCCTTTCTTGTCTTGTCGGAATTATAGGGCGTAATCTTTTGTAAAACCCACAAACAAAGTCTTCAACTGTATAAACAAGTCCGAATACATTTATATCTACCGGGACGTATTTTACAACAGTTACACCATTCTCCGTTTTAAACATCCCTGTTTCTGGCGTTGTTACAAAACCTTTCAATATCTCAGCACAAGCACCAACTCCCTTGCCTTCAATCATTGAAACAATAGGATGCTTGCCTTTGATATTCTGGTTCTTCCAATATTTACAATTCCTGCAATATTTCATCGTCTTAAATTTTAGTTGCTGTTATATCTATACTATGTACTAATATCTTTGTGCAAATAACTTTCCTTGCTGCCCTGAACGTTGAAGCCGTTGCAATTACATTATCTATCAGTAACGTATTCGCGTTATCCGGTAAACTACAAATAAGTCTAAAACCAAAATCTTTATTCGTTAAACAATTTCCAGACTTTTTCATTTCAAACTGTGACTCTCTTTCATTTCCTCTTATTGCGTCAATTACTTTGCATCCTGTACGACTCGCTATTTCGTAAGCAAGTTTCAATGTTTCTACTGCCCTCCCTGTTCTTCCCGGAATAGGGATTAATACAACATCTTTCGGAACAAGTTGAGCCATTTCTTTACCCATCTGAATAACTGCCAAAATATCACCATCCTTAAATCTATGGTTCATTTCCTTTGCTCCCGGTGTCTGGTAATACTCAGCCACATAGGATATTTCAGGCATGTCTTCGTATTTCATAACTAAACTATTTCATGTCCACCACCTGCCAGTTTTACATACTTTACTGGTTTTTCATAATCAACTATTTCGTATGCTATATAAACACATCTTTCAAAACTGAATACTGAGATATTCAGATCGTGCAGAACACCATCTATGACTGTGGCTACATGTCCTGCCTGTCTGGTTACATACTTGCCTTTGGGATGCAGATAACCAAACGCTCCTACATTCATTCTTTCAACTCCTTTCTCTGCCGGGAACGAATGCTTAATAACTTTCTTTCCAAAGAACAATGCGCCTGACTTTGCATACTTTTCAAGCAATTTATGTAAATGAAATCCCCGGTGGCTCTTTCTGCCTTGTTCCATACAGAAATCATAAGCCACGTCGTATTCCAATTCAAATGCTAAAGCCAAAGCCCTGACTGTACAATCCTTTTTTTGCAGGGGACGTTTTGACTTACTTCTTCCGGCATCATCTTCTGTGCCTTTCAATTCGTAATGCTCTTTTATCAAAGATTCCATCGCCTTAATTTTAGAATGTTATACAATACTTATTCTTTCTAACTGCTATTATCTTAAACTGGAAGTCTTTCAAGATCATAGCGCAAAATTCTTCGTCTGCCATGTCCTTTACTTTTTCAACTACTTCCGAAATATCCTTGTGATCGTAAAACCAATTTACGCAAAGGTCTATGATCTCATGTCTGGTATAAAAACTGTCGTTGTACATTTTCTCTCTTTTTACAAATTACTTTGACATTGCCTCATACGTTTTCCAGTCTTCAAATCTGTCATGTACCGAAATAGGGTACTGGTTCGGAAATCTACTGTCGCTTGTATAAACGAAATTTCCTCCTGCCATCATTGTTCCTTCTTCGTCTGTGTGTAATGGAAGTCCGTTCTTTCTTGGTTCTGCATGCATGTAATTTCTACCTGCTATGGTTCTGCGAACAAGTACCAAATACACTTCGTCTTTCTTTACATCAAACGGTGCTTGAATAGAATCATCAACCAGTAACAACTGTTTGACTTGTGAAGTGATACCATTTGCTGTGCAATCCGTACCATCTGCGTCTCTTAAAACAAATACTAATAAACCTTTCATCGCCTTAAATTTTAAATTTATACTACTTACTTGCTATAAAATGTAACTTTTAATCCACGTCTTAATTTGCAAACAACCTTGTCGCCCAACCCTTTTAAAGCCCGATAAAACAATCTGTTTGCAAGGTCTATTCCTATTAGGTTTATAAGCCCGGAAACTCCTACCAAAGTATTCATACCGGAACCGCTTACCTTAATCCTCCAATTTAGGTTTATAAATTCTGTGCTGTATTTCAGTCCTGAGTAAATTTCCTCTGCTGTTTCATTGACTCCAATCCAAAGGATTCTACCAGTTCCGTCTGTCTCTACTATGTAACCTAATTCTCTGATCTGTGCTATTGCAGCCGGGTCGTCCTGATAATGATTATCAACTAATATCTGTACTTCTTCCGGGAGGGTTTCTAATTTTTTCATCGTCTTATTTTCTTGTTTCTAATCTTAAAAGATCAAATGCTAAAAGAGGGCAGATATGGAACTTCGGTCATCCTCGGTTCGGTACATACAGCCTCTATTCTCATTTTCTATTTTTTTGGTTTGTAATTATGAAGTAAATCTATCATAGATAAAATTATTATACAAATATTTTGGAAAGTATTTTGCATTAAAATACCATTTATATCCATATTTAACATATTTTCTTGGTTTTTTATTGCTACAAATGGAAAGTTACATAACAGTTACTTATATGAACTGTCTTTTTTAGTCAAGTTAATTTTTGCAGTTTTTGCTTTGGTGCTATTAAAGTACATCTGACAATAGAAAGATATATCCGATTCTACAAAGTGTCTTATATCGTTTTATTTGCCTGTTTTCTGCTTAGATACTTTTACAATGAAAAAAGCCCGGAATAAGTGCTTTGAAACACCTAAACCGGACTTCTGGCTAAGAATGGAAAAAATGGACTACTATTTTAAGATTGCATAAGCACCAATACCTATTAAACTGCCTTTCCAGATAAGGTTCCATAACCCCTTACTTCGTACCTTCTTATTAAGGATATTGATTTCCTTACCCTGTATTTCTATTTGCCTATCGGCTGCTGCAATATTCTTATTCAGGTTTCCTATCTGTGCAAGTAAATTATTTTCTGCTGCTTTATACTTACTATTCAGATCGTAACAACTATTCAGTAAACCTGTCTGTAATGTGTATTCTTTTTGTATTCGCGGGTACGTTATTCCGATAGCGTAAATCTGTCTTACCTGAGAACCGCTATAAGGATACTTCAACTCGCCTCCGTCGTAATTTGGAAATATCAGCCCGGTACGAACATAAACGGTGTCGTCTGGTATGTTGACATTCAGCAAAGAATCAATTTCCCTTTTGTGCCTTACCTGCATCCAGTACAGTTGTACCTTCTTCTTATCTAACTCTACTACTGCAATATCCTTTTCTTTTTGCAGTTCGTCATACGCTTTCCTGAGTTCGTCACCTGTTTTCTTGTATTCGTCCCTGTCTTTTTGCACTTCAAGGAACGAAACCTGCAATCCGGCATATTTACCTTCAAGCCGTTTCATCCTTAACTCCCTGAGTCCCCAGCCGATCAGTAACAGAATAATTCCTGCTACAATAAAGTACGTTTTGTACTTGACAAAAAACGTCTTCGTTTTTAAATACAAATCTTTGATTTTCATTTTAACGATTTTAAATAATTCATAATTCCATCAGCATTTAACCGGGCAATATCTGACCTGCCTTCTGTTGTTAGCATGAACTTACAATCTTTCTCATTATCATAAAAAAGGTTCTCAGTCAAAACAGCCGGACATGACGTATGAACAAGGATATAAAACTCACTTTCCTTATCAGGGTCTTTATCTGAATAATCCAACCTCATTTTAAAACTACTCAATATTTCCTTTGCTGATTTGTAAATAAAATCAGCGATCTTATCTCCTTCTGTCTGTCCGGGACTTGTCCAGACCTCCCAACCTGTACCCTGATTTGGTTTCTCTCCCATGTTACCATGAATACTAAGCAAAACACAATTTTTGTTTTTCTTAAATATTTCATTCACTCGCTGAACCCTGACAGATAAAGGAATATCATAAATCTCAGGGACAAGAATAACTGTTTCAATTTTATTCACTTTCAAAATTGATTCAATCCTTCTTACAATATCCCGGTTAAACTGATATTCAAAAAGCTGTGAATTATCTGACCATAAAGGACTTCTTTTGCCGGGCGTGTCCAGTCCGTGTCCGTTGTCAAGAATAACTGTAATTTTTTTCATCATCCATCTTTTTTAAGTTGAGACATCATAACAACTTCAAGCCTGTTAATAAGATCACGTGAAAACTTAGCTGGTAATTCCATTAATGAAGTAAGAATTAACTTCATATCTGAGCCGGACATTGTTACATTTATTGTAACATCATCTGCCATTTCTATAAATTTCTTTTCTTCTTCCATTATATATTGATTTTTAAACTGCGCTATGCATCCAGAAATTCCACCATTGTAAAGTGCCTCCATTATTTATTACTCCACAAAAATTATTTAAGGTAGTATCGTAAACAATCATTCCTATTGATTTGGTTATTGCATTTCTTTGTGCTGTAGTCATTCTTGGCGGTTTAAATGCTCTTGTTGTTGACTGTAAATCCAAAAGTACATTATTGTTATTTTCATAAGTTGCTAAATCTCTGAATATCATTCTTCCACCATAGAAATTGAACAATCTTGAACTTCCTGTAACTTCAAGTAATTTTGAGAACTTTCCATCACCTAAAACAAAATCCCTATATTTTGTAAACCCTCCTAAATATCCTTTCATATTAACATAAACACAGCCATAAACACCGTCACCATTATAAAGAGGTTCAAATATATCAACACCTTCAAATTTTAATCCTGCGCCAGTAATAGCCATTAAACTAATTGAACTAATACCTGCTAATCCTATTTCTCCACTTGAATTGATATAAAATGTCGGTGCATGAATAGAGCCGTCTGCTGCAAATGTAACACCCATCGTACTAAAGCCATTTGTAATATGCTTAGTGCCTGTGTAGATTGCGTCACCTGCTAAAGTCCATCCTCCAATAAGACCATAAGTAGCAATAACCTTACCATCATCCTGTACCCTGAAATCTGCTGTTGCTCTGTTTTCAAATGTATCACCTGCCCAAAAACGAATATCTGTTGTCGGACTTCCTGATACAGAACCATTCATTCCTGCATTACCTAAACCAAGCACACCACCACCAACCTCAATTCTTCCTGTTGTAATAACCCCACCGTCTATTATTGTCTGCGTCCTGTCGTAATATGTAGCAAGAACCCAATCAGCCGGGTCATAAGAACCTGTCGCCTTTGCATGAATACAATAGTAAAGATTACTACCATTTGTCCACATGTCGCCTAAATCGTATGGAGTCGTCGGGGTAACTATAAATACCCTGCTTCCTGTTCTTGTCGCAAGTGTCCAGTCGGCAGGATTAAATACACCAGTTAATCTTTCAACTATACAAACATATAGATATACGCCTGTTGTCCACATGTCGCCAATATGATACGGAGTCGTTGGCTCAGACGTGAATACCTGCCCTGTAAACGTTGGCTGAATAGATATTTGCCAGTCTGTTGCAACAAACGCACCTGTTAACCTTTCAACCTTACATATATTCAAATTCGTTCCGTCAAACCATGTGTTACCCACATAGTACGGTGTAGTCGGTTGTGCAGTAAAATGCTTTAACTTATTCAAATTTGTTTGTGCTGTTACTGCCTTTGCGTCTGCGACTGCTGCTGCTGCTGCTGCTGCGTCTGCGAGTACCTTTGCCTGAGAATATATTTTATCAAGCAATGTTTGCCTTGTCGTATAAACATCCTGAAACTTAGCCCTGAATGTCGTCCCGGTTATTACTGTATCTGCTGCAAAGTTTGTATATGCAGGACTTAATGCTACTATATAATTTGTAAGTGCTGTTACTGCATCATCGTATGCTGTCTTTTCTGTCGTTATTCCATATTCTGTTGCCTTTGCATCAATACCTGACTTCTCTGCAATAATCACATCATAGTCAAGTTTAACTACTGGTTTTTCATTCTTTGATAATACATTATCATTTATAATACCACTTAATTCTGTCAATGCTGCTGTTGCGTTACTTGCTGCTGTATTCGCGGTACTTTGTGCTGCCGTTGCCGTTGATTGCGCTGCATCTGCCGTTGCTTCCGCTTCATTAGCTGTGCTTAGTGCCTCAACTACATCTGCCTCAACTTCATTATCATAATGACCGGACTGAAATTTTATCTTTCCTCCAATCTCTCCATTCTGTAAATCAAAATATGTATTTCCGTCTGTTGAACTGATCTTACCTGTTGTAATGAACTCCCCGGTTATATTCGTGCTTCCATACGTCAGGGATATTCGCCTCATATTATTCGTCGTCGGCAAATGCAAAAAGCCTACAAGAAAATAATAGTAATTTCCTGCCGGGTTTGTATTATACTGCGTTTCCGTAACCTCCCATGTAGCGGTATATACAGACTTTGATGCTTTTACATAAATATAGTAACTCTTTGCATCCTCCAATGCAGACGTGTTATATGCTGATATTACCCAAGTCTTAATCCCGGTACTGTCAATAGTAAGGTGTATAAGTGAACCTGCTGTTATGACAAGTTTCGCCTTACTTCCTTCATAGTTCGGTTTAAATTCAACGTCTTTTAGAATAAACTGCGCTCCTTTTGAACCAGTAGTCAGCATAAGCGTTTCAACACTTGCCGGGCGAATATTCTCCATATTGAAATAATCATCCGGGTCAAATATTGCATTTCGTAATGACTGAGTGTCTAACCAGTTAGCACGTGACCTTACTGCATCCTGTAATCCTGCAAGCCTTATGAGATTATTGATATTTCTTTGTCCAGATAAAAGCGACTCTGCAATACTGTACGTTATTTCATCCGATACTGAAATAGTGTATTTGTAAGGCGAAACAATAACCTGAGTAAATTCTGTAATTCTGGTTACTATATCAGTACTACTCATATCAGTATCATGTACAGTTATCGTATCTCCAATTTCCAGACTTATTGTGTTCAACTTAAAATATCTCCAATCAGGTAAAATCCTATACGTTACACGTGGAACACTTATTTTTGCAATATCAACTAAAGCCCTGTTATTCAATGTCGTTTCTGCTGCTGTTATATATGACGTCGGCATTTTTATATCAACCAGAGTATAAGTATCTCCTGCCTGAATTACCTGAGTTACATTCGGCAAAGAGAATCCTGCCGGGTCTTTATAATAAAGCAACGTGAATGTTTTCGTCGCATGAACGTATGTTTTCAGATCAAAAATATATCCTGCAAGATAACCGGACTTGAATATGACTTTTGCAACTACTCCCGGAATAAGATAACTATTCAGGTCAAAGTCCATTGAGGTATCAATGAATTCCCTGTCTGATGCGCTTGTAACCGTCCCGGTTCGTTGAGGGAACACATCTTCATATAATAGTGTTCCTTCTTTCGTTCCATAAAGAGAAACATTGTTTTCAACTGGTGCATTAAGTCCCAACCTGCCTAATCCGCTTCTGTATGTAACGTCAATATTCTGCGTACCTCCAAACGGATAAAGCCTTGTTACTATATTTCCTTTATTAGCATTTAACCTTGCAATATTTTTCAGTCCTGCCTTATATTCAAAAGTCAGCCCGGTTGCATTACCTACTGCTGTAACTACATTTATCTGGTGTCCTATCAAGTACCATTCAAGACTAAACTCTTTACAAATCTTATTTAATGCACTCAAACAATTATCTGAGCCAAACGTAAGACTTTTGAATTCTGTTGCAGGTGCTACAGTCTTGCTCCATGTTGCCGGGTTTAATCTGTTAAGATTTGCTACAACGGCTGCAACCATCGTATCTGCATTAGTATATAACGGTATATCTGGTCTTCCTGCATTAAGAAAACTACATTCACTCATTTCATACTGCAATCCTTCAAAATTAACCGTATAAGCAAAGCCTCTGGTTGACGTTTTTACTGGTTCTGGTAGTTGATTGATCTTATAATTAACGCCCTTAAAAACAATGTAATCATTCGTCCTGAGGTCAAGCATTGTCGTTGATTCAAACGATGCTTTAATAACATCAATCCCCATCAATCTTTTGGTAAGAACTGTGCTTTCAGTTATTTCAACATCATAAATCTCAACTGCTGATCTGTAAATTTTCATTTCAGTTTTCTTTTAAGCAACGAACAGACAAGCCAAGTAATTTAGTATTCTCAGTCCAACCAATATCATAATTATTATAAAACAAATACATATACGACATATATGGTGGATTTATTTGTTGGTCAAATGACCACCATAACCCTACTTTTCTTATACTGTTTTCTGGAAATGTCCCATCATTAGACCTCCATCCTCCCGGTAGTCCGGTAAATCCAGTTATATTATTTGCTCCTGTATTTGGTTCTAACCAATGCACTATACCAGTTTCTTTCAGTTTCCCGCCATAAGGTTCAGAATTAAGTACATAATTCATTAAAGTCATCCAATCTGTATTTTCAGGTATTTTGCATCCTTGTGGAGCCAATTCATGTTCGTTTCTTACAGAATATCCATTATATATTGCACCATATATACTTTTATATGCAATGTCATTATCGTACCAACAGTAAGCCCCATTGTGTCCGGGACTTCCATCTTCTGACGACCAGTCTCCATTATTAATCAAATTTACGATAGGCGTTCCATCTCTATAATGCGTTGTTTTTAAATTTTCTAATAACCATTCCTGAGTACCTATAATAACTGTATGATAAAAATTACCATCATAATCCCTAATAACTTCTGTATTAGATATTTCAATTAGTTTTATTTCAACCGTATAAATAATTACAGAACCAGTTACACCAGTTATTCTTTTTACTACTGCCCCATCCTTACAAAAAACATTATATAAATATTTTGAATACGAAATATCAAGCGTTCTTGTACCTGCTGTATATAACAAAGTCTGTAAAGCCCGGAGTTTATCTATTGCCTCCTGAATATTTGCAGCAATTAAAAAACACTTTAATATAATCTCTCTTTCTTTCCTGTAAATATCATTACTTCCGGTAAATGGAATAATCCCATCTGCCAAAATAGGACTTATTTGCGTTTTTTCTTTTCGTACTGGAGTATCATAAATACCAATAACTTCCTGTACGTCAAATCCTAACGTTTTAAGATTATTATCATCTATCTTATATACTTGGGTCAAGTTCTAATATTTTTAACGTAACAAAATAACCAATAAGTTCATTTGCTAAATTTGTTTTCCTTACAACCTTCATCCCTTCTTTACAATAGCAAATATATGTATTAGTCAGAAATGACATTGCTAAAGTTCTGTTACCTGTTGCATATAATATATCCTCCAATGATTTCAACTTATTTTGTGCGTCAATCGTATTCGTTACACGTAAATATAATTTTATAGTGATCTCTCTCTCATTCAAAAGTATATCATCTGCATCAACAAACGGTTCAATACTGTCACTATCTTCCCAACTCTGATATGTTTCTCCCTTCCTGCCGGGAATTGTTTCATATCCTTCAACAAGTTCAACATCAAAACCAAGTGTCGCTAAATTATTTCCATCTATGGTATAATCAGCCATTACAATCCTGCTCCCCTTAATTCTTCAACTGAACCAACTTTCATAACTATTGCTTCAAGCAAATCTGCGCTTCTCAGAGTATTTGCAGCAATCTGTTTTTGCACAACTACACTCTCCCTGAATGTATTCAACTGTTCAATAACATTTATCTGCATTGCATTTATCTGTCCTGCAATGATACTTGCCGTTTCCTCTGTAATCTGTTGCTTTATTGCACCTGCCAGACCTGTTTCTGTTTCTTCGGTATCTGCAAGTCCCTCTCCAAATATCTTTTTAAATATTTCATTCAACGCTTCAAATGCAGGGGTCACCTGTCCAATGATTCCATTAATATTACCGATCATTTCATTAACAAAATCACTTTCCAGAAAATCTGAAATATCTATTTCCGCTCCACGTCTGTCACCCATTTCGTCTGTACCAAATGCAGATGTGAATTCTGACATGATACTGTCAAACAATTTCTTTACTTCCGGTTCAAGATATTGCGTTTTGAATAGATTGAAAAGCATGTTCCGTACAATATCCTCCGTCACCTGACTAAAATCCTCTGCTGCCATCTTCCCGGACTCAAACATTTCAACTATCGGATTTGTAATTGACTCCATGCTTAAACCAGTAATAACCTCCATTGCCTCTTTCATGGTTTCAACTATCTGGTCGTTCAACTCATTTACCTGATTTTCGTAATCATGTACAGCATCCCAATTCGTTATAGAAACTTTCTTCGTTTCTATTCCAAGAAATTTCTTAACCTTAACAGCATTTTTCTCTGCTTCAATCAATTCTTCAAGTGCTGTTTTTTCTGCCCTAAGGTTATCCAGA
>Ga0307378_10003325_pt1 | contig 23704 bp, 21 predicted proteins | sample UN1MG_FD_202238 | JGI IMG/M metagenome (GOLD analysis project Ga0307378, IMG submission 202238) | Soil microbial communities from Risofladan, Vaasa, Finland - UN-1 | ecosystem: Environmental > Terrestrial > Soil > Coastal area > Acid sulfate soil | place: Finland: Risofladan, Vaasa | collected...
TGATTTCGCGAATGCATCGAACGGTTTGGCGTCGCCCGTTTCGCAACGTCGCCGGTGTTGCCGCGTTGCCCGCTCTCGGCTTGAAATTGGGCCGCCGCGTGATGTATCCATGGGTCTCGTCATGGTCCCTCTTCGCGCGGGATACCTATCCGGGAATCATCACCGAGCACGGCAAGACGTTTCTCGGCGAATCGCCCTCACCCTAACCCTCTCCCAGAGGGAGAGGGGACTTGGTTTGCAGGTCGCCCTCACCCTCTCTCGGAGGGAGAGGGTCCTGGAACCAGTCCATCCACTCGGGGGTCCGCCCCGAGACGGCACCCTGCAAAAGCTCCGTGCCCGTGGCATATCCGGCGAGCAACAAGACAACCACCCAACCCCGCACCGGCCACCGACTCCCCAAGGCCAACGCCGCCAATATCCAGAAGCTGAGCAAATGCGTCACCGGCCCTATCAGGCGCAACAAGGCCTCCAGGAACCCCGTCGGGTCTTTCGCAAACGGATCCCTCGTCAACAGCAATACCGTCAACGCGGCCAGATACGCGGCAAAAACGGCCTTCGTCAGTCTGTCGAAAAACAGACTGCGGCCCGGCGGCGAAGGGCTTTCTGCCCCTGTTTCAGATTCACTCGGCTCTACCATGTCGCTGCCGGACTCCCCGTGGTGGTTTGCCCGTCGCGCTCCCCGAGCCGTCGGATCATCGCGGTTTCGGGCGGCGCGATTCTATGGTGGACTGGCTCGGGATAGCGTATCGACTACACAGGTCGGCGGCGACGCGCACCACGTGTGCCCGCTCTTCTTCCGTCATGTCGGGAAACAGAGGCAGGCTGATGAGCCGTTGCCATTCGGCGGATGCAACCGGGAACTGCTCGGGCATCCAACCGAAACTCCTCTCGTAGTACGGATGCAGGTGCAGCGGCCGCCAGTGTACCGAACTGCCGACCCCGTTCTCGTGCAACTGCTTGATGAACTCGTTTCGCCATCAAAAGCTCCTGTCTGGTCAAAGTTCTTCCACTCTACCCGAAAGAAGCCTCACTCTCCAAGATTCCCACTAACCCCGAGTCATACAAATGCTGACACTTGGCCACTACGTCAAATCCCCCCCTCGACTTGTAGGGTCGGTGTTGAAGAAAAGTCATAACCCCTGGTACAGAAACTGGGTGGGCGTTCAAGCCGCTTTTGCACTCCAAGGGGCCGACCGTTCACTGCGGAAAACGTAAGCGGTCCGATTCACGGGCCGTCATTCTCGGAACGAGGTTGACATGCCGGCACCGCATTGTCTTCTTGAAGACGTTCGAGGATCGTCTGGGCCACGATTCGATTCCCAACGCGGTTCAGGTGGGCGTGATCGTCGGGTATGAACAAGTCGTCCCACGGCGTGTCTCCGCGCATCATGTCTTCGCGGAGGGCAACCAGACGCGGCTGCACATCGACAAAGGGTATGTTGTTGTCGTCGCACATGCGTTGAAATCTCGCGTACGGATCGATCCGCGCCTTTTTCTTGTCGATTCGGCGGAAGTTGTCGGCAAACAGATCGCTGAGCATGAATCGGGAAGGTATCGCCGCCACATAAAGAGGAATGTCTTGCTCTTCAAGGTAATCTCTCACTTCGACCAGGAACTGCTCGGTGCGTTCGTAGGATTCGGCAATCTGATCAGAACGCGCTCGCGATGGCAAAGCCAGTTCAAAATCGTATGCGTAGACGGCCCCTGAGTGCTTACCGAGGTTCTCTCGCATCAATCCGAGCCGGTAAAAGGCGAATCGGATTTCGTGTTGTATGAACTGGTAGACCTTCAGGCGGCAATACAGTAACGAATGGATTTGTACGGATAGCACTTTCGCGCGAAGAAACCAGGACTGTACCCGATCGGCATAATTCGAGGCCGAATGTTGACCCTTCGCGTTCCGGATGTTCTGCATGGCGATGGTCGGCGGCGCCAACAATACGACGACTAGGTCCGGGTCAACCAACTCACAGTTTTCCGGCAGGCCCTCGGCAGCGTCTTGAAGACATCCGGCCTCGCCGCCGGCATTAACCACTAGGTAATCCCGGCCGGGATACGTCGCTTCTAACAGGCCCTCCAGTTGTTTGGGATAGGTTTCGTACCAGGGCAATCCTGTCCCGAAGGTTGTGGAATCGCCCAGCGTCAAGATCCTACACTGTCCGGCCGGTTTTTGAGGCGAGAAGTCCTTCTCCCGGTATCCGAATTCGTTGCTCCCTACCCGCGGCAGAAAATATCGCTCGTAGCCCACTGCCCGGAGCGTTGCTTCCATCGCTGTGATGATTATGGACGCAATACACAGATCAGTTGCGACCATGCGGAAGAACCGTCGCATGCCGTTCGGAGTCGCTTCAAACCAGGACGGGTCCCACTTGTCTAGTAGCGATGCCATGTATTGTGCCTCATTGTGGGGATATCGGTGCCGGTGAAAAAGTGTGCCACTTCGGCGGCCAACTGGTACACCTCGATAAGAGCATGTGCTTTAGTTCCGCAGACGGAGGCGTTATTGTTTTGCAGGAGGGTTATTGTAGCCCCTTACGCCTTCGCCGTCGCTTCGGCCCTCGCCCTGCGTTTCTAGGGGCTGAAGCGACGGCGAAGGCGTAAGGGGCGGCCCCCTTTTGTCGAGCCCGAGCGGAGGTTTGTTGACGCTATGCAGGGGGCAACGGGTCTACGCCACCTGGCGCCGTCTTTGGCCGCCATTCTGGTACCGTTTTTCACCGCCACTGACATCATTGTGACGCTATGGATTCATCAAAACTGAAAGTAGAGGAAATCGGCCGATGGCGCCCCAGTGTACAGGATGACAAGCAGCAGCAACAGAACATAACAGATCCAACGCGAAAGCACGGGAAAGTGCCACCTTCGTGCGATCGGGGCCAGTCTGGGCGTTATGACCTGAAACGCCAACAATCCCGCCAGGACACACAGGGGCGTGTATCCGATGTCCTTTCCGCCCCGTAACGACACGATCCCATAAATGGCTTCCCAGGCCTCGCCGATGGTGGTCGCGCGGAAGAATATCCACGAGACGCACACTAGATTGAACGTTACGAACCAACGGACAATACGTGTAAGGGCCGGCATCTGCTCGGCCGGTCCTCCGTCATGCCCCATTGCTCGATCGCAAGAAAGAAGCATCCCGTGCAGCGTTCCCCAAGCGACGAAGGTCCAGTTGGCTCCATGCCACAACCCGCCGAGAATCATGGTAATCATGAGATTGGCATATGTCCTGAACGGCCCCTTTCGGTTGCCTCCCAGAGGAATGTACAGATAGTCCCGCAACCAGGTAGAAAGGGAAATATGCCAACGCCTCCAAAAGTCGCGTATCGACGTTGCCAGGTAAGGGCGGTCGAAGTTGCGCATCAGACGAAAACCGAGTATGCGTGCCACGCCGCGGGCAATGTCCGTGTAGGCCGAGAAATCGCAGTAGATCTGAATCGTAAAGGCCCACGTTCCCATCAGGATTGCAAGGCTGCTGAGTTCGGAAATGCAGTCGGTCGATCCTCCCAGACGCCATGCTGGTGTGTTCGTCCCAAAAACCATTGTGGCAAAATCGCCCATTGGGTCGGCAATGAAGCTCTTTTTGGCGAGCCCGAAAACGGCCAGGCGAAAGCCAGAAGCCACGCGGTCTAAGTTTAGATAATGGTACTCTCGAAATTGCGGCATCAGGTCCGTTCCTCGCATGATCGGCCCCGCGACCAATTGAGGAAAGAAACTGACGTAGAGCGCCATGTCGAGCAAGGATTCGGTCGGCTTCATCCGGCCGCGAAACACGTCGATCGTGTAACTCATTGTTTGAAAGGTGTAGAACGAAATGCCCATCGGCAACATGATGTGTTCGAGCACCCAACCATTGGACTCCGCGCCGCATAGGCTCGCCAGTGAGAATGCGAAGAAATTGTAATACTTGAAGAAAAACAGAACGCCCAGGTTCCCCATTACGCTCAAGACGAGCAATAACGCTCGTTTTCGGGCATCCCGCGAGAAGTGGATCATTCTGGCGCTAACGTAGTTCAACAACGTTGCCCACATCATGAGCCCAACTAATGGTATAGAGAAGACCATATAGAAGTAGTAGCTTGCCGCCAAGAGCAGGGCGTTTCGCGTGTTCTGTTTTCGCGATGCGAAATAGAGCGGAACCACTAGAAATACGAAGAGCAGGAAATGCCGAGAGTTAAACAACATGGCAGCTTACGGTGTATATTGGGCGCGAGAACGCATTCTAGGCCATCGCACGGGCATGACAAACCATTGAGACAACCATCGACGACATTGTCCAGCCGAAGGGAGAACGCTGTAACCCCAACCGGTTGTCGGTGCCGGTGAAAAAGTGCGCCACTTCGGCGGCCAACTGGTACACCTCGATAAGAGCGTGTGCTTTAGTTCCGCAGACGGAGGCGTTATTGTTTTGCAGGAGGGTTGTTGTAGCCCCTTTTGTCGAGCCCGAGCGGAGGTTTGTTGACGCTATGCAGGGGGCAACGGGTCTACGCCACCTGGCGCCGTCTTTGGCCGCCATTCTGGTACCGTTTTTCACCGCCACTGACAAACAGTCCGATGAAACGCAACCCTCATCGTAACCATTCAAGCCCCGGCCCATGCCAGGGGACCAACTCAAACGGTGCCACACAAGTTTGAGTCTAGTAGCGGCTGTGAGGATTGCAGGCATTAGCGAGGTTTCGGTCGGCGCAATTCTATGGTGGGCTTGCTTTCGACAGCGTATCGACTGCACAGGTCGCCGACGACGCGCACCACGTGTGCCTGCTCCTCTTCCGTCATGTCGGGAAACAGCGGTAGGCTGATGAGCCGTTGCCACTCGGCGGTTGCAACCGGAAACTGCTCGGGTTGCCAACCGAAACTCCTCTCGTAGTACGGATGCAAGTGCAACGGCCGCCAGTGTACCGAACAGCCGACGCCGTTCTCGTGCAACTGCTTGATGAACTCGTTTCGGTCGATCGAGAGCTTTTCCAAGCGCAGGCGGATTGGAAAGAGATGCCAGGCGTGAATGCGGTCCGGCGCGTCGGGAGGCACTTCGAGTCCGTCGATATCCTCCAGCGACTCTCGGAAGTGATGTGCGATTGCCTCGCGTGCGAGCCGCATGCTTTCGGCCCGCTGCAATTGATGGATCCCAATCGCGGCGGCAATATCGGTCAAATTGTATTTGTACCCGGGCGCGACAATCCGATAATCCCAGGCGGCACCATTCTCAAAACGCTTCCAGGCGTCGTTCGACAGGCCGTGAAGCGACATTTGGCGAATTCTGGCTGCCAGTTCCGCGTCGTCGGTCGCCGCCATGCCGCCTTCGCCGGTGGTGATCGTCTTGTTGGCATAAAAGGAGTAGCAGGTGACGGCGGCCGTGTTTTCTCCGGAGCGTTGCCACGGGCGGTTCGGGTTCTCTCGGAAGGCGGCTGGAAGGGCATGGGCAGAGTCCTCGACGAGCCAAAGGCAGTGGCGTGCGGCAAACGAGGCGACGGCCGCCATGTCCATCATCAAGCCCCCGACATGCACGGGAATGATGCCAACCACTTCAAGCCCCGGGTCGATGGGGAGCCCGCCGTCTCTGAGTTGACTCAGTTTTCTTTCGGCATCATCGAGGTCCATGTTCAGCGTGACGGGGTCGCAGTCGACGAGAATGGGAACGGCTCCCTGATAACGCACTACCTCGGCGGTGGCGGCAAACGTCATCGTCGGCACCAACACCGCCTGACCCGGTCCGAGCCCGAGAGCGTCCACGGCCAAATGAAGGGCGGCCGTGCACGAGTTGACCGCCACGGCATGTTTTGCGCCTACCAACTCGGCGAAATCGGCTTCGAACTGCCGCGTGCGCGGTCCGGTGGTCAGCCATCTGGAGCGTAGGCACGCCACGACCTCCTCGATTTCCGCGTCGTTAATCGAGGGACGGAAGAAGGGAACTTCCACCCGCTGTTGCGTGCTGCGATCGACCATCAACCAGTCCTTTCACAAGATGGGGGACTGTCCCATTTTCGCGCAGCGAAAATGGGACTGTCCCCTTCCCGAGACGCCCAAACTATAATTCTACCACGTTTACCGGCCCAGCGCGGCATAGCCGCGGACAAGCGGCTAGGGGCTAGGGATTGGGGAATAGGGGATACGATTTTGGAAACAAGTTTGCCCCAGCCCCTAACCCCCAGCCCCTAACCCCTATCCCCTAACCCCTATCTTCGGCCCCCGGTCGGGCGAAACCAGGCGATCGGCGAACAACCTTAGCAGCGTCTTCAGGATAATCGTCAGATCATACCAAAACGACGCCCGCCGCACGTACTGCTTGGCCAGCCGGATTTTCTCGGGCAACACGCGTCACAAGGGAGAGCCATCCTCGCCAATGGGGCCGTCACCGATCCGGGCCGCTCTCCGGGTGGTCATCTTGTGCGGGCTTGGTTTCCAACTCCGCAGCGGTCAACCACTTGGAATGAGACAGGATAAAGTCCTTCGCGGTATCACCGACCCCTACGTTCATAAACAGATCCAAGGCAGAAAGCCGGGGTACAAAGCCAATCTTGGGGAACTGTTGCGGATACTCGCCATGCTCGTACTGCTGAAAGAGGACTTTGATTCCCGCTTTGTCGAACGTCGGCAGGTCCATGTAGTCGAGGCCAGCGAGGCCGGAGAGATACGTGTCGGCTCCAAGCGCCTGGCAGATTTCAAGGACTTTCCGCCAGTTGGTACCTGGAACTTCCATCTCGCTGGCGGACAATATCCGGCCGGAGAAGCCGGCAAACTCCAGAAACAGCTTGTCAACTGCGAGGTTAAGCGGTGACAAGCTCTCCCAATTCCGATCGAGCAGGTTAAACAAGGGAGGCGCCACGACGTCGAAATGCGGGGCTTTGCGATAGTTCTCTTCGATGGTGCGGCGGTGCTTGCGTCTCCAGCCAGCGTGTGCCTCGGGTATCTGCACTTCGCAAATCAACGTGTGAGATTGACGTGAGATCGGCACCGTCAGCCAGGTAGTGCCTTGCCCCGTTTTGATCCGATTGCGATTCGTTTCACTGTTCTTCTCGAACTGCACGTTGTCGAGCATCACGTAAACGTCGCTGCGAAGACCCTTTTCCAGAAACGGGATCCAAGGCAGATAACTCGGCTGATGAATGGTTACGATCATGTCACCGCCTCCGAATACTCATGCGGTTAACTCTCGATACACATACAAGAAACACTCGGCCACGCGGGCAGCGTCTGCTTCGCTGATCAGCGGGTGAATCGGTAGGCAAACAATGCGGGCAAGTAGGTCTTCGGCCACGGGGAGATCACCCGGCGCCGTGCCGTAAAGCTCCCTGAAAACCGGCATCAGATGTAACGGCGGGAAGTATGACCAGTCGACGTCGACGTGCCAATCCTCTTTGCAGCGTTTCTTGATGGTTTCGCGGTCGACACCTTTGGGAAGAATTGTCGTGTAACGCCAGTAGTTGTGGAAGCACTCCGACGCGAACTTCGGAAAAGAGATCGATGGTTCATCAGCCAGTACTTCATCGTAGACCGCCGCAACCAACCGCCGCTGGCGGACGAACTCCTCAAGGCGCGCGTATTGCAGAACTCCCAAGAGCGCACTCAGTTCCGACAAGCGGACGTTTCGTCCATAAGGTCGAATGTAATGTTCACCGGGTTGATTCACATCTTGCCCACGTAGCTGGTGGCTGCGACAGTTCTCCGCGATCTGCTCGTCGTTGGTCACGATCATCCCACCCTCGCCCGTGGTCAGGACTTTCGTCGGGTAGTACGAGAAGCAAGCCGTCGCGCCGAACGATCCGGCGGGACGACCGTGGAACTTTGCCCCAAGAGCGTGGGCCGCGTCTTCGATGAGAGCCCAATCGCGATTGCTGCAAATCTCCTGGATGCGAACGATATCGGGCGTAATCACTCCTCCAAACTGGACCAGGATTACTGCTTTGACTTTGTCGGTGGCGAGCCGCTCGAGTTCATTGGCATCAAGGCACAGTGTTGCCTCACGGATGTCGGCAAAAACGGGAGTCGCGCCAACGTTGTGAACTGCCATGCCGGTTGCGACGCAGGTTTCGACCGGCACAATCACGCGATCACCCGGCTTGACGCCACACGCAAGCAGCGAGACCTCCAGCGCCGATGTGCATGAATTGGTGGCGAAAGCGAAGCGTGTACCGTGCGCATGGATGGCCGATTCCTGGAACTTCTGCACCCACGGGCCCATCGAAACATATCCTCCCTTCAGGATCTGCTCTGACTCGCGGAGGAACACTTCGATATCCTCGGGAGAAAAGTAGGGTCGAGCCATTGAAATCGGCTTCGATGGTTTGGCCGGCAGTCTCTTGTGCATCTGGTTTCCTCGCTGCCTGGGACTACTTCACACCATTTAGTGAACCTTGGCGGCCATTCGACGTCGCAAAACGATCCACCAATTCTTGATCAAGACAGAGTATGCAGTCTGCAAGATTAGCTTAGTGTCCAGCCACATCGACATCCGTTCGACGTATTCCAGGTCCATTTTGCGTCGCAGGGGCAGGAGGACACTGCAATAGTACTGATCCGGATCCGTGTTTGGGGGGATCTCATCATAGAAATCCAGCAAGAATCGCAGGTCGAACGAGCTGGTCAATCCAGGCCGGACGGAAAGTACGCGGAGCTGATCGTGCGTGTAGAAGTCTTTTACTATAGACACCTCTTCGGGGCGCGGACCGACAATCGACATTTCGCCGCGCAGCACATTGATGAATTGCGGCAGTTCGTCCAGCTTGGTGAATCGCAATAACGTTCCCACCGTGGTCACGCGCCGATCCGTGGGCCCGGTGGAAATCCCACCACCAGCACCGTGAGTCATGGAGCGAAACTTGAGTTGTTTGAACGTGCGCCCGGCCAAGCCTACACGCTCGCCACGATAAAGAATGGGGCCCGATGAGGTGAGCTTGACTGCCAGAGCCACCAGCAGCATCACCGGTGACGCAAGCAGCAAGGCAACCAGCGCAAAGGCGACGTCCAACGCCCGCTTGCCCGCATAGCTCTGCTCTGGCCATGGAAAAATTGGACCGTCCGCACGCTCGACTTCCTGCGCGGTCAAGGTCGAATCCTCCGCAGGGTAATGAAAGGTTCTGCTGCGACTTGATGGATGATGTTTCCCCAGTAGTGCGCTCGATGCCTGAGCGACTCGATCGAACGAGGGTGGGGAAACTTTGCAGTTTCGGTTTCGTAACAGGCCATTGCCGCCAGTTTGATCTCCAGCGTGTCGGCGACCACCTCGAACGTGTCGGGAATGAAGGCGTGCTTGTTCCAGAGACCCGTAGTCGAAGGCGTTTCGAAGGCCAGCACCTCGCGAACGAAATCGCGGCTGGGACGTGTGGCGACCATCACCGAGTCGTGGGTTATCTGGTGGTCTCGGTTGATGTCGCCGGAGAAATGCGTGTAGACGACCGAAGGGCGGATTGCGTCGATGAGTTCTTCCAGTTTCTGGTTCAGTTCGATTTGCGAGAAGGTGTCCAAGCGTTGGTCCGGCAGCATCAAGCACCGGAACGACGTAAAGCCGATCGTTTCGGCCGCCTTTCGGGCGTGGACTTGCTGGCTAACGTCATTATCTTCGGTGCCGTAGCGGACCGACTCGGCCTCGCACATCACGACGGCATGCACTTCGTCGCCTTGACGGAGCCGCTTTGCGAAGGTAGCTCCTCCGCCGAGAATCTCGTCATCAGGATGAGCAGCGATGACCAAACCCTTTTCACCACCGTTTCTCCCGTTCATTGCTTTTCCTCGAACATATCACATGAAACATACATCAACACGTCCTCATTCTGTCCAGCCCGGCTTTCACAACCGCGACTAGAGTTGGAGGACATAGTCGTTCATCAGTCGCTTACCCGGCGTATTACGAGTCCGATTCAACCTAAACCCAAGCCGTTGATAAAAGGCGTTAACGCCATTGTTATCGCGCGCATCCGTACTAAGATACACCTGAACACCATTCTGTCGCCGGGCCATTTCAGCAAACGCGCAAACCAACTTTGTTCCCACACCTTGCCGTCCCCTGTGCGGAAGGACCGCGATGCCCGATAGTTCCACGCAACCCTGGCCCGATTTGTCCTCGTTGCGTTCGGCACGCATCACTCTCCGCGCATTCCAGAATACTCTCCAGAACAGGAAAGGCCGACGGGACATGGCCAGCAGAGCGTAGAGGCCAAATCGCCATTTATGGGCAGCCATTGCTTTGCGGTACCGTGGTGGGTCGCCGAAACCCTCTACGAAGCCGACTATCTCGCCTTCCCGCTCAGCCACCAGAAGAATGCCACGATCAAACTGCAGCAGAAGACGGAAGTAGGCTCGCAGGAATCCCGGGCCAAGCATCGTAGCAAAAAAGCCCGGAAACGACACCATGTGGATCGCGACTATCGCAGGCACATCTCGCTGTTCCGCTTCGCGGATCCGTACCGACAACGGCTGTCCAGCAAGAATTCTAGAACCAGTTTCATTCATTTACGGTTTCTTCTCGTTGGGGTCAAGCAGCGTGAATCGAGCGTTCGGGGCCGGTGCTAGAGGTATGTACCTTCACGAGAGAGAGGCGAGGCAGCCTCTATGACTATGCTTCTCGCAGCACACGTTGATATACCTCAACATAGGCGTCAGCCACCTTATTGATATCGAATCTTTCGCGGACGTAAAGGCGGCCAGCGTTGCCCATGCTTGTCCGCTGCCTTTCGGATCTGATCAGTTCCGTCAGGGCCTTGACGAGCCCCTCCACATCGCGCGGTGTAACCAAGAGCCCGTTAACGCCGTGCTTAACGACCTCTCTGCACCCGGGCATGTCGGTGGTAATCAGTGGCAACCCCATCGCTCCCGCTTCCATCAAGACTCGCGGAATGCCCTCCCGGTAGTAACTCGGCAGCACGAACACGTCCGTCACTGCCAGCAATGCGGGAACGTCATCACGGCGACCAAGACAGTGGACGTCAGTTCGGTATTCGTTTATCTCGGCGCGCCCGACGGCCTGTCGGCCTTCTGAGGAGGAAGGCCCCACCAGTAGGAATCGCACGTCCTTCTGGTGCCGCCGGACTACGCGGGCGGCGCGAAAGTATTCGAGTACGCCTTTGTCGCGCACCAATCTGGCAATCATGGTCACTACAAGTCGGCCATTCACACCGAGTTGTTCGCGCAAGCTCGTCAGTACCGTGTCACTTGGACGGCAAAGTAACAGTTCTTCGATATCGATACCTGAGCCCGAAACCAAAGCGTCACGGCCCGGGGAGACCATCCGGTGATCTCGAAAATATGCTTGGTCGTCCGGGTTCTGAAACACAGTCACGTTTGCCGCCCGGGATGCTCTGCGTTCCAGACAGCGGCAGATTGGCCGCAGGGCCAACGTAAGTGCTGATGACGATGAAAACACATAGCCCATGCCGGTTACTGTACGCACTCGCCCGGCCACACCTGCCTTGCGTGCAGCTAGTGTCGCGAAAACCCCTGGCTTGGAATCGAAGGAATGCACGATGTCAGGCTTGTGACGCGAGAACAAACGATAGAGTTGAACGAGGGAACGGCAATCAGATAGAGGCGCAACTGAGCGAGTGACGGAATATCGCCAATACGGAATATCGTGTTCAGCAAACACTTGTCCATCGTCTGCGCCGGCAGCACCGATTTGGAATCCCCGCTCACGGAGTTTCAGCATCAACGGAAGACGCGACTGATGGTTCTCCCCGCCCACATGCCACACGCACGGATGCACTGCAGAGCCACTACGTTCTTGGGTTTCGGTCATGCGTCACCAGAGCCGTTAAGGGACATCGTGGATTCACTCTGGACCCTTCGAACAGAGCCATGCCTCGGTTGTTTCTCTGACGTAGCGATAAAACCTGATCCTTCGTTGGCGAACATGGTCCTCCCGATACTCCTTGGCTTTCTTGAGATTACGCCTTGACATACGTGTCATGCGTTGGGGGTCGGTAACTACTTGCTGGATCTTGCTTGCCAACGCAGTCGTGTCTGCAGGCGGAACCAGATCTTCAGGTGGAAGCATTTCCGGAATGCCACCTACTGTCGAGCCGATGCAAGGCAACCCTCGTGCCATTGCCTCTAGCATCGCACGCGGCAACCCCTCGAGGCGCGATGCCAAAACAAAAAGGTCAGCCTTGTCCAACTCGGCACAAACCGCCTCTCCGGGGGGCAGTTTCCCCAAAAAACGGATACGCTCGCCCAAAGACACTGCAGTCGTGCGCGCTTTGAGTTCCTTGATGTACCGTCCCCCTCCGACAAGAGTTAACGCAAGATCTAGCCCGCCGCGGACGCAGGCTGCAACAGCGTCGATTAGCAGATCAGGCGCCTTGTATAATTGGTCGAATGTACCGACATGGACAATACGAATCGGACCTGAATGCTCACAAAGTGGCCGCCCGCAAGCGATGAAGGCCTCGTCGTCTAATAACGCATCCGAAAAGTGAGTCGAGTACGCAGACTTGCTAGGAGGGTACCTGCGTTGAAGTGCCTTTTCCGTCACGTAGGTACATGCGCATGCATTGAGGCATTGGTGTTGTACTTGCCTGGACAGCCACCAACGAAAGAACGGCCGTAAGAAAACTCTGTGTGCATCCGGCGCAAACGCATCGTAAGCGTCCGCAACCACTTCCATACAGTATGGATGCCCCGTCTCGTACAAGTAGGGCTCAAGACACGTCAATAACGGACTTGGTGTCCGAAACGCCAGGGCATCGTCCTTCGTTATCGCTTCGGCTAGGGTACGTCGCACTTTCCGTGCTCTTGCGAGGTATTGCCAAGGTCCACAGAAGTTCGGTATTGGCGAAACAGAAACACAGCTGCCGTCTGTACGACGAGCTTCGGGTGGAACCGAAGATACAGGCAGCGCTCGCGCCACAATGTTCACTTCCTCGAAAACGTCGAGGTAACTCTTCCAATAATCGTAGGCCGCAAGGTGTGTTGTCCATACTCTGCCATCTGGCGTGTACAGAAGGCGTTCGGTCCGAACTACACTTATTCTCACTGCTATTGGCTCCCCTTATCAAAAAAACCTTAACGTTAGTTCTTGGTGTGACGGTAGGTCTTGGTGTGTTTTGCCTCAATTGGACATTTAGCGAAATCTATGTGCTGAAGTCTAGCACACTCTCACAAGAATCAGAGACTCACATTCCGTCAGGGTAGAGGTGCCTTACTTGTGATACAACCGTCCGAAACTTCCCATTTGCACCGCGCGCGATTTTGTCTGTGAGAACGCATTGTATCGCAACATTCTTCCCGACCTTTGCTCGCAGATTCTCCGTGAGCTTTTCAGAGACGGATTCGTCGAAGCCGTCCCCCGGAACGATAAGCACTCGGATCGTCGCAAGTGTCTCCTGCACGATCTGTGCCTCAATGATATTGCGCAAGCCCTTGAAGATGGGGTCCAAACGTCCAACGTATCCCCTGTCGGGAATAAAGAAAATGTCATCCACACGCCCCACCACCTTTTCAACGAGCGGCATTTGACGGCCGCAAGGACACTCTCCGTTGCGGCCCATTACAGCCACGTCACCAAGGCAATAGCGTATCAACGGCGTCGTATGATTCAAGAAGGATGTCGTGACTACTTCGCCTTCTTCGCCAGGCGCTACCTGCGAACCATCTTGCCGAACGATCTCGCTTATGCCACACTCTGGATTGACGTGCATTCCGCCTTCCTCGCAGTTGCACCAGAAACAGCTTGGTTCGCTGGACGAATACTGATCAAACACTCTGCAACTGAATCCCGTTTCGATATCCTCTCGCCAAGCAGGGAGTAGTGTTTCCGCGCTGGTAATGATCGCGTTCGGTTGCGGCAAAGCTACACCCAAGCGATCCGCAACGCGGGCGATTGCGACTAGCGCGGACGGGTAGCCGTCGATAAGCGTAGGGCGAAATCGTTGAATGGCGCTCACATAGTGGGGGACTGTTTCTGGTGAAATATGACTTGTTGAAAGCAAGATCGCCTTTCCCGGGTAATTGTGGCGCCAGTAGACGTGTCTCGTTGCCGGTTGATTAGGTGGAACGATGGCGCGACCGGTGAACTGAGCACGTCTTGGATAGATCGTTTCCGAAAGACCAGCCCAAGAACGCAAACGTGCAATAAAAGCGCTTTCCCGAGAAAAGTCATCCCGTGATGCATAGTAACGAATTGGGGTGCCGGTCGAGCCGCTAGTCTGTCCGGCATAGCAGCGCCTCAGATTCACCGTCTCGTTGAAGAAATCACGTTCGCTTCCGCGTAGGCTGTTTTTTTTCAGGATTGGCAATTGCCGGAAATCGCTAAATGAAGTGAAGTCGTTTGCGTTACAGCCAAGCTCTCTACTCATCCTTCGGTAGTATGGCACATGAGTGAAAGCGATTTGTAATAACGCCCGTACTTGAACGAGCTGATATTCGACAAACTGCTCCTGGGACCAATACTGACTTTCCAACAAGAATCGCCACCACTTCCTTGTCAGGGCAGTGTCTTGGCGGCGGAGGCGAAAATGAAGCCCTTTTGCGGACACGAGAAAATGCTGAAGCCAAACTGGCGACCGGCAATAGACGTTCATCATCGTGGACATATCGTCTCTCCTCGTGTCATTTGAAGGGTTCCAAACAGGTTGTCTCACTCGTGTTGTCTTGGCGCGGCCTGCGGCCGCAACCAAAGTAGCGGATGGTGGCCAAGTCGGTTGATCTGACTGAAAAGCAACTGGTATCTGATGCAGCGAAGTACCGGTGCCTCCTCTCTGTTGCCGGACGAGTCAAATCGTCGAAAACGCTGTATCATGTCAGAAACCGTTTTCGAACGCGGTAGTCTGGAGAACGTCATGCAGGGATTTCTTGATCGCCACCGGGATCGGATTGTGGGCGTCCTGTCGGGATTCGACAGGCTGCTGTTTCGCGGCACGTTGCGATCGATCAGCTACCTCACCGGTATGGACAAGTTCTTGAACGTGCATGGCGTTCTATACAAGCATTTTGGACGCTTTGCGGAACGGGTCTCGGACAAAATCAAAGAGCACGCCCGTCAGTTCGCAGAGAAACACCAGCGACCTTTCCACTATCTGCAGTCGTCTTCTCTGTCGAAAGAGGACTATGCCCGAGCCATCATGGAGCAAGACGGAATTCGCCGAGGCTTGGTCTGCGTGCTGTCGTGTGTCGAACCCTGTCAGACGTATGCCCTCCGTCGAGATCGAGAAAGCAAGCGGCTGGTGTTGACCCCGGCCCGGCGGAAGTGCCTGTTTCTTTACTTCTACTTTGTCGATCGCGAATTCGGCTTGATGCACGTACGACTTCAAACGTGGCTGCCGATGCCAATCCAAGTCTGCCTCAACGGCCGAGAGTATCTGGCTCGCCGCTTGGACAAGGCGGGCATCGGTTACGAGAAACGGGGCAATTACTTCACTCGGATCGACGATCTGCCACGAGCCCAGCGGATGATCGATGCTCTCAATCAACGCAACTGGGCTCATTTCCTCAACGCTTTGGCCCGGCGTTTCAACCCTTGGCTGGATGGCCGCAACGGATTGGAAATGCGCGGGTACTACTGGAGCATCCGGGAAAGCGAATACGCTACGGACGTGATGTTCGCCGACGAAGCGTCCTTGAAAGCCGTCTACCCCTGCTTGGTAAATCACGCCGTTCAGCAGTTCGGCTGTCGCGATGTGATGCGATTCTTGGGCCGACGATTCCATCGAGACTTCAATGGCGAGGTAACCAGCAACGTGAAACACCGCCCTGAAGGCGTCCGCATCAAACACTGGGTCGAAGAGAACTCGATCACAATGTACGACAAGCAAGGAAACGTGCTGAGGATCGAGACGACAATCAACAATCCCCGCCGATTCAACATCCGGCGAAAAGCGACCCGACATGGCCAACTCGTGACCGCGTGGTTCCCCATGCGCAAGAGCGTGGCCGATACTGCCCGGCGCGTCGAGATCAGCCGTGCCGCGAATGAGCGTTATCTTGAGGCGCTCGGCGTTGTGGGGGAACCTTCCTCTACCCGTCAAATGCTGGACCCGGTAAGCAAGCGGATCGTCCGCAAGGGCCGATCCTATCGCGCACTGCGTCCGATCGAGCCGGAAGAGGCAAAACTGTTTTCCATTCTCCTGGACGGCACATTCCTGCTCCAGGGATTTCGCAACCGCCATATCCGCCATCGGCTCTATCCCGGGTCGGAACGGAATTATACAAATCGCCGGAAGTCCACCGGTCGTGTTACCCGCCTGTTGCGCCTCCTCCGCGCCCACGGACTCATCCGAAAGGTCTCCAAGACGTTCTACTACCGCGTTACCGCCCGAGGGAATCAGGTCATGACCACCGCCCTCAGGCTCCGCCAGATCCCCGCTCTGGCCCTCGCGCCCTGACCCAGAATCCTTGCTGTCAAAACAAGCTTTCATGGGTTTGTAGTACAGAGGGCGCTGGCAACATCGGTTGCAGAAGCACAAGGCTTGGCTGATAGAAGGAGGACAACCACAGGTCTGTCGTCGAAGTGAGTCCAGCAATGGCCCCCCATTAAGTCATGTATATCAAAACACAACCATTGTTTTGTTCTGAGCCATTCTGTTGCTCCAGGCTTTGGTCTGTGTTCTCTCAAATTCAGCATGTACTGGTCTTGGACTCAACTGCGATTTGTTGTCTCCGTGCGGCCAAGAGTACCAGGAAGAAGAAATAGCTCTGTCGAAATTCTGTTGCCAACCACACATCCGCGAATACTCCATAACCGGCAATGGCCACTAACGACCAGATGAAGGCGAATGAGAGAGTCTCACCAAGAGGACTCGTATCGTTTCTGGCAAGGAATCGGGCCCACCTAATTCCAGCAATGACCAATACAATGAACATGATCAGTCCGCCTAAACCCCACAGAAACACGGCGTCCAGATAAGAATTGTGTGGCAACATGTGCCACCGGACAAAATAGGCATAGTGGCCTTTGCCAAAGAACAAGTCGCTCGGCGAGCATTGTGCAATCGTTCGTTGCCAGAGCGAGTAGCGGGTAGCGTAGTCGTCGCTTACGTTTTCCGACTCGAACCTGGGAAATATTCCATCGACCAATTTGCTGAAGTCCTGAGACCATATCGTCAATGCTGCCACAATCGCTATCAGGACAGTCAACAGGGCGGCAATAGACCAGCGCCGCCGCGAAACCAAGAAGAGTCCTGCGAGCATCAAGCCAATGCCGAAGATGCCAGAGCGGCACTTGCAGGCAAGCAAAGCCATTGCTGAGGAAGCCAATAAGCCGCCGCCTGTTAGGCCGAAGAACCGCGGTCGTGGCTTGGCACACAGCAGCATCCCCAAAGCTAAGGGGATGGTGATGCAGGCCATTGCGCCAAGATCGGCTTCGCAATTGAACGGACCGAAAGCCCTGGCTGCGGCCGTTTCCTTTTCCCACTTCCACTGTTCCTGTTGCAGTTGCCAAGGGTCGGAAAAGGACGGCACGAAAAAGGACATGACAGCGCACGCATAGGCCAGGATACAGGCCCAGGAAAACCCCAGCAAATTGGCATGAATATCTGTCTTTGTGCGAATTCCGAGCGACATTGCTATGGTGAACAGAAGTAATACCACCGCCTTAAGACATGTCTTGGTGGCAGGTAGAATCAATGTTGCATCATTCATAGCGCCTGTGTAAGCGGACACGGTATCCACAAGCAAGGCGTAGAGACAGATGGCCACGACTGGCAAAGTGCCCCGCATCGTGTTGGCATCATGGGTGAGCGCCCTGAGTATCAAAGCAGCAGCAACGCTGATGATAGCCAAATCGTCGACGCCGATGTTCATCGGCAGAACATCTAGCAGAAGCGCCTGTGGGTAGCAGAGAATCACAAACCATGTCAGAACAAGAGCCGTTCTCGGCGCACACAGCAACAGGGCCGTCCAGAGTATCACGGCGAGCACGGCGATCGGCAAAAGCACTCTTCATCCTCCATGGACACGTCAATGAGGGGGTTGGCCAGCGAGCGTACTGAAGCGGCAACGCAGGGGCCGGTTCAAAGAGCGAAAGTCTTCCTAGCCATTACCACGTTCTAAGCTCGATTGACAACGGACAGGAGTTCCTTCGTCAACTCTTGTGTTTGCCGAGGAAGGTCAAAAAGACGTTCAGCCCTTTTCAAACCGGCTTCGCCCATAGTGTTCCGTATTTGGCGTGAACCGGCCAAACGCATCATTGAGCGTGCCAAAGGTTCCGGCGAGGGCTCGCAGATCAGCCCCGTAACGCCATCCTCGATCACTTCAGGCACACCACCTAGGTTGGTGCCAATACACGGCTTGCCCAAGGCCATGGCTTCCACAAGGGCTAAGCCAAAACTCTCACTCAGCGACGGAAGGATGCAGACATCGGCCGTCTCTAGCACGTGCGGCACGTCTTTTCGCCAGCCGAGGAAACATACCCGATTCTGCAATCCCAGTTCGGTGCTACGAGATCGTAGGCGATCTAAGTAGCCTGAATCGCCGCCGGCCATTACGTCCCCGCAGAACCACAATTGGGAATCTGTCGAAGACGCAACTTGCGCGAAGGCTTCCAAGGCAACGTGTTGTCCCTTATGGGACGATACGACGGCCACTTGCACAAACACGACGTTGTTGGGGCGACGCGGCGGTAGATCCTCAGAGTGGACTTTAGCCTTGTCTCGAACAACGTCAATATCCACGCCATTATAGACCGTCTTCACGATGCTCTGATCCACGCCACCCTTTACAAGTTGTCGAGATGTGAATTGAGAGACAGCAAAGGCTCGTGCGAATCGCCTTGAAAGAAACCTGGCTGTGTGTCGGCTAATGGCACAACTGGATGTGAGGCCATGGCAATGATGAACCAATCGCGGGCCAGTTCTGGGCAGCACCATGCCAAAGAGCACGGCGGTCTTCCTCTGATTGAAATAGACAATGTCGGGCTGAGTCTTTCTGACCCAGCGACGGAAACGCCACAGGATCAGCAAGAACCACGGCACTTTCTGCAAAACTCGTGCTAGCCGACTAAAAACGTTGCTCTGCCCCCCGATGAACGGGCGCTGCGGTGTCCAGCCGAGGTTGATTACTGGGAGGCCACGTTCTGCCATCATTCTGCCATAGTCTCGGTTATTGTACGGGTCAATGATGCTGATATGAAAGCTCTCGCTCAGGCCAGGCAGAACCGACGCCATTACGGCCTGCGTCCCACCCACGGAAGTAACCAAATCCACAACGGCAATATGGACCGATTTGGGTTTCATGGCGTTCCTACTTCTGTTGCTTGGCCATCTACAATCGACTTCGCGATTACCAGGCAATCCCGCGGCTGCAAAACACTCGATCGTGCTATCCTTATTCCATATTGTCGATGGCAAATCCAGCCAGTGACACCAACGCTAATCAGATTAGCTAAGAGCACGCTGATTGCCGCGCCTCGCCCACCAAAAAGAGGAATCAAACATGAACCAGCGGCGAGCAACATTACAATGCTCATGATCAGGGCCAGCGTAACAATTCCAGGTTTGCCCGTTGCGGCCAACAGGTTGCTATAAACATTAAACCTACCCTTCAATGCAACTGCGGGAGCAAGGAATACGAGAGCGTCTTGTGCGTCAATAAACGCATCGCCGTACAGTAGTGATATGACGGCCTTGCCAGCGAATAATAGGAAGACTGCGCAACAGAGTCCGTAGGTAGTCACAAGGCGACATGCCTTCTCAGCCTGAATACGCAGTTCGTCGGAATCTGCCGTTTTCGCCCACTTGGAGTAGAGCAACGGCCCTATGCTCGCAGGGACAAGCATGCAAAGCAGCGTGATCGCGGAAGCCCTCGTGAAGAGCCCCACATCGGTGAACTGCAACGCACTGCTCGCGGACACCGAGAAGTATTGCAGCAGAAAGACAGCCAGCACCGTATTCAATACGAGGCATATGTTGGACGACCACAGAAACGCTCCGTACTTGGCCATCTGAACTATCAAATGCACATGCTTGCGCCGCAGCCATCGTATTTGACGGGAAACATATCGGAACGAGACAAGGGCAAGCAGGATGCAGGTGGCGGAGTATGTGCCGATCACCCAGACGGGCTCATTCCGACCGACAAACAGGAGTGCGACGAGCCCCAGGCACAGAGCAATGTGGGGAAGCAAATCGATAACCACTATCCGTCGTGCAAGCAATTTGGCCGTCATGATCGACCGTACAAAGACCGCTCCTAGCAACGCAGCAACCCCGGCGGAGTAAAATATGACAAACCATGGACTGTAACTGCCGAAGTATTTAGGGAACAGCTCAATGATAATGGTGGCCGCGCAGGTTACAAATACGGCAAGACCACCCCAAAACCAGAATACAACCGTGATGACTTCATCCGCCGCGGCCCTCCGATTGTTCAAAAAGTAGATCGCGGCATTGTTGACGCCAAACGTAACACAGGTCATCAACAGCATCGAGAATTGACGGAGCAACTCCAACTGTCCGACGCCGTCAGGGCCGAGCATTCGAGAGGAGATGATCGAATTGACCATGCCGATTGCGGCCCCCAGCACCTGCGCAGCAGCGACGGTTGCGGCTTTTCTGGCGAAGCTCATTTCTGACTTGCTTTCGCGGTCGCGATTACTTTCTCCACCTCGGCGACTTCCATCTCCATCCGCTGAGCCCACGTCTTCAATTCTCTTCCCCGCTGGAAGGCTGCTTCTGCTAACCGGTTTCTCGCTTCGGGGTGTTTCAATACGTCAAGCAGTTTTTCGGCAATGCCATCCACGTCGTCGTGTTGTTTGTGGACGATAGCGTTTACCTTGTCGGTCAGAAGGTCCTTGGTGCCTCCAATCGCTGTTGTTACGATGCAGTTCCCACAAACGCATGACTCGATCACGGGGTTGCAGAGATTCGTTAGATCATGAAAAGAAACATAGACGTCACATGCGTTCATCGGGTCCATCAGGTCCCGATGTGCCATTGCTCCAACGAACCGCACTTGCCCGCTCAATTTCAGCTTTTCGGCCATAGCTTGCGAGGCGGCCAACTCCGGCCCGTCGCCGACGACAATTAGCCGAAAATCGTCGAAGTTCTTTTTCACGTTAGCCATGATGTTCAGCAGACGATCGATACGTTTCCAGTAGAACATGCGGCCGGCGTAAAGCAGAAACAGGGTATCCTTGGGGATGGAAAACCGGTTCCTCACGTCTTGAACGTCAACTCTTGGGCGATAGACATTGTCCTTAACGACGCCATTGATGTAAAACCTGTACCTCTCCTTGGGAATTCCAAGGAAGTCGAGCACTCGGTTTCCAAGGGTCCCATCATTCGCCATGATGATCAAATCCGCGTCAACGCGAGAAGCAACCACGTGTGTCTTGCATTGCATCAGTCTTTTTGGTTGGTCCAGAAACTGGCTCAATTCGGTGCCCTGAAATCGGGTAACCAGAGGCACGCCAAGTTTCTTGGACACAACCTCGGCGGCGATCGCGCCAAGAATCTCGTGCCCATAGATGAAGTCCACGCCTCCAAGTTTCCGAGCCAATGCGATTGCATGTCTCGCAATCGCCGGCTTGAAGAAGTAGTTCGCATAATACCAAACCCCTGGGGGAGAGAAGTCGACAAAGTCTCGTGGCTTCTCCGACGCGCCGGCCGACTGTTTCGTCGACGCGATCCTCCTAAGCATTGACCTAGGGACCGCGGCCAGTTTTCGGCAAATGTCAAACCAAGGAAGTGTGCGCCGGTGTACGTGCACATTGTCATGGATCGACGGAACCTCGCCATGAAGGGTACTCGTCGTAATCATGTGTACTTCGTAGCCGGCGTTCGCGTAGCCGAGCAAGGTGTTCAACAGTGACTGATTGCCCGCGCCAGCAATTCTTACGTTCGGGCTCAGAAACCAGAGATCCAAGTGGGTCAGGACGAGCATCCTCTTCCTGCAAGACTTGTCTGTCACGTGATGTTTCTCCAGTATTCGCGAGTGTCAAGCATGCTTTAGTCGAACGAGCCGTATTTGCCGTGTTTCAGAATATATCCGTTCACAAAAAAAAAAGTCTGTTGTCTTGGCTGGTAGTTTAGCGGCCAAGAGCCCCCATCTAAGCTAAGTCAAGTTACAGACTGGAATGTACGCAATTCCCATCTGTCTTATACACGGCAAGAATCCATCGCCGGCACTTCGGCGACAGCTTCAACGCCACGTAATCGAGAACATGAGATAAGGTAAATGCTGGACGGGCAAAAAAGTCACCCAGGTTCGGCTTTCGGATGGCTGGGGCCCGCTCCACGTACTTGCAGACTGGGCACTGGTTGCCGGGATGAAGGCGATTACGAAACCATCGATGACTGCGAAGAAGGCGGCAAAGTAACTTATGGTTATTGGTGATTAGGGGCCCGAAAAGCTCTACTTGCTGGGACGAGAAACCCAGATCGTCGAACAGGTGGCGAGCATACTCAACATCAAAGCTACGGATGTGTCCCCATGGTACGAGTATGGAGCGGCAATTTGGGCACTCCTGTCGCAACGCTTGAAGTCGATCACGATTGGGAAGTGTGAGCAGAACAAACTGCGCTGCTACCCTGGCAATTTCGCGCACTCCTTTTGCGAAAAGCTCCTCGTCAAGGTGTTCGAGCACTTCCGCCCCCATAACAAGATCAAAACTCCCGTCCGGAAACGGCAGTTTATCTATCCCCCCCGGTACGACCGCAACACCCAACTTGGCAGCTTTTTCGACCGCGACGTGCGAAAGCTCTAACCCTGTGACGTCGTGTGTTTCTCCAAGAATCTTCGTGATTTGGCCCATCCCGCACCCCACATCCAGAATCGTCTGCACGCCATCAGGGATATGGTCCCGGATAAAGGCGCCGCGTTCGAGATCGGCCAGTGGGAGCGTACCTCCACGAGAATGGGCCTCTTCAAATTCGTCATTCATGGTCATTCCTTATCCGTATCTATTAACCTCACACATCGTCAAGAACTTCACAAAGACTTCCAGTGCGCCGCCGTAACCGGTTGTCGCCACAGTGGTTGCGAGGAGAATCTGAAGCGGAGTTTTCAGTGGAAAACGTGTCAGGAACCGTTATTCAGCAGCGGAAGATCCCTCGGCAGTGGACAGTGGGTAGTGGGTAGTGGGCAGTTGGTAGTGCGCAGTTGGTAGTGCGCAGTGCGCAGTGATCAGCGGCGTGCGGGGGTGATCGACTCGATGTAGCGTTTTTCCATTCCATAGAGATGCGCTTTGCGGCGGGCACGCTCTTCCGTGGGTGAGTATTCCCTTAGCCCGGCGGGCTCGATGTGGTAGTGCCGGCCGCACGCCGAGCAGGCGGTGACCAAGCGGCCGGGGGAGCCCAACACGGCCTCGCCACAGCGGCACCGCCAGCCGATTCGGGAAGCGGGGACGCCGGCGGCCACGGCATACCGGGCCACGTCGGCGTCGACCACCGCGCCGGCCGCCACCTCCGCGTACTCGCCCACGGTCAGCCCCGCAAGGACCACGACGTTCGCACCGAGGATAGCTCCGCGCTGGATGAGCGTCTGCTGGACCTCGTCGGGTAAGGGGACAGTCCCATTTTCGCTGGGCGGGGATTGGGACACAGCCACACCCTCGGGGTCGGCGCAGAGGGGGACAGTCCCATTTTCGCTGCGCGAAAATTGGGACAGTCCCCCGGTTCGGGGTAAGGGGTCAGTTTCATCTTCGCTGCGCGAAAATTGGGACAGTCCCCGGGGTCCGCCGGCCAACGCGACCGACGGCCCGCAGAATACGCCGTCTTCGAGCACCACGGCGTCGTAGACCGAGACGTTGTTCTGGATCGTCACACCGTCGCCGATCACGGCCGAG
>Ga0307378_10003328_pt1 | contig 23698 bp, 20 predicted proteins | sample UN1MG_FD_202238 | JGI IMG/M metagenome (GOLD analysis project Ga0307378, IMG submission 202238) | Soil microbial communities from Risofladan, Vaasa, Finland - UN-1 | ecosystem: Environmental > Terrestrial > Soil > Coastal area > Acid sulfate soil | place: Finland: Risofladan, Vaasa | collected...
AGAACCGCCCCCCGGATACCGTCACAAGATCTTGCGGTGCGATAGCATTGCTTTCACACGTTTGGTCGAAAAGGTCACAGCCTCGGCGTGTGCCTGCTACTTCGCCGGCGGTGAACGGTTACTCGGATCGGAAAGCCTTGGTCCGAGCACGCCGCATCTCCTTCCCTCGGAGGACGTCTCGATGCATCCCACGAAAACCTCATGTGCCGTGAGTCTCCTGCTCGTGCTTGCGCTGGCCTGCTCCGTCTACGCCCAGCCACCGGAGACCAACTACGACGAGAGCAAGGTGCCACGGTACACGCTCCCCGATCCGCTCGAGCTCGGCGACGGCCAGCGCGTGACCGACGCCCGTACGTGGCTCCAGCGCCGCCGGCCGGAGATCCTCCGACTGTTCGAGGAGAACGTGTACGGCAAGGCGCCCGGGCGGCCCGAGGGCATGAAGTTCCAAGTGAGGTCGGTCGCGAAGGACGCCCTGGGGGGCAAGGCGACGCGCAAGGAAGTCTGCGTCCTTTTCGCAGGCGACCCCGACGGCCCGAAGATGGACGTCCTCATCTACCTTCCCAACGCGGCGAAGAAACCCGTGCCGATCTTCCTCGGCTTGAACTTCGCCGGCAACCACGCCATCCACAAGGACCCGGCCATCACGCTTTCGACGTCCTGGATGCGCGACCGGCCGCAATCCGGCGTCGAGAACCACCGGGCGACCGAGGAATCGCGCGGCGCGAGCAGTTCCCGCTGGGCGGTCGAGAAGATCCTCGACCGCGGCTACGGCCTGGCCACGATCTACTACGGCGACATCGATCCCGATTTCGACGACGGCTTCCAGAACGGCATCCACCCGCTCTTCTACAAGCCGGGCCAGACCAAGCCCGAGCCCGACGAGTGGGGCTCCATCGGCGCTTGGGCCTGGGGGTTGAGCCGGGCGGTGGACTATTTTGAGACCGATCCGGACGTCGATCACCGGCACGTTGCCGTGATGGGCCATTCGCGCCTCGGCAAGACGTCCCTCTGGGCGGGCGCCCGGGACGAGCGGTTTGCCTTGGTGATCTCCAACGACTCGGGCTGCGGCGGGGCCGCGCTCTCGCGGCGACAGTTCGGCGAGACCGTGCGCCGGATCAACACCTCGTTCCCCCACTGGTTCTGCGATAACTTCAACCAGTTCAACGACCGCGAGGGCGACCTGCCGGTGGATCAGCACATGCTCATCGCCCTGGTGGCCCCCAGGCCGGTCTACGTGGCCAGCGCCGAGGAGGACCGTTGGGCCGATCCTCGCGGCGAATTCGAGAGCGCCAAGGGGGCCGATCCGGTCTACCGCCTGTTGGGAACCGATGGGCTTGGCGCCGACGAAATGCCCGGCCTCGAGCAGCCGATTACCAGCACCATCGGCTACCACATCCGCCGCGGCAAGCACGACGTGACCGACTACGACTGGGATCAATACCTGGACGCCGCGGATCGGCACTTCCAAAGGTAGCGCGGCGCGGTCTCGCGAGGAAGTCGATGCAAAACGCCCGACGGGGTCGCCTGGGACCTCGCCGGGCGTGCTTGAATCGGGCAGCCTCGACGGCAACTCGATGTGTCTTGGCTTTCCTCGTTCTGCGAAACGTGCTCTAGGGCCTAAAACCCGTCCGGATCAGTTTCGCCGTCGCCGCGTGGTTTCGGCGGGCCTTCGGGTCGAGAGGGCCTCGGGGGCCTGGCACGTGGGCCGGAAGGCGGACCGTGCCCTCCCGCTCGGGCTGCCGGTCCGTCGGGAGGTCCCGGCAGACGATGCCCCCGCATGCCCGGTCCGGCGGGTGGTTCTGGTCGACGCCCCTCAGCTTCCAGCGCCGGCGCCGGACCGCCTCGGCGTCCCCGAGCTTGCGGGCCCATCGGCGGACCACCCCGGTGCCCACGAGCTTGCGGGCCCATCGGCGGACCACCCCGGTGCCCACGAGCTTGCGGACCCATGGGCGGACCACGTCGGTGTCCCCGAGCCTGCGGACCCATGGGCGGACCACCCCGGTGCCCACGAGCTTGTGGCCCCATCGGCGGACCACCTCGGTGTCCCCAAGCCTGCGGACCCATGGGCGGACCACCTCGGTGTCCCCAAGCTTGCGGTCCCATCGGCGGGCCACCTCGGTGTGCCCAGGCTGGCGGCCCCATGGGCGGACCACCTCGGTGTCCCCAGGCTGGCGGCCCCATGGGCGGGCCACCTCGGCGTCCCCAGGCTGGCGGCCCCATGGGCGGGCCACCTCGGCGTCCCCGAGCCTCGACGTCGGCAGGTGGTCCCGGTCGGCGGCCTTGGGCGCGCGGCGGTCCGTCGGGCCCGCGCGGTCTCGCCTCCGGACCCCGGTCCGGACGTGGCTGTCGGACGGCCGGAGGGCCGTCGTCTTTCGGTTCGCCCGCCACGAGCGACGCGCTGAGCGCCGGCAGCAAGACCAGCGCGGCCAGCGCCGCCGCAAGCGGGACGCACCGCCGGAAGCGGCGGCGCGGGCAGCAAGAGACACTCATCATTCCGCTCCTCTCAACTTTGAGGCTGCGCACACCGGAACCGCTCGCCCAACGCAGGCAGGGCCGAATGGGTGGCGCGGGTATCCCGCCGATTGGATGGAGATCTCACCCCTATCGACTTAAACGCCGATCGCCGCCGTTTATTGCAGTCGTGTCGCGCGGCTTGCAGCAAGCCGATGCATCGGGTCCATTTTCGCGGCTACGACCGCATGAATGCGGTCACTACCAACCGGCTACGGCAGCATCCGCGCGATCGCTGCGAACCTGTGGAGCAAGAGCTGACGAGGCACTCGCGCCGGCGGCGGGAATCCGGTGGGGCACGCCGCCCGCTCAGGTCTTCCGAGCGGCTTCCGGCTTCTTCTCAGGCGTTTTGAGCGGAAAGAGGTCCTTATGGACGAAGATCGCGATGTAGTGGTAGGTGCCGGTGATCAGCTCGTAGCGAACGAGGATCCAGCCGGCTTCCTCGGCCTGCTGCGCCAGGAGGCCCGGGCACCAGCCGTGCTGCGCGTCGCGCCCGGCCGAAAGCCCGGGGTGCCTCTCGATCACGCAGACGCGCCCGGTCGGCTTGACCACTTTGGCCAAGTGACGCCAGTAGTCGACGCGGCCGTCGTCCGGCAGGTGGTGGTACGTCTTGGAGAGGAAGGCCAGGTCGCAGGAGTCTTCCGGAAGGCCGGTGCCGTCGGTGGGACACAAGTACGGCTTGACCTGCGGCAGGTCGGCCAGCCGCTCTTTCATCTTGTCGACTTTCTTCTGGTCGACTTCGCCGGCGTGGACGACGCCCTCCGGCCCGACGAACTTGGCCATCCGCTCCGCCCACCAGCCGTCGCCCGCGCCGATGTCGACCACCACGTCGCCGGGCTGGAGGTCCAGCTCGCCGAGCACGTAGTCGGCCTTGTCTCGATACGGGTAGCCCCCCGATCCGGCGCAGGCATGCTGGTCGGGATCGGTCACCCGCGTGCTCCGGCCCGACTCGGCATACGCCGGTGCCGATAGGGAAATCAACGTCAATGCTGCAAACCAAAGAGAGGCGGTACGCATGCTGGGACTCCATGTTTCGGCGGTCGATACATCGGCATCTCAGGAGAACGTCTACATCGTGGCCTATTGTACAATGCGTGTGGGGTGCGAGGCAAACACGTTGGGAGGCTGTTTTGGGCTTTCTCGATCGAGTAGGATGCGGATCGCAGCCGGTCGGGGATACGGCCGCCCGATTGAACGAGCAGTCCGTTCGCCGGATGCGTCTACGCCGGCGTGTCACCGGGCGTGACCGCCGCGGCTGGCCCCTGCGGATATGCGAGGCGATACATGGCTTTTCCGTCATTGTGAGAATCGAGGAGCACTCCATGGTCCGTTCGCGCTGGCGACTTCCTTTGACCATTGGCGCCCTGATTGTTGCTGCGACGCTCCCGTGGCAGATCCGTGTATCGCACGCGGCCGAGCGACCCGCCAGAGCAGCGGTCATCGTGTGCGACGCGGAGATCGCGCCGCTCGGTTTTGCGGCGGACGAGATTCGCGTCGCCCTGGGAGAAAAGGGCTTCTCCGCGGTCGAGAAGTCACCCGGCGATTCGTCCACCGCCCGTGCCCCGGTTCGCATCGTCTTGACCGTGGCGGACACCGATCCTCTTCGGCGGGAGATGAGACAGGAGCGGATCGCCCCCGTCGGCACGATCGAACCGCAAGGCTACGCGATTCGCAAAAGCCAGGTGCCCGGCCGTCTGACCCTTTGGGCCGTGGGGGCCGACGCGTCCGGGGGGATGTACGCCGGGCTGGATCTGGCCGAGCAGATCCGGCTGGGCCAGCGCCTCGACGAAATCGGGGAGACGACGCGAGGCCCGCACATCGGCCGCCGCGGCATCAAGTTCAACGTCCCGCTCGACGCCCGCACCCCGAGCTACGACGATTCCGGCGACGCCGCGCAGTCGAACTACGTGCACATGTGGGATTTCTCCTTCTGGCAGAAGTTTCTCGACCACATGGCCCGGCATCGATACAACACGCTGACCCTGTGGAACCCCCATCCGTTCCCCTCGCTCGTGAAGCTGCCCGACTACCCGGACGTGGCCCTGGACGACGTCTGCGTCAGCGAGCTGGCGCCCACGCACGACGGGATCTGGGCCCGGCCGATGTTCGCCCGCCGCGAGGTCACGGAGAAGCTCCGGGTCGTCCGGAAGATGCCGATCGACGAGAAGATCGCCTTCTGGCGCCGGGTGATGCAGCACGCGGCGGACCGCGGGATCGACGTCTATCTCATCACCTGGAACGTGATCGTCAACGGCGCCGAGGGCAAGTACGGGATCACCGCCGAGCAGGACAACCCGAAAACGATCGCCTACCTGCGCCAGTGCGTGCGGGAGTGCATTCTTACCTACCCGCTCCTGGACGGGATCGGCGTGACGGCCGGCGAGAACATGAAACCACGCACCGACGAGTTCTCCAAGGAGAAGTGGCTTTGGAGCACGTACGGGCAGGGCGTGCTCGACGCCAAGCGAGAGCAGCCGGACCGGCACGTCCGCTTCCTGCACCGGGTATGGCAGACCGGCGTGGGCGAAGTCTGGGACGAGTTCGGCTCGAAGTATCCCGGCACGTTCGAGCTCGGCTTCAAGTACGCCCGGGCCCACATGTATTCGGCCACCGATCCCCCGTTCTGCGATGAGCTGTGCCGGGAGATGGAGCCGTTCGGGCTCAAGTGCTGGTGGAACCTGCGCAACGACGACGTCTTCAACTTCCGCTGGGGCGACCCCGACTACGTGCGGGAGTTCCTCGGCAACCTGCCGCCCGACCATCTGACCGCGGGCTACCACATGGGCTCCGACGGGTACGTATGGGGCGTGGAGTTCACGAGTCTCGAGCCCGAGAGCCCCCGTGCCCTGGAGATCGAGAAGCACTGGTACAACTTCATGCTCTGGGGCCGTCTGGGCTACGACCCGACGCTCGATCGCCCGTTCTTCGAGCGAGTCCTGGCCGCCCGGTTTCCCGAAGTGCCGAGCGACAAGCTCTACGACGCCTGGCAGGCTGCGTCCAAGATCGTCCCCCTGGTCAACCGCTTCCATTGGCGGAACTGGGACTTCATGTGGGCGGTGGAGGGGTGCGTGGACCAACGCCAGGGGTTCCACACGGTCGACGATTTCATCAACACGCCGCCGATGGAGCAAAGCGGGATCGTCGCCGTCCCCGACTACGTGGAGGCCCAACTCACCGGGAATCGTCCCCAGGGCACGACCCCGATGGAAGTGGCCGAGAGACTGCATGGATACGCGGCGGAAGCCCTGGCGGGCGTGGCAGCGCTGCGTCGCGACGCGCCAACCATGAGCAAGCAACTTGGGTTCACCCTTGGCGACGTCGAGGCCATGGCCCATCTGGGCAACTACTACGGCGCCAAGATTCTCGGCGCCGTGGAGCTACAGACATTCCGGCGATCGAAAGAGGCACGGCACAAGCAGGCCGCCATCCGGCATCTTCAGCAAGCACTGGAACACTGGCGCAACTACGCCGAGGTGGCCGGCGGCATGTACCGCCCGCAGCTCTTGGCCCGTACCCGGCTGCTCGATTGGAGGAGGGCCCTGGACGACGTGAAACGCGACGTGGAGATCGCTCGGGCGGCGGGCGTCGAGTGACACGGCGGGCCCATCGCGGGGGCCCCGGAACGAGGAGTCGATTCCCTAACCGCAGGCAGTTCCGCGGTTTGCGCCCACGATCGGGAAAGGGCTTGCCGGACCGACCGGGGCTGCCCGAACCGATCCTTGGCCGTCGCCGGCTCAATCTGCTAGAATCGTCGGCAGAACCGATCTGGTCTCGCGCCGCCAGTCCGGTTGGACCTTTTCTCGCCGGCGGGTCAGCGGCCAACTTATCGGGCATTACGTGAGTGCATTGAGGGCGTGCACGCGCGGTCACGGAGGTGACTTATGATCCACCGCTTCCACTGCGAGTGCGGTGCCGCGTTCGACGTCGACGAGAGGGTGATCGGTAGACACGTCACGTGCGCGAACTGCAAGAACCGAACCCTTATCGACGCGGCGATCCTTCAGCCGATCCGCTTCTATCGGCTCGCGTGCGATTGCGGGGTGACGTTCCGGGTCGAGGAAAAGGCGGTCGGGGGTACGTTCCAATGCCCCGCGTGCCGGAGCACGGTGCGCATCGATCGCGAGCGTTTTGACGAGACGCTGATCGAAGTCGATCGCGTCTCCAAGTCCCCGCGGTCGACGATCGAGGTCGAATTCGACGCGTAAGTCCCGAGCCCGACGACGGCCCCTGCACCGCTCGGGTCCGGGGCCGGGTTACGATCGGACCGGGATCACGCGCACCGCCCCGTCGGCAAGCCGCAGACCGACTTCGCGATCGAGATTGAGGCCGAGGCGCTCGTAGTCGGTCGGGGAAACGCTCGCCGAGACCGTCAGGCCCGTGTCCAAGCGAACCACCAGCCGGCACCGGCCCTCGTCGTGATCGATCGACTCGATCTTCCCGCCAAGAGGGCAATCGCCTCCTGCCTCCCGGGGCAGGACTTCCAGGCGTTCGGCGTCGAGGGCGATCCGCACGGGTGCCTCGTGGGACCCCAGAGATCGCTCCCGGTCTTCCCGGACGATCGCCTCGGCGGCCAAGTGCAGAATCAGGTCTCTCTCTCCGTGGAACGTGAAACCGCCGTTTTCGGCCCGAAGCGTGCCGGCGAACAGGTTGTCGACCGTGCCCGAAAGGAGTTGCCCGTCCAGAAGCGTCACCACGCGGTCGGCCAGCGATTGGGCCTGGCGCCGGTCGTGGCTGGCCAGGATCACGGTCATGCCGGTGGTCGCGTGCAAATCGCGGATGATCTCCTCGATGAGCCGGGCGTTGGCGTGATCGACGTGGGCGGTCGGCTCGTCGAGGAGGAGGACGTCGGGCTGGAGTGCCAGGAGCCGCGCCAAGGCGACCCGCTGCCGCTCCCCGCCGGAAAGTTCCCGATGCGTGCGGTGCGCGAGCCCGTCCAGGTGAACCTGCCGCAACACGTGCTCCGCCTTGCGCCGCGCCTCGGCCCGGCTCATGCCCCGGGCCCGCAGTCCGTACATCACGTTCCCCAGCACCGAGGTCTTGAAGAGCACGGTGCGTTGGAGCAGCATGGGGCAGCGGCGCCGGGCGCCGAGCGATTCGCCTTCCGCCCAAACGTCGCGGTCGTCCAGCAGGATGCGTCCTTCGTCGGGCCGCCCGAGAAAGGCCATCGTCTCCAACAGCGTCGATTTGCCGCTGCCGTTGGGGCCGACCACGGCGAGGATCTCGCCGGGACGGACTTCGAGGCTCGGCACGCGCAGGGCCTCGACGTCCCGCGCGGAGCGCAGGGGACGGTACCGCCGAACCACGTGCTCGAGCCGGTATCGCGGAGTCACTCCCGTCCTCCTCCCTGGAAGTACTGAAAGAGAACGTTGATCGAGAGCGAGATGCTCAACAGCACGATGCCCAGGGCGAGGGCCAGGGGGAACTCGGCCTTGTCGATGCTGACCACGATCGCGGTGGTCATCGTACGCGTGAAGCGATCGATGTTGCCGCCGAGGATCGTGGCCACGCCCACCTCGCTGACCACGCGCCCGAACGCGGCGATCACGGCCGCCAGCACGCCGAACCGCGACTCGCGAATCACGGTCCATTGGGCCTGGCGCGGGCTTGCCCCCAGGGCCATCGCGGTCCTGCGCACGTCGCGATCGGTCCGCGAGACGGCGGCCACCGTCAGGGCGATGATGATCGGCAGGATCAGAAGCACCTCGCCGATGATGATTCCGGGCACGCTGAGCAGCAGGTCGAGGTGCCCCAGCGGCCCTTTGTGGCAGATCAGCATGTAGACGACCAGGCCGACGACGACCGTCGGGAGCGCCAGGAGCGTGTTGAGGATCGTCACCACGAGGCGTTTGCCGCGGAAGTCCTTCTCGGCGAGCGCGACGGCGAGCGGGATCCCGATCGCGCCCGCGATCGACGTCGAGATGGTCGCGATCAGCAGGGACCTGCCGGCGTACTCGACCACGTTCGGGTCGAGCGTGACGACCAGGTGCCAGGCGGTTCGCAAGGCGTCAAAGATACCGCTGTCGTTCATTCCGGACGGCGATCACTGCTCGGCGGGCGCGGCGTTGGGGTGAAACAGGACCTTGCCCTGCACCTTGTACTCGCCGATCATCCGCTGAATCTCGGGGGAGGCGATCCACTCGATGTACTGCTTGGCGCCGGCGAAGTTCACGTGCGGATACCGCTCGGGATTGACCGCAATGACGCCGTAGGGATTGTACAGGCTCTCGTGGCCCTGGCAAAGGACGGCCAGGTCGATCTTGGCCGGTTGGGCCAGTGCGAAGGAGTAGTACGTGCCCCGGTCGGCCAGGGTGTACGCCCGCTTCTCCGCGGCGATCAGGATCGTCTTTCCCATGCCCTGCCCGACGGAGAGATACCAGTCGCCGGCAGGGCGAACGGACTCGAGCCGCTTCTTCTTCCCCTCGGAGAACAGGGTGACCGCTTCGCTTTCCAAGGGCACGGCCGCGCGGCGCCAGAGCTGCTGTTCTCGGATGTGGGTGCCCGACCCGTCGCCTCGCGAGATGAACGGGGACCGGCTCTGCGCGACGCGGCGGAGCGCCTGGGCCGGGTCCTTCGCGCCCCGGATGCCCGCCGGGTCGGTCTCGGGGCCGATGACGATGAAATCGTTGACCATCACGTCCCGGCGCATCACGCCGAAGCCGTCGGCGACGAACCGGTCCTCCTGCTCGCGGGCGTGGACGAGGATCAGGTCGGCGTTGCCGTCGCGCGCCAGTTGCAGGCTGGCCCCCGTGCCCTTGGCCACGACCTTGACCCGGATGCCCGTCTTCCTCTCGAAGTCGGGATGAAGATACGCCAGCAGCCCGGAGTTTTCCGTGCTGGTCGTGGTGGCCAGGATCAACGTGTCCTCAGCCGCCAAGCAGGCGCCGCTCCAAACGGCCGCGCAAAGCACCGCGGCAAGAACGGCAAGTGGCAAAGCGGGGGTGCGAAATCGCGTCACGGCGGTATCCCTTTTCTTGAGCGGCAGCACCTTCTCGGCTCTCTGACGGTAACGGATTCTGGGCAAGGCGCGCGGATCTTCTCATCCCCCACCGCGATTGTCCCGGTGGCGATTGCCCAATCACTCTCCCCAAAAAACGGGGTGCAGACTCGCTCCTACGCATGGATCTCGGAAGAAAGGACTCCGTCCCTCCAAGCGGTAGGCCGTTTTGGCAATCCGATTTGCAGACATTTCGGAAGGGAGTCCCCTCTCTCATCAGCGGCTATCATCGATGCGGTCAAGATGGTTTTGTCGGAGGCGGAGGAAGTGTTGGCAAGTGACGTAACGCCTGAGCAGGCCGAGGAAGTGAGCCCGCTGCTTGGCGAGGCGACGTCGCCAGGCTGGGCAGAGCGGCTGCGGACTTGGCCGGCGACGGCCGAAACCGACGCCGAGACGATCGACCGAAACGACGTGACGAATCGCTGCAAGTCGGAAGCCGGGCGGCCGTTCGTTCGGGCGCGATCGGGCCCGATCGCCCCATTCCCTTTTGGAAGGATTTCCACCCTCCTTGCCTTGCCCCCCAAAAGCGGGACTGGGTCGCTTGTTGCGGCGTGAGGTCCCAATTAACAGCGCGCGCAAGTGCGCGCGGGCCCCAGCGCACGTGCGCGCGGGCCCCAGGGGGAATGCGCTGAGGTTCCAGGGGAAATGCGCGCTGGTCACAGGCCACGTGCGCGCACGCCATGTCCCGGGGAAAAACGCCTTCTTGGACGCGCGCTCGGCGCAACACATGGGGTCGAAAGGACTTGCATTTCCGGGCCACACTCGAAATTCCTGCCCAACAATTCGTTTCGACATAACTCGTTTCCAAACAACGACTTGCAGCCGATCGCCGGCGCCCTTGTTGGACGCTTTGCCGGGCTTTTTGGGTGTCTCTCGCACGCCCGCCTTTCGGCCTAACGTGGTCGAGCATACCATGTTAGCGCCGAGCCGCAAGGCGGTTTCTGGCCGCACCGCATCGCGTCCAGCCTGCTTCGCCGGGCGGGCGTCGAGCGCCCGACGCCCGGGCGCGCTCCGAGGAAGTTATTCCGCCCAAAGGACAACTCTCGTGCTCAGCCGCGTAGGGCGCATGAAACGCACCATATTTGCCTGGCCCGGAGATAATGGTGCGTTTCACGCACCCTACGCCTTTTTTCGGCGCGGCCGGCGTCTCGGTTCTCAATGATCGAAGGCCACGGCATGCTCGGCGCCGCGGTACATCGGCTCGCCGTAGCGGTCCTTGCCGTAGTTCGAGATGACCGCCTGCGCTTCCTGCGAAGCCAGGAAGTCCATGAACTTGGCGGCAAGTGGTTGGCTCTCGGTTGCCCCTTCAGGCTGACACAGCCCGTGGTAGACGTTGACCAACGCCGGATCGCCCCGGAACAGGACCTTCAAATTGGGCAGGTTCTTCCGGGCGGCGACCCAGGTGCTGCTGTCGGTCATGAAGTATCCGGGCTCCTCGTTGGCCCTCTGGAGCGTGGCCATCATGAAGTCCTTCGTCACCACGTACCAGTCTCCTGAAGGCGTGATGCCCGTTTGCTTCCAGATGTCCATCTCCTTTTTGTGGGTGCCGGAGTTGTCGCCACGCGAGAGGAAGGTGGCCTTGGCCTTGGCGATTCGGGCGTAGGCCTCGACGGCGGAGGTCGCCCCGGAGACGCCGGCCGGATCGTCCTTCGGCCCGACGAGATAGAATTCGTTGGACCCGAGGAGCGTTCGCCGGGCGGCCCAGCCCTCGGCGACGGCTTGCTTCTCCGCTTCCGGGGCGTGAACCAACGCCACGTGAGCCTTCTCCTCCTTGAGCAAGGAGAGCGACTTCCCCGATCCCGCTTTCTTCCAACGCACGGCGACGCCCTGCTTCCGGCTGAACGCGTTGGCCAGGGCCTCCAGCAGACCCAGCTCGCCGGGGCTGCCCGTGGCCACGGTGATCGCCTTGGCTCCGTCCCCGTAGACGGCGGTGCACTCTTCAGCGGCCGCGGGGGCGGGCCTCTGTCCCAGCCCGTCTCCCACGAAGAAAAGATACAGGTGCGGCAGTTCCTCGCCGGCGAGCACGTCGCGGATGCTGCCCAGGGTGCCGCGTACGACCTTCTGGGTGGGGTAGCTGGCGTCGCAGACGACGGCCGCCGGCGTATCGGCCGGGTAGCGGCTTTCGAGCTTCGGCAGGAGCTGCTCCAGCTTCGTGCGGTGGGTGAAAAACACGATCGTCCCGGCCAGCCGGCCGCTGGCGTCCGGCGTGCCCAGCTCGCTGCCCGAAGAAATGATCACCGAGCCCTGGCAGGAGATGTTCTGCCGGAGTGCGGCACTGCCGGCGCCCAACGAGCTGATGCCGGGAACGACCACCAGGTCGAGCTCCGTTAGATGCTGCGGGAGCCAGCCCCACGGACTGAAGAGCGAGGGGTCGCCGTTGTCCGCGAAGACGACCGTCTTGCCTTCGGCCACCAGCTTCTCCAGCCGCGCTTTGAGCTTGGCCAGCTCTTCGTTGGCGCGGGCGACGCGATCGCGCTCCTCCCCGGAGAGTTCCTCAGGCTTCTGCCCGAAGTATCGACCGCCCTGGAGAAGCGGCGGAGCGACCTCGACGACGCCCGGGCGCACGAATCGGGCCAGTTCGTCCTTCATCCAACCGTAGCAGAAGACGAGGTCGGCGTTTCGTAGCAGGCGGGCTGCCTTGCGACTGATCAATTCCGGGTCCCCGGGACCGGTGCCGACCAGGTACACTCCGCCAGGCCCGTTTTCGGGCCCGTCCGTCTCCTCAGGCGCTGCCGGCGGCGGCCCAAACGCCGACGCGCTGGCCGGCTGCACGAGAACCCGGGTAACTTGGCGCACCCAGCGCTCGTGCCGGTCGCTCCCGGCCACGATCAGTTGATACGGCGCCGCCTTGTCGTCGAGCGGGTTGCCGTTGATCCGGTTGGCCAGGAGGACGTCGTGGCCGGCGATCTCAGGGAAGATCTCCGGAATGGAGAAGACCACCTGGTAGCCGTCGGCGGCCTCGACGAGCACGTAGGCCGAGCGCAAGGGGCGCCGAATCTCGTTGCCCGGCCGCGCACGATCGATCGGTTGCACGCCCGCCTCCTGGAGCAGCTCGCCGAGCAGGACGCCTTCATAGGTTGCTTTCCGGTCGGAGTGCGGGACTTTGTCTTCGATCGAGGTGCGGGGCAGCTCGGCGAACTCCGACGCGGAAAACGTGGTCGTCTCGCCGTTCTCGTTGGCGACGATGAGCACCCCGGAATCCTTGGGCGGGGCGGAAGACGCCGGCGCGCGCTCCTCCTGGGCGAACGTGAGCGACACGGAGAAGAAGGTGGCAAGCATCAACGCGTGGCGAAGCATCAAGTCTCCTCCTACGGGCAGGAAGTGCACGGCGGTCGGACCTCGAAGCCAACTCCTACGGCACCGGCGCGACCTCGCCTCCCCGCCGCGTGCTCAGGGCCCGGTACGTGGCAAGCTCGATCGTCTCGGAGATGAACCGCACGGAGCCGTCGACCAGGGCGAAATCGGCGCCCCCCGGGTGAAGGCTGCCAAAAGCGCTCACGCGCAGGCAGGCGAAGTCCGTCTGACTCGTGTCCGTGGCGTAGTCGAGCGGCGCCAGCGTGGTCATCGTCGCATCGACGATCGCCAGCCCGCCGCACGTGTGCCACCACCCGTAGTCCCCCAGCAACTGCTCCCCGGCCTCGGTGGCCCAAGTGTCGAAAACCTCGTCGACGCGGCTCCGCTCCCCAAAGAACAGGGTGTTGCTCGTTCCGTCCATGACGTCGGCAATGCGCACGGGCGACTGGTTGGCACTGGGGTTGGAGAGAGGCCCCGTTTCAAAGAACATGCCGTCGGCAATCTGCGCGTTTACGGTGCAAAGGAACCGATTCGTGCCCCCCGTTCCCCCGTTGCCGCCGTAGCTCGTCAGGCCGTGCCAACGTCCGGAACTCGTGGTTTCCACCGGATTTTGCCTCATCACGTCGGAGGGGCAGACCAGCACGGGCAATACCAGGGCGGATAGGGCAGACTGGCCGCCGGCCTCGTTGTTGAGCGGGTCGTCCAGGTCGAGCTGACCGCGGAGGCTGGACTGCTCCATCTCGTTGAGAATGAAGATGAACAGCGAGGGCCCGCGCTGCCTCGGCCGGCTGGAAAACGGTTTCAGGAGCGTTCCCGGCGGAAACGAGCGAAGGCGGTCGTGGTAGTTGTGCGTGGCCAGGGCAAGCTGCTTGAGGTTGTTCGTGCACTGCATGCGCCGGGCCGCCTCCCGCGCCGCCTGGACCGCCGGCAGCAACAGCGCGATCAGGATACCGATGATCGCGATGACGACCAGCAGCTCAACGAGCGTGAAGCCGCGCGGGCGCCGGCAGGGCGGCTTCGCGTCGACTTTCGCCCAGGTTTGGCTTTCCGAGTAACTCATGGGTCACTTCTCGTATCAACGGGATCGTCCCCGCCTCACGGTCGCTTCAGCGGGCGGGTCAAGAGACCGGCCACGGCGCGACGCATCCTCGCGAGGGCAAATAGCACGATCATGCCATTTGGCCCCGGATTCTAGCCTCCCTTCTCATGCACTGTCAATGGGCGGGCCCAGAAAACCGGGGCGAGGGGAGCTGACGACGATGGCCGGGCGCGGAAAGCCGCCGTCAGGGACGGGCCGCCTTGGGCCCGTCGGGCACGTCGAACCGGGAGGAGAACTCCTGCTCGACGACGTCCAGCATCCGCCCCCGCAGGGCGTCGTAGTCGCCCACCAGCCGGCCGGCCAGCTCCGTCAAGGAGCTTCGGTCGGTCCCCTTGCCGCCCACGCGGGTCTCGACTAGCGGCTCGCCCAAGGCCCGTTCCGCCTTCTTGATCCTGCCCCACACGTAGCGGTAGCTCTTGCCCAGCGACTCGGCCGCCGCCTTGATCGAGCCGGCCGCCTCGACGGCCTTCAAGATCTCGCTGAGGCCGAAGCCGAAGACGTACCGGCCGTCGATCTCCAGCCAGACCTTGACCCGGGCCTTCATCCGCTTTCGACCGGCGAGATTGCGCCGAGCACGTGCCACGAGAGGCCTCCTTTCGGGTCGCCGTCGCCGCGCTGCGATGGGTTCGTCCCCAGGAGTCGGATCCTCGAACCGGACAAAGTGTCTACAAGACGGGCGACGCGGCGCACCGGGCCACGTCTCCCCATCGGATGGTCATCAAGATACCACCCGGTCGGCCAGGGTCAACCCAGACCATCGACGGCCGCTTGCCTCGCCGGCCGGACCGGGGCGAACCCGACCTCGCTTCTCGCAACGTCTTCGGAGAATTGGAGTTGTGTCAGGCACGGCTCCGCCTGTCGAAACTTGACGGACGCAGTACAATAACCGATCGGTGCCGGACGGTAGACGATCGTGCACGGCGGCCGGCTTTCGGCCGAGGCGAGTGACGCGGCAAAGCAGCGGAATAGTGTCATGGCAGCCGATCGCCACCCTGCGTTCCGTCTGACGGCGCGATGGCTGGCCGCGATGCGGAACCACCGCTTCGACGTTTTGCTTTGCGCGTTGGTTCTGCTGCTGCTCTGGACTCCCGTGGTCCGACTGCTCGCCCCCATCTGGCCCCCAGCCCTATCGAAGATCACCGTGACCACGCTCTTCTGCGTGGTGCTGCTCTCGGCCGTGTTCGCCGTGAGCCAAAGCCGCCGCTCGGTGTGGATTGCCTTGTGGATGGCCGTGCCGGGGATCGTGCTGTACGAGCTCAACCTGGTGATCGCCCGGGACGGCCTGCTCGCGGCCAGCTACGCCTTCAGCATCGCCTTCCTCGGCTACACGATCATCGTCATCCTGCAATTCCTTTTCGTCGACCAGCGAGTGACGTGCAACACGATCTTCGCGTCGCTTTGCGTCTACCTCCTGCTCGGCGTGCTCTGGTCCACGGCGTATTCGCTGATCGAGATTCTGGAGCCGGGGTCGTTCACTTTCGGGTTTGCCGACGAGCAGGGGGAGATGCGTTTCGGCGGGGGAGAATCGATCTTCCCCATCTACTACAGCTTCGTCACGCTGACCACCTTGGGCTACGGGGACATCGTGCCCGCCTCGGCCACCGCCCGGATGCTCTCCGCCGCCGAGGCCGTCACCGGTCAGCTCTATCTCGCGGTGCTGGTCGCCCGGCTGGTGGGGCTTCACATATCCCAGTCGACCAGACACGCGCCCCCAAGAGACTGATGTGCGGGCAGGCTTCCATTCGGCTGGCACGATGGACTGAAGCAACCATGAAGTTGGCCCACGGGCGAGTCGGTGGGGCCCAGCCTTCCGGGCGAAGTGAGAGTCCTTCTCGGACCATCGGAGGCAACATGGGCCGGTGTGGAGCGGATCATGGAGGGGGCCAGGCCAGCTCGATACTTGCGCGGCCATCCCAAACCCCGCTTCTGTCCTGAATTTGCAGGATTCCGCAAAACACCTGTCTATCTGCTCCGCAAACGTCATTCCTCCTCGCACTGGGCATTCCCCTGGGCCCGATATGGGGGAGTTCCGAAAATTGCGCGATCGAGGGGAAGTTTGCGGGCAGTTCGCCCGATAACAGCACACGGCAGGGTACGCACTTGCGGTGGATGGTACCCCCCAACGGCAGCGATACCTTTTGTTCCCTGAGCGTGCGACATGGCTGAGCTGAGTCTGGACATCGTGTCCGAGGTGGTGGAAAGCTGCAAGGCGGGCGCCGAGGAAGCGGCCGTTGCGCTTGGGCGGGGTCTGGACACCGAGGTGCGGCTCTCCGTGGGCGAACCCGGCTCGATCGACGTGCAGTCCTTGCCGGAGGGATTCACCGGCCCCGGCCTGGCCGTCGTGCTGACGGTGGGCAGCACGGGGGCGCTCGTCCTCGTGCCGGAAAGCTCGGGCCTGCTGCCGCCGTGGTACGGCGAGCCCGACCCGACCGGCGAGAGCAAGCTGGCTACGCTCGCCCAAGAGCTGGGGGCGACCCTCCTCCCTGAGGAGTATATGCCCGGCGATTTCAAGGCGGCCAGGGTCGGGAGCCTCACGGACGCGCTGACTCGGGGCGGCGTGTCGGACGGGGCAGCGTCGCTGCCGCTCGAGCTGGAGCGGCCTGAGGGCACCCGGGCAACAGCCCACCTCATCTGGCCGGCGCTCAGTCCGGCCGCGGTGATCGCCCAGGAGGCGATCCCCGAAGCGGCTCCCCAGGAAGCAGCTCCCCAGGAAGCGGAAACAGAACCGCAGGAGAAGCCGCCGGCGCAACCGCCTTCTCGCCCGCAATCGGCGGCCGGGGCGAAACAGTCCGGCCGACGGCAAGGCGTGACGCTCAACGATCTGCCGAACTACAGCCGGAGCCTTCTTCAGATCAAGCTGCCGGTCGTGGTCACGCTCGCTCGCAAGCGTCAGCCGGTGGGCCAGATCCTCAAGCTGGGGCCCGGCTCGATCATTCAGTTCGACAAGTCGTGCGAGGAAACGCTCGAACTGGAGGTTGGGGAGCGCTCGATCGCCACCGGGGAGGCGGTCAAGGTGGGCGACAAGTTCGGGCTGCGGATCAATTCGATGATCTTGCCCGAAGAACGCTTCACGCCGGTCCGAAAGGGCTAGCCTATCCGTTGGCGGTGACTACGCTTCACCGGTAGTGACCCCTTCACGCGGCTTCTTCCCGGCCTTCAGATTGCTCAGGCGCTTGGGCAGTGTGGTGCAATTCTCTTCCAGGCATCCTCGAACGTCACTGCCAATTCACAGCCGTGCGTGGCGAGAAGACTGACGACGTCGGGAACGTCGAAGTCCTTCGGATTGCGATGGGCGAAGACCTTTGGCTCGGTCGCTGGCGGGGTCGCGGCGTGACTCAGGGTCGAGGCGAGTACGATGCCGTCCTGTACAGAGAGTCCGAGGCTTGAGCGGTAGTTCACTGCGGCCGCAAAGACCGCCGAAGTCATAGGAACCAACGTGGCGACCATCACAACCCGATCCACGGTCGTCTGAAGTCTCGTCAGCTCGTGGCCTTCAAGGCTCGCCAGCTTCCCCGCGACCGCGCGAATCTCGGTCACCAGTCCCGCGTGGGTCGGAGAACGCTCGAGTTGCCTCGCCTGCTCGCTGATACTGTTGTTGATTCGTTTTCTGATCCGGGACCGATGGTCGATCGTCGAGAAGGGCTCGGCGATGGAGAACGCCGGCACAACGAGGATTATCTGGCCTCGCTCCGCGGCGACCAGCACATTCTCAGCGTACGCCTGCTCTTCCTGCTCAAGCGCGAGCTCGAGCACGAAGTTCGATTCGCCGTAGACAATCATGACCGAGCTTCAGTCGCCACCTTGCCACAGCGCACCGCGGAAGTGAAGCCGGCACGCTCCAGAGAAAGCTCTGGCTCGCCCTCAGCCCGGCTGCCGGGACTGGTCAACTCTTGGATCCATGACGACACCAGCAGCTCCAACTGAGAGTTGAACAGCCTGCCCGACGCGGTCGGTTCCACCGAATACCTCTCCACAACGGCGCACATGGGAAAGCTCACATCGGGCTCGGCGTCGATCGCCTCCCGCTTCCCTGGCCCCCAAAGGTAGCCGATGTCTTGCGAAACAAGCAGAAAGTAATCAACCGGCGCGATTAGGCGATGGGCGAACAGGCTGCGCCGAATAATGGTTGCCTCGGGCGCCCCCAGGTTGGGGCGGTTCTTCACCTCGATAGCGGCAACCGGCGTGTCGCGAGCGTCGAGGACCAAGACATCCGTTCGGAATGGCATTCGGAGCCTCCTCCAAAGACAGCCGTATCGTATCAGACGCGCAGGCCGACCTCGAACCTACCGCCGGTCGTCATCCCCCAATAGTGCCACTGCCGCGAGCAACACGCTTTCTGGACGACGCCTTGTCGCAAAGGGGTACTGTGGGCACGCCCCATCTCTCTCGGCCGTATCGTACCCTTTCCATTATATCTGCTTCCGCCGATGAGCATAGACACGCATTCTGCCGTCGAAATCAACCCCAATGATGGAGGCTGCCTGCGCTCTCTACGACGCCAGGGAACGCCGGAACGCGTGTAGTTGGTCCACGTGACGATAGCTGCGTGCCGCCTCGTCGCCCGCGCTTGCCCCTGGGTTCGTCATCGGTGCTATCGGCGTTTTCGCGCGATCTGGGTTTTGAGACTCGTCCTTGCGGGGTTTCTCGTGCTTCATTCCTGCGGGAAAAACGGAAACAGCTTCTTCAGGTCTTCCCTGGACGGCTGTCGCCCGTACTCGCAGATCATGAAGGCCTCGGCGTACTGGACTTTCTTGCCCAGCTCTTCGCCGTAGAGGTCGACGAGCTTGTCGCGGCAGTCGTTGGCCGTGCTGGCGAAGCGGCGCTTGAAGGACTCGCGGACCGACTTACGTCGGGCCTCACGCTCGGCTTCGTCTTTCGGGGCACGCTCGGCAGAGCCCGTGGCCCCGCCCTCGATGAACTGGGACTCCATCTTCACCAGCGCGTCGACCTTCTGCTCGATCGCGTCGTCGATCGCCACGACCACGTCGGGCCGGAAGGGGTCGGGACGCTGGAAGCGGTCGTAGGAGTAGAGGAAAACCGGGTTGCGATTGACCGGCGGGGCGTCGGGGCAGAAGAAGGGGACGGCCACCATGTAGGCCGAGTCCTGCATCAAAACGCCCGTGTAACGGTGGTCCGGGTGATAGTCGTTGGGCCGGTGGCCGATGACGACGTCGGCGTTCCAGCCGCGGATCTGCCGGGTGAAGGTGCGGCGGTTTTCCAGCGTGGGCATCAGCTCGCCGTCGTGGATGTCGAGGACCTCGGTGGTCGTGCCCAGGATCTTGGCCGCCTCTTGCACCTCGTCGTTGCGGCGTTTGGCCAGGGGGCCGCCGGCCATGTTCCAGTGCCCGATGTCGCCGTTCGTGACGGAGACGAGCTTCACGTGGTGGCCCTGCCTGGACCACAGGATCGCCGCCCCGCCGGCCCGGATCTCGCAGTCGTCGGGATGGGCCCCGAAGACGATGATCCGCAGCTTGCCGTCGTCGGGCGGCGGGCCGGCCGCGCCGGCTTCCGCGGCGATGAGTTGCCCCGGCGAGACGAAGCCGAGACCGAGGGCCAGGGCGATTCCGACCGCGGCGCCAAGCGAAAACCAGTGCCATTTCTGCATGACGAAGCCTCCTGTAGATCGGGTTGGGTCAGTCGCGTTCAGACCGGGCATCGGCGACGTGTCATAGCCTAACCGCCCAACGGCGCGCCAGCCAGCCCCTTCTGGGTGGCCCTTGCGCGCGGTGGATGCCCTGTTGGGCAACGCGGAACCCACGACTCCGGGATCTTCCCGGCGAAGCGGCATGGCCCGGCCAGCCGGCCGGACTTCGTCGCCACGCCCGTCTCGGGCTACCAGCTCCCCGGTGGTGCTTCTTGCCGCGCCGTGCTAGTCTGCTTACAATACGAGGCTTCGTTTTCTTGGAACAACGTCCCGCGCACGGCCGACGGTCGTATCGGCCTCACCCGTGCCGGACGACACCTTGCGGAGGAGGCTCTGGATGGCCACCCTCGTCGAAACCGGATTTGAGACCCCCAACGTGACCAGGCCACGGAAGCCCCATCGCGAAGATATCGAGCCGGGCGAGATCCTGTGCATGCACTGCTCGGCCAAGTGCTGCCGCTACTTTGCCCTGCCGATCGAGGCTCCGACCACGTGGGAGGATTTCGAGTATATCCGCTGGTACCTGCTCCACGATCGGGCGACGGTGTTCATCGAAGACGACGTCTGGTACCTGCTGGTCCACACCCGGTGCAAGCACCTCGGCGACGACAACCTCTGCCAACGATACGAGTCCCGACCGCAGATCTGCCGCGACTACACCACCAAGAAGTGCGAGTACGAGGACGATTGGGTCTACGACCACTACTTCGAGACGTCCGAGCAGGTCGAAGAGTACGCCGAGGCCGTCCTCGGCCCCCGCAAGGGTCGCGATATTCGGAGTCCCAGGCCGAAGTAGTCGGCAGCCGTTTGCGGCTTGGCCCCCTGCCCCTCGGTTTGCCGGCCCCCAGTCACCAACCGCCAGTCCCTCCATGAACCCGTGAGCCAACCGAAACGCATCACGCCCCGAACGCTGAAGGGATTCCGCGACTACCCGCCCGAGGCGATGATCCCCCGCGAGCGGCTGATCGACACGGCCCGCCGCGTCTACCGCTCGTACGGGTTCAGCCCGATCGACACGCCCGCCCTGGAGTACCTGGAGGTCCTTGCCGGCAAAGGAGGCGAGGAGACCGACAAGCAGCTCTACAAGTTCCAGGACCACGGCGATCGCTGGGTCGGCCTGCGTTTCGACCTCACCGTCCCCTTCGCCCGCTTCGCCGCCCAGCACATCAACGAGCTGGGCACGCCGTTTAAGCGCTACCACATCGCCACGGTATGGAGAGGCGAAAGCCCTCAGCGGGGCCGCTACCGCGAGTTCATGCAGTGCGACTTCGACACCATCGGCACCCGCTCCCCCGCCGCCGACGCCGAGATCGCCCTGGTGATCCACGACCTGTTCCGCGCGATCGGCTTCCGGGAGTTCACCATCCGGCTCAATAACCGCAAGGTCCTCTCCGGGCTGCTCGAGCGACTCGAGCTGGCCGATCGGGCCACGCCGATCCTCCGGGCGCTGGACAAGCTGGCCAAGATCGGCCCCGACGGCGTCGCCGAGGAGATGAAGGCCACGGCCGGGACCACCGACGAGCAAGCCCGAGAGGTCCTCCGCCTGGCCTCGCTCGAGGGCACCAACGACGAGGTGCTCGGCCGGCTCGACCCGCTGGTGGCGGGGAGCGAGACGGGCGAGGCCGGCGTGGCGCTCTTGCGCGACGTGCTGGCCGGCGCGAGGGCGGCCGGCGTGCCCGAGGCGTGCGTCGAGCTCGACGTCTCGATCGCCCGGGGCCTCGACTACTACACCGGCACGGTTTTTGAGACCTTCCTGGACGCCCTGCCCGGCATCGGCAGCGTCTGCTCCGGCGGGCGGTACGACAACCTAGCGGGCCTTTACACCAGCCGGGAGCTGCCGGGCGTCGGGGCCTCCCTGGGTCTCGACCGATTGCTGGCGGCGATGGAAGAGCTGGGGATGATCGAGAAGGTCGCCACGCCCGCCCCCGTCTTCATTCCCTACTTCGACAAGGCCCGGCTCCACGACTACCTCAAGCTGGCCGCCGCCCTGCGCGCGGCCGGGATCGGCGCGGAAGTCTACCCCGACCCCAAGAAGCTCGGCCAGCAGCTCAAATACGCCGACCGCCGCGGCCACCGCGTCGCCCTGATCGCCGGCGAAAACGAGTTCGCCTCGGGCACCTGCCAGGTCAAAGACCTCCAAAAGGCCGAGCAGCAGGACGTGCCGCTGGAGCCCGACGCGCGGAGCGTCATCGCGGCGGTGAAGAAGATATTCAGCGAATCTAGCTCTGGCCGTGCGGGAAGGAGTTGGTTGCGGATTCTGGAGCGGCGTCGTTCACACACATGCGCAAATCGAACTTCAGGAGGGCGAGAAGCAATGGGAGTACTGCAAGCCAATACAATTATGCCCGGGCCTTTCAACAATTACCTCATCGCAGGAAACATGTGCAACGCCTTCGCACTGGGCGAGGTAGGTTCCGGCGACGACTTCTTTCTTATCGGAGCTGAGCCTCTGGATGAGTCCACGTATCCACTACTAACGGGAAACGTACTCGACTCCGAGGGCAATGTGCTCTTTCGCCTCGTGCGTAATGTCCTTGTGCTCAATCCCGGCAATTGCTCGAAGATCCTCGGTGATCATGTCGGCTATGAGATTCACGATAGCGCCGGTGTGCCCATCTTTCAGGTTCGCACTGTGTTCACCAAAGTCGCAAATCTCCCCGACGAATGCTTCGTGACGACAATCAAGGCGCAGTTCTACAACAAGAGCGGTGATTTGGTTTTCCACGCAAACAGCGGCGAGCCAGACGAGAGGATTCTTTCGAGTGGCAAAGCAGCCTTCGGATTTGGCGCTGGCGGTGGCTTCGGTGTGGTGCAGGGAATGACGCAGAGCGACCTCGAACTAGCGAAAATCGCGCTTGATTCACGTGGGCGCATTTACCAACCGGTCCGCGGACACCTTGACGGGCAAGAGCTGGAGCTCGATGGGAAAGCGCTCTTACGCGCGAAACTGACGAACTGTACGATCAATGTCCGGACCGGTGACTTCTTCCTGACTGGGTGTGACATCGGTCACTGCCACATTCGATTCTTCGATCAAGCGTCGAAGGTACGCCAATTGGTGCTGATGCTGGAAAAGCAGCCGAAGGACCCAGCCGCGATGTTGGCAAATGCGAAGTCTCTGATTGAGGCAGGAAAGACCGCGGAGGCGAGGACGTGGCTCCAAGTCATAGTACGAGAGCATCCGGACTGCGATGTCGTGACGGAAGCCACGGAGATGCTAGCGCAGTGCGATGACGACAGTTAAGCGGGAGTGAGGAGGCAAAGCAGGACCTGTCGCGGGCTTCGCGCAAAGATCTGCAGTCCGTTCCGGCTTGCCATCGTCGCAGAGTCCAGCAGGCTGTAGGCGGAGATCCTTCCAGTCTCGTTCGATTACCTGACCGTTTCAACGCCGACGCGTGCCCCATGGCCAACCGCGACAACCATTACGAGGCGGCGTTCGAGGGGTTCCTCCGCTCGCGGGGAGTCCCTTACGTGGCGGTGGACGAGGCCAGGCGGAGCGTGCTGGCCGACGGGCGGTCGATCAAGAGCCTCGACTTCATCGTCTCTTCGCCGGGCGAGCTCACCTGGCTGGTGGACGTGAAGGGGCGGCGGTTTCCGAGCGGCGACGAGACGAAGCAGTACTGGAAGAACTGGTCGCCGCGCGAGGACTTGGGGAGCCTGGCCCAGTGGGAGGCTGTTTTTGGGGAGAGCTTTCGCGGGCTGTTCGTGTTCGCCTACAACATCGTGGGCGACCGGGCCCCGCTCGCGCCGGACCAGTTGTTCGAGCATCGCGGCTCGCTCTACGGATTCGTGGGAATCGAGCTCTCGGAGTACGCACCGCTGGCCCACCCGATTTCCCCCAGTTGGGACACGGTAGCCATGCCCACCGCCGACTTCCGCCGCCTGGCGCGGCCGATCGAGGCGTTTCTCGGGACCCGGCAGCCGGATAGCCGCGGTGAGACGGCTTCGACCGCATAAATGCGGTAACCACTAACGTGTCGAGCCAAATCGGAGGGGGCGCCGGTTTCTATTCTACGGGTGCAGATTCGTTTTGGTTGCAACCCCCATCGCGCGCCCCCGCATGTTACCCAGTCTACCCGGGCTAACGCGATTGCGAGGTATTTGCGTAAACTGGGGTGCGAAGAAAAGGGGCCCGGTGTAGAACATGGAAGCGGTT
>Ga0307378_10003329_pt1 | contig 23696 bp, 25 predicted proteins | sample UN1MG_FD_202238 | JGI IMG/M metagenome (GOLD analysis project Ga0307378, IMG submission 202238) | Soil microbial communities from Risofladan, Vaasa, Finland - UN-1 | ecosystem: Environmental > Terrestrial > Soil > Coastal area > Acid sulfate soil | place: Finland: Risofladan, Vaasa | collected...
CGCCAACGGTATCAACACCGTGGACCTGAAAGACGCTCTTCGCCAGATCAACTCCGATTGTGATAACTTCACCCATAGGACGGCTCCCTCTTTTAGCGTGGTCAACAACAACCACTCTATGGCACCTGGATGCCGGCGGTGGGAGCCGTCCACCGCATCAAAAGCAGACATTGATGGTCCGTGCCTGTCATTGCGATCTGCCCAAAATTGAGTTTGCCCAGCGATCTGCTCGGGCGACCAATGCAAACTACCCTCGCGGCCGAGCGCCTGTGCCAGATCCGCGATGTTCGCCCCGAACTGAAGCGCGAGCGAGTAGCCAACGCAGGCATCGTCGATGATCGATTCCAGGTCCGAGCCGGCCTTCTGCCAGTCCGCGAATAGCTCGCGTACCGTGCCGCGCTCGTCGAAGCCGATGCTGATCGTGTAGTGGCGGTCGGACCCGACCGGCCAGTTGACTTCAATGGTGCGGCTGATGCGCCGGTTGGGCAGGCGCTTGCGGTGGCCGTGGAGCCGTGTGACGTCGGGGCTGGTCATGTGCCGCGCCCTTGCCGGCGATCGAGGAGGGCGGGGATCTCGAGCAGTGCCGCCTTGTCATCTTCTTCGGCGTGAGCGGTGGGCCAAATTTGGCGGCCCTCGCCTCCACACCTCTTTGACGTTGGGGTGTTCGTGCTAGGGGTATCCGATGGAGATATAGAAGGGGTACCCCCTGGTGGTACTACGGGGTCGGTCGGCGTTCCTAGGATTCCTGCGGTTTTTTGGTCGGCCGGTTTCGTGGGCGCGGGTTTGGTAGCGCCACAAGGGGGTACTACCGTAGTGCCACTTTCGGTAGGTCGATTCTGTTTTTTGCGCCCATCCGCGCTGTAACGCCGCCAGTCGTTCGTGGGCGGGTTCCCGTCCCGGTCGGTGTAATAGGTCAGGCGGAACAGAGAGGGGCGGTTGGTCATGTTCCAGCGCCCTCCGTATTCCACCTCTATGAAGCCGAGGCGGTGCGCTTCCCGGATTGCGTCCTTGATCTTGCGGCGCGAGATTCCGAAGTCTGCAAGCTGGTCATAGGTGGCCATCAGCGCACCGTTGCCACGGCCGGCGTGTGACGCGTGGTCAAGCTCAAGAAGGTCGAGAAGGCGGCGGGCGTGGATGCCGAGCGCGTGCCAGGCGTCGCTCCGGAGCATCTCTGCTGTGTGCCATGTCCAGGACTTACCGGTCGGTGGACCCCAAAGCTTTTTGTCGCGGCCCGACAATTTGCCGGAGCTACGGCCGGTGGCGTTGGGCCTACCAAATCGGCCTGTCATTATCGCGTTCCGTTGAGGCCGGACAGCACCTCATCCCACAAATCGGCCATCCGGCCGATAGCCGATTGGCCGCGCCGGGTGCCCCCCGAGCCCGCAACAATTTCCGCCGCGCTGGTCAAAACGGTATCTCGTCGTCTGGGCCAGGCGAGGCATCGGGGCGCTCCTCCGCGGGCTTCCGGTTGCCGCCCGGCCGCACCGTCCGAGCACTCACGATGCTCTCCGCCGTCAAGGCCCAACCCTCGCGCGGGTTGCCGTCGCCCCCGGTCCATCGTTGCCTGACCAGCGGCCCCATCGCGGCCACGAGGTCGCCCTTGGAGTGCCTCAGCAGCGCATCAGCCGCCCGGCCAAAGGCGGCGACGTTGATCCATTCGGTAATTTCAGGCTCGCCGTGACGCGCCGCGTTGACAGCCAGCGAGGCCGTGACCATGAGGTTGTCTTTGCGCGTGGTACGCTCGACGGGATCACCGCCCAGCCGGCCATAGATGCTCGCGTGGATCACTGCCCCCTCTCAGCAATCATCGCCGCGAGCATCAAGAAAAAGGCCCGCATATCGCGCATGCGCCAGATCCAGGGCTCTTCTTTCGGCGGCGCTCGGAGCTTCTTGTCGCGGCCCGACAATGTTCCGAAACTATGGCCAGTGGCGTCTATCGGCCCGTCATCATCGCGCTCCGTCGAGGCAGGACAGCACCCCATCCAACCGATTGGCCATCCGGCCGCTACCTGAACCGCAGAAGCCATGCCACGCCGTCCTCTCTCGAGATCAGGATCTTCGATCTGGACCCGCACTCAACTCGGGTCCGGTGAGGCCCCTCGCCTCGTGCCCAGGCCGCGTAAAGGAATGTCCTGCTCAACCCGGTCGCAGCAACGAACTCATTGATCGTGTATGCCAATTTGTCTGGCGGCAGGATCTTGTCTTTGGCCTTGTCGACCATTTGCGACTACGCGGGCTACGCGTTTTCAAGCAGACGTTCAAGCGCGGCCACCGGGACGACGAGGCGCCGACCCAGGCGTATCGTCGGAATTTGCCCGTGCCTTGCAGCCTGATAGGCCGCGTCGCGCCCAATTCCGAGTACCCTCCCAGCCTCGGGGATGCTCATCGTCTTGCACTCAGTCAGTTTCTCGGCGGCTTCCATGATGGGTCCTCTTTCAGGATCGATTGGCGACAATGTAACCCCACAGGAAACTTTATTCTACGCTTTAATCTGTTTAAAACGTTTTCTTGACCATCGATACGTATCAAACTACTGTTCCGTTCTAATCAGCACCAAGCCGAATAGGAGAGAGGCGCAAGTTGAGCAATTCGCTGTCCCTTACCTGGTCGCGATGGAGTGGCGGGTATGAAATTGTTGATAGCTTGCGGCCAGGGATGCCGGTGACATGGCCCGAAGGCGGCGGCCATATTGGCGGCCCTTACTTGGTTCCTAGGGGCGGAGAGCCGTTCAGCTACCGCCCCCTAGAGAACGTGCTGTTGGTCAATGAGTACGCCCAGATTGTGCACTCGGCTGGTGCGTCCGATAAAACTAGGCCGTCCGTGATCCTGAAGCTCGCGAACAAGTACGGGTTGCTCTACGGCCGTGCCGACAAATTGTCTGCTGAGCCACTATCGGCGTGGAACCACGCGGATATGGCCTTGACCATCTTATTGGGCAAATGGGCTGACGGAGACGGTGCTGCTGTCCCGTTCGTGTTCAACGAGACAGAAGTCGCCCAGAACACGCCAAGGATGGATTGGGAAGAGGGCCGGGAGCGCCCCGTCTTGCTCTTCGAGCCGAAGAACCTCAACGACGCGCTGAAGCTCCAAGTGGCTGAGCTCTATTCCGGGGGCGCGGAGGCGCGGCGCTGCGAATATTGCTCTCGGCCATTTGTTTATGGTGCCGGCACACCGCGACGCGTCGGCGGAGAATACTGCTCGCCAAGCTGCCGCCGTGGCGCGTGGCGCAAGCGGCAAGGGGTCGCATGATGGCGAAGGGCCATATACATGAACGCGGTCTCGAGCCCAAAAAAACTCGGCTTTATGACCGAAATGATTACCGAAATTTTGGGAACGAAGGACAAGCGCCCGAGAAACCTTGGCGACCCCAACGGGATTTGAACCCGTGTCTCCACCTTGAAAGGGTGGTGTCCTAGACCAGGCTAGACGATGGGGTCGCATGGCTCTGTGACCTACGGAGCCTAACGTTCAAAATCAAGCGGATTTTTTAAGGGCTATGGCCTGGCGGCGTCGGCTATGACCAGCTGCACGTCCTTGCGGCCGCGCCATTCATTCCTACGCAACGCCCCAGCCAAATGCAGTACACCGCCCCGCGCATCCAAGAGGGCGCGGCCAAGCTCTGTGTCCACCGATCTGAAGGCGATCGCTCCCAGCCGACCCGAACCCTCATCCGACAATTGGCAGCGGATATGGTTCTGCCCCACGACGTCAGCCTTGGCGATCCGAACCCGCGGAAACACGAAGCGAGGTTCCGGATTACCATTGCCAAATGGCTCCAACTGCTCGAGCACCGCGAGGAATTCCAATGTCGCCGCCCCAAGGGCCATTCCACCGTCCATGCCAAGACTTGAGTCAAAGCCGCTGCGCGCCAGATCATCGGCGACACGCTGGCAAAGAAATTCAGTAAGCGCCCCGATTGCGTGCTCTTCAACGGTGAGGCCAGCTGCCATGCGATGGCCGCCGCCATTGACCAACAAGCCGGCTTGACGAGCAGCGATTACTGCAGCCCCCAAGTCGACACCGCGCACCGAGCGGCCCGATCCCTTGCCGAGGCCATCACCTACCGCGATCACGACGGCCGGGCGGCCGAATTTCTCAACAAGCCGTGAGGCCACGATGCCAATTACCCCAGGATGCCAGCCATTGCCCGAAACAATAACGGGCGAAATATCGTCACTACTGCGCGATTGCACCTGCCGGATCGCATCGGCCAGAACTGTGGCCTCGATCTCGCGGCGTTCGGTATTGTAGCCATCCAATCGCTCCGCAATCGATCGGGCTTCGGATCCGTCGTTGGTCGAAAGAAGTCGCGCGCCGAGCCCGGCCTCGCCCACCCGCCCGCCGGCATTGACGCGTGGGCCCAAGATAAAGCCGGCGTGGAACGCACCCGGCGCATCGCGCAAGCCAGCAATGTCCGACAGCGCAGTGATGCCGCGATTTCCACGACGCGCCATGATCTTCAATCCCTGGGAGACGTAGGCCCGATTGAGGCCCGTGAGCGGCACCACATCGCACACCGTCCCGAGGGCCACCAGATCGAGCCACTGAAAGAGCTCAGGTTCCGGGCGATCCCTGTACCGGCCCGCCGCTCGAAGCCGCCGATTGAGTGCAACAACCAGCATAAATGCGACACCAACGGCGGCGAGGTGCCCCAAGCCGGGCTCTTCATCTAGCCGGTTTGGATTAACAACCGCGCTGGCCGGTGGCAGCTTGGGCTCGGCAACATGATGGTCGATCACGATAACGTCGAGACCGGCGGCCTTCGCCTCCGCCAATGCTTCATGCGCCGTGATGCCGCAGTCGACCGTGATCACCACACACACGCCTTCGGCCGCAAGGCGCTTCAATGCCGGGGCGTTCGGACCATAACCCTCGGTGAGCCGATCCGGAATATAGATGCGCAATTCGGCGCCGACAGCGCTGAAGAAACCATGGAGTAGCGCTGCCGAAGTCGCGCCATCGACGTCATAGTCGCCGAACACCGCTATTGACTCGCCGTTGTCGATCGCGGCGACCAAACGGTCGACGGCCTGATCCATATCCTTCAGGCATGAGGGATCCGGTAACAACCGGCTAAGGGTCGGATTGAGATAGCTCTCGACTTCTTCGATCGGGACATCCCGCGCCGCCAGGATGCGGCCAACAATCTCAGGCAAGCCCGTGCGCTGGGCGATCGCGAGCCCAACCCGTTCGTCGCTCAGTCGGGCGCGCCAGCGTTTGCCCGAGATCGATCGTTCGACGCCGAGCATCGCGGTGGGCAGATCGCTTGCCTCAAGCAGTTGCGCCATGTCACCGGTCGAGCGGGTCAAATCCCGATTTGCGGGTGAAATCGTGCTTTGCCTCGATCATCCGAACGGTCCCTGTTCGCGATCGCATGACAATCGAATGGGTCATAGCTCCGCCGCTGAACCTGCGCACACCACGCAACAAGGATCCGTCAGTCACGCCGGTCGCCGCGAACATTACGTCGCCACTGGCGAGGTCGAGCAATCCGTACTTCCGGTCGAAATCCTCAATACCCCATTTCTCGGCACGCGCACGTTCATCATCGTTCCGGAAAAGCAGGCGGCCCTGCATTTGTCCGCCGATGCTGCGCAGCGCCGCCGCGGCCAGGACCCCTTCAGGAGCGCCGCCAGACCCCATGTAGATATCGACGCCACTTTCTGACAACGTTGTTGCGATGACGCCACTGACATCCCCGTCAGAAATAAGCTGGATGCGTGCGCCCGACGAACGGACGGCCCCGATCAAATCCGCATGACGCGGCCGATCTAGGATGCAGGCGACGATATCCTCAACATCGACCTTCTTGGCCTTGGCGAGCGCCTTCAAATTTTCCGCCGGCGACTGGTCCAAGTCCACCAGATCGCCGGGCAAACCGGCGCCAATCGCGATCTTGTCCATGTAGACATCTGGTGCGTTGAGAAATCCACCTTCCTCGGCCATGGCGATTACGGCGAGTGCATTCTGACCGCCTTTCGCTGTGATGGTCGTGCCCTCCAATGGGTCGAGGGCAATGTCGATTTTTGGACCGTCGCCGATACCCACTTCTTCGCCGATATACAACATCGGCGCCTCATCCCGCTCGCCTTCGCCAATAACGACGGTGCCCTTGATCGACAAGCTGTTGAGTGCCTTGCGCATTGCGTCAACCGCTGCTTGATCGGCGGCCTTTTCGTCTCCGCGCCCCATTAGACGCGACGCCGACAGCGCTGCGGCCTCGGTTACACGCACCGCTTCAAGCGCAAGATTGCGATCCATGCCCGAATCTTCGGCCATTTGCTCCCCTTTACGCCGCCCAGATGGGCAGCTTTTTAAAAGTCTTCAATTCTTATCATGCACGGCGCTTCGCGAACCGAATTCAGTGCACCGATACGCTGCAATGCGCGGCGAATGTCGGCTTCCTCCGTGGTGTGAGTGGTCAACACCACCGGGACCGCCATCTCCGGCGACCGCGCGCGTTGCAGCATTGACTCCAACGACACCTGCTCGTCCCGCAGCGCCGCCGCGACATCGGCGACCACACCCGGCTTATCGTCAACCATCAGTCGAATATAATATGAGCCGCGGTGTTGCTCCATTGCCGCTGGCGTGAGCGGTTTCAGCGACGTTGCAGGTACCGAGAATGTCGGCGTGACACGGCCCCGTGCAATGTCAATCAAGTCGGCGACCACAGCCGACGCGGTTGGACCCGCGCCCGCGCCTGGCCCAACAAGCACCGCACTGCCGATAGCATCGCCCTCGGCCACAACCGCATTGGTCACACCGTCCACAAAGGCGATCGAGGCAGTATTGGGAACCATGGATGCGTGCACGCGCTGCTCGATGCCGTTTGCGGTGCGTCGCGCCGTAGCCAACAGTTTGATCCGATATCCGAGTTCCTCGGCATACGCGATGTCGAGCGGTGAGACCTGCCGGATCCCCTCGACATGCACCGCTTCGAAATTGATCTCGGTGCCAAAGGCAATACTGGTCAGGATCGCTATCTTGTGCGCGGCATCGATGCCGTCGATGTCGAAACTCGGATCTGCCTCGGCATAACCTAACTCTTGGGCCTCCCGCAGCACCTCGTCGAATGGCCGACCGCTTTCGCGCATTGCCGTCAGAATGTAGTTGCACGTGCCATTGAGAATGCCATAGACGCAGGTCAAATTATTGGCCGCCAGACCCTCTCGCAACGACTTCACAATCGGAATGCCACCGGCCACCGCCGCTTCATAAGCGAGCGTCACATTGGTCGCTTCGGCTGCCTTGGCTAGTGCGGTTCCGTGATGCGCAAGCAACGCTTTGTTCGCCGTGACGACATGGCGGCGGTTCTCTATCGCGGTCTCCGACACCGCTTTCGCAACGCCGTCTTCGCCGCCGATCAGCTCGACCAGCACATCTGCGTCGGCACTCTTTGCCATCTCGACCGGATCGTCGAACCAAGCGAACGTGTCAATGGAAATCCCGCGATCTTTCCCGCGGTTGCGCGCAGACACTGCCGAAACTTCCAGTCGGCGACCACAACGCTCCCAAAGCATGGCCGAATGATCGCTCAATATTCGGAGAGTTCGGGCCCCGACGGTCCCGAGGCCGGCAATCGCAATCTTCAGCGGCTGGTTCAAGATGCCGCTGCCTGCTTCTGCCTAGAGCCTTTGTTTTGATACGGGGCCAGGAACGACTTGATGTTTCGGGCTGCCTGACGAATTCGCTGTTTGTTTTCTACCAACGCCACCCGAAGCCAACCGTCTCCATACTCGCCGAAACCAACGCCAGGCGATACTGCAACGTCCGCCTGGTCGAGGAGCAGTTTCGCAAATCCCATAGATCCGACTTTTGCAAACTGCGGGGGCACAGGAACCCAAGCAAACATTGTCGCAGCCGGGCTGGGAACGTCCCAACCCGCATTGCGCAATCCCTTGACCAACGCGTCGCGTCGTTCGCGATAACACTCGCGAATATCGTCAACACAGTCCTGTGGTCCATTGAGCGCCGCGGCGGCAGCCACCTGAATAGGCGTGAAAGCCCCATAGTCGGTGTATGACTTCACATGAGCCAGTGCACCGACCAAACGGCGATTACCACTGGCAAATCCCACCCGCCAGCCAGGCATCGAGTAGGTTTTGCTCATGGATAGGAACTCGATCGCGATGTCGCGCGCACCTGGCACCTCGAGGATTGAGGGCGGCGGCGGTCCGTCAAAGTAGATCTCGGCATATGCCAGGTCGGAAATGATGAATATCTGATGCCGGCGGCAAAACTCGACCAACTCGCCATAGAAATCGAGATCGGTGGTTTGCGCCGTGGGATTGGAAGGAAAGTTGACAATTAGGGCGATTGGCTTGGGCACTGAGTGGCTGACAGCCCGGTCCAATTCTCGCATGTAGTCGTGATCATCCGTCATTGGTATATGACGGACGGCGCCTCCCGCCATAATGAAGGCGTAAGCGTGGATCGGATATGTCGGATTGGGCACCAGAACCATGTCACCCGGAGCGGTAATCGCTTGCGCGAGATTGACGATTCCCTCCTTCGAGCCGAGCGTGACGATCGTCTCCGACTCAGGATCAATATCGACGTTGAATCTGCGCCCGTAATACGCGGCCACAGCTCGTCGCAGGCCGGGGATCCCTTTCGAGGTCGAATACCGATGCGAGCGCGGATTTCGCGCTGTTTCGGCCAGTTTTTCGACGATGTGCTCGGGGGTTGGGCTGTCGGGATTGCCCATCCCAAAATCGATGATGTCTCGACCCTCGGCCCGCGCCTCGGCCTTCATCGCGTTCACTTCCGCAAACACATATGGTGGTAGCCGCTTAAGCCGATAGAACTCGTCGTCCATGGAAATCCTACCTTGCTCACCCAGTGTCGGGTGAACAGTCAATCAGGATTGACGCTGCCCAAGCCCATTCGCCCGGCCAGCAAGCCTTCGCACCATACTAACCGGTCCGTCAACGACGCATGAATATATCGACGCGCCGGTTAAGGAAGGGCCGCCGCGGGTTGGTAGGCTCCGCATCACCGCGACCAATAGCCTCAAGCCGTGCCGGACCGACGCCCAGTCGCGCGAGAAGCAATGTCACGGCATTTGCCCTGGCAAGCGACAGGGCGTCCTTGGCCTTCTTGTCCTTCCCCACATCTGCGTTGCGCTTCCGCCGCGATGTGTGTCCAACCGCGATCACTTTTGCACCGGATCGCTTTTGGATTGCGGCGATCTGACGCATCAATCCGGCCGCACCTGGCGGAAGGCGCGCTGAGCCTGCCGGGAAACGAATGGTCGCCAACCGAGCACCGGCCACCGTCACGGTCTGAACTTCAGGGCCAGCGCCGGCTTGATCGCCCGTGCCGACGTCGGCCGTCTTGGGCCGTGCCCAGACCGGAGTCGCATCGGTATGCTTCGCGCGCGAACGGTCCGCCAGCAATCCCTCTTCGATCACCAAACGGCGCTCCTGTGATGTCACGTTCGGGCGACCGGGGACAGTTGACAGGTTGGGATAGGGTTTCTTTTCGCCGCTGCGAGCGTCCGCCGCCTTCGTCCCCTCCGGCTTCGTATTCGTCCCGCCGGCCTTTGGCTTTGCTTCTTTCCGCTCAAATGCTTTGCCAAGGGTCAAGGCATCACCTCCCGAAGCGGAGCAGCCGCCAAGCGCAATGGCAATGGATAGCGCCGCCACAAGCAACGCCCATATTCGCCCTTCGCCGATTTTTGGCGCCGCCGCGCCGATATCTGACATCATCGCCATGTTCCGATCATTGAAATTTCAGGTTTGTTCAGTGCCTTGGAGCTATTTTGAAAATTCCTTGGGCATTGTTATATGACACAATGCGTGCCTTCCATCCCGGTTACGATACTCAGACATATAGCCGGAATGCAGGGCAAATGTGGCGGAAATCAACACCCTGCACCTTATAGAGGATAGGGCAATGGCCGATCAACCGGAGACGGGCGTCAAACTTCCTGACCCTGTAGAGGCCGTACGATCGTTGGCGAGCGTGGCGGAACGCAGCCAAAAATTGATTGCGGATTTTCTCCAGAGACAAGCGGCCGGTGGTCAGACCGACATGGACCCGCTCAAGGTCGGCCAAGCATTCCTCGATATGACGAGCAAAATGATGGCGGATCCCTCGAAAGTATTCGAGGCCCAAATGGCGCTTTGGCAGGACTATATGCGCTTGTGGCAGACGACGGCCCAGAAGCTCGCTGGCAATTCGTCATCGCCTATCATCGAACCCGATGCAGCCGATCGGCGCTTCAAGGCCGAGGAATGGCAGACGAACGCGCTGTTCGACTATTTGAAACAATCTTATTTGCTGACCGCACGTTGGATGCAATCGACCGTCAACGACGTCGATGGCCTCGACGAGATGACGGCAAAGAAAGTCGAATTCTATACCCGCCAGTTCGTCGACGCGATGGCGCCGACCAACTTTGCCATGACCAATCCTGAGGTTGTAAAAGCGACGCTGGAATCGGGCGGCGAGAACCTGATCAGCGGATTGGAAAACCTGATCGAGGATCTCGAGCGCGGGAACGGTCGCCTCAACATCAAGATGACCGACCCTGACGCGTTCCAAGTTGGTGGCAATATCGCCGTTACGCCAGGCAAGGTGATTTATCAAACCGACTTGATGCAGCTCATACAATACGCGCCGACTACCGAAGATGTGATGCGGCGGCCACTGTTGATCGTTCCGCCGTGGATCAACAAGTTCTACATCCTCGATCTTCGCGAAAAGAACTCGTTCATAAAATGGGCGACCGATCAGGGGGTCTCGGTTTTTGTGATCTCCTGGGTCAATCCCGACGAGTCGCTCGCCGGAAAGTCCTTCGAGGACTACATGCTCGAAGGCCCGCTTGCGGCCATGGACGCGATTGAAAAGGCGACCGGCGAGCGTAATGTCAATTTGATCGGTTACTGCCTCGGCGGCACGCTGCTCGCCGCGACCCTCGCCGTAATGGCCGCCAAGGGCGACGACCGGGTCAAGAGCGCCACCTACTTTACCTCGATGATCGACTTTGCCGAGGCCGGCGAACTCTCAGTCTTCATCGACGAAGAGCAGATTTCTTATCTGGAAAGCCGAATGCAGGAAAATGGCTATCTAGAGGGCGCCGATATGGCGACCACCTTCAATATGCTTCGCGCCAATGATCTGATCTGGTCATTCGTCATCAATAACTACCTGATGGGCAAGGACCCCTTTCCCTTCGACCTGCTCTATTGGAACTCGGATTCCACCCGGATGCCGGCGGCAATGCATAGCTTCTACCTCCGAAATATGTACCAGAAAAACCTGCTCACCAAACCAGGCGCGATCACGCTGCAGGGTGTTCCGGTTGATCTCTCGAAAATCGAGGTGCCGACGCTCATTCTCTCGACTCGCGAGGATCACATCGCGCCCTGGAAATCGACCTATGTCGGCACCCGGGCCTATGGCGGCAAAGTCCGTTTCATACTGTCTGCCTCCGGCCACATTGCCGGCGTCGTCAATCCGCCGGCAGCGCAGAAGTACTGCTATTGGACAAACTCAAAGAAGCCGAAAAGCCCAGATAAATGGCTCGAAAACGCCAAGCGCCACGACGGATCCTGGTGGCCCGAATGGCTAGAATGGCTTAGCAAGTATGGCGGAGGCAATGTCCCGGCACGATTACCTGGCGACGGAAATCTAAAGCCCATCGAAGATGCCCCCGGCGCATATGTCCTGGTCAAATCCGGTGGATAAGGGAAACGGCCGCGCAACGCCGGAGAGCGGCGATAGAAAGCTGCGGCTGACACAACTGATCGCCGGAAGTTTTTGTACGGCGCGGCTTATCCGCTAGAATGGTAACGACAATAGGATCGGAGCTTTGAGATGTTCCTGAAGAATGCCTGGTACGTCGCGGCTTGGGACAACGAAGTCCGCCGCGAATTGTTGCAGCGCTGGATTATCGACCAACCGGTCGTGCTCTATCGTACCGAAGCCGGTGAGGCCGTGGCGATGGAAGATCGATGCCCGCACCGCAGGTTTGCGCTTTCGGAAGGCACATTGATCGGCGATCAGATTCAGTGCGGCTATCACGGCTTGGTCTTCGACTGCGCCGGCAAATGCCAACGCATTCCCGGTCAAGAGAACATCCCGCCGCGCTTGCGGGTGCGCACTTACCCCGTAGTCGAACGCTGGAAGTTCGTTTGGATATGGATGGGCGACCCGAAGAAAGCCGATGAAACATTGATCCCAGAATTCATCTGGAACAGCGATCCGGAGAATTGGCACCCGGTTTGCGGCACGATCCACATGGCGGCGGACTACCGTCTGGTTGTCGACAATCTTCTCGATCTGACCCATGAGACGTTCGTCCACGCCAAGACGATCGGGAATTTCTCGGTCGCCGAAACACCAATGTCGTTCCGAATCGAAGCGCCGAACGTGCATATCGAGCGCGTCATGCGCGACGTTCCAGCCCCCCCGCTTTTCGAACAGGTGCGCGGGTTCAAGGAGAACATCGATCGCTGGCAGATCATAAGATTCGATCCGCCCTCCAACATCGTCATCGATGCCCGCGCCGTGCGGACGGGCACCAACGATATCGATCAGGGTCTGCGCTGGCATGTGATCAATTCGATCACGCCGGAGAACAAATCGAGCAGCCGCTATTTTTGGAGCATTTCACGCAGCTTCGAGCTGGAAAACGAGCAAATTGACAAACTGCTTGAGCGCCAGATCATCACGACATTCGAGGAAGACAAGGCGATCCTGGAAACCCAACACCACCTAATCGAGACGGACGATCACGACAAGCGTATCTATGACGTCAACGCCGATGCGGGTGCCGTCGCCGCGCGCCGCATTGTACAGGATTTGATCGCCGAAGAATTGGCGGCGATTTAAGACCGGTCGCCAGACACCGCGCCTCGACACAGCGCTATGTCAAAACGCCGTCGGTCGCCCGACGAGATCGGCTATTCCGCTGCTTTGCTGAGACCGAGGCGATAGGCCTCAGCGTAGCCGGCGTAGAGCCCGCAGGTTTCGACCAGGCCGGCAACCTCTTCATCGTTCAGCTCACGCATGTATTTCGCTGGACTGCCAGCCCAAAGCTGTCTGGATTTCACCACCTTGCCTGGGGTCACCAGGGCGCCCGCGGCCACCATCGATTCTGGCTCGACCACGGCGCCATCCATCACACAGGCTTTCATGCCGATCATTGCGCGATCACCGATGGTGCAGGCATGGACCAAGCATATATGGCCAATCAGCACATCGTCGCCAATGAACGTCCCGTATTTGCTGCGGTCGACATGAATGACCGAATTGTCCTGTATGTTAGTATTTCTGCCAATTCGCACGACGTTGACGTCGCCGCGCACCGTACAGCCGAACCAGACCGATGATCGTGCGCCGATTTCGACATCGCCGAGCACCGCTGCGGTTGGCGCCACCCAGGCGTCGTCAGCGATCGATGGATAAACGCCATTAAAGGGAAGGATGGTCGCCATACCCGGTCTCGTTGTCTCCCGAAGCCATATTTGCCGACTGTGGATTCTGCCGCAAGTTATGGAAACATCGAGGCCTGCTCGAGCCCCGTCGTCTCCGGGAGGTCGAACATGAGGTTCATATTCTGGATTGCCTGCCCGCTCGATCCCTTGACCAAATTGTCGAGTGTCGAGATCAGAATGGCACGGCCCGGGATACGGTCTTCAAAGACCGCTAGCAGGCAGTGGTTCGAACCCCTGACATGCCGTGTTGCCGGTACCACACCGTCATCGACCACCCGCACGAAGGGCTCCTTCGCGTAGCGCTCACTAAGCGCTCTCCGCAGGTCCGCGGCCGTGACGCCCTTAGCAAGCCGCACATAGGTCGTCAGCAGCTCACCCCGGTTCATCGGTATCAGATGCGGCGTAAAGTTGATGATAATGTCGTGCCCCGCGGCGACGGAAAGCTCCTGCTCAATCTCGGGTGCGTGACGATGGCTGGCGATGCTATAAGGGTGGAGCCCCTCCGCGACCTCACCGAACAACATCGCCTCTTTGAGGCCGCGCCCGGCGCCCGAGGCACCAGATTTCGCATCGATCACAATGTCGTCGGCATCGATAAGCTGCGCCGCAATCAGTGGTATCAATAACAATAACGCCGCTGTCGGATAGCAGCCTGGACAGGCGGTCAAGCGGGCTTTTGCGATGGCTTCCCGGTAGTGCTCGGTAAGGCCGTACACCGCGTCAAGCTGAAGCTCCGGGGCACGGTGCTCGTGCCCATACCATTCTGCGTAAGTGTCGATGTTGCGCAGCCGGAAATCGGCTGACATATCAACCACTTTTACCGATCGCGGCAGGGAAGCAATGATCTCCTGGGTGGTTCCGTGCGGCAGGCCACAAACCACCACGTCGCATTGCCCCCAGTCGGCGTTGTCGACCTTGATCAGATCTGGCAGGCGATGGCCGCCTAAATGGGGAAAGACCGCATCCATCGGTTTGCCCGCGTGGCGATCTGCCGTCATCAGTGAAATCGTGGCGTTGGGATGGGAAACCAAAAGGCGCACCAAATCGGCGCCGGTATAGCCGCTCGCGCCCAGCACGCCGACCCGCACCTGATTTGACAACTTCGCCATGGCAAATGCCTTTTTCTTCCGTTAGCTTCGAATGTGATGCGAGTTTCAGCCCGCAGCACTTACCGATCCAGTAGCATGGCGCCCAATTTTTGTAGGCGAGCGCCGTTTGAGGGGCCGCCGACCGGCGTCATTTTCGTTCATGTCGCGCGCACAAGACAGCTTTTCAATCCCCATATCCGTTGACGCCGCCCACGCGGCTTGCATCGAAGCGGCCGAGCACGGCGGCTGGCAAATCCAGGACTCCGACCTGGAGCATTTCTACATGCGCCAGAACGTCACATTGTTCGACCGCCTCTACCGATACCCGTCGGACTGCGCCATCTTCCTCCAACGTGAAAAACCTAGCCTTACCCGGATCGAATTGCACGGCCGCATACGCGGCTTCGGGCCCCTTCAGAGACGGCGTGTGATCCGAGCCATTGAAACCCTCCGGGCCGGGATCGAAAGTGCAGCCAAAGGCAGCGGCGACCGCGAATCATGAGCGCCGCCGGAGTCCTTTGAGCTTACTGAATACGATCCCGCAAAAGAAAAGGGCCCGCAAATTGGCCGGGCCCTTCTGGAATACCCAATACGGGCCCGCCTAACGTTTCGAGAACTGGAAGCTGCGTCGCGCCTTGCGCTTGCCGTACTTCTTGCGCTCCACCACACGCGCGTCCCGGGTAAGAAACCCAGCCTTTTTCAAAACCGGCCGAAGGCCAGGCTCATAGTATGTCAGTGCCTTGCTGATGCCGTGTCGCACGGCACCGGCCTGTCCGGAAAGACCGCCGCCCTTCACCGTGCAGACGACGTCGTACTGTCCCTCGCGCTCTGCCACTTCGAAGGGCTGATTAATGATCAGACGCAAAGTGGGGCGCGCGAAGTATCTTTCGAACTCGCGGCCATTCACGGACACGCGACCCGGGCCCGGCTTTATCCAAACCCGTGCAACCGAACCCTTTCGCCCGCCCGTCGCATAGGATCGCCCTTGAGTATCGATCTTCGGCTCGGCGGATACCGCCGCCACCGGTGCCACGGTTTCCGGCGCGATCGAAGCCGGCATCACCGCGGCGAGGGTTTCCTTTTCGTCCTCGGCCATGGCGTCAGCTCCTCTTGTTCTTTGGATTCATCGCCGCGAGATCGAGCACTTCCGGCTTCTGCGCCTCGTGCGGATGCTCGGTGCCAGCGTAAACGCGCAAATTTCTCATTTGGGTCCGCCCCAGCGGATTGCGCGATATCATGCGCTCGACCGCTTTGGTAATAATCCGATCGGGATGTTTGCCCTCAAGAATTTTACCCGCACGAACTTCCTTGATACCGCCCGGATATCCGGTGTGACGATAGTAGACCTTGTTGGCCAGCTTCTTACCCGTCAGCTTGACCTTCTCGGCGTTGATCACGATGACGTTGTCACCGCAATCGACATGGGGCGTGAAGATGGGCTTGTGCTTACCCCTCAGTCGCATGGCGACGATCGAGGCAAGCCTGCCCAGTACGACGCCTTCGGCATCGACCAGGATCCATTTCTTCTCCACGTCGGCCGGCTTGGCCGAGTATGTTTTCATGGCGGACATGGCCCGACTTCCTTGGAACATGAAAAAAGCACTTGCGAGCAAGCGCCTTGGATGCGGAATCAATATGGTCAAATATGACGTCGCGTCAACTGTATTTTCCTCTTAGATTCAGAAAGTTACTACATAAGGTAATATAATACCTCATAATTGCAGGCACCCAGCATTTGGGTGCCGGAATGCGATCATCGGCGCTCACAAGCTTGGAAAACGCACCGCTGGGGAGGGCCGCCACGGAGATTTTGACGAGATCTAACTTCAGTTGCTTCCGGCGACCCGACGATCTGGCGGACACGGTAAAAGCTCACATTTGAAAATCTGCCTTCGACAACCGGGCTGGAACGCGACCCGGACGTTAGTTCCAGCTATCGGCCGCTCGATCGCATTACAAACCTTCAGCAGATGGCCCTCTTCCAGGATCAACATTTTGTAGCAAAACAGTGATTTATGCGACATTGAGCGCTATATTTTGCGAATCAATTCTGTAAACTGACTGAAGCTGAATGATGATTGGCTGCACTAGCATGCGCCCGTTCAAACCGGAGCATCGAACCATGATCGATTCTTTCCGGATGTTCTGTCTCGATCCGATCAACACCGGTTTGGCCGCGCTCAAAGACATACTTAACGCGACATTTACCTTGTTACCGGAGTATGAGAACTACCGCTCTGCGGCGCTCGCCGCCAACGGCCAATCTTGCGATGCCGTGGAAGATTTTGATGCGTTCACTGAGTTGCGAAAGCCGGTCCGGCGCCATCGCTGATCTGCGTCGTTTGCTCCAGCCGGAGTGCGCGTGATGGCAGGACATGACGATTCGCGCGACGACACCCTGGTTCAACGCGTCAAGGTCGTGGGCATTACCCACGCCCCCCTCGATTCGCCGCCAAAAGAGGCGCTGGACGAGCCCAAACACCCGGAATTTGATGGTGTGGGTCGGGCACTCAAAAATGCGTCCGAGCAGGATCGCTCCAACAGAGCGGATGGTCTGAACGAATTCCCGTATTCCGCCAAGCAGAATGGTGCAGCCACGCAGGACGCGCCGGAAGTCACAAATCCGGAAACGACCGACCCGTTAGCGGAGGCGGCAGCGACCGAAGGCGACGGCATTTCCAACGATGAGCGGGCCGCGGTGAGCAACGACGCACCGACACCTGCGGCGACCGAGTCGGAAGAGAGCGATACGGAGAAAAGCGAACAAAGGCTACGCGAGGGGCTAATCCGCCATCAAGCCGGCGATCTGGCCGCGGCGGAAGCGATCTATCGCGAGGTCATCGCAGATAATGAGGAAAGCGCGGACGCCCAGCATCTGCTTGGCTTGGTCCTCCACCTCACCGCTCGCAATGCGGAAGCAGAGCCGCATCTGCGCCGCGCAATCGCGCTCCGGCCGCAGGCCCCTGAGTTCCACAACAGTTTCGGCGCCGTTATGATTGCCCTCAGCCGCCGAGATGAGGCTTATACCGCCTTCGAGGCGGCGTTGGCTATCCGGGTTGATCTTGCCGACGCACACTACAATCTCGGCTACCTCGATCACGCCGCCGGACGATTACGCAAGGCCGTAACGCGCTATCGGCAGTCGCTGGAGCATAACCCAGACCATGTCCCGGCGATGATCAATTGGGGTAGCGTCCTGATGGATCAGGACCGCCTGAAGGACGCCAATGCGCTTTTCCAGCGTGCCCTGAAGACCAATCCGGGATCGATACCCGCCATTAAGAGCAAAGCCCGGGTCTGTCGTTCGACAGGGAATCTCGGCATGTCCCAGCAACTGTTCCGCAAGGCCATCGAGCTTTCACCCGACGATGCCGATGCCCATTTTGGTCTCGGCGAGGCATTGCTGCTCGAAGGCGACTATCGGAGCGGCTTTGAAGAATACGAGTGGCGCCTGCGGTTGCCGACGAGCGCCGAAAAATCATACCCGGAACCGATTTGGAATGGAGAATCGCTCGATCGAAAATCCATTCTCATTCGCACCGGCACGCGGAACGGCGAAACGGTTCAGCTCGCACGCTACGCCAGTTTCCTGGCGGCGAAAGGCGCCCGGGTGGCATTTGAGTGCCCGGCGCAGATGTGCCGCCTGATCGAAACCGTTGCCGGCGTGGGCAAAGCCTACAAGCCGAGCGACGACAAACCAGCCTTTGACTTCCAGGTGCCACTGCTCAGCCTGCCGCGGCTACTCGGCATGGCCGCGGACGATGTCCCCACCGGCATTCCGTATCTTTCGGTTCCCGAAGGCCTGGACCCCATCCTGCCACCACAAGCAAACCCGCGGATGCGGGTGGGTCTTATCTGGCGCACCGGCGCGACCGGCGGCCAATCCGGCAAATCCGCCTTCCCGCTTGAGCGTATGCTCGAGCTTGCAACCATGCCAGGCCTGGGCTTTGTCAGCCTGCAGATGGGTCTGAGCGAGGAGGAAGCGGCCTTGCTTCGCGCGCGCAACGTCGCCGATGCCGGGAGCGGCTTTGCGGACCTTGCCGATCAGGCCGCCACTATTAGCCTCCTTGACCTTGTAATCTCGGCCGATGCACCGGCCGCACACATCGCCGGTGCGCTCGGCCGGCCGGTATGGCTGCTGATCCGCAGTTCGGCCCATTGGGCATGGCTCAGGGACCGCCAGGACAGCCCGTGGTATCCTTCCATGCGCATCTTCCGCCAGGACACGCTCGGCGACTGGAGCAACATCGCGCGTCGCCTGCCAGTCACCCTCGCCATCGAGGCAGGTAAGAAGGGCGACGCCTCGACATAGCCTCGAGGTCGCATCGCTCCATGCCAAGCCTCGCTGGCTCGCCCACAGGCACCCTTGCCAAAGGGTCCGCAAGGTCGCAAGTTTGCGGCCATGAACCATGACACTTACGAAGACCGATATGTCCGTGAGGTCCTCGCGGCCACGCGGACGATCGCCATGGTCGGCGCCAGCCCAAATTGGAACCGGCCGAGCTATTTCGTCATGAAGTACCTCCAGTTGAAAGGCTTCCGTGTGGTGCCGGTCAATCCGCGCGCTGAGGGCGAGTTGATCCTAGGCGAGCCGACTTATGCCAGCCTTGAGGAGGTGCCGGATGCGATCGACATGGTTGATATCTTCCGCTCCGCCAAAGAGGCGATGGAAATCACTAAGCAGGCAATTGCGAAAAGCGCCAAATTCATTTGGATGCAGATTGGCGTACGCAACGATGATGCGGCCCGCCTCGCCGAGGACGCAGGGCTCCGCGTGGTGATGAACCGCTGCCCAAAGATCGAGTACTCGCGGTTCCACGGCGAATTGAGCTGGGGCGGCTTCAACTCCGGCGTCATATCGAGTAAGCGCAGGAGGATCTGAACGCATGTCCAAGCCGCGCGCGCCTGGGTTCGAAACCCTTTCTGTCCATGCCGGCGCCGCGCCGGACCCCGTAACCGGCGCTCGCAATACACCAATCTTCCAGACCACCTCCTACGTTTTCGAGGATGTCGAGGATGCGGCCGCGCTGTTCAATCTGCAGAAGCCTGGCTTCATCTATTCGCGCCTCACCAATCCGACCGTGGCCGTTCTCGAAGAACGCGTGGCGGCGCTGGAACACGGCCGCGGCGCCACGGCCACCGCCTCGGGTCATTCCGCCCAGATTCTGGCGCTCTTTCCTCTCATGCATCCGGGCTGCGAGATCGTCGCGTCAAATAAGCTCTATGGCGGCTCGCTCAACCAGATGGCCCACAGCTACAAGAAGTTCGGCTGGCAGGCGCGTTTCGTCGATCCGGATCGGCCCGAAAATTTCGCTGCGGAAATCACCGAAAAGACCCGGGCCATATTCATCGAAAACCTAGCCAATCCCGGCGGCGTGATTGTTGATTTGGAAGCCGTCGCCGATGTGGCGCGCGATGCCGGGGTGCCGCTCATCGTCGACAGCACGATGGCCACGCCCTATCTCAATCAACCGTTCGAATGGGGCGCCGACCTGGTTGTCCACTCCACGACCAAGTTCATGTCGGGCAACGGCTCGTCGGTCGGCGGAGTGGTCGTCGATTCCGGCCGCTATGACTGGTTCGCCCAGCGCGAGAAGTGGCCCAGCCTGACCGAACCGGCGCCCGAATATCACGGGCTTCGCTTCGCGGAAACTTTCGGCGATCTCGCCTACACGGTTTATGGTCACGCTGTGAGCTTGCGGGATCTTGGACCCAGCCAATCCCCTTTCAACGCTTGGATTACCCTTCAAGGATTGGAGACATTGGCGCTCCGTATGGAACGCCATTGTGCGAACGCACAGGCCGTGGCGGAATTTCTCGAACAGCACCCGTCCGTAGACTGGGTTTCGTATGCGGGCCTCAAATCGAGCAAGTACTATGATCTCGCCCTGAAATATATGCCGAAAGGAGCAGGCTCGGTTTTCACCTTCGGCGTCAAGGGTGGCTATGAAGCCGGCGTTCGGATCGTCGAGGCAGTTGAGATTATCAGCCACCTGGCGAATATCGGCGACACCAAGTCGCTGATCCTGCACCCCGCCTCCACCACCCACCGCCAACTCACGGAAGAGCAACAGACCGCTGCAGGTGCAGGACAGGACGTATTGCGGCTATCGGTCGGCATCGAGACCGTCGACGACATCATCGACGATCTCGACCAGGCGCTACACGCGGCCACGTCGTCAAGAGCCGCCGAATAATTATCAAACCGGCTCGCTGATTACGATCGGCTCGGCCCGCACCGCCACCAGATGCGCCGCCGCCGCATCGGCATGCCCTCCAACAGAAAGCTGAGATTGGCCGTCACCGGCGCGGAGCCCTGCACCTTGGAGCACGATCGCACCACGGCGATCTGACGTGACGCATGAACCGTGCTCCAAATATATGAGATAGATCAACGGTCAGATCTCACATCGCAGCGATCTGAGACGATCTTGATTTAGGCTCAAAATCTACCCCAGTTTTGCGCAGGTTGATTTTCTGCTCTCTGAAATGAAGCGCCGGCCGGCCATCGTCAAAATGCCGAACCTCCTTCCCCAACATGGCTCATAGAAATCCCAAATACGCTCCAGATCCAGCACTGTCAGCACGAAATGATCAAGGAAGGCAAAGCGTATGATCTACTCTGCCGCCTCCACACCCGCGACGATCTTCGGGCGGCCACCCGGCAGGAACAGGGTCGCCAGAAAGCAGGTCAGCGCAAAGCCGGCCAGCGCGACGAACAACCAATAGAAGCCGCCCAACGCCTTGTGGATGGCGGAGACCAGAAAAATCGCGAACGGCGCGGCGCCAAAGGCAAGCACAAATTTCATGCCGAATGCGACCCCGTGATGTTTCTCCGGCGCGTAGCGAGCCAGCAACATATTCTCCGCCGGCAGGGCACCGATACTGAACAGCACCATCAGCGCCGAGACCGCGAGCAAAGGGAGCCCGGCAAGGCTCGCCGCGAAAAACAGCAGCGGCACCTGCACTGCAAAGGCAACGATGTAGATCCGCCGCAAAGCGAAACGGTCGGCCAGATGCCCTCCAACCAACTGCATGATACCGGCAAAACCGTAGACCAGCGCAACCAGCAACCCGGCGCCGAAGGCGCTGTTGCCGCCGACGTTTTGAAGCCGCACCGCAAAGAGCTTTGGCAATACGGTCTGCGTTGATTGAAAAACGATGGCCCCGACGAACATGGTGAGCAGCAGGATCGCGAACACCCGCACCATGTCCCGCTTATCGGCGGCATTCTCCTGGTTTTCCAAGACGATCTGATGCGCGATCAAGCCTTTTCGAACGCAAAACCAAAGGGCGACGCCGGTTACAAGCGAAACCGCTCCTGGCACGATGAAGGCCGCGCGCCATCCCGCCAGTTCGATCAACCCGCCGCCAACGGCCGCGGCGGAGGCGATGCCGACGCTGCCAAATATTCCATTCACGCCAAGGATTTTTCCGCGGTTCACAGGCGCATTGCGGATCAGCCAGGCGATACCGACCGGATGATAGATCGACGCGAACAACCCGATTCCGCTCAGTCCGACCGCCAGCATGACCGCGCCGCTTGCCAAGCCGCAGACGATCGAAGCCCCACCCATGCCGATAAAGAACGCGACCATCATGCCGCGCGCGCTCCAGCGATCGCCGAGCCAGCCGGCCGGCAAGGCGGCGAGCCCCACGAGCAGCGCACCCGGGGTCCAGAGCGCGATCAATTCATGATACGGCATGCGCCATTCGCGCTCGAGCACGATCACGATCACGAAATAGAAGGCGGTAAACAGGTGAACGAAAGCGTGCCCGATGCAGGAGAACACCAGCGACAGACGCACGGAACCGGAGGCCATTGGACGAGCTGTCACGAAGGGATCAGATTGTCGAGGGTGCCACCACGCGGCGGGCCGCACAAGGCCCGCCCGCGCGCTATCAGAAATTCGACCGAAGCAGACTTTATTTTTAGTAACAGTGCCTTATGCATCAGGACGGCTCGAGCATCATTGCCCGTATTAACCATCTGTTAACCGCATGCCATTGCTTTGCCGTATTTGTGCCGTCGCCAGTTCACAATACGGTTCGCATATATTGGCATGAGTGCCACTGAGCAAATCAGACACTCCGCGGACCCGGTGCAAGCAAATGAGCCGGAGCCCGCATTCGATTTCGAACGCGTGATCTGGGACGCACACTACCGGCGCGTGGTGATCGAGGCTTTACGGCAGTGGCGCATGCGCCGGGACCGGCAAGCCGCCGGGACGGCTCCGACCAGGGAGGCCGCCTGACCCGTTACGCTGAAGCGGTCTCTGCCGCAATCCAGTCGATGAAGTCGGGATTGCCGCCCACGATCGGGATCGCAACCACGCAAGGGCAGTCGTAGCTGTGCAATGCCCTGACGCGTTCAACGATGCGTGGAACCAGTTCCGCTCTACTCTTGACGATCAGCGCAACCTCCGCGTCTTCCTGCACTGCGTCGCCCCACCAATAGACCGAATTGATTTCGCCTAAGAGATTCGCGCACGCCGCGAGCCGCTCCTCGACCAAAGTGCGAGCAATCTTCCGCGCCTCCTCGCCGGATGAGGCCGTTATGTAGACCAGTTGGATGTCCATAATATTTATCCTCACGAAGCGTGTTTGGCGCGGCCATGATCGTAGCGTTGGATATGCATCTCGCACATGTGAAAGGGGGCTGGAGCATGAGCGATCAGAGCGCCATACTTGCTGTGCGCCGGGTTAAGGGCGTGCCAAGCCAAGTCCAATTCGCCTGGCTGAGACGCGGACTTAAACAACCTGGCGGTAAGCTGCCGCTGTTCGACCTCGGGGGAAAGCGGATCGATCCACGAACGATCCGTCGTTGCATTGATGCTGGCTGGGCCAGATCCTGGTTCGCCAATCCAATCAAGCCAGATTGGCTGGTTTGCAAACTCACCAATGCTGGACGTGCACTGGTGGGCAAAGCTTGACTACGCCGCTGACGAATTAGCAGAAAAAATCCCCGGCCCTTCGTTTGGGCCGAGGATGCATTGCTTGTCTTACTTTGCTGACCAATTTGGTCGGAGCGAGAGGATTCGAACCTCCGACCCCTTGACCCCCAGTCAAGTGCGCTACCAGGCTGCGCCACGCTCCGTTATGATCCCAGAGCCGCCGGAATTCATGGCATGGCCCGCTGAGCGGAACTTAGTGGACTGGG
>Ga0307378_10003330_pt1 | contig 23691 bp, 19 predicted proteins | sample UN1MG_FD_202238 | JGI IMG/M metagenome (GOLD analysis project Ga0307378, IMG submission 202238) | Soil microbial communities from Risofladan, Vaasa, Finland - UN-1 | ecosystem: Environmental > Terrestrial > Soil > Coastal area > Acid sulfate soil | place: Finland: Risofladan, Vaasa | collected...
GCTTTGGTACTTCTCTTGCGCGACGCGACCAGGTCGTTGGCCTCGGCTTGCAGGCCGCAACGTGGACAGCGAATGTATCGGACCTCGAAGCGCAGAAAGCATCGACGGTGGAATGCATCGAGATGGCGTACAGTGCGATCTTCGGTAGAGTGGACGAACAGGCAGCCCTGACCACACACAGGGCAAATCGGACCAGGGTGGACTGGTTCGATGAACAGGGTCAATCCCTTTTCAGTCTCCTCGTCGATGCAAACCACTTGGTATTCCCTCAGTCCCAGAAGTCTAGTAAGCTCTTTGCTTGGCATCCGGCTTTCCTCCGTGTTGGTGTGGATCTTGACAACCCAAACCATGCACGAAAGGTCGGATGCCTTTCAACTTCAGCCAGCTATGTCACGAAACCCCCGGTTTCCAGCGAAACCGTGGAGAGCCAACAAAGTAGGCCCAGTCACCATCTAACAGACCAGCATTGTAAACAGGTAGGATATGTGGTGATGTTATGCTCGCCAAGGTGCTCGGTTCTGCATGGAAGCGATGGTCTCCACCCCAATAATAGAATTTTACCGCTACGTGCGTTTGTAAAATTCTATTATCGCCGAAAAATAGATAGCCGTTACCACCTTTGGTCACTTCTCGTGTAAACATAATGTCCTGTGCGAGAACCTTAAGTTGCGACTTGATAGCCTCTGGCGCATTTACGGTATCTATGAACAGCTTGTTCATAAATCATTCCTCCGTGCATAAAGGCAGGCTGCCATAAACGCTGCTTCCTGGTACCTTTTAAAATTATTAGGATTGTCGAATGGCTCACTTTTGTTCGCAGCAGCAATGCCTTGGCCAGAAACAAACTCAACATCAACTACTCCATTCAATTGAATTAGCGATTCCAACTTAAAAGAAACAGCGCCACCAGCCCTAGGTCCTCTCTTTGCACGACTCTTTATTACTACAACATTGATGTGATTATCACGAACGAAATTAACAAAAGAGCTGAAGAAAGATCTAATATTCGTACATGATTTGTCATCGCCAATACTAATTTTACATGGATCAACATCAACTAATTCAATATTGCCATCTAGTGCTTTGATGACCGCCAATATGGCGGCAGACGATTTCAGTTCGATTCCGCATAGCTTTATCATCTCTACCGATCCTTATTGCAGGTCAAAACTTTAATATTGATCCGCATAAAATGCGGAACTTCGTTTTTCTGCCCAGACAACACGCTAACGGATCACCTGGCCGTGGCGCATTGATCCATGAAGCTTCGATCCGTTGCGCCTCATTCACTGATTTTGGATAGCGTCTTATCGGAGTCTGTATATGAATCCCTGTCCTATTCGCCGATCGGTCTCTGGGCCCCATATGTCCCGCGGTCGGGTGCGTGTGCTTCTTGCGTTGAATGGAACTCCGCCTTACGTCCCACCAATGGCAGATCAAGGCAAGCCGACTGCCGCCGATTGAACCGTGCGCAGAAACTCCTGACTTCAACGGATACTCGATTCTGAGAGGAATGCTCCTAGCCCTAAAAAGATATCTGTTGTCTCATCTTTTTGTCAAGACAGAAAAACGGGCCCGTGTTCGTCTGTGCTACCAAATGAATATCGGCACATCCACGCCGACGTTCAGGCCGAACCTCAGCGCATTGTAAGAAATGTCGTCTCCGTTGAGGGATGAAGACCGCTGCTTGAAGACATACTCGCAGCCCAACGATACAGTGAACGGAGTGTCCCCGATTCCAAAAAAGATTTGCACTCCCGGCGCGAAGACCTGCAAGAATCCTATCTCGGGCTCCACGCTGACCTCCTGCTTGCCGGACTCCCCGGTTATCCATGCCTGCCCCAGAGCGCCGATGTTGATCACCTGCAACATGCCGCCGAACGCCCAACTGCCTCCCAGGGGCGTGGAGATCTGGAGCCCCACCGGCAGGTGCAGGCCGAAAACTAATCCAATCGGCAGATCGTCCTTCGCTCCCTGCTTGGTGAGTTTCTCCCCGCCGAAACCTACGCCCACCATGGCGCCTATTCCCCAGGCCACCTTCTTGCGCCTCAGGCGCCAGCTTCCGGCGGGCGCCGCCGCGCGCTCTAGCGCTGCTGATATCTCCTCGCTGCTCTTGGCGCCGGCTATGTCCACAAGCAGGGCGCTGAAACGGAACAGGCTCTTGAACGGCTCCTTGTCGTTGGGAAACTCCGCTATGGCCAGAAACTCTATCAGACCCCCGGCGAAGTCGCCCGTCAAAAGCTTTTCAAGCCCCGATCGAACGTGGGTCAGAATGTTTCGAAGCTTGTTAAGCTTGTCGCCGGACAACCCGGACGGCAGGGAATACTCCAGGGAGACGGCCAGGACTTCCAGCGACGAGGTCAAGACGTTTCCCAGCCGCGAGAGCAGTTCCTCGCTCTTCGCCTCCCGGAAAGCGCGCGCCGCTTCCGCCAAGCGGACGCAGATGGGCGCCAAGACGTCCAGAGCCTTCTTGAACTTGCCTTGCAGCGAGGGGTCGAGCTTGTCGGTCACCTCTTTCACCAGGGCAGACAAGTCGAGACGATAGGCCTCGATCTCCGCCTTCGACTTCTTCTCGAGCAGGACTTGCATCAGCATTCTCAACGTCGAACGAACCGCTTCGGCCTCCGGCGTCCAACTCTGGCCCGCGTCCGATGGGTCGGGAAATCCAAGAACTTGCCTGCATGATTCCAGTTCGCCGAATTTTGTCATGGCGTCAATCACTATGGTTTCGGGAGGCACCCGCCTTTCGATTCCGCGAAAGACTCCGTATCCGACCTTGAGGATGCAGCCGACGAGGTCTTTTCCATCGAATGAAAAATTGTTCACTAATACATCGGCGAGACTATCGGGTAACTCGAGCAGATCCTGGCGCACGGCCTGGAAGAACATCCTGCCCGGGTTGAAGCTGAGCTTCGACTCTTCGATTGCTTTTACCAGAATGCAGACGCTCTTGAAGAGCTTGTCCTTGCAAAGCGCGTTCTCGCACAGGCCCTTGCCGATCTGATCCATCGCGAAGGCGGCGGCTTCCTCGCGGGCACGCTCCATCAAGAACTGGGTCATGCCCTGCAAGATCATGCTCGTCAAGCTCGCGGTGGCGGGAACCGGAGAGCCTGACGTACCGCCTGATGAAAATTTCGGAGCCTCCAGTTGGGGGAGCACGCCTTTGGGCAATTGTGATACCATTGTCTTCAATTCTGAACGGCTCTTCGTTTTTGTACCGCAGCCTTTTTTAGCAAGCCCAACGGCATATGTTGTCATCGCAGTTCTCTGGCTACTATTCGCTGTTGTGAAAAGCCTGAAAACGTCGCTATCGGTTGTAAGACCGACTTCACCGAATGCTTCTGGACACTTTTCGCGCGCCTCTCGGACAGCTTTCAAGGCGACGAATTTCAGGGCGAGATCGTATCGTTGCTTCGCGTCCTGAGCTTCTTCATCGAGAGTTTTCCCGAGCGTGACGGGTTCGAGGTAGAGCGGTTCCCCGGCCAATGTAATCGATGGGTAAAGGAGTAAAAGCGCAAGGAAAACAGATCTTTTCTTGGTCATCGTTCTTCCCCTCCAAGTCGGCGGCCGCCGATTGCACAGATTACGGAAATCCCTGATGTCAACGGATACTCGATTCTGAGAGGAATGCTCCTAGCCCGAAAAAGGTATCGGCTGTCTCATCTTTTTGTCAAGACAGAAAAATGGCGAGTAATTCCCGGCGGATAAAATATATTTTCAAAACGACAGGCCAAAATGACGTGGTCAAGTCCTCTTATGTTATGTTTGCAGAGGGGGGGGCAGCAGGATCTTTGACTGCAGGCGCTCCTAGCAAAGCGAACCTGTAGTCAGGGTATGAAGGCTGCGCATCACTGAGAGGTATACGTCGCCAAACCCTGCTGTCCGCCCTCTTTTTGGGGCTCTTCTCGCTGTCGATTGAATGGGTTCTGACCAGGGCTGGGTATTGCCGCCGGCCGGGCTTTCTTGTTCCCTCCGGATCCGTTATCATTACCTTCTTGAGGTTGAACCCGAACAGGAGGACCACGTGAAAGCTCGTTGCTTCCCGATAGCGGTACTGGCGCTCACAGTGGCGCTTCCAGTTTTTGCCCAGGAACAAATCGAAGGGGTGAAGAAGATTCAGGAACAAATTTTCGAGGAGAAGGCCCGGGCCGAGATGGAGAAAGCCCGGGCGGAGGCGGACAAGGCTAAAGCCGAGGCGGAAAAAGCCAGGGCAGAGGCGGAGAAGGCCAAGGCCGAGGCGGAGAAGGCCAAGGCCGAGGCCGAGCTGGCCCGGATCGAGGCGGACAAGGCCCGGGCGTCTCTGGCCAGGCAACATGCCCGGCGGCCGCCCCGGCGGCGGGCACGGCGGCGGGCTGTCGCCGGAATGAATGCGGAGAAGTACCGGCCCGCCCCGGGGACACACGCCCACGACGGGATGTTCATGCGCTTCACCGTTGGTCCCGGGTTCGGCATCTTCAGCGGAACAGGCCACCTGGCCGCCGCCGAGAGCGGGACCGATGACATTCCTACCAACGAAGGCGGCCAGGCGGGCGGCTCATTTTCCCTGGGAGGCTCCGTCAGCGAGAACCTTATCCTGCACGGGGACGTCTGGATGTCGATATTGTCCGCCGAGAATCGTAGCAACCAGCTCTACCAGGAATTCGGCACCGTGGTGATCGGAGTGGGCCTGACCTACTACTGGATGCCGCACAACTTCTACCTGACCGGATCCGTGGGCATGGCAAACAGCTTCCTGGTAATGCGTGACCGCATGGCAAGCTGGAACAACGAAGACCGGACCAGCGAAACCACCCGCGGCGTGGGCTTGTCGATCACGGCGGGCAAGGAATGGTGGGTCTCCGATAACTGGGCCATCGGCGTGGCCCTGCAGGGCGAATTCAGCTACGCCGAAGGCGAGAACAGCGACCTGATCTTCCGCCACGGCGGCGCCAAGGTTCTCTTCTCCGCTACCTACCAGTAAAAAAAGAGTCAGACCACTTCCATTACAACCCGGTCGCCTTTTTGAGTGCCGCTTGCCTCTATCGTCCCGGCCGGAAGCTCGATCACCCCCGCGGCGCGGGGGACCCACTTCGACATGCGCCACTTCTTCATGCGCGGGATCAGGTGCAAGACGATCCCGTTCTTGTCTACGAAGATCGCGTCGAAGACGAAACGCATGAAGAACGAGTGGATCGAAGTGCAGGGCGTTATGTAAAGCCCCTCCCCTTCTTCCAGGCCGTCCCGCCCCAGCAGGCCCTTCATGCGATCGCCAGTGCTTCGAGCCTTGCCGGCTTTGTCGGCCAGCAGCTTGTCTTTGGTTTGGTTCTTGATTCGCATTTATCTTACTATCATTTCCAGGCGCGGCCCGGCCGTGATGGTCAGGCGTTTGCCGGCCACGTGGGTGTCGCCGTCCAGGGTGTACTTCAAAGGTTCGTCGGATTCGAAGATTACTTCCTCGGCCACCGTCTCGACGATCTTCCTGGGCGAGACCCGCTTGCCGAACCAGATCTTGGGCATGGCGGTCACGAAACCGAACGGGCTGGTCACGATTCCCAAAAAATGAAACGAGTGCGGCCTTTCCTCGCAGCGATAGAAAGGCGTGAAACCCAAACCTATCTGGCTGATCGTCCCGGCCACCATGGCTTGGTACGATTCATAGGGCCACTCCTCGCCGTCCACCGTTACCCTCGCCCGGAAACGCTTGAACATCCCCTTCGACAGGGGACCGCCGACCACCGACGAGCCCGCGCTGCGGGTCAGAAGCTTGAGGGCCATCCACGGGCTGGGACTGCCGGTGTCGTAATAGGCCTGCAGAAAATTGAAGATCATCCCGTTGCCGAAGAGGAAGCCGTAGCGGCCGCCTACCTTCATCGTGTCCCTGTGGATGGTCTCGAAGGGCACGCCGTCGCGGTGCTTGTTTACCAGGTTCATCATCAGGCCTGCCTGGCTGCCCTTGATGCCGCAGGCGTTCGAAATGGTGTTCATGGTGCCGCCCCTTAGCAGGGCTATCTTGGGCAGCGGAGTCTCGCCGTACTCTTCTATGAAGGCCGTTAAAGTCACGTGATTGGAACCGTCGCCGCCGTTGATGCCCAGGATTTCAATCTCGCTTTCCTTGAAGACCCTGGCCATCTCGTTGACGTCCACGATCTCCCGGGTGGCGACCGATTGGCCCTCGCTGCCCGCGATGTATCCCAGGCATTCCATCCGCTCGGGATGCTTGCGGTTCTTGCGCGAATGCGGGTTGTTAATGATTCCGATGCCGGGCACGCAGGCTATCCTCACACACCGTTGCTCAGGTACGTAAGCCTACCAGCCTCCCGGCCCGCCTTCAAGACCAGTTATTGGGCATCATTCAGGTATCAGGACCAATCGTTGGGCTGCCCGGTGCTCTCCAGCACCGAACGCCACAACTCGCCCTCGGGATCGACCAGCTTGCGCCCGGCCACCGCTTCCGCGATCGGCACGTGGGTGAAGATGTTGTTCCACAGGCCCACCAGCATCCCGGTCCGCCCGCTCATCCCGGCGTGGACGGCATTCTGGGCCAGGGTGGCGCAGAAAAGCGAGTCGTTGGGATAAGCCGGCGCCGAACGAATGATGTACGACGGGTCGATGTACTTGAGACTGTACGGGATCTTCTTTTTCTTCAGCTCGGCCGCTATGCGGCTTTTCAGAAACAGGCCGATGTCCTTCAGGTCTACGTTGCCCGAGGCGTCCTGGGCCTTGTTGTCGCCGAGCAAATTCTGGCCCGCGCCCTCGGCCACCACGATCACCGCGTGACCGCGCTCGCTGATTCTCTTTTCGAGCCAGGGAATCAGGCCCTGCTGCCCGTCGAGCGTGAAGGGCACCTCCGGTATCAGGACACAGTTGACGTCCGGCTCGGCCATCGCCGCCGTGGCCGCTATGTAACCCGAGTGGCGCCCCATCAGCTGCACCAGGCCTATCCCGTTGGGGGCCCCCTCGGCCTCTACGTGCGCCGCGCGGATGGACTCGATGGCGATCGAGAAGGCGGTCTCGAAACCGAAGGTCTTCTCGACCAGCAGGATGTCGTTGTCGATCGTCTTGGGGATTCCGATCACGGAAATCTTCAGGTTGCGCCTGGAGATCTCCTGGTGAATCTTGAGCGCTCCCCGCAGGGTGCCGTCCCCGCCGATGGTGAACAGGATCCCGATTCCCATGCGATCGAGGGTATCGACCATGGTTTCGATGTCTTGCGGTCCGCGCGAAGAGCCTAAAAGCGAACCGCCGTCATGGTGGATGTACTTGACCATCTCCGGGGTCAGGTCGAGGACATCGTGCCCTCCCTCGGGCACCAGGCCGGCGTAACCGAAACGGAAACCGTAGATGTGGTTCACGCCGTAGTGGTAGTGCAGCTCCATGACCATTGCGCGGATGACATTGTTGACTCCCGGGCACAACCCGCCGCAGGTCACCAAGCCCACCCGCACCTTGCTGGAATCGAAGTAGATCAGCTCGCGCGGGCCGGCCCGCTCGAACGAGATCGGCACATGCCCGTCGGCAGCCTGGCTACAGGCGAGGCAGGAACTCAGGGTGACGTCATAGAGTATGCCCTCGTTATCGGGCACGAAGTTGCAAATATGGTCGCCCAGGTGGGTGGAAAGCTTGAGCGGCGAGCGTATCCTGGCCGGTCCCAGGTGACTGATGGTCAGGTCCATCTGTCTCACTCCTCCAACGCCTCCCCGTAAAAGTCTATCGTCACTTATCGCCGCCGGCTTGGTCTGTCGGGCTACTCGAGGGCGCGGAACTCGGCCCGGCGGTTCTGAGCCCAGGCCTCTTCGTTCGAAGCCGGGTTGGCCGGGCGCTCCTGGCCATACGAGATGATCTCAATGCGGCCCGGATCGACCCCCAGCTTGACCAGGTACTTCCTGGTCGTCATGGCCCGGCGCTCGCCCAGGGCCAGGTTGTATTCCGTACTGCCGCGCTCGTCACAGTGACCCTCCACCTGGACCCGCACGGAAGAGTGAATCCTGAGGTAGTCGGCGTTGTCGGACAGGGCCCGGCGCGTCTCATCCGACAGGTTCGAGTCGTTGAATCCGAAGTAGACCGTGACCATGCCTGCCGGCCCCGTCTCCTGCTTATCTATGGTCTTCGCGGCCGGTGTCGGTTCGGGTTTGGCCGCCGCCAGCTTCTTCTTGCGCTCTTCTTCTTCCCGGCGCTTTTTATCGCACTCTTGCCTGGCCTTCTCTGCCAGTCGCTTGGCCGCCAGCAAGGCCGTCTTGGCCTCGTCGTAACGCTCTTCTTTCAACAATGCCCTGGCCTTGTCCATCATGGTCTTGGCCGCCAGGTAGGTTTCGGGAGCGCAATCTTTGGTGTTCTCGATATCGGCCATGGCCGTCTCGGCCGCGTCGATCTCCGGCTGGGGTGCCCGCTTGGGACAACCGGCCAGGAAAAGAGCCGCTACCAAAAAGCCGACAATTAAAGTGTGTTCGGATCGCATTCTTCCACCCCCTCTATTTGACACCCATCCACGGTCCCCATTCCGGCGTAGTGTACTCGCCCTTATTCCTGGAGATCAGGCGCTGGTTGGTGCCGTCGGCGTTCATGATGTAAAGCTTGGACTCCCCCGTCCTGGTCGAAGAGAAAACCACCAGGTTGCCGTCCGGGCTATAGGTGGGGTGCTCGTTGTTGCCCTGATCCTGGGTCAAGCGAACGATCTCTCCCGATTCCGGGTTGATCCTGAAGATGTCGTACACCAGGCGCTCGTCGCGGGCGTTGAAGAGGATCCAGTCTCCACGGGGCGACCAGTCGGGCGTTTGATTGTAGTTGCCCTTGAAGGTCAGGCGCTTGGGGTCGCTGCCGTCCGCGTTCATCACGTAAATCTGCGGGTTGCCGGAGCGCTCCGAGACAAAAGCCATCCGCTTTGAGTCGGGCGACCAGCAGGCCGAGCTGTCGATGGCCCAGTCGCGGGTCAGCCTCTGCGAGTGGCCGCCCTTGAGGTCGAGCGCGTAGATCTCCGAGTTGTCGTCCTTGCTGAGCGTGACGGACACGTGTTTTCCGTCCGGCGCGGCCGAGGCCCCGATGTTCAGGCCCGGCGCCTTGCTTGTGGCGACGGTCTTTTTTGTGTGCAGATCGTAGCGGTAGAGGTAGGGACCGCCGTGCAGGTACGACGAATAGAATATCGACTCACCGTTGGCCCCCCAGGCCGGCAGGAGATTTATGGAACCGTTCTTGACAAGGCAATTCTCGTTGTGTCCGTCGAAATCCATGACGCAGATTTCCTTGGTTTTCTTGTTCGTTCGCTTGGAAAAGACAAGCCTGGTGAAAAAGATGCTCGGGTTTCCGGTGAAATGCCTGACGATGGCGTCGGCGAACTTGTGAACCATCTTCCTGATCCGCTTGGCCGGGCCCCGCAGCTTCTTGTGAAGCAGTTCCTTGCCGGCCGCCGCATCGAACAGGTGGCAGTCGAGAGTAAATTCGGTGCCCGAGCGTTGCACGCCCACTTTCACCAGGCCCTCCGCGCCGACGTTGATCCAATCGCCGAAGTTGATGGTCGCGCCGCTGAGTCCTTCTTGCTTCTGATCGGCAATAAAAGAACGCGGGTCCAGCAGCTTGAAGACGCCGGTAATCCCCAGGTCGGAGCGCAACGTCTCAAAACCCCTCTCAACGGCCTCCCGGGCGCCGCCCAGATCCTTGAACCCGGGGATGGCCAATGGATACGGGCGGAAATTGGGATCGCTGATCTGGATGTACTCCCGGGCGCCGGCGCTTACGCAGAAAAACACCCCCAGCAATCCGAGTAACAACTTTTTATCTGGTCTCAAGGTAACTACTCCTTATCTTGCGCTGGCGCTACTCCCCCATGCGCTCGGAATCTTGTGCAGCAAGAGGGGCCGCTGTCAACCGTAATCCCGGGAGTGCGGGGGGCTATGGCGAGAACTCCAGTCCGATGCCTTCGTCGGCGTACTTGCCGGCCAGCTCGGCCGGCGGCGCGGGAAACGGGGCCGCGCGGCGCACGGCCGCTTCGATGGCCGAGTCGAACAACGAGTTGTCCGAGTGTTTCTCGAAAGAGAAGTCCTTTAGCCTGCCAGCGGCGTCGACCGTGATCACAACCGTTGCCCGGAGGAACATCCTCTCGCGCTGGCCGATAACTTCCGGCACGGAATACTGGGCCTTGACGGCCTTGTATACCTTGGTCATGTACTCGGAACCCTTCTTGGCAATCAGGGCATCGCCGTCGGCGACCCCTTCCGGCGAGCCTTCGATTTCGTCATCCGGCTTACCGCCCTCTTTCCGGGTCAGGCTGGCCAGCGCAGAGTTCATACTCCTGGAATAATCCTGGTGCTTTTTTTTCTCGGCGGCTCGCGCCGTTTTCTTGTCGTGTGTCGCATTCTTGTCCCGCGAGGGGCGCTGCTCCCGGGGCGCTGCCGTGGCCGGCGCGGGCAACTTGCGGGGCAGCCAATCCTTGGGCCGCGGCTTGCCCAACCTGAGCAAGGCCGTAATGCGGGCGCTGTCGCGCGTGTTGGCCGCGCTCTCTCTGATCAGGCCGCCGATGACCAGCATGGCCACCAGGCCGACATGAAACAGGGCCGAGCCCAGGATGGCCAGCCAGACACCGTGCTGGGGCCTCAGATAGGCGTATTTGCCATCGACACTCATTTTACTGTTGACGCTCATGGCTCCTGAAAGGTTTCATGGTCATTTTTCCGGCGGCGGCGGCTCGGTCAGGATGCCCACCTGCTCGACTCCCGCCCTTCTCATGGTGGACATGACGTCGACGACGTATCCGTAGGGCAGAGTGCGGTCCGCCGCCAGGTCCATTTTCTTCTCGCGCTGCAACCTCTCGTTGAACTTGAGCTTATTCTCAAGTTCGGCGTAAGGGATCTCTGTCTTGCCGATGAAGATCTTCTTTTCCCGATCCACCCTCAGTTCCAAAGGCTGCTTGTCCTTGTGCTCGATCAGCTGGGCCTGGGTCTGGGGCAGGTCCACCTGCACGCCCTGCTGCATCAGCGGAGCGGTTACCATGAAGATGATAAGCAGAACCAGCATCACGTCCACCATGGGCGTGACGTTGATTTCGCTCATGGTCGGATCCGAAGAATCCTGCGTCGACATGGACATCGCCGCACCCCGCAGTCTGTTACTTGAGAAAGTGGCGCTTGATGATGTTCAAGAAATCAGAAGAAAAAGTATCCATCTCGCTATTGAGAACTTTTATCCGGCGCACGAAGTAGTTGTAGGCCATGACCGCCGGAATGGCCGCAAACAGCCCGGCGGCGGTGGCGATCAAGGCATGCGATATGCCGGGGCCAACCGCGTCAAGAGTGGCGGAACCCGGCCGTATCGCGACGAAGGAATTCATGATGCCCACCACGGTTCCAAAAAGCCCGATGAAAGGGGCCGCAGACCCGGTGGTCGCCAGGAAGGGCACCAGGTTCTCCATGTTGGTCGACTCGGACAGGCTGGTCCGGCGCAGCGAACGCTGGACGTTCTCTATGCCTCCCATGGCATCGTACATGCCGCCCGCGGCCTCGCCCTCGGCCTGGGTTTTCTTCAGCTTGCTCAACTCGTTGTAGCCGTTCTGAAAAACCATGCTGACCGGGCTGTCAGGCAGCTTCTTGGCCACCTCGAAGATGGCGTCCAGGCGCTGCGAGTTCCAGAAGGCCTCCAAAAACGCGGCTGTCTGCTTCTGTGCCCGCCTCAGGCGGCGCCACTTGTAATAGATGATGCCCCAGCAGGCGGCCGACATTACCAGAAGCAGAATCAAGACAACCATCACGATCGGCTCGAGGATCGGGTTTATCCACTTGATCAGCTTGATCATGAAGCTCTGCTCGGACTGGCCGGCCAGCTGGAGGATCAAGGTATCGAGCATGCACGCCTCCCGGAGAAAACCTCTGGACCTTCTCATACCACGGGCGGTCAGGCCGGCGCAAGAAAGGGAAAAAGCAGAAACAAGAGGCCGTCTTGACAGGGATCTGTCTTCATAGGAATATAGGGCAATGGTGGAAATCACAGGGCGAGAACACTCGTAAGGAGTCGAACATGAGGAAGGCAATCTTGATTGGAGTAGTTATTTCTGTGGCCGCGCTGGCCACGATTTTCATGGGCTGCGGCGGCAGCGGGAACGGCGGCTGCCAGGAAGGCGAAGGCGCCATGCTGATGGTCACCACCAACCCGAGCCCGGCCAGCATCTACGCCGACGGCAACAAGACCGTGCGCGTGACGATCAGCGGCCAGGACGAAACCTGCACCCCGATCAAGAACACCCAGGTGAACCTTACGATCTCCGAGAAAATGAATGCCGACGGCGTAAGCGACGACGCGGTGGGCACTTTCAAGACCGGCGACGGAACTCCGACCGACACACTGACCGTCACCATGGGCCAGTTCGGCGGCAGCGCCGAGATCAAAAGCTCCAAGGCCGGAACCGCGCGACTGACCGCTTTTTGCCCCGAGTACAACCTGTCCGCCGCCCCGATAGCTCTGACGTTCACCGTTCCGCCGGTGACCGGACAGTGCGCGGTGGCTATTAGCGTCGATCCCACGGTCATCCCGCCCGACGGAATTTCCACCTCGGACATCACCGCCAGCTTGACCGGGGACACCGGAGATCCCATGCCCGACGGAACGGGAGTCACCTTCACCACTACGCTCGGGAAATTCACGGAGAGCGGCGCGACCGACTACTCGACGACGACGAACGGCAACGTCGCGACAGCCACTCTGCAAAGCGCGCAGGTCTCAGAGGATACCGACGTGACCGTCACGGCCACCTTCCAATGCGACGACGGGAAGCAGCACTCGAACGACGAGCAGGTTCATCTCGGCCAGTTGAACATGCCCAGCGTCAACCTGCAGGCCTCGGCCGATTCGGTCTTCGCCGACAACGCAAGCACGGTCGACCTGACGGCCGAGGTGTTCCTGCCCGGCGGCACCAAGGCCGGCGAGGGAGTCGAGGTGGATTTCCTGACCGACCTGGGCAGGTTCCAGGAATCGGATGGGCCGACCTACACCGCTTACACGGACACCGACGGAAAGGCCTACGCCACCTTCATCGGCGGTATGCAGCAAGGCGAGGCCACCATCGAGGCCGGCGTCTTCATCGAAAATAAGAACGCCTTCGACGACGTTACTGTCAATATCAAGGCACTGGGCAACATTCTCTTCGTATCGGCCATCCCCAGCAAGCTGGGCGTCAAGGGCTCGGGCCGCGACGAGTCCAGCACGCTGATTTTCGCCCTGCGCGACACCAACGACGATCCCTTCCCGGCCGGCGCCCTGGTGACCTTCGCCGCCTCGATGGCCCCCGGGGTTACCCTGGATCCGACCGCCGACCGCACCGACGACCAGGGCCTGGTATCGACCACTTTAAACGCCGGACGGCAATCCACCACGGTCACTGTGACGGCCACCGCCCAGATCGGCGCGGTCACCCTGAACGCCGATTCCCCCTCGATAGCCATTGTCGGCGCCAAGCCAAACGCGCGCTACATCACCTTCTCCTGCAAAAAATACAACATTGGTGGGTTCGTGATTGACTTTCTGGAGACGGAGTGCACCGTCGCCCTCGCAGATCGCTACTCCAACAAGATAGGTTTCTCCACCAACGTTCACTTCCGCATCGAGGCCGGCGCCATCACCTCGGAATCGACGACCTCCGATACGGGCGCCAACATGGGCCTGGCCACCACATCCGCCCGCACCCAGGATCCGCGGCCGGCCGATGTTCAACCGGTCATGGACGAACCGGTCATTGGAAGCAACAACCCTCGGGACGGGCTGGTTGCGATCATCGCGGCGACGACCGGCGAGGAAGAATTCACCGACCAGAACGGAAACGGAGAATACGATGCCGGGGAGCCGTTCGTCGACCAGGGCGAGCCTTTCGTCGACGAAAACGACAACGGCATCCGCGAGCCGACCGAGCAGTTCATCGATTCTAACAGCAACAGCATCTACGACGGGCCGAACGGGATATGGGACTCCGACACGCTGATTTCGGACACGGCCTGGATCCTGTGGACCGGGGGCGTGACGGCCGGGGTGCCCCTGGCAGACTGCGGCAAGGCCCCCGGCAACCGCTACAGCGTCATCTGTCCTGCGAGTTTCGATATCCTCAAGGGCGGCAGCCTGCAATTCAACTGGGAGGCGAAGGACTTCAACCTCAATCCGCCGAACGAAACGCTTGGCGTAAACATCAAGGTCACGGGAAAGGGGAGTGATGCAGCATCCAACCCCAACCTGCCCTTCAGCGCCTATGACACCCTGGGCGGCAGCGAGCTGTGGACTACTTGCGGAGGCGGGTTCTGCGGCTGGGTCGATGTCGACGGGGCGGCCCTTACCGACACCACCCCAGCGGAAGCCGGCACCGTCGAGCTCAACATCGACTGGCACGACTCTCCCGGGGCAGGAGCGGGCCACACGCTGACGATCAGCGCGCAGGGCACTTTCAGGTAGTCACAATACCTGGATCGGATCGCATTACCCCCGTTCATGACAGAAAGTCAACGACAGCTACCCATCGGGGTGTTCGATTCGGGCATCGGCGGGTTGACGGTTCTGCGCGCCATTTGCGAGCTTCTGCCCGCCGAACCCACCATCTACCTGGGTGACACCGCCCGGGTTCCCTACGGAACCAAATCGAGCGCGGTTATAACGCGTTACGCGCTGAACAACGCTCGTTTCCTTGCCGCGCGGGGAGTCAAGCTGCTGGTTATTGCCTGCAACACGGCCTCGGCGGCGGCTCTTCCGGCCCTGACCGAGCGTCTCGGGGTTCCAGTGTTGGGAGTGATCGAGCCGGGAGCCCGGAAGGCCTCCGATGTCACCCGCTCGGGAGTGATCGGGGTGATCGGCACCCGGGCGACGGTGGCCTCGGGCGCCTACCTGCAGGCGCTCAGGCGCTGTGTTCCCGATCTCACAGTCCATCAGAAACCCTGTCCGCTTTTCGTCCCCTTGGCCGAGGAGGGCTGGTCGGACGATCCCGTGACTTACAGTGTTGCCAGAACCTACCTTTCCGAGTGGGCGGGCGGGCGCATGGACACGCTCATTCTCGGCTGTACGCACTATCCCGTGCTGACCCCGGCCATCCAGGCCGCCGTTGGGTCCGGCATTACCCTGGTAGACTCGGCCTCGGCCGTCGCCAAGACGGTTGCCGCCGAGCTTTCACGGATGTCCCTCTCGGCGGAACCCGGGGAAACCTCGCCTGACCACCGCTATTATGTGACGGATGTTCCGGATCGCTTTCGCGAGGTAGGCCGGGTATTTTTGGGGTATGAGCTCGGTGACGTCGAGCAGGTGGATATCGAGCCCTCGTGAGCCAGGTCCCTGAATGGTCGAAAGAAAAATCTTGATTCGGCGGGACCTATCATGTATTTGAGAGTGTTTATACGGTAGGTTTTATGGGGCGAATATGGGTGATCACGACAAAAAAGGCTATACCGTTGAGATTCCCGACGAAGCCGTGAAGGATGCGCTTCACAGTGTCGTAAGACGCGCCCAGTCGAAGGTTTCGTCCGCTGACGGGAGCGCCGGCGAAATAGGCCAGGCCATCGAGATACCCGTGGAGATTGAGCCGGCCGAGGACGAGGCGGACAGCCCTCGTCGCCGCGGTCCATCCCGGCAGGAGTTGACTGCTGCCCTGCAGAAATCCCGGGACGAGGCCAAGGCGGCCCGGGACAAAATGCTCCGGGCGCTGGCCGACGCCGACAACCAGCGCAAGCGCCTTGTCAAGGAAAAGCAGGAAATCATCAAATACAACCAGGAAGGCCTGCTGCGCGACCTCCTCATTCCGCTGGACAACCTGGAAAGAACCCTCGAACACATTCCAGAGGGCAACGGCAACCCGGCCATCGAATCGCTCAGGGAAGGCGTGACAATGGTCCTGCGCCAGTTCGAAGAGACCCTGACCAAGCACAGCCTGCAGGGCTTTTCCGCGCTGGGTCAGAAATTCGACCCCGCGCTTCACGAGGCGATCCAGAGCGTCGAGAGTCCCGATGTTGAACCCGGTACGGTAATTGCGGAGATGCATCGCGGTTACAAACTTCACGATCGCCTGCTGCGGCCCGCCCTGGTGACGGTGGCCTGCCGGGTGGGCGAAAGTGACGCCGCGGACGGCGGTGACCAGGTTCGCAAAGCACCCGAGACTGAAGAAGCGAAGGCAGAAGATGACAACCCGGATCTGCAAGACGAATAGCTCAAGCTTGGCGACGGGGAGAAGATACAGATGAGCAAAATAGTAGGGATCGACCTGGGAACGACAAACTCCTGCGTGGCCCTGATGGAGAGGGATGAGTCCGTGGTGCTGCCCAACTCGGAGGGTTCACGCACGACTCCCTCGATCGTCGGGTTTACCGAGAGCGGCGAGCGCCTGGTAGGCCAGATAGCCAAGCGCCAGGCCATCACCAACCCCGAGAACACCATCTTCGCCGTAAAACGGTTGATCGGCAGAAAGTTGAACGATCAGGAAGTCAAGCAGGCCATTCCCAACCTGCCTTACCGTATCGTCGGCGCGAAGAACGGAGACGCCTGGGTCCAGGTGCGCGGCAAGGACTACAGCCCGGCCGAGATCTCGGCCATGGTGCTGATGAAGATGAAGCAGACCGCCGAGGATTACATGGGAGAGCAGGTCACGGACGCCATAATCACCTGCCCGGCCTATTTCGACGACAGCCAGAGACAGGCAACCAAGGACGCGGGCAAAATAGCCGGGCTGAACGTGCTGCGCATCATCAACGAGCCCACGGCCGCCGCGCTGGCATACGGCATGGACAACAAGGATAACGCCAGGGTGACGGTGTTCGATCTCGGCGGAGGAACCTTCGATGTCACCATCCTGGAGTTGAGCGAGGGAGTCTTCCGAGTGCTGTCTACCTGCGGCGACACCTTCCTGGGAGGCGAGGATTTCGACCTGCGCATCGTCGATCACCTGGCCGACCAGTTCATGAAAGAAACCGGGATCGATCTCAGGAACGACCGCATGGCCATGCAGAGGCTCAAGGAAGCCGCGGAGAAGGCCAAGCACGAGTTGAGTTCCTCGCTGGAAACGGAAATAACACTGCCCTTCATCACCGCCGACGACAGCGGTCCCAAGCATTTGAACACGACTCTGACGCGCGGTCAGTTCGAGTCCCTGGTGCCCGATCTGATCGATCGCCTGACGGCCCCCTGTCAAATGGCCCTCAGCGACGCGGCCGTTTCGGCTTCAGATATCGACGACGTGATCATGGTGGGCGGCATGACCCGCATGCCCAAGGTCCAGGAGAAGGCCAAGGAGATCTTCGGCAAGGAAGGCAACAAAGAGGTCAACCCGGACGAAGTCGTGGCCGTTGGGGCTTGCATCCAGGCCGGTGTGCTCAAGGGCGACGTGCAGGACGTGCTGCTCCTGGACGTCACACCCTTGAGCCTGGGCGTCGAGACCGCCGGCGGAGTCTTCACCAAGTTGATCGACAGGAACACCACCATCCCCACGCGTAAGAGCCAAGTGTTTTCTACGGCCCGGGACAACCAGGACATGGTCAGCGTGCACGTGCTACAGGGCGAGCGCGAAATGGCGGACGACAACAAGACGCTCGGCCGTTTCGAATTGGTCGGTATACCGCCTGCTCCGCGCGGCGTACCGCAGATTGAAGTGGCCTTCGACATCGACGCCAATGGAATCGTGAGCGTCTCGGCCAAGGACCTCGGTTCGGGCAAGCAGCAGTCAATCCGGGTGGTCGGTTCCAGCGGCCTGTCCGAGAGCGAGATCGAGGCCATGCGGACCGAGGCCGAACAACACCGGGACGGGGACCGCGTCAAGAAGGATTTCGCCGAGTTGATGGTCAACGCGGACGGCCTGATTTACTCGACCGAAAAATCGGTCGAGGAATTCGCCGACATGTTGACGCCCCAGGATGTCGAGGAGATCAGGCAAGACCTGCAGGCCTGCAAGCTTGTCATGGAAGACGCCAAGATCGAGAATTTCAACAAGGTCAAGGAGGCCGTCTCGCGCCTTGAAACATCGGCCCACCGCATAGCCGACGCCATGTACCGCGAGGCCTCCGAGGACTCGGGTGACTAGACACCTTGAACGCCGTTCGGCAAAACGACTATTACCAACTGCTCGGCTTGTCCTGCGAGGCAGACCAGGCGGAAATCAAAGCGGCATTCAGAAAAAGAGCGCGCGCCTGCCATCCCGATCGCAACCCGCAGGACCCGCAGGCCGCAGATCGATTCGGGGCACTGTCTGCGGCCTACCGGGTGCTCTCGGATCCCGCGCTGCGCAGTAGGTATGACAAACGCCTGGCGGCGCAGGACCGCGAGCCCTACCACGCGCCGTCTTCAACCTCGACTTCGTTCTTCGAAAGACTCGCCAAGAGGGCTCAGGGATCCGATTTGCGTTTTACGCTGGAGCTGGATCTCGCCGATGTCGTCCGAGGCGGTGCCTATCGTCTGGATTTGCCGCGCCAGCGGATCTGTCCGAGCTGTGGCGGGGTGGAGTCGGCTGGCTGTGGCACCTGCCGCGGTGGCGGAATCGTCATCCGTGTCGAAGCGCTTTCGCTTACGCTGCCTGCGGGCGTCGAAGACGGCGCCCGCTATATTCTGAGAGGAGAAGGGGACGCTGGATCCTCGGGCGGATCGGCCGGCGATCTCTTCGTCGATATTCGCTACCGGAAACACCCCTTGCTGCGCGTGGAGGGACACGACCTCGTCTGCCGGGCAACGCTACCTTTTCCCCGGGCCGCCCTGGGTTGCAAACTTATTGTCCCCACTTTGGGCGGTATGAAAACTGTCGATGTCTTACCAGGCACTCAGACCGGCAGCCAAATAAAACTGCCGGGTCTCGGTCTGCCTCGATTAAAGGATGGGCGACGGGGAGACATACGGGTCCTGATTACGCTTGAGACACCCGTCGGCCTGGATGACGAATCGATTGCGGCGTTGAAGGCCCTCGAGCATCGCGCCGGCGACAAGGCCTTCCCCAAAAGCCGAAGCTTCCGCGGTTTATGCTCCACCATTGCGAACCAGGTGCCGTATAAAACACGGCACCATTGACCGTCGTCGGCCCTAGTGAATATACTGCCCCTGGAAAACAGGAGTGCGACATGAGCCTCAAGCGTGTTCCAACATGGCTGGCGATGCCCCTGCTCGCCGGAATCCTTTTGCCCGGTTGCCCGCCGGCGACGGTGATCATCACGGACGAGCACGGCGCTTCCAAGCAGGTTACGGTCGCCGAGGCGGCCAGGATGGCGTTTACCGAAGCCAGGCATGCCGCCGAGGCCGGTAAAAAGAAAGAAGCTACCGAGAAATATGCGGCCTTCCTGAGTCGCTTTCCCGACGCCGATCAGGCGGACGAGGCGCTTTTCGCCCTGGGAGGTCTTTCTTTCGATGCGGGCCGCTACGAGAAGGCGGCCGACTATTTCGGTAAGCTGATAGCCGATTACCCGACCAGCAAGCGCTACGTGCGCTCGGCCGTGCAACTCGGCCTGGCCCTGATGAAGGCCGGCCGCGCCGGGGAGGCCCGGCCGACTTTACAGTCCGTTTTCGACCGGCTTGATCGCCGCAAACAAGCCGAGGTGGCAGGCATGCTGGCCGAGTCCTACTCGAGCGCCGGGGCCCCGCTCGAGGCGCTCAGGTGGTTCTGCGAACTTTTCCGGCTGACTGAGGTGCCAGGGGCCAAGGAGGCGATCCGCGAGCGCGTGCGCACGCTGGTCGACGGCGGGCTGAACTTCGCCCAGGTGCGTGAAGCCCGCGAGATTCTCGCGCAGAAAGAGATCAAGGGATTCCCCGTCGACCTTCTGCAATTCAAGCTGGCCAAGATCTTTTATCACATCCTGGATTTTCAGCGGGCACGGGAAGCGCTCGGAACTTTCGTCGCCGCCTATCCTGAAAGCGCCCTGACGGGCGAGGCCGGGCGGCTGCTGAAGCAGATCATCGATCGCAAGCGGGTCAACCCCGACACCATCGGGGTGCTGCTGCCACTCAGCGGGGAATACCGCGAGTACGGCAAGCGTGCGCTTCAGGGAATTCAACTCGGCGCCGGGATATTCGAGCAGGCCCAGAAAGGCGCGCCCAGCGGTCCAACTTTGATCATCCGCGACACCGCCGGAGATCCAGACAAGGCAGTCGAGCAACTCGAGGACCTTGTCTTCAACGAGCACGTAGTCGGAGTGATCGGTCCGATGGTGGCCAAGGAAGCCTACGCGGCGGCGGTCAAGGCCGAGGAGCTCGAGGTTCCCATAGTCAGCCTGAGCATTCGGAAGGACATCACCAAGGTCGGAAAATACGCCCTCCGCAATTTCCTCACCCTGCAGGCCCAGGCCAAGACGCTGGTGTCGTATGCCATGGAAAAACTGCGCGCCAAGCGTTTCGCGATTCTCTATCCCAACGACTGGTACGGCGTCGAGTTTGCCAACGCCTTCTGGGACGAGGTCGATCGCCGCCAGGGAGAAGTCAGGGCGGCCGAGCGATACGAACCCGATGAAAAAAACTTCGCCTCGCCGATCAAGAAGATGGTCGGCCGTTTCTATCTCCAGGCGCGCTGGGAGTTCACCCGCGAAAAGATCAAGATCAGATCCAGGATCAAGTCGTCCCTGGGGCGCAAGCGCGCCATGGAAAAACTGCTCAAGAGTCTGCGCCCGGTCGTCGACTTCGACGTCTTGTTCGTCCCTGACTATGTCGACAAGGTCGTGATGATCGCCCCGGCCTTGGCTTTCGAGGACGTTATCCTGCACACCGACAGTCACTGGCACCTGGATCGCCTCAAGAAGAGTCTTGGCCGCGACAAGTTGGACATGATCTACCTGCTGGGCGGCAACGGCTGGAACAACCCCAAGGTAGTCGAGTGGGCCGAGCGTTACGTCCAGGGGGCCATTTTTTGCGATGGCTTCTTCCTGGAAAGCAGCCGTCCGACCACCCGCCTGTTCGTGGGTAAGTTCAAAGCCAACTTCGATCGCGATCCATCGATGGTCGAGGCCCAGGCATACGACACGGCCATGATCTTCAAATCGATTTTCATGCGCCGGCACCCGCAGGATCGAGAGCAATTCCTGCAGGCGCTCGGCCAGGTCAAGGAATTCGACGGCGCCACCGGCAGGATCTCGTTCGATTCCAGCGGCGAGGCGCAGAAAAACCTGTTTCTTCTGACGATCGAGAAGGACACCATCAAGGAAATCGACACCGGACCGGCCTCTGATGAGGGAAAAAGCTAAAAGCCCAGATACCATTGCGCTCCCCAAACTTCGGGGACCGCACAAAACGCGGCAGGTACCGCAAAAACCGCGGAGGGTGGGAGCAACGCGCAAAATCTGGCTGCATGCCTTGTTGTTCTTCGCCACCTGCGGCACGACTTTCATGGCCGGCGGTTTCTTCACCGAAGGCGGGGACGCCTTTTCTGTAGCTTCCGGCCTGATGTTCTCGGCCGCGATCATGGGAATCTTGCTGTGTCACGAGATGGGCCATTACATTGCGGCCCGGCTCCACGGCGTCGACGCCTCGCTGCCGTATTTTCTGCCCTTTCCGCTGCCGCCGATCGGCACCTTCGGAGCCATCATCAAGATGCGCGTGCCGCCGCGCACACGCTCGGCGCTGATAGACATCGGCAGCGCCGGGCCGCTGTGCGGAATCGTGGTCACCCTGGTGGTCTGCTTCATAGGACTGAAGCTTTCCGTGGTGCGCCCGCTGGCCGACCTGCCGTCCCACGCCTGGATGGAGGGCAACTCGCTGCTCTACATGCTTTTGAAGAAGCTGACTCATCCCGAAATGGGCCCGGCCCAGGATGTCTGGATGCATCCTTTGGCCTGGGCCGGCTGGGTGGGCATATTGGTAACCAGCCTGAACCTGATTCCGGTGGGCCAACTCGACGGCGGGCACGTGCTCTACGCCCTGGTCGGGCCGCGCGCGCATCGGCGGGTGGCGGTTGCCGCCCATGGCGTGATTTTCGTGCTGGGGATGATCGGCCTGGCATGTTACCTGGTCCTGCTCCACGGACCGACGGTAGCCTACCTGGAACGGGCCGGCCTGATCTATCCGCTGCTGCGCGCCTCGGGAATGCTGCCCTTGCTGTTCTGGACCATCCTGCTGCGTTTCGTGGGACACGGGCACCCACCCGTCGAGGATCCCGACATAGGACTGGGACGCTTGCGCCTGGCGGCCGGTATCGTCTCTCTGGTAGTGTTGGTGCTGACCTTCACTCCGGTCATCGGGAGCCCGCTAAAGCCATGAAAGTGCAATGTCCCAACTGCCGCGAGATAGTCGAGATGGAGATCTTTTCGACAACGGAGGCCGGCCTGTTTTTCGACTGCCCGGGCTGCGGCAACTCGAATTTCATAGCCAGTCCCGAGGCTCGGGAAAAGTCGGCGCCTGAGCCGCCCAGCGAGACGCCGGCCGCAAGCTGCGCCGAGATCGTCTGTCCCAAATGCGGCCACGCGCAAAATGACAGCTACGCCTGCCACCTGTGCGGGCTGGTTTTCGCCAAGTTCGACGCCGCCGGTGAGCCGCCCGAGCCCCCGGCCGCCCGCGATTTGTGGTTGCGAATAGAGGCCGGCCCGCAAGACGAGGATTTGCACGAGGAGTTCATCAAGGCCTCCCTGGCCGCGGGGCGCCCGGACTACGCCGCGCGCCGCTACCGCGTCCTGTCGCGCAAGCCGGGCAGGCAAGAGCTTGCCGAGAAAATGCTGGCCCGCTTGCAAGCAAAAAGCCAGGCCCAGCTAGCGCCGGTCGCGCTCGCGCCCGGCGCCGTTGACAACCCTCGCCGCTGGGGAAAGATGGTAACCTGGATCCTGCTGGCGGCCAGCGCCGCCCTGTTAGCCTACCTGCTCTACAACTCGGCCAGCCTGATCGACAAGATGAAATAAGGTGGACGTTCTTTGTTGGATGATGATGCCCAAGTCCCTCCCCAGGGCAATGGGACCTTCCAGAAGGACAAGAACGAATTTGTGGCGATTGCGTCAAACTGAGTTTACAATCGTGGCTAGCATATGTAGGATCCATGCTGTCAAATGCTATTCTCGTATCCCTAACTTGAAGGAGATCAATATGTTCCAAATGTTCCAGAAAGTGATTATTACTGCTTCGATAATTTCTACGCTGTCTTGTGTTTCTGCCTGGGCGCAAGAGGCAACTCCCGAGCCGGCCGACGCGTCCGCTGCCCAAGATGGCGCTCGCTTCCGCTGGGGTATCTCATTGGGCGGCGGTTACGAGAAGGTCTCTTCCTTTGCCGGGCCAATGGGTGGACTGGATTGCAGGCTCGGCGTCCAGATAAACGACATGTGGGCAGTCTATGCGCAGCCGCACCTTTCTGTTGGCTCGCTGAGCACAGGTACGGGTGGACTAGGACTTTCTGGTTTAACCGGAACCTTTGGTGCCGCCGCTTTGGGAGAGGTGACCTTGATTGACAGATTCTTTGCCGCCGCTGGTGTAGGCTATGGCGTCCTCAATAACCCTTCTGGTTTCATGCTCCAGGCGCGTCTAGGCGGATATCCACTGATGGGTCGGGGGGAGGATGGCGCCCGTCGCAAGGGCCTGATGCTCGGCGTCGACTTCCGCACGATTTTCGTCGAAGGGTATACTGCGATTTTGGTGTTTGGCACGATCGGATACGAGGCGTTCTAGCCCCTATTCCCCATTAAAGGAAAAGGGGTCAGACCCCGACAGATTCCTGAGAAGAAAGTACACCAGAACAATCCCAAGAGGTGACATTCCTGAAGCAATGCTTATATTTGCCTCATGTTCAGACCAACCGACCGTCAGAGATCTATTTTCGAGATAGAAAACCGAATT
>Ga0307378_10003333_pt1 | contig 23668 bp, 23 predicted proteins | sample UN1MG_FD_202238 | JGI IMG/M metagenome (GOLD analysis project Ga0307378, IMG submission 202238) | Soil microbial communities from Risofladan, Vaasa, Finland - UN-1 | ecosystem: Environmental > Terrestrial > Soil > Coastal area > Acid sulfate soil | place: Finland: Risofladan, Vaasa | collected...
AAATCACAAAAGATACTCGACGCACTGATTCTGCTTGGGTGCGATGAGGGCGGGTTCCAGACAAAACGTTCGACTAACGAAGCAATAGCCCGCGTGCTGAATACAAGCATGAGAAAAATTGACCGTGTCAAAAAGCGATTTGTCGAGGAAGGTTTTGATGTTGCTCTCAATAGGAGAAAAGGAAACCGCATCTATGCCAAAAAGGCAGATGGAGATTTCGAAGCCCATTTGGTTGCCCTGAGTTGCAGTGAGCCGCCCGAGGGTTTCGCGAGATGGTCTCTGAGGTTATTAGCCGACAAGGTTGTCGAGCTTGACTACATTGGCAGCATCTCTCATGAGGCGGTGCGCCGCATTTTAAAAAAAACGAAATCAAACCCTGGCAACACAAGGGGTGGGTAATTCCACCGGAGCAAAACGGCAGCTTTGTTGCGAACATGGAAATGGTGCTGGACGTTTACAAGCGTCCGATCGATTCAATTTTTCCAGTTGTATGCATGGACGAATCTCCAAAGCAATTGATCGCGGAGACAAAGGTTCCAATCCCTGCATCACCAGGGGAGGTGGCCAAACACGACTATGAATACAGGCGTTGCGGCGTGTGCAATATTTTCCTTGCCTGTGAGCCATTGGCAGGAAAACGCATGGTCAAAATCACAGAAAGAAAAACCAAGTTGGACTGGGCTTGGTTTATAGAAGAGATCGCCGGTCAATACGAAAGTGCAGAAAAGATAACGTTGGTGATGGATAACCTGAACACGCACAATCCTGGGTCGCTTTATGAAGTGTTTCCGCCAGATAAGGCAAAGGCGTTGTGGGACAGGTTTGAGTTTGTGTATACCCCGAAGCACGGAAGCTGGTTGAATATGGCCGAGATAGAATTGAACGTGCTTACGGGCCAGTGCCTGAACAGAAGAATCGACGATATCAAAATTGTTAGGAAAGAGGCAACGGCATGGCAGAAATTCAGAAACAACAAAAATGCGAAGGTTAATTGGCAATTCACTGCCGAAGATGCCAGGATAAAACTATTTCGTCTCTATCCGACACTTGAGAGTTGACGAGACACTAGGTTGAACCTATGACAATAGGGGGCAACCATTTCGGTATAATTTAAGACACTCTGGTAGGAGAGGGGAAGAGAAAAGACATTACGCAGAATAAAGGCCGTCTTTCTGGCTGAGATACCCAAAGAGATGTGAAAGGTAAGGGCAAGGCAGAGAGTATTAAGAGAGTTGTGGATTTTAAAAAGGCAGGAAGAATCTTTTTCTTCTGGGGCAGAATGTCTTAACTGCTTTCCAGTGAAATGATATTCTCTAAACTGATATCTGAGTTTGAATTGAGAGGACTTTACCTTGGTTAGGAGCCTTTCGGCAAAATTGAGTTTGGCCTTATTTTTTAAAAAGGATGGGCATCTGTCATTGTCGCATTTATAGATAGAGACATCTTTTCGTTCTTTCCAAAGATAAAGTGAATGGCCACAATGAGGGCAAAAATATTTAGCTTTATTCCGATGACGAGGATGTACCTGTGATAAAGAAGAGCAGACTTTACACTTAAGCTGTGAACGTTTTTTACCATTGTTAAAGTAAAGATATTCTGCTTTAGCGCCACAGACTCTACAGAGAGATCCTTTAGCTGCTTTAGTCTCAGGATCTTTATTATTAACCGGTAAAAGAGGATGACCCTTCTCCTTCTGGTAATTAGACAAAAGCTCTTTCCAACTTAACTTAGGGGCCTTTTGGGGAGGGGCTTTAAGTGGTGGTTCTGGATCAACAGAGAAGTTGCGGTAATTAGGGTGTTTCTCTTTAAAATCATCTTTAGGCTTAACCTCAGGATTGCGGTTAGCTAAAACCTCCATGAGACCTTGAATAATTTGCTCTATCTCACAACGGGTGAATTTAGAGCAGATCCAGATAACAAAACGAGTAGTCTTTTTCACTTGGCTTGCCTCCTTTTTTGGGGTGATCTCTTAAATCCTACTAAAAAAGTGGGGGGGAGGCAAGTCAATTTCACTAAAACATTTAAGAATAAAGAGTTTAAGAGAAAATTAGTATATTATTTTTGACATTACTCAAAAAAGAAAGAGGGCAAAAAGTATGAAAAAGAAAAAGAGTGAAATTAACAGAGTAGAATTAAATTTGGAACTCTATAAGAAAATATATTTAATCAGAAAAACGGAAGAAAAAATACAAGAACATTATAATGAAGATGAAATGAAGACACCTATGCATATGTCTATGGGGGAAGAAGCGATAGCGGTTGGGGTTTGTCATTCTTTAAAAGAAGAAGATCAGATATTCGGTACATATAGATCTCATGCGATTTATTTAGCTAAGACAAGAGACACAGATAATTTCTTTGCAGAGATGTATGGTAAAGACACTTCAATACAAAAAGGGAAGAGTGGGTCAATGCATTTATGCGCACCAGAATTGGGATTTATGGGAAGTTCAGCAATTGTGGGAAGTATTATTCCAGTTGCTGTAGGTGCTGCTTACGTGAATAAATTGAAAGGTAACAATAAAACCGTTGTTGTGTTTTTTGGAGATGGAGCCACAGACGAAGGTGTTTTCTGGGAAAGTTTGAATGCTGCCTGTCTAATGAAGATACCGATTCTGTTTGTATCCGAAGATAATGGGCTTGCAGTCCATACTCCGATTTCTAAAAGGCATGGATATACCTCTATTACTGATATCGTCTCTAAGTTTAATTGTAATGTACTTGAAGAAAATACTACCGATGCCGAGGTCATTTATGAATTGACTCGCAAGTCAATTAAGCTGATAAAAACAACTCAGATGCCTTGCTTTATGGAATTGAGATATTATAGATATCTGGAGCATGTTGGAATTAATGAAGATTTTAATGCAGGGTATCGTTCAAAAGATGAATTTGAGGAATGGTATAAGAAAGATCCTGTAAATATACAGAGAAAAAAGTTGTTGGAATTCGGCTGCAATGAAGCAGAAATTCAAAAAATAGAAGGGGACCTTAAAGCTCAAATTGAAAGAAGCATAAAATTAGCACAAAACGCATCCTTCTCTGATATAAGCGAATTGTATAGGGGGATTTATATATGAGAAAAATAAGCTATTGCGAAGCACTAAATGAGGCAATGTTCCAGGAAATGGAAAGAGACCCAACCGTTTTTGTATATGGAATAGGGGTGCCTGATCACAAAAGAATATTTGGTAGTACAATTGGATTGGTAGAAAAGTTTGGGCCAGAAAGATGTTTTGATACGCCACTATCTGAGGATGCGATGACTGGTTTTGGGTTGGGTGCTGCTATTAATGGGATGAGACCAATTCATATTCATGCTCGTGTAGATTTCTTACTTTTAGCAGTGAATCAACTTGCCAATATGGTTTCCAGTTATAATTATATATCAGCTGGGAAAATGAAGATTCCTCTGGTTATAAGAGCTATTATTGGTAGGGGCTGGGGGCAAGGCATTCAACATAGCAAGAGCATGTATTCGGTTTTTGCTCACATTCCCGGATTAAAAGTCGTTTTACCGACTACTCCAGGAGATGCCAAAGGGCTACTTATTTCTGCAATTAGGGATAATAATCCAGTAATTTTCATTGAACATAGATGGCTATATTGGCAGGAAAATGAGGTCCCAAAAGAGCCCTATACTATACCTCTAGGAGAAGCGAATGTTTTGCGTGAAGGTGAAGACATAACAGTTGTGGCAACTTCATGGATGAATGTAGAAGCATTGAAAGCCGCAGAGATTTTAGATAGGAAAGGCGTAAGCATTGAGATAGTTGACCCAAGAACCATTGCGCCTTTCAATGAAGAACTTATTATCAAATCAGTGGAAAAGACAGGCCGGTGTATTGTAGCGGATAATGACTGGTTGAATTGTGGATTTAGCGCTGAAGCAGCTGCCAGAGTTTCAGATAAATGCTTTGGCAAATTAAAATCCCCGGTACATAGAATAGGTTTTGCTTCAACTCCGTGCCCCATGGCAAGGCACCTTGAAAATGAATTTTATCCTAATACGGTTAATATTATAAGAGCTATTGAAAAGATGTTAGAATTGAAACCCATTGATTTATCGAAAGAAGAATTCTATAGTTATGAAAATAAATTTAGGGGGCCATTTTAGTGAATATAGATAAATTGGAAAGAAAGGCGAACTGGGTTCGCAATCAGATATTAGAAATGATTGTCTCCGCCGACAAAGGACATATTGGTGGAGCATTCTCCTGCACAGATATTTTAGTTACGCTTTATTATGGCGGTATTCTTCGTTTTGATCCCAATAATCCCAATTGGAGTGAGCGGGATAGATTTATTCTAAGTAAAGGGCATTCGTGCGTAGCCTTGTATGCCATATTAGCTGATTTAGGATTCTTTTCAATTTCCGAATTGGATTCTTTTTGTCAAAAAGGTAGCATGTTAGGAGGTCATCCGGATAGAAATATTCCAGGTATCGAGGCTGATACGGGCTCACTTGGTCATGGGTTGGGTATTGCTGCCGGATTGGCGTTAAGTGCAAAAATAGACAAAAAAGGTTTTATGACTGTTGCTTTACTTGGAGACGGTGAATGCTATGAGGGTTCAGTATGGGAAGCAGCTATGTTTGCAGGGCATCATCAGCTTAATAACTTAGTGGCCATTGTTGATCGTAATCGGCAATGTGTTACTGATTTTACTGAGGATTGTGTTCGTCTGGAACCATTAGATAATAAATGGCGAGCGTTCGGTTGGGATGTGAGAACTATAAACGGACATTCTTTTGAAGAATTACTTGATAATCTTAAAGATTTCCGTTGCTGTAAATCAGCACAACCACTAGCGATAATTGCCAATACTATAAAGGGTAAAGGTGTATCTTTTATGGAAGGAAAACTTCCGTATCACCATAGTATTCCAGCAGGTGAGGATCTGAAAAGAGCCAGGCAAGAACTTACGTTAAATAAATAGGGAGGAAGTTAGTTTGAATATTCAAAATAAAAGATCTGATATTGATATCAGAGATGCTTTTTTTAATGAAGTATATGCAATAGCCTTAAAGGACCCTAATGTTATATTTCTAACTGCTGATATGGGGGCGTTCAGCCTCAACGCGTTTAAGAAAGATTTGAGCAGTCAGTATATTAATGTGGGAGTAGCCGAACAAAATCTTGTTAGTATTGCGGCAGGGCTAGCCTTAGGTGGAAAGAAGGTTTTTATATATTCAATTGCTCCGTTTGTCACCCAACGATGTTATGAGCAAATAAAAATTGATTTATCTTGTATGCGATTGCCTGTAACGATAATAGGTTCTGGTCCGGGGATTACCTATAGCAGTGATGGACCTACACATCATGCCATACAGGATGTCGCCATTATGCGTGCACTTCCTGAAATGACAATACTCAATCCTTCCGACCCAGCCACGGCCACGGCAGCCGCGAGAATATCATATAAAAATGATGGTCCTGTCTATATCCGAATTGACAAGGGTAAATTGCCATTGTTGTATGACAATGAAGAAGATTTTTCTGATGGTTTAGCCTTGCTTAAAAAAGGTCGCGATTTAATGATAATTGCTACTGGTATAATAGTACACCAAGCTTTCAAGGTAGTAGATGAACTTGCCAAACACTCCATTGACGCAGGTATTATCGACCTATATAGGATAAAACCTATCAACGAGAAATTACTTTTATCTGTCATTGAAAAGTCGAATCGAATAGTAACCCTGGAGGAACACTCAATTATCGGTGGAATTGGTAGCGCTATCTGCGAAATATTAGTCGATAGGGGAAAAGTCTTACCCCTGAAGCGAATTGCAATTGCAGACAAAAATTGTGTGGGATATGGCGATAGAGAATGGATGCATTCTTTTTATGGTTTAGATGTGAATAGCATTACCAAGACGATTTTAGATTGGCAGCAAACTGGGAGTGGTTTTATAAGAACAAAGTGGGAACGGCGCCCGAATGAATTATTAGATGAGGAACATAGAGATTCCGTATTGAAATTGGAGGATTTTGCGCACTTATTTGGAACGACCATTGACGATATTCCCGATGATTGCCGGGAGTTAATCGCTGAAATGGATTTCCAATACAGAGAACTCAGTGGCGATGAACGGGACAACGTCTTATTAAATATTATTAAGAAACTTGATTCCGATCAACTAACTGTTGTGGGAAGGAAAAAAAGGGTTATTTGGGAAAAGGGTTGGTCTGAGAACCTTAAGAACTTTTTACAAAAAAACTATGATATTAATGAACTAACTCCTAAGTACTATCGAGCAGGCCAGATTTTGAGAATTTATCAAAATTATGCTATAACTTATGATCCGAATTTTGAATTTAACTTTTTTAAAATTTTTCGGCTATGGCTTTATAAAAAATATCTAAAAGAAGGAGAATCTATTTATGAGTTCGGTTGTGGGCCAGGTCACAATCTTATCGCATTAGCAGAACTTTATCCTAAGAAGAGGATACACGGATTGGATTGGGTAGTCGCTTCGCGTGATTTAGTTAACAAGATTGCCGAAGTATATAAATATAATATTACAGGACATCTATTTGATATGTTTTCTCCAGATGAGAACCTAGAGATTGCAAATAACAGTGTAATTATGACTATTGGTGCTTTAGAGCAATTAGGGCATGATTATGAATCGTTTTTACAGTACCTTCTGAAGAAATCACCGATGCTATGTCTAAATGTGGAACCACTTTGTGAATTATACGACAAAAATAATTTACTTGACTATATTGCGATTAAATATCAAAAAAAAAGGAAGTATTTATCAGGCTATTTAGATTGTTTAAGAAAACTTGAAAGTAAAGGTGAAATTGAAATACTTAAAACCCAAAGGATGTTTTTTGGTAATTTAAATTATAATGGGTGGTCCTTTGTTGTATGGAAACCTAAAAGGATGTAAGTATTATGAAATATAAAAAATTGGGAAAGACGCATACTAAAATATCAGCTATTGGACAAGGTTGTATGGGCATAGGTGGTTATTTTTCCAAGGATTCTCTTCAAGATGACAATCAGGTAAAAGCGTTAAAACTAGGAATTGAACTGGGAATGACTGTTATGGATACCGCAGAATCGTATGGTAAGGGTCACTCCGAGGAACTCGTGGGCAGAGCTGTTGAGGGAATTAGAAACAATGTTTTTATAGCAACTAAAGTTTCTCCGGAACATCTTTCTTATGATGCCCTTTTGAAATCAGCAGAAGGAAGTCTTCACAGGCTGAAGACTGACTATATTGACCTATATCAAGTGCATTGGCCGAATCCCAAAATCCCCATAAGTGAGACAATGCACGCACTGGAACAGCTCTTGAAAGAAGGAAAAATCAGACATGTCGGCGTTAGTAACTTCTCGCCGAAGGAATTAAAAGAAGCAAAGGCAGCTATCTCTGAAGATAAAATTGTTTCAGTTGAGGTTGAATACAATCTTTTTGATCGTACTATTGAAAATCGTCTTCTTCCTTATTGTGAAAGTGAAAGTATAACAATAATAGCTTATAGTCCATTAGATCAAGGGAAAATAGCCAGTGGGGATAAGAGAATCAAAGCATTGCAAAAGATTGCCAATAAATACAATAGAACTATGGCTCAGGTAGCTTTGAACTGGTTAATCTCTCATCATTCGGTTATTGCAATTCCAAAATCAGCGAACCCTGTGCATATTAAAGAGAATGCTGCTGCAACAGATTTTGTACTTTTGGACGAAGATTTTAGAGAGATAAGCAAAATCTTTACTCAGGAATGTGTGTACGTCCCGGTGAACAGAATTCGTGTCATTTTGGGCGGGCAGGGAAATCGTCAGGTTTATCAAACCGTTGAAGAAGCAATAGAAAATAAATTGGGATTCGTGCCGAGTCCTATGGATTTAGCGCATGATATTCAGAAGGGTGAAGTTTTAAAGCCGGTAAGAGTAAGAAGAAGCACAGATAAAACAGGGAATTATGATTTTGATTTAATCGAAGGAAGAATTCGTTATTGGGCTTGGGTTATTGCACATAATAGAAAAAACCCCATCCCCGTTTATATACGTGATAATGGAAAATAAATATTTAAGGGAGAAGGAGGCAAAGTGAAAAAAAGTCAATTTAGAATAAAAACTTATGAAAGTACAGAAGAGAAAATGGCAAGAGAACAATTTGTTGAACATCTTAAAAAATGTCCGATACCAGATGATCAGCTTCTTTCGAATCTTGGATTATTTCTAAATTCGAAGAATTTATCAAGGATTCTTTTTATGGACCATTTGTATAGGCAAATTATTGATGTTCAAGGAATCATTATTGAATTTGGAACCAGATGGGGACAAAACCTGGCGTTATTTTCTGCTCTTAGAGGGATATATGAGCCATTTAATCGTCATAGAAAAATAGTGGGTTTTGATACTTTTACAGGATTTCCAGACATATCTGCCAAAGATGGTAAATCCGATATGATGAAAAAAGGGGAACTTGTAGTAACGAAAAATTATGTTGATTATCTTACAAGGGTAATGGAATTTCAGGAAAAAGATAGTCCCCTCTCTCACATTAAGAAGTTTGATTTGAGAGTTGGGAATGCGGTAGTCGAAATAGGCAACTATCTGAAAGAATATCCGGAAACGATTATTGCATTAGCGTATTTTGACTTTGACATTTATGAACCAACCAAAAAGTGCTTAGAGGCTATTCGACCTCATTTAGTTAAAGGGAGCGTATTGGGTTTTGATGAGCTAAACGACTCTGATTCTCCCGGGGAAACTTTTGCATTAAAGGAAGTCTTTGGGCTTAATAATATTAAATTAAAACGATATCGATATGCTTCGCGAGTTTCATATTTTATGTTGGAATAAGAAGATTGCAAATTAATTCCACAAAGTTGCCACGCAAAAATAGAAACACAGGGATCAATAAAGACAAATCTCCGTGTGTCAATTGTGAGGTTTAAGTTTTTCGTAATAAGAAATGTAGAGAAATATTAGTTAAGAAGGAGAGTCAATGATAAAAGAAGAAGTTTTAAAAAATTTTACTGGAAGAAATGTTCTGGTTACCGGCGGTACTGGGCTCATTGGAAGACAAGTAGTAGACATACTATGTGGTTTCGGTGCAAAAGTAAAAATAGTATCTCTTGATAAAATAAAAGTTAATGAACAAGCTGAGCATGTTTTTGGTGATATAACAAATTTTGAATTTTGCAAAGATATAACCAAGGATATAAATTTCGTTTTTCATTTGGCAGGGATAAAAGGTTCGATTGAAGTAACAAAGAAAAAACCAGCCAGTTTCTTTGTTCCGCTTTTAATGATGAATACAAATATATTAGAAGCATGTAGAATTAATGAAGTTCAGAAAGTTGTATATACAAGCTCTATCGGTGCATACGCAAGTGCTGAAGTATTCAAAGAAAACGGAAATCTTGATGGACCTCCTATGGATATGTTCCCCGGCTGGGCTAAGCGAATGGCTGAATTACAAGTTCAAGCATATAAAATTCAATATAATCTTGATAATTTTTCTATTGTTAGACCATGTAATGTTTACGGGCCTGGTGATAACTTTAATCCAGAAAATGCTATGGTAATCCCTTCATTAATGTATAGAATATATCATAAAGAAGACCCTGTAATAGTTTGGGGTGATGGAAGTGCAATACGAGATTTTGCATATAGTAGGGATGTCGCAGAAGGAATAATTTTAGCACTTCATTATGGAACACATTCCCGGTTTGTAAATTTAGGCAGCGGCAAAGGGTATTCAATTAAAGAGTTAGTAGAAACGCTGAATAGCTTTATTGATTTTAATTACGAATTTGATACCACAAAGCCCTCAGGATTTCAAAAAAGAGTTATGGATATATCTCTTGCTAAGAAATTAATTCATTATAATCCAACAACATCTTTACTGGAGGGCTTGAAAAAAACTTGGAATTGGTATCTAAAAAATCAGGATGATTACCTAAATAAGAAGAATTATTTTAAAGAAGAAAATATTAAATAAAGAGGGGCAGCATCAGATGAAAAAACCAGAAATCTCTATATGTGGCTCAGCGCACAGACCACAAAATTGGATGGATTTATATAGAAGTATAGGTGATAATAATATTAATTTCGAGGTAATATTTGTGGGTCCAAATACTCCGGACTTTGAGCTTCCTAGTAATTTTAAATTTATTAAGTCTTATACAAAGCCAACACAATGTGTAGAGATAGCGAGTAGAAATACCACGGCTGATCTTATAATGCAAATGGCTGACGATACAGAGTTTAGAACAAAAGCACCATTGGACAAGCTCTATAATACCTACAAGTCTTATAACAATGACAAGCTGATATTATCGTGTAGATACATGCTAAATGGAATAGATCAATCTCGTACAGAACATCATTTCTTTACTTATGACAGAAGCTCACCAGTTACGCCATTATCAGGGCTTATGTCAAGAAAACTGTATAGAGATATAGGCGGCATAGACAGAAATTTCATTGCAGTTATGTACGAAATAGACATTGCTATGAGAGTCTTGGCACTGGGAGGAGAAGTTAAATTAAGCGATGTATATGTTGATGAACTTAAGAGCAAAAGCGCTGGGAGTAATCTATGTGGTGAATTCTGGTCTCATGATAGGAAATTGTTAGAAAACTTATGGTCAGTTGACCGAAAGACTCACTTCAATAGAACTAAACCGGTTGAGCCGTTTTCCAACTATAAAATACTTGAGGAATCACAGGGTCCAAGAGGTAGGTGGCATGGTACTTCACCTGTTATACTCGAAAATTTAGTGGACTTCTTGAGGCCAAAACTCTTGAGGCTAAATCGGGTATGTCGGGCGATCAGGAATCCTACCAGATACCCCAATTATGCAAAGAGAATACTAAAGAGGATACTTCACTTCCCTTTTTTTCGCTGAAGTGAACACCTATGCCACATTGTACTATGATGAATGAATCCATTCAAGAGTCGTTTCGAAGTCGTAATGTGCTGGTCACTGGAGGCACTGGCATGAGATCGGCTGCCAAATCGTCTGGATTTTCTGCAAGACCGGGGTAAATTGAGTAGAGACAAAAGATAAAAGATTAAGGAGTTAAGAATGGAAATTTTTGAATCAAAACTGGAGAAAGTATTATTAATAAAACTGGATATTTTTGAGGATCACAGAGGAGAGTATGTGGAAACATATAATGAAGAATTGTATAGAAAAAATGGGATTAACATAAAGTTTGTTCAGGATGATATTTCTGTATCTACTAAAAATGTACTGAGGGGTATTCACGGTGATTCTGAAACCTGGAAATTAATATCTTGTTTGTATGGAAAGTTCTATCTTATTGTGGTGAATTGCGATGTTAATTCCGAAAATTTTGGTAAATGGGAATCTTTCGTATTATCTGATGTTAATAGATTACAGGTATTGATACCACCTAAATATGGCAACGCTCATTTGATTCTAAGTAATAAAGCTATTTTCCATTATAAGCAATCTACTTATTATAATCCCGAAAAACAGTTTACTTACAAATGGAATGAACCTAAGTTTAATATTTGGTGGCCTATAAAGAATCCAATACTATCACAAAGAGATGAGGAGGGGAATTATGTTTAACGGAAAAAATGTTTTGGTTGCAGGTGGAACGGGATTTATCGGAGTGAATTTAATAAATAAACTTTTATCTTTAGGAGCAAATGTTAGGGCAACTATCCATAGGAAGGATCCTGTTATCAGAGATGAGAGAATTGAATATATAAGATGTGAGTTGACTAAAAGAGAAGACTGTCAAAAAGTAGCTAAAGATATGGATTATGTCTTTATGTGTGCAGCTAATACCTCGGGTGCAGCGATTATGGAAAAAACTCCTTTAGTACATGTTACGCCTAATGTTTTAATGAATACCTTAATACTTGAAGCTGCCTATGAAGCGAAAATTCAAAAATTTTTATGGTTCAGTAGTAATTCTGTATATCCAGTAACAGATTATCCAGTAAAAGAAGAGGAAATGATGAAAGGTGATTTATTTGAAAAATATTTTTGTGTGGGCTGGATGAAAAGATTTACTGAGATTCTTTGTGAAATGTATGCTACCAAAATAAAAAACCCTATGAAGATTGTAGTAGTGAGACCGGCAAATATTTATGGACCTTATGATGATTTTGAATGGGAAACATCCCATGTCATACCAGCTTTAATACGGAAGACTGTTGAGAGGCATAAACTGATTGAGGTTTGGGGTGATGGCAATGATGTAAAAGATTTTATCTATATAGAAGATCTTATTGAAGGAGTGCTTTTAGCAATGGAAAAAATTGAAACTTTTAATCCGGTGAATATAGCTACGGGCAAACCTTGTACTGTTAAAGAAGTCCTCAATGCTATACTTACCGTCGATAGTTATCAAGGTGCAAAAATTGTTTTTAACAGCTCAAAACCAACAATGATACCCAAAAGGCTTATTGATACATCAAAAGCTAAAAATATATTGGGATTTGAAGCAAAAACTCCGCTTATTGATGGTATAAAAAGAACGGTTGAATGGTACAGGAAAGAAAGAAGAGAAAAAGATAAAAAATAAAGATTAATAAAATTTATTTTTTTTAATTTTTTGGTGGAGGTTAAAATGATTATAAGCAGAACGCCATTTCGAATATCCTTTTTTGGCGGGGGAACGGATTATCCAGTATGGTATAGAGAAAATAAAGGAGCTGTGCTTGCTACTTCAATAAATAAGTATTGTTACATTACCGCGCGATATCTTCCGCCCTTCTTTGACTATAAGTACCGAATAAGATATTCAGAACGAGAGGAAGTTCAAAATATTTCAGAGATAAAGCACCCTTCTGCACGGGAATGCCTGGCTTTTTTAAATTTTGACCGCTGCGGTGTTGAAATACAGCACAATAGTGATTTACCAGCAAGGATAGGACTTGGTTCCAGTTCGGCATTTACCGTAGGGCTGCTTAATACGTTATATGCCTTAAAAGGCAAAATGGTTACCAAGAGACAATTAGCGTTAGAAGCAATAGATATAGAGCAGGATAGAATAAAAGAAAATGTCGGGTCACAGGATCAAACAACTGCTGCCTTCGGTGGTTTTAATAAAATTGAATTCGGTGGTGTGCAACACATACAAGTCCAGCCGGTAACTCTAAATGCGAAAAAGCTCCAACTTTTTCAGGACCATCTGATGCTATTTTTTACCGGTTTTGCCAGGACAGCCTCTGAAATTGCCGGTGAACAGATAAAAAAAACACCAGAGAAGAAAAACGAGTTAAAGAGGATGGAGGAAATGGTAGACGAAGCCATAAGTATTATCAATGGCAGCAGCTCAGATATAACTGATTTTGGCAGACTTATGCGTGAAACCTGGATGATAAAGCGAAGTTTGACAAATAAGATTACAACTCCATTCATAGATAATATTTATGAAACAGCAATAAAAGCAGGAGCTTTAGGAGGAAAATTGTTAGGTGCTGGAGGTGGTGGGTGTATTCTGTTTTTTGTGGAACCTAAAAACCAGTCTAAAGTGAAAGAGAAAATGAAAAATTTATTATATGTGCCATTCAAATTCGAGAATTTAGGTAGCCAAATAATTTATTACGCACCATCAAATAATTTTTGATAATTGGGCGCAGATGAACGTAGATTGTCAAGATTTTAAATATAAAAAATTAACTGAGAAGATCATTAAAATCTTCTATAGACTTTACCATAAACTTGGTTATGGTTTTTTGGAAGAGGTTTATGAGAATTAATGATGATAGAACTTAAAAATGATATGACAAATTTAAGAGAAATAGATGTTGTTATTCTCTGTGGGGGATTAGGCAAAAGGCTGAGACCAACCTTTGAGGGACCGAAAGTATTAGCAAAAATAGGAGAGAAGACATTCCTGGATATTCTGATAGATACTCTGCTAATGCATGGGTTTAAAAATATAATTCTAAGTGTTGGTTATTTGAAAAATCAGATAAAAAACCATTTTAATTATGACTATAATAAAATTCATGATTATACGATCACATTTTCGGAAGAAGAGGAGCCTCTGGGAACTGGTGGAGCGTTAAAGAAAGCGAAAACACAAATAAGAAGCAATCCTTTTATGGTTGTAAATGGGGATTCGATCTGTAAAGTAAACTTCAAAAGTTTCATCGAGTTCCACATAGAAAAAAAGGCTTTGATATCTATGGTTTTGGTACGTTCGAATACAGCCCAGGATTATGGAAGTGTTTCCCTGGATGACTTACAGAAAATAACTGACTTCAATGAGAAGATTGCTGGCAAAAGTGACAATCTAATAAATGCTGGAATATATCTTATGAAAAAAGATATTTTTTCTTATATGCCTAAGCAAAAAAAATTCTCACTGGAGTATGAACTGTTTCCACAAATCATTAAAAATAGATGCTATGGCTTTTTAACAGAAGGCGAATTAATAGATATTGGAACTCCAGAGAGATATGAAAAAGCAATTAATCTGCTAAAAAGCGATACTACAGACGAAATCGCGAGGAGGGATGAGAGTACATGACAGAAAAGGAGAGATTTAATAGTAAATATTCGAAGCGTCTTTTAGAAATAAAACTTATATCAGATTATATTAAAGAAAATATTCAAGTAAAAAAAGAAATACTAAAAACTAAAGTAGAAATAATTGATCTAATCGCAAAAGAGATTATTAATGCTTATAAGCTGAAAAACAAAGTGCTTTGGTTTGGTAATGGTGGGAGTGCGGCAGATGCGCAGCATCTTGCTTGTGAATTAGTGGGTAAGTTTTATCTCGAACGAAATGCACTTGCCTCCATAGCTCTTACAACGAATACATCAGAATTAACTGCGATTGCAAATGACTACGATTTCGACCAAGTTTTTGCACGTCAAGTTGAGGCATTAGTCAATCCAGGGGATGTTGTTATAGGAATTAGCACCAGTGGCAATTCGAATAATGTAATTAATGGTATTAAAGAAGCAAAACGCCGTGGAGCGATAACAATTGCTTTTATAGGAGCCTCTGGAGGAAAATTAGAAGGGGATAAAAACGTTGATTATCTGTTAACCGTACCTTCCGAGGACACTCCGCACATCCAAGAATCTCATATCATGATTGGGCATATTATCTGTTATTTAGTTGAGAAAGAATTATTTGGAGGTCAAAATGATTATCAAGCCTAAGAAGGGGTGGCAGTTAGTAGATTTTAAAGAGCTAATTGAATATAGAGACCTATTTTATTTTCTCGTTGCCCGTGATATAAAAGTACGTTATAAGCAAACAGTGCTGGGAGGGTTATGGGCAATTATCCAACCCTTTTTCTCAATGATTGTTTTTACTCTTTTTTTTGGCAGATTGGCCAAAATGCCTTCTGATGGTATTCCATACCCAGTCTTTAATTTTTCTGCTATGGTAGCCTGGACTTATTTCGCTAACGCAGTAACAAATTCTGGTAATAGTTTAATTATAAATACTAATTTAATTTCCAAGGTATATTTTCCCCGATTGATAGCTCCCTTAACACCAATTCTGGCAGGTTTATTAGATTTTTCTATTGCCTTTATAGTTTTAATTGGTATGATGTTTTATTTTCATATATATCCTACTATTATGATACTGTATTTGCCATTGTTAGTTATTCTAATGATGTTAACAGCAAGTGGGGTAGGCATGCTACTTGCTGCTTTAAATGCAAAATACCGGGATATTAGATATACAATTCCTTTTTTAGTACAATTATGGCTGTTTGCTTCTCCTATTGTTTATCCTGCATCTATGTTGCCCGAGAAATATCGTCTTATTTATGCCTTAAATCCTATGGTCGGTGTTATTGAGGGATTTCGATCTGCTTTATTAGGGACCATTGCTTTTCCCAAACAAATTCTTTTAATTTCAACTTTAATAAGTGTGATTTTATTTATATCCGGAATGTTTTATTTTAAGCAGACAGAGCGTTATTTTGCGGATATTATCTGAGGTGAAACGAATATGAGTGAACCGATAATAAAAATTAATAATTTATCTAAATGCTACCGTATTGGGACAAAAGAAAAAGGATACAAAACATTTCGGGAAGCCATAATAGATGGTGTTTGTGCACCCTTTAGAAACTTTAAGCAATTACAAAGACTTACAAGATTTAATAACAATGGGGATAATGCACGAAGTAATGATATTATTTGGGCATTGAAAGATATATCTTGTGAAATAGATGAAGGAGAAGTATTGGGTATTATCGGTAAAAATGGCGCTGGAAAAAGTACGCTTCTTAAAATTCTGTCACGTATTACTGAACCTACCGGTGGAATTATAGAAATTAATGGTAGAATATCAAGTTTATTAGAAGTTGGAACAGGATTTCATCCCGAGCTTACCGGCAGAGAGAATATTTTTCTTAACGGTGCAATTCTAGGTATGCGGAAGCAGGAGATTAAAGAGAAATTTGATGAAATTATTAACTTTGCGGAAATTGAAAAGTTCTTAGATACTCCGGTAAAAAGATATTCAAGTGGAATGTATGTTCGGCTTGCTTTTGCGGTAGCAGCACATCTTGAACCCGAGGTTCTGCTAGTAGATGAGGTATTGGCGGTTGGAGATATAGCTTTTCAAAAAAAATGTCTGGGAAAGATGAAAGATGTAGCAAGGGGAGGACGAACCGTACTTTTTGTAAGCCATAATATAGGAGCGATTCGCAGTTTATGTAATAATGCTATTTGGTTAGATAATGGTAGAATAATAAAAAAAGGAACTACTAATGAAGTGGTTAGAGATTATGAAGAGTGCCAGCTAAAGCATTTGGATGAGCTTTCTTATATTGTAGAGAGAAATCCTGAAGATGTAAAGCATAAAAGTTTCTATTTCAGCCGCGTTGAAATACTAAAAAGAAAAGGAAAAGAAGATAAGAATACTACTATATTTAAGTACAATGATAAGATAGTTTTAATTGCTGATTTTACTGGTGAGCTTGCAGGAAATCGTTTTAGTCCAGAGTTCCACATTTATAATGAATTAGGACAACTTGTTTCAATTGCGGTATCAGGGGCATATCATGATAAATATTTTAATAAAAAAGTTAAAAAAGTAAGAGTAGAGATTGGGCCTCTTTTTCTTACTAGTGGGGAATATAGAATTACATTAAAGATAATGACAGATATCGGTCGAGCTGATACTTGGGAAAATGCAATTGGCTTCAGTATTATCGAGTGCCGACCCTTTAAAAGAGGTCACAATAGTTATACAATCAATGAGGGTGTTTGCGTTCTTCAACAATCATTTTCCGAAATAGAATGAACATTTAAAATGTATATATTTAAAAATACACTATAGTTTATTTTCTGCGAAAAATTTGTTATCAAATAATAATTTTTATTAATGTGATTAATAGGAGCTTTAGTTATTTTTATAAAAGCGAGTCTTTGATATCAACTATTGGAATTGTAAATTAGGGTGGGTAGATTTTAGCAAAGTGAGAAAGCTATAAGGGTGATTGATAAAATGCAAAATAATAAACCGAAATATTTGATTTCATTTGTGCTTTGTGGGAGAAACGATGATTATTTAGGGGACTTTAAATATAGAATTACAACTACAATTAATTACTTATGCAGAAATGTTAAAAAAATTGGAAGACTCAAAGATATAGAAGTTATTATAGTTGATTGGAATAGTGAAACTCCTTTAGCGCAAGAAATTTGCATTGCTAAAGAGATAAATGAAGTATGTAAATTTATTTATGTACCTCCAGCAATAGCTTCAAAATATAATCCGAATAATAGACAATTTAATTGTTCGGTTGCACCGAATGTTGGAATTACAAGAGCAGATGGTGAATTTATATTACTTATGCCAGCCGATATTCTTTTTAGTGTAACTTCACTATACAATTTATTCTTACTATTAGATAAAAAAAACAATACTGTATTTGATCTTAATAAAACCATGATGAGTATAGGTACAAAATTGATTCCTTGGCAGATTGTTGAAAAAAAGCCTTGTTTATTTGAATGGGACCGATTTTTACAATTGCATAACAGATACTTAAATTATAGTAATTCATATCCCGGTTTAACGAGCGGGGTTGGGGCAATTTTAATGCATAATTTTCTTTGGAAAAAGACGCAAGGTTTGAATGAAAATTTAAAAGACTGGGGTTGGAATGATATTGAACTAGGTTTGAGAATCAATCAATTTTATCCAAGTATTGAGTTATCTTATTTTGGAATTATTGTATATGATATGCAACAAAGACCAGAGGAAAGAGAAACTATTAAATATTATAATCCTCATATTATTCCTTTTTTTATAGAAGCAGGGAACCCAGATTGGGGGCTTAAAAACTATACATTGGAAATTCAGAGAGCATCTTGTAAACAAAATATGGAAAATGATTTAACTAATGATAAAAGTAAAATTATTTATAGTAACAAAGAAATTATATTATCTCATTTAGCAAAGAGCTCAATTTATAACTATATATCACATAATTTATCACTAATTAAACTTATCGGATGTAAAAATGAATGGGCATGCTTGTATTCGTTGTCCTGGTATACAAAAAATTATTTACCAAAAAAATATTTAGAATTTGGTATTAGAAAAGGATATACATCTGCTCTTATTGCATTTATAAATCATAGTGTTGAAATATATGGAATAGATGAATGGAATTCAAGTGAAGGAAATAAGCATGACGGTTCACCAGCATTTACTTCATCTTTATTAGAAAGAAATAATTTTAGAGGATATGTTCAATTTATAACTGGTGATAAATACACGGCCTTTAAACGTCTGAAGCAGTCATTCATTGGTCCTATATCTTTCGATCTTATACTTTTTAGAGTTGATATGTTTGGAGACAAATCTATTGATCAATTGAAGGAAATAATGAATTTTTTAGAGGATAATGGGGCCTTAGTTGTTACAGGCAAAGATACACAATTGTTTACAAATGTATGGGAATATATTCAAAAAGAATTTCCTGAATATATACACATTGTAAGTAAAAAATACAATACAGGCTTTATGTTAAAATGTAAAACTGATTTAAATGATAAATTCTTTGATTACGAAAAAGAAGAGAAAATATTAACTAAAGCATGGAAGCCAAAAAAATGGAAATTATACATGATGTATTTCCATTATATTCTTATGAAAGCAGATAAAAAGCATATTATAAAAATTATTAAAGCATTTTTTAAAATTACTTGATTTAGTGTTTCTCAAGAGAACATTGGTAAGTGGATTATTTTTTAGATTTAGCAAAAGAAGAAATCAAGAATAATAATTTTTTATTATATTTGAGGTGATTACATTTATGAGAAAACGAATACTGATTACCGGTGGAGCAGGTTTTATCGGCTCACACCTCTGCGAAAAACTTCTAAAGGAAGGAAATGAAGTAATCTGCGTGGATAATTTTTTTACCGGGAGTAAGCAGAATATAGCTCATCTTCTTGATAACCCTTATTTTGAGATAGTCCGTCATGATATAACCTTTCCTTTATATATAGAAGTAGATGAAATATATAACTTAGCCTGCCCGGCTAGTCCTGTTTATTACAGCTTTGATCCAGTGCAAACTACCAAGACCAGTGTAATTGGAGCAATTAACATGTTGGGACTTGCTAAAAGATTAAAAATTAAAATATTACAAGCCTCTACCAGCGAAGTATATGGAAATCCAGAAATACATCCTCAGCCAGAAAGTTATTGGGGAAATGTTAATCCTATTGGTCCGAGGGCTTGTTACGATGAAGGTAAAAGGTGTGCAGAGACCTTATTTTTTGATTACTACAGGCAATTAAAAATAAAAATTAAAGTAGTAAGAATATTTAATACTTACGGGCCTAGAATGCAGCCAGATGATGGAAGGGTTATTAGTAATTTTATTGTTCAGGCCTTGAAGAATAAAGATATTACCATATATGGAGATGGAAATCAAACTAGAAGTTTTTGTTATGTAGATGAATTAGTAGATGGAATTATTAAAATGATGAATAGTAGAGAAAATTTTGTAGGGCCCTTGAACCTTGGTAATCCTGTAGAATTTATTATTTTAGAACTTGCTAAAAAGATAATTAAATTAACTGATTCGAAATCAAATATTATTTATAAACCTCTTCCAGAGGATGACCCAAAACGGAGAAAACCAAATATTGAATTGGCCAAAAAAGAATTAAAATGGGAACCTAAAATAGAACTTGATGAAGGCTTAAAGAAGACTATTAATTATTTTGAAAGGTTGCTAAATAATGAAAAATAATTTTGTGCCACATTCTCCATTAACTACACCCGTATTATTTTTAATATTTAATCGACCAGATACTACCCAAAAGGTATTCGATGCAATTAAAAAAGCAAAACCAAAACAGCTTTTTGTTGCGGCAGATGGTCCAAGAGAAGGAAAAGAAGGTGAAAAAGATAAATGTGAGCAGGCAAGAAAGGTAATAGAACAAATAGATTGGGATTGTAAAGTTAAAACTCTTTTTAGGGATAAAAATTTAGGATGTAAGGTTGCGGTTAGCTCTGCTATCGACTGGTTTTTCGAAAATGTAAAAGAAGGAATTATATTAGAAGATGATTGTCTGCCCAGTCAGAGCTTTTTTTGGTTTTGCCGGGAGTTATTAGAACATTATCGAGATGATACAAGGATAATGACTATTAGCGGTGATAATTTTCAGTTTGACCGAAAAAGAGGAGATGGTAGTTATTATTTTTCTAAATATCCTCATATATGGGGTTGGGCTACTTGGAGAAGGGCTTGGAAGCACTATGATATAAATATGAAAAATTTTGAAGAATTTAAAAAAGAAGCTCAAATAAATAATATTTTTCCAATAAAACAACAACAAAAATATTGGACGAAAATTTTCCAAACAGTTTATGAGGAAAAGATAGATACCTGGGATTATCAATGGGCATATACCTGCTTTATTAATAATGGTTTATGTATAATGCCAAATGTAAATTTAGTTTCTAATATTGGTTTTAGTTCAAATAGTATACATACGAAAGATAAGAGCAGCACCTTTTCAGAGATGGAGGCAAGAGAAATTACAGATATTATACATCCAAACTTTATTTTAGCAGACCAGGAAGCAGATTTACTTACTTCTAAGTTGTGTTTTGGCAATAAAAATATTTTTGAACGAGCAAAAAATAAAGCATTAAGGATAATTAGAAAATTATATGAAATGTAAAATATGTGATGATAAAACCCATAATATATTTTCGGCAAAAATATTAAATAAAAATAATATCAAATATTATTACTGTGACCATTGTGGTTTTTTACAAACAGAAGAACCTTATTGGTTAAAAGAAGCATATAGTGATCCTATTAGCATTATTGATACCGGAATAATGGCAAGAAATATTGGTAGCAGTAAAATAACAGCAGTTATTTTATATTTCCTTTTTAATAAATATGGCAAATTTCTTGATTATGGAGGCGGTTATGAAATTTAATAGAGAAGAAAATTAGCTTGATAAAATAATTAGTGTACAATTAAAATACAATTATATTTATGTTTAAAATTTTAAGAAATAAGGAGGGATAAATATTTTTAGGAAGTTTTTATCAAGAATATTATCTACTATTAGATACTATTTTATGTCAGATATAAAAAGAGATAGTGAGGTTCAAAAAATATTAATAGCAAAAATACTTATAGAAAATATAAAAAATAAAGGAATTGTAAATAATTTTGCTGAAGTTGAATTTAAAGTATTTTCGCAATTTGGCGAAGATGGCATAATACAATATCTAATAAATAATATTCCTATAAAAAATAAAATATTCATAGAATTCGGAGTTGAAAATTATAAAGAATCAAACACAAGATTTCTTCTGCTTAATAATAATTGGAAGGGATTGCTAATTGAGTCTGATGAAAAAAGTATCAACTATATTAAAAATGATGATATTTACTGGAAATATGACATAAAAGTGATTTGTGAGTTTATTACAAAAGAAAATATAAATAGTATATTTAGTATAAACGGATTTGAGGGAGATATAGGGTTATTAAGTATAGATATTGATGGAAATGATTATTGGATTTGGGAGTCTATTGAAGTTATAAATCCTAGAATAGTTATCTGTGAATATAATAGTGTTTTTGGCTGTAAAGATGCTGTAACAATCCCTTACGAACCTAATTTTAATAGAACGAAAGTACATTTTTCTAATTTATATTTTGGAGCTTCTCTGCCTGCATTATGCTATCTTGCTAATAAAAAGGGCTATATTTTTATTGGTTGTAATAATGCTGGAAATAACGCTTTCTTTATAAGAAAAGATTTTGCTAACTTTTTTAAAAAAGTTACAATCAAAGAAGGTTACGTAATGAGTAATATTAGAGAATCAAGGAATGAAGAAGGAAAATTAACTTATATCTCGGGAGACGATAGAAAAGAAATGATAAAGGATTTAGAAGTATATAATGTAAAGACAGATAAAAAAATAAAAATTAAGGATTTATTATGATTTTCTTATTTCTAAAACGAAAAACAAGAGGTAAACAATGAAAATATTATATGACCATCAAATTTTTACAAATCAAATTTATGGTGGTATTTCTCGGTATTTTTTTGAGTTAATGAAAAATTTTGAAAATGATAATAGAATAAAATATGATTTATCTCTGAGATATTCTAAGAATCATTATTTAAATAAGTATAATGATTTAAAACGTAAGCCCTTTTTTAAAAACTTTACCTTCAGGGGAAAGTATAGACTTATTAATATTTTGAATAAAAATATAAGTAAAAAACTTTTAATAAAAGGGGATTATGATATTTTTCATCCCACTTATTATGACCCGTATTTTTTAAAATTTTTAGATGTTAAACCTTTTGTTTTAACTATCTATGATATGATTCATGAAATATATCCCGAGATGTTTTCCTCAAAAGATGAAACATCAAAGAGAAAAAATTTATTAGCTCAAAAGGCTACTAAAATTATTGCTATCTCTGAAAATACAAAAAAAGATATTATTAAATTGTATAATATGAGTGAAAATAAAATAGAAGTTATATACCTTGCAAATTCAATTAATCCAAATAAAAGTACTGATGATATAAATATTGACCTACCAAAAAAATACATTCTTTTTGTTGGAAGTAGGAGTATTTATAAAAATTTTAATTTATTTATTGAAGCAATATCTACATTGCTTGTTAAAGATGCTGAACTAAATGTTGTATGTGTCGGTGGCGGAAATTTTAAAGAAATGGAAAAAGAAAAATTTAAAAAATTAAATATCGTAGATAAAATATTTCAATATTCTGTAAGCGATAATATTTTAGCTTATATATATCAAAAGGCGATTGCCTTTGTTTTTCCATCTCTTTATGAAGGCTTTGGTATTCCTATTTTAGAATCCTTTGCTTGCAGTTGTCCGGTAATAGCTAGTAATATAAGTTCATTATTAGAAGTGGCGGGAGATGCAGCTATATATTTTGACCCAACTGATAAATTATCAATATTAAATAATATTCAAAAAGTGATATATGATGATGAATTGAGAAATCAATTAGTTTATAAAGGTTCTCAAAGAGTTAAAGAGTTTACCTGGAAAAAAACTGCACATCAAACAAAAAAATTATATGAAGGTATTTTATGAGTGCGCCAAGCGAAGCTTGGCAGTTCTTGCCGGTTAAAGTCCGGATTAGGCAAAGGTTAGCCACCAGCCTAACACCTATACCACATGCAGGA
>Ga0307378_10003334_pt1 | contig 23665 bp, 24 predicted proteins | sample UN1MG_FD_202238 | JGI IMG/M metagenome (GOLD analysis project Ga0307378, IMG submission 202238) | Soil microbial communities from Risofladan, Vaasa, Finland - UN-1 | ecosystem: Environmental > Terrestrial > Soil > Coastal area > Acid sulfate soil | place: Finland: Risofladan, Vaasa | collected...
GCCTCGACAAGCCTCAACAGCCACCACATCTGTTACATCGCAGCGGCGGCGAAGGTGGGGCGGATACCCTGACGCAGGGCGAGACGCTGGAGGAGGCGCGGGACAACCTGCGAGACGCCGTGCGGATGATGCAGGAGCCGGTGAATCTTGAGGAGTCCTGACCCGAAGGCGACCAGCGCTCGTTATTGACAAGATTGTGTCCAGCATTCATATTCTTTCAAAGCATGGCAGGGGAATCAGCAAATGAGGGTGTTCTGGAGTTCATAAAGAGGTGCTTTCGGCAACGGCAGATCATGTGGACATACCATGTTAATATGCGGCTAGAGAAGCGTCGCGTCACGCGAGAGGATATTATTGCTTCGACAGAATCCATGGAGATCATCGAAGCATATCCGCAAGACAGGTTTCTACCGTGTTACTTGCTTTTTGCTCAACGTGAGGAAAAGGCGATCCACGTCGTCGTGGCTGTCGATGTGTCCGGCGATAATGTCCGCATCGTTACCGCTTATGAGCCGGGCCCGCATGAGTGGGAGCCTTCTTTTAAGATAAGGAGGAAATCACGGTGAGATGCACTGTTTGTGGGTCTGAGATGGTCAGCACCAAGACTGACCTTCCATTCAAGGTGGGGCAATCCGCGATTGTCATCATCAAGGAGCTTCCGGTTCAATCTTGCACAAGATGCCAGGAGTTCGTCCTGGAAGACCCCATCATGGAGAAGGTTGATAAGATACTGGCCTCCGTTGACGAGACGCTAGAGCTTGAGGTCGTTCACTTCGCCGCTTGACCGGTGCTGTCAAACACCTTTGTGGAACTAGCGGGCGGGAGGTCAAAAGACCTCGACCTGCTGGACGCCGACGGAGCGAGGCAGGTCATCAGCTGGAGCGTATCGCTGATTATCCGTGGCTGTTTCAGCATCGTCAGAGGGTTGTCGAGCCTGAATATTAACGTCGGCTGTTGCGGCGGAGGCTCGTCGAGCACAATCTTGGGCATTTGAAGCACAATCTCGGTTTTCAGAGGTTCAATCTTCTAGAGCCATTTACATAACCGCTTTGAACGCGGTCGAGGTGACCACAGAACTCTGCCCACAGGCTAGAGTCTCACCTGCTTCTTACGGAGAATAAGATTGACCTTGAACCTATCTTGGCCCGAGGGGGCAAGAGCGCGCGAAAAAGCAGTCGGCATGGACGGACCTGGGCTCGCAATCGCAGTCTTGGGGCGCTCTTTTTCTGTGCGGCGCCCGGCCCTTTTCAGTGCAGGCTCGCCACACATCCGCTAAAGCCGGGAAGTAGGATTTCCGATTAGAGAATTGCTGTAGCCGCGCGTGCGCAGTCGAATACTTGGTGACGCTTTGCAAAAGGGGCCTTCTTAGTGAACTCGTCGAATATGTCGAGAGCGATCGCGAAGTTCATTGCCGATCTTTGCCTGGCAGCGGTGAGTTTCTCCATCTCGGTGCTGCTTGTTGTTCCGGACGCGAGCTTCCGGCTCGTGTGGAGTAAGTTCCTGCCGCTGTTGGGAGGTGTGCTCCTCGTTCGCGCCGCCTCGTTCGCGATCATGGGCGTGGAGCGGCAGAGGTGGAGCGTTTTCACGCTTCGGGATGTGCAGCGTTTGGGCAATGCTGTGATGTTCGGTTCGCTGCTATTCTACACTTCGTTCTTTGTGACCTTGAGGGACACGTTCGCGTTGAGGCTCGGCATCGTTGACACTCTGTTCCTCATTTTTGTCCTTGCGCTCTTCAGACTTGTCGTCTCTCTGCGCAATGGGAAGTCTTCAAAGAGAGTGAGCGCAACTGCTACACTTATCGTAGGCGCGGGCGAGGCGGGTGAGATGGTCTGCGAGGAGATATTCAAGCACCCGGAACTGGGGCTTAGGGTCGTGGGCTTTATCGATGACGACCTGGATAAGATCGGCATGCGCGTGAGGGGCCTGCGGGTGATGGGTGATAGGCATGCGATCCCGGAAGTGATAGAGCGGGAGCGAGTCGGCCACATCATCATCGCCATTCCATCGACGTCCGGCGACAGGATAAGGGGCATCGTCGATTGCTGTCGCAGTTTCGACGTTGATGTCCAGATTGTCCCGGCCCTGAAGGAGATAATCGATGGGACTGTGCAGTTGGAACAGATCCGCCCTGTTCGTGTGGAGGACCTGCTGCACAGGGCGCCGGTGGAAATTGACCTCACCACGGTAAAGAAGAGCCTCTTCTGCAAGCGGGTGTTGATAACAGGGGCCGGCGGGTCGATCGGCTCGGAGCTAGCTCGCCAGATAGGAAGCTACCGCCCGGAGAAACTGATATTATTGGACATCGACGAGACGGCGGTCTTCAACCTGCATCGCGAGCTCGTGGGCAAGCACCTGTCCTGTGCCATCTGCCCCGTAGTTGAGGATATATGCAACACCCCGGCGATAAAGGCGTTGTTCGCACGGCAGAGGCCTGACATGGTCTTCCACGCCGCGGCGCACAAACACGCGCCGTTGATGGACGTCAACTACAGGCGCGCGATTAGGAACAACGTGTTTGGAACGCTCAATCTGCTGCGCGAGGCCAAGAGACTCGGCGTCCAGAACTTCGTGCTGATCTCAAGCGACAAGGCGGTTGAGCCCGTGAACTTCATGGGCGCCTCGAAAAGACTGTGCGAGATACTGACGCGGAAGTTTGGCGTGGGCGAGAAGGGCCGCTTCGTTGCTGTAAGGTTCGGGAATGTTCTGGGCAGCCAGGGGAGCGTGGTCCCGATATTCGAGGAGCAGATAAGAAACGGCGGGCCTGTCACGGTAACTCATCCCGAGGCAAGACGTTACTTCATGACCATATACGAGGCGGTTCAGCTCATAACGCAGGCGACTGTGCTGGCCAAAAACGGCGAGGTGCTTGTCCTTGACATGGGCAAACCCATCAGGATCAAGGAGCTCGCCGACGACCTGATCAGCCTTCATTCTGCGCGGCGGCAGCGCAGAATCCAGATCAGATACACCGGGCTTAGACACGGGGAGAAGCTCTCGGAGAGCCTCTGGTCTCAGGACGAGGCAGTCAGAGTTACGCTTCACCCTAAGATCAACGTGGCCGCGTCGAAAATGCCAGTCGATGTCAATCTCGATTCGGCCATGGACAGGCTTTGGTGGGCAATCCATTGGGGAAGCAAGAAGGAGATCGTGGAGATAATCAGGGAAGTCATCCCCGACTTCAGCCCGCAGGTCGCCCCCTCCGAAAGGCTCGATGAGCTCGCCTTCCCGCTACCTTATGAGCTGCAGGAACCGCTGGAAGCGCAGCCGGTCGCCAAGGTGGGTTATGTTGAACCATAACAGTTCAGCCAAAGAATGCGGCCTCTCAGCATAGCCCTTGTTCTCAAATACATCCTTAAACGGCGCCCAAGAGAAATAGACCAGAAAAGCCTGCCCCTTTATCAGACGCCCATCAAGTGTGCCCCAGTAGCGCGAGTCCAGACTGTTGTCGCGATTGTCTCCCATCATGAAGTAGTTGTCGCGGGGCACCTTGATCGGCCCGAAATTATCCCTCACGTTTCGCTGGCGCGGGATGACCCACGGGCTCGCGTGCCGCTCAAAACTATATGACGCCTCCTTGCCGTTGATCGAGAGCAGCTTCGACCGGCACGATACTGTGTCCTCCGGCATGCCCACCATGCGCTTAATGTAGTCCAATTTCATGTTTTGCGGGTTCTTGAAAACCATGACGTCGTGGCGCTCGGGTTCACGGACCGGCAGAATCTTCTCCAGCGGACCCAGCCCCTTCGTGTTGTAGATCATCCTGTTGACGAGAATGTGATCGCCTCGAAGAAGAGTGTCCTCCATGGAGCCGGTCGGTATCATGAACGCCTCTACAACGAACGTCCTGAGAAAAAAAGCCAGAAGTATTGCTATGGCGCCGACCTCTATGTATTCCAGGAGTCTCTGCGCGATGGGGCCCATTAACCTGCCGCCCTGGGCCTTATCTGTTCCGTCTTTCGCTTTCAACGCTCACCTCAATAGCATTCTGTTGTAGTTTCCTGCACACGTCGTTGCATTTCCGCCCAATCCCTGAGAGAAAACATCCCAAACCGGCCATTAGTTTCAGGCGCCGCCCGGCCGAGGGCTTGGGGCTGCTGGTGAAAAACTTGACAGCCATGACAAAATCAGTAATACTATAACTGAAAGCGATCAGGATGATGAGCACAGATCATACCGATCGCCGATTAGACATCTCCTCCTCCATTGTGATTATGGGGGGGAGGCAAAAGTTGTCTCCTCCTTTCTACATGGGGGAAGGACCCGAGTCCTTCCCCCTCCACTGTTTTTGCCCCACAAATCTTGGCTGCGGAGGTTGATGATTCCACGATGAGGGCCTTTCACAATATACTACACAAAGCGAATTATGACCCAACCTCCAAGCAGCACCCCTACTATGTCCTTCTGAAGCCAGAATGCGCTTGTGCCGGGCGATGAGGGACTCATCAGCTCATCGCACGTTGGAGATCGCAGCGGCGGCGCATCTTTCGCACGCCCCATGGCATGAACGCAGCATTGCTTACAATCCTGAGTCAGACCCGTAAGAAGCCTTTGGGTTGAAGTTTAAGCGCAAAAGCGTAGAGTGATGGTCTCAGGCTATTCGCTTTTCTGCATTAACGGGCAATAGGTTAGGTTTGACCGAGGCGATGAGAGCTCTCGCGAAGGGCTTTGGCATTCTGTATCCATTTGAACTGCTCGGGTCTTGGACACTGAGGTCGCTCGAGAGTGTAGGCAGTGTCCTACTCATGTTCGCCAAGTTCGTCGCTTGGTCATTCGTTCCACCATTCCGTTGGGGGCTTCTGCTGAAGCAGATGGAGTTCGTCGGCGTTAAGTCAACGGCCGTGGTAGTTCTAACTGGCGCATTCACCGGCATGGTGCTGGCTCTTCAGACTGACCACGGGCTGAGGCCTGTGGGCGCTGAGGCCTATATCGGCATCGTGGTAACGCTCAGCATGTTCAGGGAGCTAGGGCCGGTTCTCACAAGCCTGATGGTCGCCGCCCGCGCCGGCTCGAGCATGGCAGCCGAGCTCGCGTCGATGCGCGTAACTGAACAGATAGATGCGCTCCATGCGCTAGCGGTGGAGCCTATAAAGTACCTCGTCGTGCCGAGGATTTGGGCAAGCATCATCATGGTGCCGCTTCTGACTGGGATCGCTGATTTCTTCGGGATTCTGGGCGGCTATGTTGTCTCTGTCCACTTATTGAGTGTGAACCCGATTTTGTTCACACGTAACGCGGTGCGCTACTCTGAGATAGCCGATCTGGGAAACGGACTGATTAAGGCTGCGGCCTTTGGGCTGATTCTCTCCCTCGTCAGCTGTTTCACTGGATTTTATGCTAAAGGAGGGGCAGAGGGAGTCGGGAAGGCGACTACAACTGCCGTCGTTGCCTCCGCGATGCTTATCATCGTTGCCGACTACTTTCTCACAGCAATCATGTTTTAGGGGAGGCGACGAACGGGCCGGTGCGCGGGCGTAAGCGGGGGAGAATAGGAGTATATTTTTCTGACTGCTATTTGCCTTTCAGCTGTTATACTCTCTGGTAACACCAATTCGACAACCCCAAATGAGAAGGGAGAACAACTATGTCCAGAACTGAATTGAGGCTGCAAGGTATTGTTTGGGTCGCATTCTTGCTGATCGGCGCGCTTGCGGTCTTCACTGGTTGCAGTGATGAGAAGGAGAGCCAATCTGAAGAGTCGCAGACGGCACAAAAGACCGCGAAGCTCCAGACACTGGAGGGCGGGGAGGCCAAGACCAATGCCCCGGCGATACGCGACAAGACGAAAGAGGATGAGATGCGGCGCATTAACGAGATGACAAAGCTCGCCCTGAAGGAGCGGCCGGCCCTTCAGACCGCGCCCGGCAGGGAGCCAACTGAACTGCAACGGAACCTCCGGCCTGAGATTGCACCGATGAGAAGGAAGGAGGCCGAAGAGCCGCAGCCCGGGGAGGTTTTGCGGTCTGAATTGATTCAGGAGATCGCCAAGGTCCAAACGAAGTTCGGCGATATTTACATAGAGTTTTACCCCGATGTCGCTCCTAAGACGGTGGCTAACTTCAAGAAACTTGCTAGCTCGGGATTCTATGACGGGACCACTTTCCATAGGGTAATCCCGCGCTTCGTGATTCAGGGTGGTGACCCCTATTCCAAGGATGATGACCGTTCCAACGATGGGTCGGGAGGGCCGGGATGGATGATTCAGGCCGAGTTCAACGACATCAAGCACGAACGCGGCGTGGTCTCCATGGCCAGAAGCAGTGCCCCCGACAGCGCCGGCAGCCAGTTTTTTATCTGTCTTGCGAGGTTGCCTAGCCTCGACCACAAGTACACTGCGTTCGGCAGGGTCATCGAGGGGATGGACGTAGTCGATAAGATAGCAGGTGTGAAGACGGATGCGCGGGGCAACCCGACCGATAAGGTTGAGATGAGGGTGACCTTATTCACGAAAAAGCTCGTCGGGCCCTCCGGCGAGTAGGGCCTTAAGCTTAGCTCGCCGATAATCCTAGTGCTAGTTGAGGCGCCATGCTGACTAAGGATGAATTAGTCTCTATACTCCATGACATCGAGTCGGATCGAGTAGAGAGGACGACCTCCATCAAGGACACTGACAAGTTCTGTCAGGCGGTCTGCGCGTTTGCGAACGATCTGCCGAATCACCGCAAGCCGGGCTACTTGATCATCGGCGCCAACGATGATGGCTCCCTTTCGGGATTGAAGGTAACGGACCAGCTGCTGCAGAACCTTGGAGGTATAAGGTCTGACGGCAACATCTTACCGTTGCCAGCGATGACTGTGCAGAAGCGTGATGATGTCCCGGGGGGAGAGCTTGCGCTTGTGGCGGTTCTGCCTTCAGATATACCTCCCGTGCGATACAAAGGTCAGGTATGGATTCGAGTCGGGCCAAGACGGGCAATTGCCAGCGAGTCTGAAGAGAGGATACTCTGGGAACGGCGCACAGCCTTCTCAGCAACTTTTGACGCCACACCGTGTTTCGAATGCCGATTCGAGGACCTGGTTCCGGACCTTTTCTCCATTACATACTTGCCTAATGCGGTCGCGCCCGAGATCATAAAGGAGAATAGGCGCGACGTCCGCGAGCAAATGTCATCGCTGAGCTTCTACGATCTTCAGAGGAACTGCGCGACGTTTGCGGGGGCCTTGTTATTCGCCAAATACGCTCGGCATTGGCTGCCCGGAGCATACGTGCAGTTCGTGAGATTCGACGGAGTCAATATCACGGACGAACCGATAGACGAGCACCAGTTTGCCGGGGACCTTCTGACTGTGCTGCGTGAACTGGACGCTTTCCTACCTGGCCAGATACGTTCGAGGCCAGTCCCTGTCTCCGTCTTGCGCGACGAGCAAATCTATGATTATCCCTTGTTCGCGCTTCGCGAATTCCTAATGAATGCAATCATGCATAGGTCGTATCAATCCAATGCGCCGGTCCGGTTCTACTGGTTCGATGACAGGGTCGAGATCCAGAATCCTGGGGGCCTTTACGGCGAGGCGACGCCGGAGAATTTTCCGAAGCAGAATGCATACCGCAATCCAGTGGTGGCCAGTGCTATGAAGGTGCTGGGTTACGTCCACACGTTCGCAAGCGGCGTGCTGAAAGCACAAGAAGCGATCGAAAGAAACGGGAATCAGCCGCCCGAGTTTACTACAGACGAGCCGCATTTCTTTCTGGTCAAGGTCCCGAGGCTACTGTGAAGACGATTGCATTCTTCAACAACAAGGGAGGCGTGGGCAAAACCTCGCTAGTCTATCACCTAGCATATATGTTCGCGGAACTCGGCCTGAAAGTAATCGCCGCCGACCTCGATCCGCAGGCAAACTTGACATCGATGTTCCTGAAAGAGGAGCGCCTCGAGGAGGTTTGGCCGGACGGCGAGCATCCGCAGAGCATTCTGGGCGCGCTTCTGCCCTTAATTGAGGGAACGGGGCCAATCAATCAGCCTCACGTGGAGAGTATCTCGGATAGTCTGGGCCTTCTCATTGGGGACCTGGCCTTGTCCAGCTTCGAAGATGATCTCTCCGAGAACTGGCCGCACTGCTTAGGTGCAAAGCCGCGGGCGTTTAGAATTGAGGCGGCTCTATTTCGCATCATCCAGTTGGCAGCAGTTGCCAGGAAGGCCGATTTGGTGTTGATCGATGTTGGTCCCAACTTGGGCGCGATCAACCGAGCGGCAATGATCGCATCTCGTTACGTGGCCGTCCCGCTGGCTCCAGACCTCTATTCGCTTCAAGGCCTGCGGAACCTGGGCCCGACATTGCGTCGCTGGCGATCCGAATGGAAGGACAGACTCACTCGAAGCCCCAGAGACGATTTGGAATTGCCGGCCGGCGAAATGGAGCCCATTGGCTACATTATCATGCAGCACGCAATCCGAAGCGACAGGCCCGCGAGGGCTTATGGCAGATGGATGAACCGCATACCCGGCGAGTACCGGGTCTCAGTCCTGAATAAACAGCCCGAAGTTTTCACAGACCAGCCGCAGGATGACCCGAACTGCCTTGCCATGCTCAAGCACTATCGCAGTCTAATGCCGATGGCAATGGAGGCCCACAAGCCCATCTTTGCACTTAAGCCGGCTGATGGGGCTATCGGCGCTCACGTATATGCTGTCCAGGATTGCCTTAAGGATTTCAACAAGCTCGCCGTGAGCATCGCCAAGCACTGCGAGATCGATTTACCTCGCTCGACCGTCAGTCGCCTTTTTTAACAGCGAGATCGTCTGCCTGCACCCTCTCAGCAAGCTTGGCCTTGTAGTCGCGCCACCTTGAGGCAAGCGCCTCGTCGGAAAGCGCCAATACCGCAACCGCCAGCAGTGCGGCGTTCTCGGCGCTTCCGATGCCAACGGTTGCGACCGGGACGCCGGACGGCATCTGAACAGTTGACAGAAGCGAGTCCAGCCCGCCCAGGTCAGGGGTCTTTGCTGGGACACCAATGACCGGCAGCGTTGTTGCTGACGAGATGACCCCGGCGAGGTGAGCCGCCTTTCCAGCTATCGCAATGATCACCTTCAGACCTCTTGACCTTGCGTTACGGGCAAACTCGAGCGCTTGCTCAGGTGTTCTATGGGCCGAGATTATTCGCTTTTCGCAAGGGACGTCAAACTCAGAGAGCGTTCGCGCCGCCTCGTCTATGAGCTTGCTGTCAGACCTGCTGCCCGCGACGACCGCAACGACCGCAACGACTGGCGCTGATTCTCCCGGGCGTTTGCGCTCAGTCATTGGTTCGCCGGCTCTCATCCGATCTCCACGGGGATGACACACTTCCTGCAACGCCGCTCGTTGATTTTGGGCAAATTCACCGTAACCAAACCGTCCGAATAACTCGCTTTGGCCTCGCGAAACTGGACAGGGCAAGGGATGATCACCCTGATCTCGAACTTGCCGAAACTCCGCTCGAAGGTGTGGAACATCGCATCCCCAGCAGGAGGGTAGTTCGCCTCTTTCACACCCTCTATGTGTATCGCACCCTGAAAACCATAAACCTGGATCGACGAGGTACTCACGCCCGGTAGTTCGGCCACGATTACTAAGGAACTCCGGTTTTCATATACATCGACGTGCGGCTGGAACCGCTCCCTCTCCCAAGACTTGTCCCAACCATAGGCCGTAACGCGCTCGATCAGCCTGTTGAGCTGGTCTTGAATGCGCTCTACTTCGCCGGAAATGTCGAACTCAGCTTGCACGACGGCTCGCCTCGCTCTCACGTTGACCTTTCCTCTCAGTTCGATGTTGACCCACGGCAGTTACTAGTTTGCTATCCTTAGCACAATAGGTCTTGCCAAGCAAGCGCTGCAACATCTCATCGACCGACGCGCACGATACCCGCGTCCCCACGCACGGACCATTTGGCCTATCGTTGATTATTGACACGACCGGTATCGGATGTGTGTCCAATATCCCGGACGAAAGCTCCCTCTCGCACGCAACGGCCAGAATGACCCTTGGCCGATGGGTCTTGACCATTTCTCTTGCCAGTGTCCCACCCGGAACAACCCACGCCTGAACACAACGCTTATCGAAAATCTCCAACAGCGCCGCAATGTCGCACTTACCGCACCGCCTGCAGTTATGTATGTCGCTGGTCAGCCTGCGGTCGCACTCCGGAGCTTGCAAGCACTGCGGAAGCAGGATAAGAATCTCCTCCGGCTTGATTGCCAAGTGCTTGTTCATCGTGAGGTCGTTGTTCATTTGCACGAAGGATAACATTAACCGCTGTTTGGAGATGCCAATTACCTGTCCAATTAAGATGGCAACAGGAACCAAAAGCCTGATGATGACCCTCCGCAGAGCGCGGGACAGTTTGGTCCGGCCTTCCGGCCTGAATGCAGTAATTGACCAGACGCCCCTCAGGAGTAATGCCGAGGCAGTGGCGGCTAAGAGATAGCAGAGGACCGGCAGCAGAGTGTTCAGCTTCAGCAAAAGTGGCTTTATGGCCGTAAGCACGCCAAAGACAATTCCGCCCATAAGGAGCGCCGCGGCCCAAAGCGTGCGTGCACACAATCTACTTCCGCCCTCTGGGCGATCTGATAGATTCGTCTGCACCTTAGAGCCCAACTTCTGCCTCGCACCAATCACAACAGGAAAAATAGCCTAGGCCATGAGTTCAGTCAAACGCCGAGAAACTAAAAGTACAACAGCATTCACGCCCGACGCTCGAACTCATATCCGGCCAAGAGTCTCCATCGTCATTATCAACTATAACACAGGCAGCTACCTTCGCCGATGTATCGCGTCGATCCTGAACTTTGCCCCAGACGTCGAGACTGTCATCTGGGATAATGCCTCGAGCGACGACAGTCTGGTCCTGAAGTATCCGATGCAACAGAGCATCCGGCTGATTCGATCGCGGCAGAACGTCGGTTTCGCAAGGGCAGTTAACGCCGCAGTTGAGACCTGCTCGGGCGAGTTCGTGTTGCTCTTGAATCCCGATACAGAGGCACGGTCTGACTTCGTCTCACCACTTGTCGATTTCATGGAACAACACGGCAGACGAGGCGTTGTCGGCGGAAAGGTCATAAACCAGGACGGCTCACAAGAGAAGGCTTGCCGAAGAACAATCCCAACTCCCACATCCGCCATCATGCGCCTGACCGGCATCTCGCTGCTCTTTCCCAATTCCCGCAAGTTACCGCTATACAATCTCCCGGACAGCACGAACGAGAGAGCCCACAAGGTCGGCGCGGTCTCCGGCAGCTTCTGCATGTTCCCGAGGGAATTAGCACAGAGGGTGCCGTTCGACGAGCAGTTCTTCTTGTTCGGGGAGGACCTCGACTTCTGCCTTCGCGCCTCAAGATTAGGAGAATCTGTCTGGTTTGTGCCATCTGCGTCTGTTATCCACCAAAAGGGAGTCTCGATGCGCCGCAGGCCCATGTTTTCCCTGTTCTGTTTCTACGATTCGATGCTGAAATTCTACAAGAAGCATTTCGCCTCGGGACATTCACTTCCGTTCAACGTTGTGGTATTTATTGGCGTATGGGCACTCGCATTCCCCAAGATGGTCTTTCGCCTCGTAGCATTGCCAATCCAATGCGTGGCAAGGTCGCTGGAAGGGTGACTGACTAAGGTGTCGCACGCAACCAGGAGGCGTGGCGTCAGTCGCTCCACGCGCACCGCTCTTGACCAGATCCTGCTCCTAGTGGGTGATGTCGCGATCGCCCTCGCCGCGTACCTCGCCGCGTTCTGGCTCCGGTCAAACTTCACCTTTTTCATATTCGATGACGTGATGCCTTCTCACCGCATCTACGACGTTGGGCACTACGTGTGGCTGCTCATCTCCGGTCAGGTGGTCATCTTCTACTTCTTTGGTCTTTACGAGCCGCTTGACGCATTTCAGGTCAGGGTCCGATTGCGACCGATAGCGGGCGCCATAACCCTCGAGACCGTCCTGCTCGCCGCCTTCTACTTCTTCCTGCGAAGCGTGCCATTCCCAAGGTCGATCTTACCCATCTTCTGGCTGCTTAACTGCACGTTCATAAGCATCTTCAGGGCCTTATCTTTCCTCGTATTGGTCAAGGGCAGGCCGAAGAAAAAGGCCATTGTCGTCGGCACATCAACCGTCGCAAGAAGCCTACTGAAACGACTCAGCGAGAACCGAAGCTACCGAATCGAGGTAGTCGGCGTTATCCGCGCACCGACCGAGACGAGCGACGAGCGTGTGATCTGTGGGTTCCCAGTCCTGGGCGACGTCTCACGCGTGCCGGACATCATCGAGGAACTTGGAGTGGATGAGGTCATGATCGCCTCGCCCAACAGTTGGCAGCAGGATTTTTTGCCGAGGTTGATGTTCTCCTCTCGCCGCTCTCACGTCTCAGTCATTCCCTCCGATTACGAGGTGCTAATCGGAAGATTACAGGATTTCAGAATATCAGATGTGCCGCTAATCGAGATTGAATCAGCGCTGAAGCCCGCATTTCAACTCGCGATCAAGCGTGTCACCGATAGCACATTGTCCCTGGGCCTTTTTCTCGTCCTCTTGCCGTTTTTTCTGCTCATTGGCCTCCTTGTAAAAACCACCTCAAAAGGCCCCGTCTTCTACAAGCAGGAACGGATGGGCAAGGCCGGCAACCCCTTTAGGATAATCAAGTTCAGAACCATGGCCCACGATGCGGAGCGAGCAACCGGCCCGGTCCTGTCAAACAGCAGCGACAACCGCATCACTGGGATCGGGCGCATCTTGAGAAAAACCAGGCTGGATGAGCTGCCGCAGCTGTTAAACATCATCAAGGGTGAGATGAGCTTCGTGGGACCCAGGCCAGAGAGGCCCGTCTTTGTTGAAGAGTACTCGCAGCGGATACCTGGCTACTCGCAGCGGTTCTCAGTGCTTCCCGGAATAACCGGCCTCGCCCAAATACACGGCGGATACGCGACGATCCCTGAGATCAAGATCAAATACGACCTGGGCTACATCCAGAACTTCTCGATCTGGCTTGACCTGTTCATCATCATGGAAACGTTGAAAGTAATCCTAGTGGGCAACGGGTCCCGCTGAGCGCACCAGCGAGGGCCTCAGCCGCGCAGGGATGGCATCGGTTATAGGACTAGATAGAATGAGCGAGGACGAGCATGCACACCAGGTCGAAGAACCAGCCGTGAAATCTGAATCGCCCGAGAAACTCGAATCTGACGGCCAGGCGGATGACACGCTTCAATACGGATCGTCTGCGCTTGCTATCGCCTCGATCGTATTCGGCGGTTATCTGACGTTGACAGGACTGCTAGGCTGTGCCTGGCCCTGGCCTGTTCTGGAAGTCGCCGTGTCCCATGCGCCCATCCTTGTCTTTCCATGGATAATGAACGTCGTCGCGATCTGCCAGCTGCGTCGTCGTCGAGTCCCGCGGCGGTGGCTCGTGCTCTCAACCGCGATACTAGGAGTTGGGCTGTTGCTCCTGTTGACGCCGTTGCTCCTTAGGCGCAGTTGCTGGGATATCGCCTGGATGCTCGGGCGCATTGGGTTTGGCGTCCTTGTCGTGAGTATCGCCATCAACAACATATTGATCTGGGCACGAAAGAATCGGGGTGATTCCCATGCTGTGGCCGAAGTCGCAGGCATGACTTTGGCTCTAGCTGGTCTCATCTTTATACTTATCCCTTCGTTTTACGCTCACACCCTGCTGTTGCCGAGGCTGCCCCGTGACGACAGTCCTACTCGAGCTCTCAGCGATTGCCGGAACATAAGCACTGCCATTCTCCTCTTTCACAAGGACACCGGGATGTGGCCGATGTTTGTGTCTGCCGATCACGGCCCCGATTCCAGTCTCGACTACCTATATGGGAATATGGGCGGTATGCCGGGCTTGACAAAGGAGGCGTCGGAATCCTGGGGCAGCCGGTCGGAGGATATGTATTTCATTCTCGTCACGAATGGAAGGACACAGCCCTGGTATCAGTACGGTCGCGAATTCAGCAGGGACGAGCGCGATGCGTATCTAAAGGCCGGCAAAGCAGTCCCTCCCGCCGGTGGGTGGACTGGCCCGTATCTACCCTACGTGACCGATGATCCGTGGGGATATGCCTACCTTGTGTCCGTTAGCGGCTTCGAGGGCGGCATGAGGCCTGAGAACCACGTCTGGTGCCTGAGCGCGGGACCCAATCACATTGTGGATACTCCCGCGTGGGCAACCGAGACGCACGGCGACGATGTCGGTTACCGACACGAGTAGCCAATCGTGTCGCAAGTTTGTCGCAAGTTCCCCCTATCCCTTCAGTCGATGAAGCAGCTGGTTCGTCGCCCCTTCCGAAACGAGTAAGCCTCCTTGTTTGACCTCGGCGAGCTGCGTGGTCAGCCCATCGACAAAATACTCCAGCCAACCCGTCATATCCATCCCGCTTCCCCGGACGCTTCGGATGGCACGGTAGAACGGGGCGCGGTCCCGGTCGTAGAACTCGCTGATGGTGAAGAGCCTCTTGAAACCGTATCCCGCCCCGCGAGGTCTGGCGTCGTAACGACGGCTGGATTCAGTTCTGCGCCTGGAGCCGTTGAGGGGGTCCCGGTGTTTATGATATATAGTATCCGTCTGTTAGGATTTCTTTTGGGAGGTGGCGCGAGACTCAAAGCCAAAACCTCAGCTCAGTGGATGGTGCAGAACGTCTGCAATGGAGACCGTGAGACTTTCGTTGGAAGTGGGACCAAACTTTTCGTCCTCGTGGATTACACGTATCAGTAGGAATACGCCATGCGCCTGTATCTAATCAATCCCTCCAATCCGCTCGTCAGAATCGTCAGAGTCAAAGAGAACCGCTGGAACCGCTATCGCGTCTGGAAGCCACTCGGGCTCATGGTTCTCGCGGGCCTGACCCCGCCGGAGTGGGAAGTCACGATCCTGGACGAGAACCTTGGCGTGCCTGACTATTCGGCGATGCCGCGGCCGGACCTTGTGGGCATCACCGCATTCACTTCCCAGGCCAACCGAGCCTACGAGGTGGCCTCGCAATTCCGGCGCCTGGGGGTGCCCGTGGTCATGGGAGGCATTCACGCGAGCGTCTGCGAGGACGAGGCTTTGGAACGCGTGGACTCGGTCGTTACCGGGGAAGCCGAGGCCGTCTGGGCGCAGGTCCTGGAAGACGCTCGGCATGGCTGCCTGAAGCGCCGGTATTCCGGAGGGTTCGCCGACATAAACAAGGTCCAGCCCGCCCGGCACGATCTGCTGGCCACGGGCTACGCATGCGGCGCCATTCAGACCACGCGCGGCTGTCCTTTGAACTGCAGCTTTTGCAGCGTTTCGACGTTCAATGGGCTCCAGTATCGCCTGCGGCCCATTCCGGATGTCGTAAAGGAATTCCAGTTGATTCGTGAGAAGCAAGTTCTGGTCGTGGACGACAACCTCATCGGCACGCGCCCCGAAGACCTCGCCCGCGCCAAAGACCTGTTTCGAGCCTTGATTCACGCGGACCTGCACAAGGAATGGATTGCCCAGGCCACCATCAACTTCGCCGACGACGAAGAACTCATGGCGTTGGCCGCGAAGGCCGGGTGCAGGGGCGTTTTCATCGGCTTTGAGTCCCCAACAGAGGAAGGCCTCCGTGATCTCGGCAGGAAATACAATCTGCTGAAGGGCCGGGATTCCCGCGACTCGGTGAGGCGCATACAGCGGCACAATATCCTAGTCGTGGGGTCGTTCATTGTCGGTCTGGACACGGACGAGGCGGGTATAGGCAGGCACATCGCCGACGTGGCCCGTCGGTACGGCATGGACTATCTCAACGTGTTGTTCCTGACGCCTTTGCCCGGCACGCGTCTGTGGGATAGGATGGAATCAGAGGGCCGCATTGTCCTCGATGGGTTTCCGGAGGACTGGAAGTATTACACGCTGACTTTCCCAGTGGCCCGGTACACGCACCTGTCTCTGGATGAAGTTATTAAGGAGATGATCTCCTGCGACCAGGGCTTCTATTCAATACCACACCTCATGCGCAGAGTGTGGAGGAACCTGTGGCGATGGCGCAACCCGTTCATCACCTTGGTGGGCAATCTCTCGTACAGGAGTAACTCTCGCCTGGCCGGCAAGGCATACGTGGACTTCAAGTGCCAGCAGGGCCAAAGGTACATCAATTGACGAGGGCCGTTGCACACGAAGATGAGGCATCTAAGGGAACAAGCGCTGCCCAGAGCCGCCATCAACCGGGATTCCCCTGTTCGGCGGCCTAAAAGGCGCATGTCGCAAGTCGTGTCGCAAAGATTGTCGCAAAGATTGTCGCAAACATGTCGCAAACCTGCTGGACCTCGTGTCACAGCTCGGTGTCACAGCTTGTCATAGCTTGTCACACTGATTGCGTGGGAGGCATGCAATGATGCTGGGAAGGAGACGAGAACTACGGAACCTGCTGAAGGTGAGACCATACCTCGTCTTCCTCCGGTCGGTTCCAGTCCTCACCAAGTGCCTGCTCGCTCAAGAGAGCCGTCTCGGAGACATCGGGCTCGTCAATTATGGTCACGATCGCCCGACATCCACGCGTCAGGTGGACGGGCTCCCGTAACCGGACCTTTCCGTCCGGCCCGATCGTCGCCTCAACTGATTTCAGCATGATATGATCACCTCCACGCCTCCAGCACCAACCGCCGCGTCCGGAACTCGCCGAAACGCCTGATTTCCTTCTCCTTCAGGACGCGGAATGTCTCGCCGGCGAGTAGTGCCTACTTCTGCCATTCGTAGGGTTCAATGGGTTCCGGCTTACTTCGCCTGTACTCCTCGAGCTCTTCCTTGGTGAGCGGATACCATTCGTTGTATGGGTAGCGCCTGAAAAACCCAGACAGTCGCTCTCTGAAGTGCGCGGCGGCAACCTCATTGAGCCTACCCATTCTACGCTGTGCCCTCATGCTTTCCAGATCCTTCCTAGCGATCCGGAGCATGGTGCTGAAGTCGGCTCCCATTCTCTCGGTGAAACCAATCTCATGATTGACGGGGAGATAAAACCACTCGTAGTTGACACGAGCGTGCTGTGTGATCACGCCGACCCATTTCTTCGGGGTGTCCTTCATGTCCGCGATGCGAGGATAAATCTCTCGAAAGGGTCTGATCTCGCACAACGATATGTCACGGCTTCTTAAAGCGTCGCAATCTTGCGTGACAACCATCCCGATAACCGGCCTTATGTACACGGCAGCGCGAACTGGACGGCATCCCCATCCGTCAATTAGATCGACCCATCGACCCTCAACGGGATTATCCTGTTCATCAAAGGCGTGAAGCTTCTCCAGCGACACATCGACTCGGGGAACATCGCGGAATATGTCTCCCTGACGGATAGGATCGCCAGGCGAGGGCCTTTCATAAACCAACCGCTCAATCCTCTTCCAACACGTCCATAAGTCCGCCAATGAAGCGCGATTGAGCTTCCGCAACCTTTCTGCGCTCGTCTTCCGCCTCCTCAAGCTGGCGACGTGCGGAGGCAAAGGCGTCCGCAAGAGTGATCCTCTTAAATGGACTCCGAAGGCTGAATTCGCTCCTCTCAACGCCGGTAGCGAGCGATTTTCCGCTGGCTTCGCTTTCATAGAAACACATTTGCTTCCCCTCAAACGTTGTTGTTGACGAATCAGGGCACGTCGTCGGCAAGGATACACCCCATCCAAACATAGCTCGGAGGGATTGCTCGTCAGAGGCAATGTCAAGAAGCGGAACTTTGGTCAAACGGGCAAACGAGTCTTGCGATACGCGGATCAGCTCAGGCATCTTCACTGCCCCCAAATTGATTCTCTAGTTCTCCCTTTATCAAGTTGAAGAACCAGCTTTCTGCCACTTCATGAGCATTCTTAAGCCATAACTCGCATTCGTCAACCTCACGAGGTGACTGCTCCTTCTGAGATTGAATGTTCAACTCCCAAATCACTGCCGGTTTGCCCGAGCTTTGACCGGTGGCCAGTCGGATGGTTCCCACACCCTCCGGCCTGTTCAATGGGTACGACATGCTCAGGTAGAAGCCAACTGGGTCGCCTGAGATTTGAGGTGAAGCGGCCACCTGATCCGGAAGAGCAACCTTTGTGTGCAGCTTAGCAGACATATATTCGATAATGTCGGTGTCTCTTGGGTCAACCTGCACCGCGTTAATGTACCGCAACAGAATGCTGGAGAATCTCGGCTTCGGCTCCTCTCCACCAAGGCCATAGGCCTCAACTAGATTCCGGAGGAAATCCTTTGCCGCGGCCAAGAAGGCATCCCAATGGTACTCGTCCGTGAAGTTCAGCGTGGCTACTCCGGGTCCGGCTTGAATCAATGGATATGCGCCCTTCGCCTTACGAAACCGGTATTTGACCTCATGGGGCGTGATCTCATCGGGCAATTGGGCAGCAGCCAATCTGTCTATATGCGAATAATCATCCTTGAGAAGATCGTGGAACTTGCCCACGTAAAAGGGGTACATTGGATCCCGACGAACGCCCTTCGCGATCTTTTCAAGTTCCCATTTGAGCTCCAGAATCGCCTCAACTAGAGGCTTGTTTGACAGCTTTATGGACATGTTATCGATCCTTGTTCAACTTGTCTTCAATGAGAATCTCGCCAAACCACTGACTTTGGGGGACAGCGCTCTCTGAAATCCGCTTTGATCCCTTTTTTCCCGTTGCCCGTCGAAATCTAAACCATATCTGACACGTTCATGTTCCTGTTCCCACAGACGCTATGCACAGCTCTATCTAATACTGTCGTATAGGCAAACGTTTGATTCAAGTGATTTCAACTGAGGTAGTCCTGTTTGCTAATCGTGACCCCTGACGCCCTCACTCCTCCATCCCATCCCACGCCTCAAGCACCAGCCTCCGCGTGAAGTATTCGCTGAAAGACAGGTGATCATTCATTCTACCCCCCCAGTATCTCGCGCCAGTCATAGATGGAGTGCACATGGCCCTGCTCGGCCAGCAAGCGCTGAGGTTCAGCCCCGCCCCCTATTCCTTGCGCAACCCCTCGACATCGTCGCCTTACGAAGGTAGATTGATCGGTGAGCATAATGCGAAAACCAAACTCCGGAGCACGATATGAGACTGATTGACGAGCGAGACACGACCTTCTCGAGGATGGCACTCGTTGAGGGAAGCGATCGATACAGGGAGTGCTACGCGCGGCGGCCGGAGCTCGAGGCGCGTGACCGGGAGGTCCGAAATGCGCCGATGAAGGGGATATTGAGCCGCATGCGGCCGGATGCCTGTTTCGATGGCCTTCCCGACAGGCAGGCGGCCCTCGAGCACATAGTTGACGGCAACGTGGCGATGATCTTCGCCTCAACGGAGATGATCGAGAAGGCGCCCATCAGCGCCCGCAGAATCGCCATCCCGCCGGAGGAGATCACGCCTGTGATCAAAGAAGTTGCGCTCTATTTCGGCGCGGACATCGTCGGCATCGTCGAGATGCAGGACGAGCACTTCTACACCCACCACGGGCATTCGATGGGAGGCAAATACGGCGAGCCGGTTGACAAGAGCCTCCGATACGCCATCGTCCTCGCGGTAGAGATGGACAGGGACATGATCAACCGTGCCCCGCACTTGGAGGAGATACTGGCCACGGACAGAGGCTACCGCGATGTCGCGTTGGCTGGCTGTGGTGCTGCTATCCATCTGAAGTCACTCGGCTATCGGGCATTCCTGAATACCGTCGCAACCTACAACGCTCCGCTAGTGCGATTGGCCCGAGATGCCGGGCTGGGCCAGATCGGCAGGCATGGGATGTTGATCACCAAGAAACACGGAAGCCGGGTGCGACTCGGCGCCGTGATGACTGATATGCCGCTATTGCCCGATGGACGGATCGACTTCGGACTGGAGAAGTTCTGCATGCGGTGCGGCAACTGCGCGAGGAATTGCATCGGCGGCGCCATATCTGAGGGGCAGCCTGTGGACGAGGATGGCCAACTCCGCTGGACCTATGAGGACACCAACTGCATGGAGGTCTGGAAACGAGTCGGCACGGACTGCGGTATCTGCATCGCCAGCTGCCCATTCAGCCATAATATCGAGGAAGACCTCATCGATTCGATCAAGGATGATCCGATGGTCATCGAAAAGATAATCCGCGACTTCCGTCTCCGGTTCGGCAGGCGACCCGTCAACAAGGACAAGCTCAAAATCGCCCAGTTGTGAACCGGATTCAAATGGAATAGGCGTGGCCCTGCTCGGTGAGGAAGCGATGGCGGCTGAGGCCAGGTCTTGCTCCTTCGCGCCGGGATGTTTCACAGTATCGATAACGTTCCAGGCCACGCTCCCGACACCGGCTCTGAAACCTTGTTTTCTTCCGCTCCGCATCCCCTGTTTCATTCCGCCGCCGTGCCCGCCGCCTCGGTCGGCATGTCGTTCGTGGTGGTGAGTGGAGTGGTCCGTGCTCTGGTTACGTTCGTCACGCTTGGGCAGTGAGCGTTCCTTATGTTCTCCGTGGTCGTCAGACAGAGCACTTTCCCCTTTCACACTCGCGTCGCTCTGGAAGACGGTCAAAGAGAGTCGACTGCGGATTTCAGCTTCGCCCTTATTGTGTGTGCAATTTCCTGTAACTGCGGGTTCTCGACTGCTTTCATCGAGGCGACAGGATCAATGGCCGCAATCTCGACCTCGCCCGCTGAAACTTGCTGAACGACCACGTTGCAGGGGAGCATGGTCCCTATCTTGTCCTCTGCCGTGAGCGCCCTGTATGCAAACTGCGGGTTGCACGCACCGAGGATCTTGTAAGGCCGAAAGTCCACGTCGAGCTTCGTTTTCAAGGTGGCCTTGACGTCTATTTCGGTAATTATGCCGAAACCCTCCGCTATCAGCGATGCTTTGACCTTCTCGACCGCCTCATCGAATGTCCCACTAACCATTTTGCTCATGTAATAAGTCACTGTTTTTCTTCTCCCTGTTTGGATGACCTGCTGCTGTTGTCACAATACTCTATGGAGTTTAATAGACCTACCCCCATTGTCAAGGCCAGGGGCCATCCCGGATAATCAGATTGATGGACGTCAGACTGGAGAAAGCCCCTTTTGGAATGCGTCCGCCGCGCGGCGGATTTCTTATGCGGTGGCCTGGTGCCGCTCTCTGATGGATTACCCTTTCCACTCTGGAGCCGGTGCTGCGGACAACACGACGTTGTCGATCAGAGCCGGCCTCGCGTCGGGCCGCGGCGCTTCAAAGCGGCGCCGGGTCACCGCACTCCAAAAGGTATCTATCGCGATTGTGGCCCTTTGATCAGGTTTTCCGGGGTTGACCCGAAGAATCAGATTCGCATCTCAGGCGCGCGAGTCCTGGGGATATCGAGCGCGTGGCCCTGCTCGGTGAGGAAGCGCTGGCAGTTGAGGTCCGATCTTGCGCCTTCGCGCGGGGATGTTTCACAGTATCGATGACCTTCCGGGCCCCTCTCCGGCTCTGTATCAGGGTCAAGCATTGGTCCATTGACCTTTTAACCCGTTGACCCCAGTATTGAGCAAGAACTTATAGCTATTATCACATTGCATCGTTTGAGGAGGGATTGTGATGAGGATTCTCGGATTCGTTGGGTCCATGAGAAAGGACGGAAAGACAAGTCGGCTCGTGCAGGCTGTTCTTGATGGGGCCAAGAAGGCGGGCGATGACGTGGAGACGGAGGTGGTCTATCTGTCGGACCTCGACATCGGGCCGTGCCACGCCTGCTATGACGTCTGCGCCAAAGAGTCTTACAAATGTGTGATCAAGGACGATCTACAGATGGTTTTCGGTAAGATGAAGCAGGCGGATGCGATCGTGCTTAGCTCGGCGCTTTATTTTATCGTGCCGTCTCGGCTTGTGGCCTTCATGGAACGGCTCAGCTGTGTTGCTCATCTTGGCCAATTCCGGGGCTTCAACGAGCATCCGCTTGAGGATAAGCCCTGCGGCCTTGTTGCGGTCTCAGCAGAGACCACGGTTATGCCGGTGCTCGTCAGGCTTCAAGAGTTCGCGTTTGAACTGAGAATGAGGCCAGTCGCGATGAAGTCGTATCCTTTTCTTGGCGTAGCGGGCAATGAGAAGATGGAGAAGGACAAGTTCTTGAATCCGTTGGAGAACGCCGAAACGCTGGGCGAGCTTCTGGTTGAGGCGATTACGTAGTTTTGCTGTGCCGTCGGTCATTATTCCGCTACGGCGAAGGGGCATGAGGCGCTTGATGGGGGACAGCCGTCGCCCGTCCCCCATGCCCCCTCCGCGAGCGGAGAGCCTCCGCTCCCATAGCTTGGGCCAAGGGTGGCCTGCACGCCCTTCGTGCTCCTTCGTGGCCCTTCGTGGACAGAACTACCATCAATCATCTTTCACCTCGAAGGTGCATGAGGCGGTGCGATAGACGTTCTTGATTGAGAAGGGACCGGTGAGGCCGATGTGGAACGTGTATGCGCCGGCTGGGGCCTGCTCGGGGAGGGTGGTGTTCAGGAGGACGAGGTCGTCGATAGCGCCGTATGCGGGCAACGGGACGTTCGCGAAGTAGGGCACGGGGTAGGCAAAGAGCGCGAGACCCGTGGGCCCGTTGCCATCGGGTGGGTCCGGCAAGGGTAGCGGAGGCGGTGCCAGGTCCTTCATGTCCGGGGTGTTGGGTATCGACCCCGGCCCGCTGTAGCTCGGCCCCGTCTGAAGGAACTCCGTGCTCCCATCGAACGCTGCGTAGAATATCGGAAACGGAGGCGCCGCGTCTTGAGGCGCAACGTAGAATATCTGCCCGCTCGGCGCCTGAATAGCCGCGTAAACGTCAACGCTCGTCGGCGGGCCCAGGTAGGATAACGAGGCGCGTGCTTCTAGCGCGTCGGGCTCGGCCTGAGCTTTCAGATAAAAGCACCCGTCAGCCAGCAGAACGCTCACGCCTCGTTCAGTCGAGACCCAGATGTTCCCGTATGTGTCCTCATCTATGTCGTTGATCCCCCCAGAGCAGAGTCCGTCGCTGGTCGAACAGAACTGAACCTGCTCGTCCTGGTCGATACACAGAAGCCCGGGCTGAGAGTCGTCATCGAATAGAGCTGGGTAGGCATGGCACCACTTGCGGTTCTGAGTGTCCACAAAAACCGGATCTCCCGGGTTGTGTCCCCCCAAGGCATCGTAGTCGAGTTTTCTGAGCACTCCGTTTTCGATTACGGCCATCCAGCTGTTGTTCAAATCTCTGAACGCCGGCGCCCAGACGACATCGTCGTGATCAACAGCGATCGCGCTGTATTCGCATCCGAGCTCGTACTTCACCTCGTTCTCGCCGTCCCAAGAACGAATCCCCGCATAATCGTAGGGCGGGTCCAGGTAGCTGCAACCGCAGGATACCCAAAGCACGCCTTTGCTGTCCAGAGCGACATCGGTTATCTCCTGTCCCGACCAGTCAGGCTCATACTCGGTCCTCCACCTAGCTCCGTCAAAGCGCTTGACGACCCGGGCGTAATCAGAGACATAGCAGATGGCAAACACTTGCCCGTCTGGGCCTATCTTAACCTTGCTTACCCGCTCGCCCGGCAGGTACTCATCCCAGTCTCGCCCGTCGAAGCTATACGCGCCCTCGTCCGTCCCGAACCAAACCTCGCCGTCCGGCGCGCATGTCATCGAGTTGATCCTGCTAGGCAAGTCGCGATGCCAAGGCCAGAACGTCACATACTCCGCTCCGTCCCAGCGGCAAAGGTAGGATGCATAGGGATCGTAGTGTGTATAGTCTATCCAGTCCCCCGCCACCCAGAGTGTCCCTCCTGCGTCAATACAAAGGTCCGACACCAAGCTCGC